>ERZ761602.6725-NODE-6725-length-12657-cov-4.551262_pt1 | contig 12657 bp, 10 predicted proteins | sample MGYA00512165_ERZ761602 | MGnify/ENA primary metagenome ERZ761602 (study PRJEB28899, sample SAMN02445085) | bioreactor sludge metagenome | biome: EBPR sludge; isolation source: Thorneside wastewater treatment plant | place: Australia: Brisbane, Thorneside... | reverse complement strand
GCGATATCATGGCGGTGATCGTCAACTATGCCTGTCATCCTACGACGCTGGCATGGGATAACCGGCTGATCTCGCCCGACTATATCGGCGCCATGAGGGAGGTGGTTGAGCATCATACCCAGGCGCCCTGTCTTTTTTTACAGGGCGCTTCGGGAGAGCTTGCTCCTGCGGAACAATATACGGGCGCGGTTGATATTGCAGAGCGGCATGGCCGGAGGCTGGGCTATTGTGCGCTTGCGGCGCTTGAAGCCATGCTACCTCCTGAAACAAAATTATCGTTTAGCCATGTCGTTGAGTCAGGGGCTCCCTTGGGGATTTGGGAGTATAAGGCTCAGGCTTTCTCTTCAGCGCTCTCTTTTTTACAGATAGATATACCTCTTCTGCTGAAAGATATGCCTTCTCTTGCCGTTCTCGAACAGCAATGGAGCAGTTGCCCGGATCGCGTGCTTAAGGAACGTTTGTGGAGAAAGATGGGCGTTCGAAAAACAGTTGGCAACGGGGATACCGGGAAAACACATTTGTGGATATGGAGACTGGGAAATTCATTCCTGATCGGCCAGCCGAATGAAGCGTATTCTATTTTTCAACTGGAATTGCGCAGGGGCCTTATGCCGAATGCCGTTGCCGCGATCAACCTGGTCAATGGGTCGGCCGGTTATCTTCCGCCCAGGGAATTGTATGACCAGGAAAACTATACGGTGGAACAAACTCCTTTTGCCAGGGGGTCTTTGGAATTGCTCATTGAAGTTGCCCTAAGCAACGCGGCAACCTTGTTATAACGCAGCCAATAATCAAAAAATGAATAAAAGCCTGTCTACCCTGGATGCCATTGTTTTTGCGGTCTATATTCTGGGCATATTGGGCGTAGGAATATATGCTTCGCGGCAGGGCAAGAAAACCAAGCGGGATTATTTTCTGGCCGGGGATAAGCTGCCCTGGTGGATGGTAGGGGGAAGCATCATCGCGGCAAATATCAGCAGCCACCACCTGGTTGGCGTCATGGGCGTTTCATATACGCTTGGATTTGTTGCCGTGGTGATTGAATGGGGCGCCATCCTGCTGGGGTTCAATGCGCTGCTTTGGATCTTTCTGCCTTTCTATTTGCGGAATGGTTTTTATACCATGCCTGAGTACCTGCAAAGAAGGTATGGAGGCGGCGCGCGCACCATCTATTCTATCCTGGTGCTGCTGACCTATATCTTTGTTGAAATTGGCGCAGTATTGTATCTCGGCGCCATCACCTTGCAATCCCTGCTCGGTATTCCCGTGTTGACGAGCGTATGCATACTGGCTGTGTTTACAGGAGTATATACCATTGCCGGGGGGCTCCGCGCGGTGATCTGGACGGAGATGCTGCAATTGGGCGTGCTCGTGGCAGGGATGATCATTTTGTCTTTCGTTACGATAAACGCCGCAGGAGGCATTTCTGCCGTAATGGAAACATCGAAAGACTGGAGTCATTTTCTTCCGGCCGATCATCCTGATTTTCCATGGACCATGTACCTGGGCGGAGTGATTTGTATCAGCGTATTCTACAATGCCACCAACCAATTCATTGTGCAGCGTACGCTTGCCGCAAGGAACGAATGGCATGCAAGAATGGGGATCATCTTTGCCGACTATCTTAAGTTCCTTATTCCCGTGCTGATCATTGCCCCTGCTCTTGTTGCGCCGAAATTGTTCCCGGATCTTGAAAAGCCCGATCTGCTTTTTGCTACCCTGGTTCAGAACCTGCTTCCTGCAGGCCTGATCGGTTTGGTCATGGCGGGACTGATCGCCGCTGTGATGTCGCATCTTTCCGGCGCGATCAATTCCTGTACGACCATTATTACCATGGATATTTACCTGCCTTATTTTCGTAAAAAAGCTTCCGAGGCGCAGGCGGTGAAATTTGGCAAGCTTTCAGGGGCGGCGATCGTTGTGCTGGGCATCTCATGCGCAGCCCTGCTGGTCCTGTATTCCGAGAAACCGGTTTTTCTCTACCTGCTGAACGCCTATGGTTTGTTTACTCCGGGTATTGCTACGATGTTCCTGCTGGGGATACTCTGGAAACGCACAACGCATGCGGCTGCGATCACCGCGGGGCTGCTGACCATTCCCGCCTCTCTTTTAATAGAGTTTCTTTTTCCTTCCATGCCATTTTTTAACCGGACGGGAATTGTTTTCTGGGGATGTATGATCATATGCGCCATGGTAAGTTTATTTACGAAACCCAAAGAGGAAGATCAACTGAAGGGACTGATCTGGAATAAGGAGAGTCTTTCCCTGCCTCCGGAACAGCGCCAGCAACAAAAAGGATGGCGCAATCCCTTTATCTGGTGGGCTATTATCACGGCGATAGTACTTTATTTTTATGTGCGGTATGCATAACAGGCGCAAATCAATATATAGCAGATCATGAAAAAAAGCAATTGGGAAACGGTGATCGATTATACCTGCCTTCTTGGCGAAGGCCCCGTATGGGATGCCGCCAATTCCAGGATATTATGGGTGGATATCCTATATGGTCATATCCATGCTTTCCATACGCAACGAAGGGAGTACCGTATGTTCCAGACTGGGCAAATGGTTGGCGCCATTGCCGTAAAGAAAAATGGATTGTTGACGGCGGCGTTAAAGAGCGGGTTTTATGAGATTGATATGGACCGGAGGGAAATCAAGCTGCTGAAGCAGGTAGAAGCAGACCTGCCCGATAACAGGTTTAATGATGGCAAATGCGATCCGACAGGCAGGTTTTGGGCAGGCACCATGTCGGTCAAGGGAACCGCCGGCGCAGGAAAACTATATATGTTGGAGCATGACAACCAGGTAAGCGTCAGGATAGACAACGTGTCCTGCTCCAATGGAATGGCCTGGAACAAGGACCATGACCGGCTCTATTATATCGATACGCCAACCCAGCAGGTGGTTGCTTACGATTATAATCCAGCCGATGGGTCGATCAGCAATGGAAAAACAATTATTACGATTCCCGAGGAAGAAGGGTACCCCGACGGGATGACCATTGACGAAGAGGGAATGTTGTGGATCGCTTTATGGAATGGGGGAAAGGTGGTAAGATATGATCCGGAAACGGGTAGACAGCTCATGCATTTTTCATTGCCTGCCGCAAAAATAACCTCGTGCGCTTTTGGAGGAGAGCATCTCTCCGATCTATATATTACTTCGGCGAAAGTGGACCTGAGCGAAGATGAATTGAAGGAGCAGCCGCTTGCGGGAAGTCTTTTTGTCATTAAAAATTGCGGATATAGAGGAATGCCTTCATTCCTGGTAACCTGATCATTCATCATATAAACATCTTATCATGGATCGCAGAGATTTTTTAAGTAGAACAGCCGGGTTAACTATTGCCGGGGCTTTTTTATCCAGCTGCGGGACTGCCCGTCATGCTTCTTCCGGCTTCCGCACGCATGATTGGAAACGCGATGAGCGTAATCCAGTTTTTCCGCCCGGGGGCGGATGGTTTGATACTACGGCCTGCATGAATCCCTTCGTGGTAACGCATGAAGGAAAGTACTGGTTGTTCTATGCCGGCGGCGACGATAAGGGACATCGAAGGATATGCCTGGCTTCCACTCCTATTGGCGATCTGATCAACTGGAAAAGATACGGGCCGCTTTTTGACGTAGGCGGCAAGGGCGCATTTGACGAAACCTGGTGCGTGCTTCCCTGCGTCCACCGGATCGGCAATCAATGGCGGCTGTATTATACGGGCCGTGCGGCGCAGGGCGCAGGTTTGCAGGCTTTCTGCGGCATTGGAATGGCTGTCAGCGACGACCTGCTGAACTGGAAAAAATATTCCAACGAGCCTGTGTTGTTAGGGGATGGATTCCCTGAATGGCCCGATAACAAGGGCATTGCCGGGGGAGGCTCTATCGTGGAAATTCCACAGCCCGACGGGCGTATGCTTTATCGCATGTATTATACGCTGACCACCGGAACGCCCAGTCGCGACCTGTTGGTGGATCAGGCCAAACAATCGGTGGTAGCGCATTCCTATGATGGCATTACGTGGATGGATAAGCGCGTGGTGTTAAGGCCCAGGCTTGACGCCGAGTACGAGAATGCTGCAGCCATCGCGCTGACTGTTTGGAAAACGAAATCCGGGTGGCGCGCATTGTATGCGGGTATTGGCACGCAGTTCGGCGCATATGCTATTTGCGAAGCAGCCAGTAAGGATGGGCTAAACTGGTATCGCGGAGCGCCCGGCGAAAATCTTTCGCTCCCGCCCGGTACGGCAGAATGGGAAAACAAAATGACAGAATATCCAAATATTGTGCGCGAAGGCGACAACCTGCGACTGTTTTATTGCGGTAATGGCTACGGAAGAACCGGCATTGGCGTTGCTGTGGCAAAAGCGCTTAAATAAGAAAATCAACATGCAGGGTTTATGCAAATAGATTCAATCCGTATTATAAGGGTAGCCATGCCGCTTGTCTATCCGTTCAGAACGGCATTTGGGAATGTAGAAATGATAGAGTCGATACTGGTTCTGCTGACAAGCGGGGAAAAGGCCGGCTGGGGCGAATCGGCCTGTTGGGGAGCGCCCGCTTATTCGGCGGAATGCTCAGCAACCCAGTTCCTGGTTTCCCGGGATTTTATAGCGCCGTTATTGTTGCGCCAATCGATCTCTTCAGGAGCAGAGCTACAGGAAAGGCTAAACGATATAAAAGGTAATTATTTTGCCAAAGCTGCGTTTGACCTGGCATGGTGGGACCTGCGCGCTAACATTGAAGATCAACCGCTTTGGAAAATCCTTGGAGGAAAAAGCGATACGATAGATGCGGGAGCCGATTTCGGCGTAATGGAAAACGTGAAAACCCTGATCAGGACGATAACTGAAGCCTGCGATCAAGGGTATAAGCGCGTGAAATTGAAGTACAGGCCGGGATGGGATCTGGATATGATAAAGCAAGTGCGCGATAGATTCCCGGACCTGCCCATTCATGTCGATTGCAACAGTTGCTATTCTTTACAGGATATGGATATGTTTAAAGAATTGGATAATTACCGGTTGGCCATGATCGAGCAGCCCCTGGCCCATGATGATCTGATCGATCATGCCGCCTTACAACGGGAACTGCAAACGCCAATTTGTCTGGATGAGAGCATTGTTTCGGCGCACAAGGCGCGCAAGGCTATAGGGATCGGCGCCTGTCGTTGGGTGAATATAAAGTTGGGAAGGGTAGGCGGAATTACCAATGCCCTTGCGATCATTAAGGTTTGCGAGGACCGGCATATCCCTTGCTGGGTAGGGGGCATGCTGGAATCTGCTATCGGGTCTTCTCATAATATTGCTTTTGCCACCCTGCCCAATATTCAATACCCATCAGATATTTTTCCTACTTCCCGGTTCTATGAAAAGGACCTGGGATCCCATTCAATAGAACACGTGGCTCCTTCGCAATTCAAGGCCGCTGACCTGCCCGGTATTGGCGTAGCTCCCGATGAACAAATGATCGCCAAATGGGCAATTGAAGAATGCCGTTTATAGTGAACAACGCAAATTAGATTGTTATAATAAGGGATCAATTGGGCTTTCGGATAGCCTAGTTGATTACACAGGCTCCGCAAATGCTATTGTTTGGTTTTCAGTCCGCCTTTTTCGGCAAGATCGATCCAGCGATAGTATTGGAAGGTTTTGTCGGCGCTCATCGCAACAAATATACCTCCTTCGAATCCGGGTAGACTCATCGTTACCGTTGATTCGCATGAATCCCGCGTCAAAGCCTTTCTTAAAAAAACCAAAATCAAGGAGCTGGATGAAGCAGTAATAAAACATAAAAACAGAAAATACTGGAAAAGGGCTTCGCGGTGAATGTTGTAGAAACCGGGGAAGAACTCTTGATCAGATCCGCCGTTTAGTAAAGCGGCGTTCGGGTTATTCAACGTTATTCTCAAACCCGTTTTAGAATTTATAACCGTATCCTGCTCTTATAACCTGTGTTTCGTAATAGTCGTCGCTCGTGTAACGGAATCCATTACCCTGTATTTCCCGTTTTATTACCATGGTATTGAACAAATCGGCAGCATTCAGGAATATTTCTCCTTTGCCTTTCTGTATTGCCTTTTTGACTCCGGCATCGATTGAGAACCTTGAAGCGATCCTGCCCTGTGGAATAATATCAGGAGCCAGGTAGACGGCTATGAGCTGTCCCTCCCATCCGTGAAAGCGAAGGTTGTTGTTCAACTTCAGGTTACCCGAGATAATGTTTTGTTCCTCCATTGAAAACTGATGCGGCTCCGGGTACAAATTGTGCACGCTAAAGGCGTTTATTTTATTTCGATAGATGTTTCCATTGACGCTGAAGGAATACAGGGAAGAAATTTTCTGCTCCGCAATAGCTTCTATACCGGTGTTATAGCTCCTGCCTGCATTCTGAAAAATGGCGAATACGGATGTATGTTCCGGAACAATGGTGGATATTCGGGTAATGGTTCCGTTGGCAAAACGATGGTAAGCGGCGGTATACAGGCTGCCTCCGGCCCAGGTATTTTTATATCCGAGCTCAATGGAATTGGTGAATTGCGGCCGAAGCGCCGGGTTGCCTACCTTAATGATGTCCGCATCATCATATTTTGGAAAGATCCTGATATCTACTTCGTTGGGGCGGTCAACGCGCCTGTTGAAAAAGGCGGAGAGCTTATTCCGCTCATTGATCTTGTAGCCTAGCCGAAAATTGGGGAAGGGTTGGGTATAATGATATCCGTCGCTGGTATAAGTATTATGGTCCGGGTTTACATCGTATTGGATGCGGACATATTCAAGTCTCAGCCCCAGCTCCGCTTCCCATTTTTCGGTTTCAAAAACATAGTTTCCATATATCGCCGGAATAAGCTCCCGGTAAGTAGCCCAGCCTCCCGCCGTAGAGTCGAGCACAGAATTGACGCCGGGGATGAACTGCATATCGGTGGGTATGCTTCTGTTCCTGATCTTAATGCCGGTTTCTATTTGTCCGTACCGGAGCGGCTTGATATAATCCACAGACCAGTCATACACTTGCTCATCAGATAATAATTTAAAAGCGTCTGTACCCTTTGAGTCTACAAGGTAGTTGTCGTAAAAATATTTTTCATCTTCCCTGTGAAATGTATAGTTAAAGTCTACATTCAGTAGATGACCGGGCTGCGCAAACTTATGCTGGTAACGCGCAGACAACATGACCGTGGTTTTCAACTCATCTTCAAAAAACTGCCAGAGCCGTTTCCTTTCTGATAGATCAGCGCTGAAGAAAGGCTGATCGCCGCGGTCAATGATCTTCTCGCTGCCAAACATACCCGATACCGTCAGCGAATTTCTATCGTTCATATGCCAGTCTACCCCTGCTTTCGAGGTAAAGAAATTGGTGTTCCTGTTTCGCTTTAACTGCTGTTTTAGGATGCTTCCGTTATCATAGGTACGGGTTACAAATTCATTTTTATTGAGGGTTTCCGTATAGAGATTATCCGCCTGGAGAAATGCATTGATCTTGTTCTTCCGGTAATTCAGGGAAAGCGAAGGATTGAGCTTGGGCGTGCGTACGTACTGCGGTCGGATCGTTGGCAGGTTTTCCTGACGTTCCCAAAGCGCTCCCAAACCGGTTGCAAAGCCGATTTTGCCATTCCAACCTTCCTTTTTACTTTTTTTCAATACGATATTGATAATACCTGCATTGCCATTTGCGTCATACCTGGCAGAGGGATTATTAATGATCTCAATTTTGTCGATGGAAGAAGCGGGAATATTATCCAGCCCGGCCTGGCTGCCGAAGCCTGTTAATGCCGTCTGCTTGCCATCTATTAGTACCGTCACCTTATCGCTCCCCCGGAGCTGTACCTTACCTTCTTGCACCGTGATCCCTGGGAGGTTCTGCATAGCGCCCAACAACGACCCTCCGCTCTGGCTGATATTCTCTGAAAGATTATATGTTTTCTTATCCATCTTTGCGCCGATCGCCTGCTGCCTCGCGGTGATGGTCACATTTTCCAGCTCGGTCGTTTCCGCTTCCATCTGGATGGATGGAAGATCAATGAACGGAGCGCGCGCCCCCACGAACAGCGGCTGTACGATAGATTTATAACCAACAAATGAAACTTCCAATAGATATTGCCCGGGTCGGATGGTTAACGTAAACATTCCTTCTTCGTTGCTTACCGTTCCGGAAACAAAAGCGCTGTCTTTTGCAGCGTTTACAACAATATTAACATAGGGAAGGATCATACCCTGGGCTTTATCCCTGATGGATCCGGATACGGACACTTCTTCTACCTGGGCGATGGCCATTTTGGAAGACAGGATTATTAAAAGAACCAATCCCCGTAACAGGCATAATCTTCTTCTCAGCATGTTGTTCAATTTATATGGCGTCAAATATGCAATGCGAATTGAAAGAAATTCTAAACACAGGCCTGAGAGAACCGCTTAGCACATTTTATTGTTAATAAGCGCCTGTTGGTATGACAGGCAGGATGCCCCCGAAAGGATAGAAACAACAGGAACGCTTTAGAATTTCTTTAGAATGGCGGCTTTACTTGCAGGCGAGCATGAAAGTATTAATAGCAGAAAACGATCCCGATATTGTAAAGGATATAGGCGTTTTTTTGACAGAAAAAGGGTGTTCCTGTGGGATAGCCGCTTCGCCGGAAGGAGTGTTGGCCAGCCTTTCTGCTCATTACTATGATGTCGTTGTTCTGCATATTTCTTCGTTCGGACCAGAGGAAATCCAGTTGTTGAAATTCCTGAAGACTGCAAGGCTGGACAAGCGCGTCGTGCTGACCTATGAAGACGCTGCTGTATCGCCTGCTCAAATGGATGCTTCAGGCATTCAAAATCTGCGAAAGCCCTATACCTTAGAGGCGCTTTTTGACAAAATATCGGCAGTGGGCAACTATGAAAATGTTGAGAATGACCAGTTGTTCTATTTTAACGAGCTGATTGTCGATGTGCGCGGCAGAACAGCAAGGGTGAAAAATCAGCAGCTTGAACTTACCCGAACTGAATTTGACCTGCTGCATTTGTTTCTCCGGAACCGGGGACTGATTGTCAGCAAGGTTGAATTGGCGAAATACCTTGCAGACGGGTGCTCCGAGAAGCCTTTACAATCCAGCGTTCTCTATGCGCATGTAAAAAATCTAAAGAAAAAGCTGAAGTTTGCCGGATGCCAAAATTATATCAAAACGGTCTATGGGGTTGGCTACCGGTTTGAAAAATAAGGCCCGGGCAAAACCTGTTTGGCGGTTTAAATGCTCCGGTTAAATGCAATAGTGAAAGTATGCAGTTCTTTTTCATAGGAATAGCTTATCTGCCAGTGATTCAGCAGACAGATCTGGGATACAATAGCCAGACCCAATCCCGTGCCCTGGCTGTTTTTATCTCCTTTTTTAAACCGGCGAAACAACTGATCAGGCGGAAAATCCAGCGGAGGGCCGGAATTTGCGATCGCCAACTGATTCGCATTAAGTTGTATGATGATGTTGCCTCCCTTATTGCAATGCCGCAATGCATTTGAGATAAGGTTGGATACCAGCGTTTCGCACAAATGTAGATTAGCAAGGATATCGCAGGGAAGAATGTCGGAGTCCAGGGTTAGTTCCTTAGACAAGAACAGGTCGGTCAGCGACTCTATATGTTGGTTGAGCAGGGTGTGAAATGCCAATAGCTGCTTATCCGCAAATACATTATTATCCAGCTTGGCCAACAGCAGCAATGCCTTATTCGTTTTGCTCAGCCGCTCTACTCCGCTCCTGGCTTCCATGATATAATTGGCCATTTCTTCTGTTAGTTCTGATTGACTGAGCCTGTCTAGCTTGGATTGTATAATGCCTAAGGGGGTTTGTATTTCGTGAGAAGCGTTTTCTGTAAATTCCCTCAACGCTTTGTATTCCCGCCTGCTACGTTCTGTCAATTCCATAAGGGTCGCTCTTAATTCTTCAAATTCCTTGATTGGAGAACCTCTCAACTGAGGCGGCTCCGGATCGGTGATGGAATAGGACTTAATGGACTGCAGGTTTAGAAAGAATGGCCTCCACAATTTTTTATTGGAATAATAAGTGATCAGCGCGCCTGAGATGCCCAACGCTAATATTGCCATGCCCAATAATAAAAATATAGTATTGAAATACTGATCCCATCCGATGTATATGATCATTACATACATGCTGTAGCGCCGCCCATTGATCTCCTTGATTTCTTTTCTGTATCGATATTCTTCGTCCTTTTTCTGCAAGGGATCGTATATGGTCGTATCGCCATAAACCACGCCCGGCAGGGCGTCTGCTCCAGCAGGCGCAATCTGCATGAAGGGGTTGTCAATATGCAGCCAATCATTCACATTGCTTCCTAATATCTCGGATTGCAGGTCCAGCTGTTCGTCCATTTCCGAAAGGATCTCTCTCTGCAGCAATAAGTATAGCCCGGAAGCGGTCACGAGGAGAACGACAACCGTAGCCAGCATAAAATCCCTTGTTGTTCTGTGCAGGAGCTTCATGGCGCGGTAAATTTGTATCCCATTCCATATACGGTTTTGATGAAATCATAACCGGACAAGGCGTTGATTTTGTTTCGGAGATTTCGCGTATGCACATACACGGTATGGTAGTTATCTACCGCATCGTAACCGTCTCCCCATAAATGCCCTGCGATGGATTGCTTGCTGACTACCCTGTTTTTATTGACGATCAGGTATAAAAGAAGCTCATATTCTTTCCTGGTAAGGTTAATCGCCGTATCCTGCCATTTCACTTCAGCGGCTACCGTATCCACATGCAACTCGTCTATAACGATCGTTTTATGACCGCTAAAATTTTTCCGCCTGAGCAGCGCGTTGATTCTTGCGTTCAGCTCTTCCATATAGAAGGGCTTGGTGATATAGTCATCTGCTCCCATTTCAAGCCCCATCACCCGATCCTGCAGGGAATCTTTTGCGGAAACGATCAATACGCCCGCATCCTTTTGTTGCTCTTTCAATAGTTCCAGCAATTTCAGACCGCTGCCTCCCGGTAGACCGACATCCAATATAATAGCGTCATATTCGTACAATAACATTTTGTCTTCCCCTTCTCCAAAATCAATCGCCGTTTCACATAAATATCCCTGCTCCGACAGGTAGCTTTCCATATCGTTCAGCAACAATGGTTCATCCTCAACAATCAATAATTTCATATGCAACTATTATGGTCAATGTATGCCTTTGGTTGCCATTTTACCACATTAGTTTTACATGGCCTGCGGCTGTAGCCGGGCGTTGAGAAATATTGACTTTTTCATGACAAATAATTCAGATTTAGGAGGAATAAATAGCAAATGTAACCAGGGTTAAGGGCGGTAAAAACTAGTTCACAGGGCTCTTGAACCGATACGAGTTTCCCTTTCCGAAGATGCTAAAGCCATCATTGACAAATGGGGGAACAACCGGAAGGAAGATAATACTTATATTTTTCCTGTACTTTCAAAGGGGATAACACTTGAACGGGAAAGGCAGCTAATCCAACAGCTAACCCAGGTTATCAACTTTCACATGAAAGCCATAGCCGAAAATCTGGAAATTGGCAACGAAGTTACTACCTATGCGGCCCGGCATAGTTTCGCCACCATTCTGCAAAGAAGTGGAGCAAGTGTTTCTTTTATTAGCGAGGCATTGGGTCATGGCAATGTAAACACTACCCAGAACTATTGGGGGGGATTCGAGGATGAAAGTAAGCGGGAGACGGTAAAAGCGTTGACAGCATTTAAAAAAGTGGTAAAATAAAGATTTGTTTAGACCTTCACCTTTTGCACGGTTTTCACCAAAACTTAAATTAACCTAAACCATTATGCAAATAATTCAAAGCATACAAAATAGGATTTACGAAATAAGGGGTGAGCGGGTAATGCTGGACTTTGATTTGGCGGCTCTTTACGAAGTACAAACCAAAGCGCTGAACCAGGCTGTAAAGCGGAATATAAAGCGGTTCCCTAAAGATTTTATGTTTAGGCTTACCCTTACCGAATGGCAAAATATCCGGTCACAAATTGTTGCCGCATACGATAATGCTTTGCGGTCACAAAATGTGACCGCATTCCAAAGTAAAAGAAATACCAGCGTTACCCCGTTTGCCTTTACGGAACAGGGCGTTGCTATGCTTAGCGGCATACTCAACAGCGACCGGGCAATAAATATGAACATTGCCATAATGAGGGCTTTTGTTGAAGTAAGGCGGGTTTTATTACAGCGGACTGATATAAAAGAACAATTACGGTTAATTCAGGAGCGAATAACGGAACATGATGTGCAGCTAAGCAAAATTTACGACAGTATAGAAAATCTCTTAGACGAAAAGGCGGCTCAAAGAAAATGGGAAGACAGAGAGCGGATAGGATTTAAAAAGTAAGAACACTTAAAGCATAGAAGATAAATGATTACTGATAAAATAAAAGCCTTGTTTCAATTCATTGAGTATTTGCACTCAAATATTGAGAATTTTAGCCGGGAATAGTCGAGCGTTACCACATCAGGGTTTTCATATTTGCACTCAAATATTGAGAATTTTAGCCAGCACAATGATTTAATAAAAAAACTGGAGTTGCTAAATGAGGAAAGACAAAAGCTAAGTCCGAGAAGTAACTACAAAGACAAAATATCTTACGATAAGATACAGGCGGAAATTAAAGATAGTTTTCAGGTTATTCTGGAAAATATT
>ERZ761602.6723-NODE-6723-length-12659-cov-4.224532_pt1 | contig 12659 bp, 10 predicted proteins | sample MGYA00512165_ERZ761602 | MGnify/ENA primary metagenome ERZ761602 (study PRJEB28899, sample SAMN02445085) | bioreactor sludge metagenome | biome: EBPR sludge; isolation source: Thorneside wastewater treatment plant | place: Australia: Brisbane, Thorneside... | reverse complement strand
TCAAGCGGCTGGCCGAGGCGCGCATCGCCCGCACACCGGCCACCGATTGCCCCGAGCTCTTCGCCGACGCCTTTGGGCGCGACGTCACGTCGCGCCTGGCTGATCGCGGCGTGCAGACGACGGGGCTCGGCCTGGGTGCCTGCGGCGAGGTGAAGCAGGGCGACTACGATGCGTGGAACTTCTCGGTCAGCGTCGCCGACTGGGCGCAGGCCGACCTGGCCGTCACCGCCGTCAGCGAGGAGCTCTCGCGCTGGGGCGCCGGCGGGCACTTCGGGGTGACGGTCAAGGGCATCCCGTGCGCGACGCCCCTGGCCGAGGGCAGCGCTTACTGAGCGTCCCTTACCGAGCCGTCCCTTACTGGGCGTCGGCGAGGATCTCGGCCTCGATATCGGCGAAGCTGCCGAAGCCGTTCTGCGTGGACATGACGTTGAGATCGGGGTCGACGAGCACCATCGACGGGTAGCCGGTGTTCTCACCGAACACGTCGAGGAACATCGAGAGACCCCACCCGCGGTCGGCGAGCACCGGCGAGGTGAGGGAGAAATTGTTGGTCCAGGTCTCGAGCATCGCCACCGTGGTCTCACCGAGCGGGTCGGCGAGCGACGGCGCCATCAGCGTGACGACGTAGACGCTCACGCCCTGCGCCGCCATGTCGGCGATGAACGCCTCTTCGTCGCCGGCGAGGGCCTGGCAGGGCGGGCAGTCGCGCGCGCCCATCTCGATGATGAGGTAGTGCCCTTGCAGATCGTGGAGGCGCACCGTCTCGCCGCAGCGATCGATGAAGAGACCATCGGGGACGGTCTGCCCGTTCTGGATCGTGTAGTCGCCGGTGTACGCAGGCGCGTTCGCCTTGGGCCAGCCGCAGGCGTACGTGTCGGGGACGTTGAAGCCGTTCATCGGGTCGCCGGCCTCTTCACCAAAGGTGAGGCTGCCGTTGATGGTGAAGTCGAAGGTGCCGCCGACCGGCGCCTCGAGGGCGGTGACCGCGTGCGTGATCGTGCCGGTCGCGCCGTTCATGGCGATGGTGCCCTGCTCGGTCATGCGCAGCCCGATGCCGCGGTAGTACGTACCGTTGCCGTAGCCGATCCACTCTTCTTCGAGCGGCGCGTCGGGCGAGATCTGCGCGTAGCAGTCGGCCTGCCCCGCCGTCATCTCGACCGATGCCTTGAGGATCACCTCACACGAGGGGCAGAACCACTTCGCGGACTCGTCTTGCACGCCCTCGTAGTGGCGGGTGTAGCTGCAGTTCGTCGCGCCCGCCGCTTGCGCGGTAGCGTCGAACGTGACGTCCCACGTCACGTCACCCGAGACGTTGGCGCGCGTCGGGCCCGGGCCCATCCCGCCGGCCCCGCTGCTCGAGCTCGAGTCGGCCGACGACGCCGAAGTCGCCCCCGTCTGCGCGCCGGCGCCGCTCCCGTCCGAAGCACCCGAACCGCCGTCGGGCGCGGTCTCTTCGTCGCCGCAAGCGACGGCGAGGGGAGCGATGGCGAGCAAACAACCGGCGAAGAAGAGGGTGTGCTTCACGGCGCGGACGCTACCTCGGAGCCGGACCCGCCGCTATCCCCCTCGGTTCGCCCAGGTGATGACGACGCGGGACCGCGCCCGCTGGTAGAAGGCCTCGAGCGCCTCGGCGAGCCTCTGGGCAACCACCCAACGCCGCAGCTCGGCCGCGACGTCCGCGAAACGCTGCTTGGAGAACGGCGTCTGCCCGTTGGCGTGCAACTGGCGGAGCTCGAGATCCGTCGGATCGACCTGGGGGGCGACCATGCGATCGAGGTACAGGCTCGCGCGAGCCGTCCGGCGGAGCAGCGCGTCGAGCTCGTCGGTCGAGAACCGCTCCGCGTCCATGGCAGCTTTCAGTCGGTCTTCACCGCCGACGCGCGCGAGCAGAAAACGCCGCGCGCGCGAGGCCTGCTCGCCCACTTTGGCCGGGGTCGGCGCCGGGTCGAGCGGGAGCTCGGCCAGCAGCGACTCGGTGACGTGCCGCGCGAGCGCCGCGCGAACCTGTGGCTCGGTGATCGGGCCCGTCGGCGCCTCGCCCGCGGCCATCGCCTCGAGGCGCGCCTCGAGCGCGAGCTCTCGCGCGAAGATGGCCCGTGATTTCCCAGGCTTGCCGCCCTCGACGACGCGCCACCGGCCGATGACACGGTCGATCAGGCTCGGGGTGTCGGGCGCCGCGAGGGCGGGGCTCGGCGCGCCGAGGGAAAGCCCCAACGCACAGATCGAGGCGGCCGCGACACGCCGCAAGGCGCGCCCCCGGCTCACCACTTGACGGTGACCTCTTTCGGCTCGACCTCGGCGTCGACGTTGGGGATGTCGACCTTCACCCGGGCGCGGACGCTGCCGGGCTTCGTCAGATCGGTCTCGGGTGGGAGCTCGACATAAGGCGCGATCTGATCGGCTTCGAGGCTGGCGACGACATCGGGCAAGCCGCGGACCTTGACCGTCACCCGCTCGGGCGCGGCCGTGGCCTTCGGGGCGCCGATGATATCGATCTTCAGGCCCTTGAACGCGCTGAGCCGCTCCTCTCGCGCGATCTCGATCGTCGCCTCGATGCTGCCGACGTCGAACGCGACGCCCTCCGGCGGCAGGTCGAGGAGGAGCTGACGCGTGTGGTAGCCCTCGGTGAGGCTCGTGACGTCGAACGATTGGGCGCGCGCGACCTGAATCAGCGCCACGATGGACTTGGGCCCCGACGCGAGGACAGCCTCGGGGTTCGTCGTGACGGAGCCGCGGACGGTGTACCCCACCGGGGGATCGCCGGTCCGGCCGACCTGAACCGGGACCGGCTTCGAGACGACATCGTCCCAACGCAGCTCGATGCGAGAAGGAAAGACCTCATCGACCCGCAGGCCAGGGGGCACGTTCGGGATCATCGAGGGGTCGATCTGCACCATGTCGTGTTGCCCCGAGGAGAGGTCGAGGACGATGGTGCCCAGATCGCGCGGCAGCGACTCGAGCTGGGTGCGTGGGCCGACGAGCTTCACGCTGATCTCGGCGGGCGGCTCTTTCACGAGGACGCGGTTGGCGACGTCGGCCGGCGGGGTGTACGCGACGCCCACGTCGAAGCGCATCTCGGCTCGCTCGGCGCCGCGGATGAAAAGAAAAAAACCGAAGGCGCACAAGATCGAGACGATCTTCAGCCCGACGTTCTCGAACAGCGCCTCGCGTGCGAAGTTGGCGGCGCGGCTCTTCATCCGCCGGGCTCCTCGGGGTGCGATGCGCGGTCCGGCTGCTCTTCGGGCGCCGCACGACCGGGGACGAACGAGGGCCGCTCGGACGCGGGGCTGTCGTCACCCGGGTTTTGGCTCACGCGCTCCTTCGGCGGAGTCGGCAAGAGGCTCTTGGTCGCCTTGGGCATCGGCGTGCTCACGCCTTTCACCGGTGTCGAGGTGGGGTCGCTCGAGCGCTTGTCGACCTTGGCCTTGGGGATCGGCGTGGTCGACGGGCTCTGGGGCGGGAGAGCGGGGACGACGACGGGGACGACCGGTACGGCCGCGACCGGCGGCGGGGCGACGCTCCGCCCCGAGGACGGGGTCGAGGTGGCACCGGCGGCGGACGATGCCGGGGGAGCGTCCTTGGCCTCGGCCCGCGCCGCGCGGTTCTCGAGGAGACCCACCAACGACTGCCGCAACGCGGTGGCGTCGATGTTCGGCACGATGTTGCCGTTGAAGCAAAAGCTGATCGTCCCCCGCTCCTCGCTCACGACGACCACGACCGCGTCCGTCTCTTCGGTGATGCCGAGCGCGGCCGCGTGGCGGGTGCCCATGCTGCGGTCGACCTTGCCCTCTTTCGCTTCGGGCATGGGAAAGAACACGCCGGCGCGGGCGATCTTGAGGTCGCGAATGACGACGGCACCGTCATGAAGCTTGTTCACGCTCTCGGGGTAGAAGATCGCCACCAAGAGCTCGCGCGTGACCGCGGCGTTGATCACCACGCCCTCGCGCTGCGTGAAATCGGCGAGGGTCGCGTCTTGTTCGAACGCGATGATCGCGCCGATGCGGTGGCGGGCGAGCTCGGTGACCGCGACCACGACCTCGTCGATCACGCGCGACTGCTCTTGCTTGCGGCGGCCGGTGAACCACGCACGACCGCCGACCCGGATGAGCGCGCGGCGGATGTCGTTCTGGAACACCACCACGACGATCAGGATGAGCGACGACAGGACGTACGACAAAAGGCTGAGGAGCGTGACCAGCTGGAGGTACTTGGCGGCCACGTACAGCAAAAAAACCACGAAGAGGCCGGCGCCGACCTGCATCGCGCGCGTGCCCCGGACCATCAAGAGGAGGCGGTAGATGACGTAGGCGACGATGAGGACGTCGAGGAGATCGCGAGCGACGTCGAGCGCCGACCGGCCCGCGAAGACGCGCTCGATCGACTCAAGCACCGCGCACCGCCCGATCGAACGCGAGCGCCTGCCTCACGGGCGCGACGTCGTGGACACGAAGGAGCGCGGCGCCGCGGGCGGCGCAGGCGAGGCAGGCGGCGATGGTCGCGCCGAGGCGCTCGCCGGGAGGGGGCTGGGCGGCGCCACGGTCCGTGGTGACCACACCCAGGAACGACTTGCGGCTCGGCCCGACGAGCACGTCGAAGCCGGCGGCCACGATCTCGTCGAGGCGCCGGCAAAGCTCGAGCGAGTGCCGCGCGCTCTTGTGAAACCCCAAGCCCGGGTCGAAGAGGATGTCGCGTTCGGCGAGCCCCGCGCGCGCGGCGGCGTCTTTGGCGACCGACCACTCCGCGACGACCTCGCGCACGACGTCGCCGTAGGCGTTCTCGTCGACCCTCGAGAAGTCGGGCATCGCCGTCATCGAGCCCCGGCTGTGCATCAGCGCGAGCATCGCGCCGCCGCGCTTGGCGACCACCGCCAGCGAGTCGGCCGCGCGAAGGTCGACGGTGTTGATGATCGACGCGCCCTGGTCGACGGCGCGAGCCGCGACCTCGGGTGACGTGGTGTCGATCGACACCACGGCGCCGAGACGATGGAGGGCAGGGATGGTCGCGCCGAGACGCGCGAGCTGCTCGGCCGGCGCGACCGGCGCCGCGTTCGGTCGCGTCGACTCTGCCCCGACGTCGATCACCGCCGCCCCGTCCGAGAGCATCTTCTCGGCGGCAGCGATCGCGTCACTGTCATTGTCGTATCGGCCCCCGTCGCTGAACGAATCCGGAGTGCGGTTCAGCACGCCCATGAGCAGCGGCCCTTCGCGAGAACGCAGTGTGTCTCGGAAAGAGGCCATACATCGTGCTTATCAACCCAGGGTCGCCTGGGCAACTCACGGCCTCGAGGATCTTCGCGGGGTCAGCGCCGCATCGAGATGGCGACCACGAGCGCAGCCGCGACGAGCAGCGCCCCGATCATGATTCCGATGAACAGGGCCGCCGCCCCGCCGAGCTTGCGGCCCTTGGGGCGCCAGAGGGCGGCCTCGGCAGGCGCCTCGGGCCGCTGGGAGGCGCGCTCCTCGGGCAGCTTGACCGGTAAGAGCTCGGACGTCGGCTTGCGGGCGCCCGCGAGGGGCGGATCGTCGAGCGCCAGCGTCGCGGCGTTGCCCGAAACGGCACCGCCCGCAACCGCACCGCCGGGAATGGGCGGAGCGCCCGGGGGCGACGACGCCAAGGGGATCGGCGACACGGGTACCCCTGGGTTCGAGGCGCGCGCCTGCACCGCCTCCTGGACCGCCCTCTCGGTCTCTTCTGGATCGACGCGCACGGTCTCGTGGAGCGAACGCAAATCCACGCCGCCGCCCGGCTTCGGCTTGGGTGCGTTGCCCGTCGCGCCCTGGATGAGGGTCGGTTCGACGCTCTCGGGGCCGCCCACCTTCGGCACGCCCGTGACGTTGGGCACGCCCGGCGCGGCGAGGGCCGCGGCCATCGCCTCTTCTGCGAGCGACATGCGAGCCTTGTCGGCGCCCGTTGGCGACTTGACGACCGTCGCGGCCTCGTCGTCGTCGCTCGAGGGGGGCGGCGCCTCCGACTGGAGGGTCTGGGCGAGCGGGCTGTTGCCGCCGCGACCAGGGCTGGGCGCGACGACGGGGACCGGCGGCTGGGGCCGGGCCACCGGCGCGCGACCGACGACCGAGGCGGCGGCCATCCCGGCCACGCCGCCGCCGCCGCGGACGGCGTCCGAGCGGTGGGTCGGCGAGGGGTCGGTGGACGGGAGCGGCCCGGCCGAGAGCCCCGCGACCGTCGCGGGTGACGCCTTGGGATCGGCGCCGACCACGGGGAGGTCGGCCGGGAAGATGTCGTCGGGGACCTCGATGTTCAGGGTCGGGAACGGGTTGGCGGGCTCGGCCTTGCGGGGGGCAGGCGCCGGCGCAGGGCCCCGGGGCGGAGCGGCCGCGGCTGCGGGCTTGGGCGGCGCGCCGGCGGCCGGGCGGGGCGCCGCTGCAGGCGGCGGCCCGGGCTCGAGCACGAGCGTTTTATTGACAGCACCGTCAGCTTCTTTTTGCGCGGGCGCGCCGCCGAGCTTGGGCAGCACCCCCAGCAAGTCGAACGCGAGCTCCTCGGAGCTCTGCTGCCGCTCGGACGGGTACTTGGCCAGCGCGCGCATGATCAGCCGCTCGAGATCGCGGTCGAGCGGGTGAAAGTCGGACGGCGGCCGGGGTGCCTCGTTGACGTGCCGCATGACCACCTGCATCGGCGTCTCCCCGGTGAAGGGGACGCGGCCGGTGATGAGCTCGTAGAGCAGCACGCCGCAGGCGTAGATGTCCGTGCGCGCGTCGACCGCCTCGGCCCGGCCCTGCTCGGGCGCCATGTAGGCCGGCGTGCCGACGATGGTGCCGACCCGCGTCAGCATCGATTTCTCTTGGGTGATGGGCTCGATCCGCGAGTCGACGGGCGCGCCCGGCTCGTCGTCGAGGATCTTGGCGATGCCGAAGTCGAGCACCTTCACGAAGTCGGTGGGGTTCATGCCGGGGACCGGCTGCGGAACGCCCGGCGGCTGCCGGACGAGCATGATGTTGTCGGGCTTCAAGTCGCGGTGGACGATCGACTGATCGTGAGCCGCGGAGAGGGCCCGGCAGACCTGGACCACGATCTGCACCGCGCGGGCCTGCGGGATCTTGCGCTCGCGGTGGAGCAGCATCGCCAGGTCCTGGCCCTGCAGCAGCTCCATCACCATGAACACGTAGCCCTGGTCGACACCGAACTCGACGATCTGCACCGTGTTGGGGTGCTTCAGCATCGACGCGGCCTTCGCCTCTCGCCGAAAACGCCTGACGAACCGGCTCTCTTTGGCGAGATCCGGGTTCATGATCTTCACCGCGAGCTCGGTCTTGTTGGGATCCACGCCGCGGTACACGGTCGCCATGCCGCCTTCGCCGATCACACCCGTGATCCGGAAACGATCGGCGAGGTTCAGACCGATGAGGGAGTGATCGGACATGTGGCCGAGGTGACGGGGAGCGGCGCGCGTCGACTCTGCACCACGGGGGTGCGAATCATAGGAACAATACACCGAGGTCGACCTCGCGCGCCGCCTTTTGAGCCGCGCTGGGCGCGGCAAGGGGCGTGCGTCAGCGGCGAAGAACGGATAGCCTCGCCGTCGAGTCACACCAGCGGCGGACGACGTCCGCGACGCCGGCGAGGCCGTCGAGCACGATGTCGGCCTTGGCCGCGAGCAATTTTTCGCGCGGCGCGTACGCGCTGCTCACGCCGATGACGCGGCAGCCCGCGGCTCGAGCGCAATCCACGTCCTGAGAGCCGTCACCGACCATGACGAGGCTCGCGGGCTCGACGCCCAGACGCTTCGCGAGCGTGAGCAGCGGGCCCGGCGCGGGCTTTTTCTCGGGGCCGTCGCCCCCCGCGTAGATGGCGCGGAACCGGGTACGCACACCGAGGGCAGCGAGGATCGCGTCGGTGACTGGCCGCGCCTTGTTCGTGCACAGGCAGATGGGCAGCGGGATGGCCGCGACCCGATCGAGCACGTCGGGCGCGCCATCGGCCCACTTCGTGAAGTCGACCGGATGCGCCAGATAATAGGTGGAGAAGCGCTCGAGCAAGTCGTCGAGCGCCGGGTCCGTCTCCGTCAGCTTGCTGGCGCGGGCGAGGAGGGACCGCGCGCCGTCGCCGACGTACGTCGCGATCACGCTCGCCGGCAGGGCCGTGCGCCCCGTCCCGAGCAGGGCGTGGTTCACGGCCGCGGCGATGTCGCCCCGGCTGTCGATCAGCGTCCCGTCGAGATCGAAGACCACCGCGGTCGGGGCCAGATCCTTGCCGCTCAGGACGTCCACCGCGACAACCATACCCCGTTCTCGCTCGGGCACGTCACTTCCGTTTGCCGGTCACCTTCACTTCACGAAGTCGCGCCTTGAACGCGGCGTAGCGATCCTTCATCTCTTTCACCGCGGCGTCGCCATCGGCTTGGGCCGCGAGATCACGCTCCTCGGCCGGGTCGGCCGCCAGGTCATAGAGCGAGAACCGGCGCTCGGACGCGACGATCAGCTTCTTGTCCTCGTGGATGAGCGCGCGCCGCGCGTCGTTGTAGGGCCCCGCCGGCATGTCCACGAAGACGTCGCGCGTCGCGGGCTCCTTGCCTTCGGGCAGGTAGAGATCGACGGCCAGCGACTGTCCCGAGAGAAAATCCGTTCCGGTCTCGCTCTTGGGTGGAGCCTGGACGTGCATGAGCTCGAGGATCGTCGGCGTGAGGTCGATCAAGCTCCGGCGCGCGGCGATGCGGCGCGGGGTAACCCCGGGCACGTGGACCACGAGCGGCACGCGCACGAGCGCCTCCCAGACCTCGAAGCCGTGGCGGTACATGCCGTGCTCGCCGAACGCCTCACCGTGGTCGCTCGTCAGGATGACGGCCGTGCGCTTGCCGTAGGGCGCGGCCTCGATCGCGGCGAGCAGGCGGCCGACGTGCTTGTCGGTGAACGCGACCTCGCCGTCGTAGAGATCGCGGGCCGCGTTCCCGAAGTCATGCCCCTCGTGCCGCAGGTAGTCGGCGTGCGGGTCCAGGTAGTGGACCCAGAGGAAGAAGCGGCCCTTGGTGTTCTCGTCTTTGCCGAGCAGGGCGATCGCGGCGTCGGTCAGCTCGGCGCTCGAGGACTTCGTGTCGACGTCCCACGGCGCGTCTTTTGGTGGCGCGGCCGAGAAGTCGAGGACGTCGAACCCGCGCTCGAGCCCGCCCCACACGTCGAAGTAGCGATGGCCATGCACGCCGAGGGTGCGCACGCCGGCCTTTTGTAGGCGCTCGGCGAGGAACGTGTCCTCGGGGCCGAACTTGTTGAAATGGCCCCAGTTGCGGTTCGTCTCCTCGCCGTACTTTCCGATCAGCATGGGCCCGATCGACTTGCCCGTGTAGCTGGCGAGCGCGTACGCCCGCTCGAACACCACCGAGCGCGCGGCGAGCGCGTCGATGTTGGGCGAGATGGGCCGCTGATAGCCCATGTAGCCGAGGTCGTAGCGGAGCGTGTCGACGGTGACGAGCACGACGTTCAGGTCCTTGGGGACCAAGCGCTCGTCGACGCGCGTGGCCTCGGGCTCGGGCGCGAGCGAATCGACCACGCGTTTGGTCAAGTCCGCGCCCGAGCAGTCCTCGTCGACGCCGTTGTCGAGCACCTCGTCTGCGCCGGGGAAGACGGCCGCGTTCGCGTCGTCGCAGTCGCCGCCCCCGAACGCCGCTCCGAAACCGTCGCCGTCCCGGTCGCTCGACCGCCGAAGCGGGCCCAGCAGCATCTTCGTGAGCGGCGCGCCGCGCTCGATCGCGAGCGAGATCTCGGCGCTCTCGGTCATGCGTGACGACGAGCGAGGCAGCAAGGCGAGCGAGCCGAGCGACAGGAGCGCGAGCGACACCAGCATGAAGACGGACGGTGACCGCGGCGGCTTGGCGACGCTCTGAGCGAACGTCGCCGCGAGCGCGATGACGGCGAGCTCGAACGGCGCGCGGAGATCGAGCTCGGGCCGGCGAAAGATGCCGTAGATACCGAGCACGCCGCCCTCACCGGACACCGTCCCCGTGGCCATGCCTGCCGCGAAGAGCGCCGCGCCGAGCGCGAGGGCAGCGCCGCCGGTGACCACCGGGTCGACGAACGCGGGGCGGCCGTTCGCCGCGCGCGTCGCGAGCAGGCGCCTCAGCGGCGGGACCGAGGCGAGCGTGATCACCGCCAAGAGGAGCGCGAAGCCGACGACGCCGCCCATGAGCGCCAACCCCGCGAGGCGTGAGCCGATCTGGAGCCCCAGCACCACCCGCGCGAGCTGCGCCGAGCCGGTCATCCACACGAACGCGGCGAGCACGGCGAGCGGCACGAACGCCGCCACCCCCGCTTGTCGCCCGACCGCGGCCTCGCGCAGGCGCGCGATCGAGCCCGTGAGGCTCGGGGGCTGCGAGGGCGAGAGCCACCACCCGAGCGCCCAAGCGCCGAACGCGACCGCGAGCGCGAGCCCCGAGAGCAGTCCGAGCGTGGCGACCCATAGGTCGACCCAGCCGGGCGCGTGCGGCCCCGCCGCGGCGCGCGCCCAGAGCGCCTCGAGCGCCGAGCAGCCGAGCGCGCCGATGGTGCCCCCGAACAAGGCGTGCACGAGCCGCCGAACGATTTCGGTCGGTCGCGTCACGGGCGCGACCCTTTTGCGCGCGCGAGCGGGTGCGCCTCGTCGTAGACGCGCAGGATGCGGTCCATCGACACGTGGGTGTAGCGCTGCGTCGTCGCGAGGCTGGCGTGACCCAAGAGCTCCTGGATGCTGCGCAGATCGGCGCCGCCCTCGAGCATGTGCGTGGCGCACGTGTGCCGGAGCGCGTGAGGGTGTACGTCGGAGCGACCTGCGCCCAGCATGCCGGCGGCTTTGACGAGACGCTGGACCGCGCGGACTGTCACGCGCCGGCCCCGTGTCGACAAGAAGAGCGCGCGATCGCCGTGGGCGTCGAGCTCGCCGCGACGCTCGAGCCAGCGCTCGAGCGTCGCGATCGCCGTAGCGCCGATGGGCACGCGGCGCTCCTTGTTGCCCTTGCCGACCACACGCGCTTCGGCGGCGGAGAGATCGACCGCGTCGCGGTCGAGCGAGACGATCTCGCTGACGCGCAGACCGCTGGAGTAGAGCAGCTCGAGCAGGGCGCGGTCGCGCCGCGAGCCCGCGTCGTCGCCGGTGGGGGTCTCCACCACGCCCGCGGCCGCGTCGGCGTTGAGCACGGTCGGGAGCTTGCGCCGCACGCGCGGCAAGAGCAACCCGGCGGCTGGGCTCGCCTTGATCGACCCGCGCTTCATCAGGAACCGGTAGAACGCGCGGACGGCGGCGATCTTCCGAGCCACGCTGCTGGTCGCGTGAGTCTTCGTCAGCTCGCCGAGCCACCGGCGGAGCAGCGTGACGTCGATGTCGGCGGGCCGCTGCACATAGGGGCGCGACGTACGACAGAAGACGACCAGCTGCGTGAGGTCACGACGGTAGGCGAGCACGGTATGCGGAGAAGCCCGCCGCTCGCGCTCGAGCGCAGTGAGAAAGGCTTCGAGCGCCGCGTCCAGCTCGCGCTCCGCGTCCATCACCCATCGACCTACCACTCGCCAGGTGACGAGGGAAGTTTCCCGGCCAGTTGACGGACCCGGCAAGACCGCGCTGTCATCCCGGCCATGACGCCCTTACGAACCGCAGTCGCCCTCGCCTTGTTCGCGACCCTCGGCCTCGCCGGCTGCGAGCAAAAGGGGGCGAACGAGCCGAAGGCAGTGAGCATCGACCAGGGCTCCACCGCGCAGCGGTACCCGGCCATGCTCGATCGGCAGAACCAGCGCATCCGTGATCGCGAGAGCAAGGCAAAAGAGAAGATCGCCAAGCTCCCGACCGCGGCCGACAAGCTCACCGAGACCGACTGGGCGATCGTGGAGAAGATCGTCGAAGCCTCGGAGGACGCGGGCAAAGACGGCGGCTACGGCGCCACGATGCGCGAGCTCGAAGGGGCGCGCACGTTCTACGACGAGGAGCGCGAGGCGATCGTGAAGAAGGTCGGCGGCGCCGCGCAGTACGCGGTGAAGCAGAAGGGCTGCGAGGCCGACGTCTGGGGCGCCGTGAACCAGGGGTTCAAGGACGCCGTCGACGAGCGGATGCGCGACCGCCTCCGCGCCTCCAACGACGCCTTCATCCTCATCGACCGCCACGAGGCCGCGCTCGGGAAAAAGAACCGACCGGCCCTCGAAGAGCTCGCCGACGACATCGCCGAGACGAGCTACACCGTGCATGTCGAGATGCCCGAGGCCCAGGAGCGGCTCGAAGCGGTGCTCTCGGGCGCGAGCGACGCGAGGTCGGCGCTCGACTCGTTCATCAAAGACGAACAGGAGTACGCCGCCGATCCCAAGCGCAAGCCCGACGAGAAGGCGGCGTCGGACGCGCGGGTGAAGAAGGCGCAGGAGCACCTCAAGTCGCTCGAGGGCGCCGAGATCGCCGCCAACGAGAACCTCAAGGATCTCGAGCAGCGAACGCTCGATCTGGACAAGGCCTACGACGATGCGATTTCCAAGTTGAAGGACGCGATCAGCGCGAAAAAACCTAAGTGAGCCTTCGCCCGATCCTCATCGTCAACCCCAAGGCGGGGGCCGGCCGCGCGGGAGAGGGGCTCGATGCGTTCCTGCGCATCGTCGAGAGCGCGCTCGGGCCGGTCGACGTGGCGCGCACGGAGGCTCCGCGCCACGCCGTCTCGATCGCCGAGACGGCGGCGCGCGAGGGTCGTGAAGTCGTCATCG
>ERZ761602.6722-NODE-6722-length-12659-cov-48.908838_pt1 | contig 12659 bp, 10 predicted proteins | sample MGYA00512165_ERZ761602 | MGnify/ENA primary metagenome ERZ761602 (study PRJEB28899, sample SAMN02445085) | bioreactor sludge metagenome | biome: EBPR sludge; isolation source: Thorneside wastewater treatment plant | place: Australia: Brisbane, Thorneside... | reverse complement strand
ATAAAAAAGCAAATATATATTATAAATTATTATTATATTTAATAGACTTAATTATTTGTAAGATGTTAACAATTAAGTTTAAGTCAAGCTCATCCAACCAATAAAAATTTTGATATTATTTTTTGAGCCGATTAAACAGATAGCTTTTACTGTGCGCGCTCAGGAAGCACATGACCCATAGTTAGTTCAATTGTTTCAATTTTATTCAGGACAAATTTTGCATCATGCACTCGAAAACTTCCACCTTACCAAAAAAATGATTGACTTGAATTTATACGCTACCCAAACCCATCGGACATTTCCTGCGACATCCGATACCTGTAAATAATTACATTTGCTGAAACCCCATAACAGATTTTCATGCAAAACAATTACAGACCACTTTGGCCTGCGGACAAAAAACAAGGGCAAAGAGTAAAATATTATTCCGGCTGACTGATTTAATAATTCATTAACACAGCTATTTCCTTGTGGAGGCTAAGAGGTAAAGCACCGCCATTCTGACTGCCACACCGTTTTCAACCTGTTCCAGTATGATAGAATGCTCAGAATCAGCAACATCACTGGTGATCTCTATACCTCTGTTGATTGGGCCCGGGTGCATGATCAGAATATTTTTGGACAGATTATCCAGTCTTTGTCTGTTCACCCCAAAATACATGGCATACTCGCGCAAAGAAGGGAAATAACGGATCTGCTGCCTTTCCAACTGTATCCTCAGAATATTGGCAACATCGCACCATTCCAATGCTTTTTGAACGTTGTTTTCTACTAAAACACCCAATTCATGAAAGTATTTCGGAATCAGTGTGGAAGGACCACAGACCATGACTTCCATGCCAAGTTTTTGCATGGCATAGATATTGCTCAATGCCACTCTCGAATGCATGATATCACCTACAATGACCACCTTTTTACCTTTGATCTCCCCGTTGAAATGCTGATAAATAGAAAAAGTATCCAGCAAAGCCTGCGTCGGGTGTTCGTGCGTGCCATCACCTGCGTTGACAATATTGGCATTTACATGTTTTGCGAGTAAATGTGGTGCTCCGGGAGAAGGATGTCTCATGACGATCATGTCCACCTTCATATACAGTATATTATTGACTGTATCGATCAGGGTTTCACCTTTTTTTACAGAGGAAGAAGAAGCAGAAAAATTGATCACATCAGCAGAAAGTCTTTTTTCTGCCAATTCAAACGAGAGTTTGGTTCTGGTAGAATCTTCAAAAAAAAGATTGGCGATGGTGATATCTCTCAGAGAAGGAACTTTCTTAATTGGCCGGTTGATCACCTGTTTAAATTCATTAGCAGTTTCAAAAATCAAAAAGATATCTTCCCTGCTTAATTCCTTAATGCCTGTTACATGATTTACCGAAAGTTGCGGTTTCCCCATATCATTTCTTTTTTGATGGAAATAAAATTACACGATCAGCGCCCGTTTCATCCCATACGACTTCCACATACGCTTCATCGAGGGAATCCACCATCAACCCGATATAATTGGCTTTGATAGGCAGGTGTCTGTTGAATCTCCTGTCAATCAGCACGACCAACTCGACGCTTCTAGGCCTTCCATAATGCTGGATCGCTGCCAATGCCGCCTGAATGGTTCTTCCGGTATACAATACATCATCTATCAGGATGACTTTTTTGTCTTCAACCAGAAAACCTATTTCAGTCCGGCTTGCCTCAAGCGGTTTTTTCCTGATCCTGAAATCATCCCTGTAGAAAGTGATGTCCAGTTTACCGAATGGAATTTCAGCATTCTTTTTATGCCTTTTGATCTGGTCGTAGATCTTTTGGGCAAAAATTGCTCCGGTCTCCTGGATACCGATGATGCAGGTATCAGCAAAATCATTGTAGTTCTCAATAATCTGATAGCTCAAACGTTCAATCGTTAATTGAAAGCGTTTGTTTTCAATAATAACTTTGGATTGCTTTGCCATAATGGGACAAAATTAAAAATCATATATGATTTTCTTCAATATTTTTAAAATTGTTTTACTCATTTTAAACCAATTCAGTTTTTGGAGGTCAAATCATTGTTTTTAATCGATTAAATCCAAATCCGACAAATTGCAATAGCTTATTATCAAAACAAACACAAATTTTTAAAACTTAAAAAATACGATTATGAGAAACCGTTTTTTGATTTTATTGAGCGTAAGTTTACTTTCTCTGTTTATTTTTTCATGCAACAAAGAAGAGACTTTAGATTCACAAACAGTTGCTGAAGACATGACCGCAATGGAAGATATTGAAAATGAAATGGACGAAATAGCTGATGCTGAAGCATTTAATTTTGCTGAAGAGATTCCGGTTGAAACCAGAAATGACTGTGTTGTCATCACAACGACTGAACCGAGAGGTGTTTTCCCAAATACCATTACCATTGATTTTGGTGATGGTTGTGAAGGTGATCACGGCAGGGTTAGAAAAGGAAAAATCTTTGTAAATATTTCTGACAACATGCATAATCCCGGAGCTACCAGAACCGTCACTTTTGAAAATTTCTTCATCGACGATGTACAGGTCACCGGCACCAGGACATTGACCAATTCAGGATTGAACATCGACGGTAAACCTACGCTGAGCGTGTCCATCACGGATTTTACCCTGACATTCCCCAATGGCGAACAGGCAGTAAAAAATGTTAGCAGGATCCATACATTCCAGCAAGGTTTCCTAACGCCTACCAGACTGGATGATATCTGGACCATTTCCGGAACGACCAATGGTATGACAAGAGATGGAAAAACTTTTTCTACCCTGATCACTACTCCTTTGGTTAGAAAAGGAAGTTGCAGGTGGATCGTTGAAGGCATTATGGAAATTACTACGGAAACTGCCACCATCAGCCTGGACTTTGGTGACGGAGCTTGCAATGGCGCCGGAGTGATCACTTTACCTGATGGCACTACCAAAGAGATCAATCTTTACAGAAGGTGGTGGAAACCATAATTATTTCTGATTTCATCTAAAATAATTAAATAAAAAAAAGCTCCTTGATTAGGAGCTTTTTTTTTATTTATACTTGGAAGCCTGAATTTTGAGTCTACTCCAAAAAGACCAATTTGTAGATTTCCAATCGTTTTTCGCCCCGGCCTACTGACGTCATTGATCAGCACAAGACTAAAGGGAAATGATTGAAAACCAACAAATAAAAGTTCCCTTAAAAGAGAATTTAAGTGGCAAAGACTCTTGAGTACAGACTCAATTTTTACCCTTCTGTTTTTGCCAGGCATCTTTTAAAGTAACTGTCCTGTTGAAGATCAGTTTTTCTGTTGAAGAATCCGGATCAGGGCAAAAATATCCCATCCGCATGAACTGAAAGTGATCGTGCGTCGTGGCGTCTTTCAGACTTGCTTCAGCTTTTCCCTGAATTACTTTAAGCGAATCGGGGTTGAGAAATTCAAGGAAATCCTTATCCTTATGTCCATCCGGTGCTTCATCCAGGAACAATCTGTCGTAAAGTCTGATCTCCATATTAACTGCAGAATTGACATCCACCCAGTGAATTGTAGCTTTTACATTGACACTACTCGTATCCTGTCCGCTTTTGCTATCGGGATGATAAAGGCAATGGATTTCTTTAACTTTTCCGGTGGCTTCATCCAAGACAAAATTTTCACATGTAACCTTATAGGCGTCTTTAAGTCTGACGCTCAGACCAGGGCCTAGTCTGTAAAAACCTTTCTGTGGTTCGACCATAAAATCGTCCCTTTCGATGTATAAAGTATTGCTAAAAATTAGTTGCCTGCTTCCTGACTGATCATCTTCCGGATTGTTGACAGAATCAAGGAGTTCATTTTGGCCTGCCGGATAATTGGTAATGACCATTTTGATGGGATCCATGACCACCATAACCCTTTTGGCAATTTTATTCAAATGTTCTCTCACAGAAAATTCCAATAAAGAAACATCGATCACATTTTCCCTTCTGGCTATTCCGATCCTGTCTGCAAAATTGCGGATAGATTCCGGTGTGTAACCTCGCCTTCTCAATCCTGAGATAGTTGGCATGCGCGGGTCATCCCAACCGGATACATATTTTCCTTCGACCAGTTTGAGGAGTCTGCGTTTGCTCATGATGGTGTAGCTGAGGTTGAGTCTTGCAAATTCGATCTGTCTGGATGGAAAGATCTCCAGTTTCTGAATGAACCACTCGTAAAGTGGTCTGTGCACCTCAAATTCCAGTGTACATATGGAATGTGTGATTTGTTCTATAGAATCCGACTGCCCATGCGCGAAGTCATACATCGGATAGATGTTCCATTTGTCTCCGGTACGGTGATGGCGGGCTTTTTTGATGCGATACATCAGCGGATCCCGGAGGTGCATATTGGGTGCAGCCATGTCCACTTTGGCACGAAGTACTTTTTGTCCATCGCCAAATTCCCCTGTCCTCATTCGTTCGAAAAGATCCAGGTTTTCTTCAACAGACCTGTTTCGAAAAGGGCTTTCGATCCCGGGTTCAGTCGGAGTCCCCTTCATTGCGGCAATTTCTTCTGCAGAGGAATCATCGACATAAGCGAGGCCTTTTTTAATCAACGCCAATGCAAATTCGTACAATTGTTCAAAATAGTCTGAAGCATAAACTGCATCTCCGTTCCAGCTATAACCTAGCCATCTGACATCTTCGAGTATGGAATCTACGTATTCCACATCTTCCGTTGTCGGGTTGGTATCGTCAAAACGCAAATTGGTCTTCCCACCATATTTTTGAGCGAGTCCAAAATTAAGGACGATGGATTTAGCGTGACCTATATGCAGGTAGCCGTTCGGTTCCGGAGGAAATCTGGTAAGAATTCTGCCTCCGTGTTTGTTTTCCAGCAAATCCTTTTCCACGATTTGTTCGATAAAATTAAGGGTTTTCTTTTCTTCAGACATGATGATAAAATTATTTTGTAAAAGTAAAACTTGTTTAAATATGAAGTATCTTTTAAGTTAATAACTAAGCAAGAATAAGTAATTAATTACATCTTTTCCACCATTTCAATTCCCAGCAGGTTCATGCATTCCTGAAGGATGTCTGCGACTTTTTGGAGCAGGTACAGCCTGAAATTTTTAATCGCGGTGTCAGCTTCATCTATGATCCTGACTTCAGCATAGAATTTATGGAGGTTTTTAGCCAGTTCATAGGCAAAATTGGCAATGTGTGAAGGCTGGTATTCTTTAGCAGCCTGATCCACCACGCCCGGAAAAGCAAGCATATTACCTATTAATTGCTTTTCGTATTCCGTTACAGTTGTATGTGCTGTCAGTTGATCAATTAATTGAACATCACCGACTTTTCTGAAAATAGACCTGATCCTGACAAATGCATTTTGAATATAAGGACCAGTCTGCCCCTGCATATCGAGGCTTTCTTCCGGGTTAAAAACCATCCGTTTCTGGGGATTGACCTTCAAAATGAAAAATTTCAATGCAGACAGTGCAATTTTATTGATCTCTTCATCCGGAATGATGGTTGAGTCCAGTGTTTCCCCTATCCTTTCCAGTGCAGCGTTCCTGGCCACGCTGAACACTTCATCCATCAGGTCATCGGCATCGACCACGGTTCCTTCCCGTGATTTCATCCGGCCAGTCGGCAAATCCACCATACCATACGACAAGTGGAAAAGATCGCTGGAATAAGGCCTTTTCATCCTTTTCATCACTTCAAAAAGCACCTTAAAGTGATAATCCTGTTCATCTCCAACGACATAAACCATTTTGGTAGTCTGATGATCGTGGTATCTGATCTCAGCCGTTCCCATATCCTGGGTAATATATAATGCAGTACCGTCACTTCGCAAAAGGATCTTTTTGTCCATTTTGACATCAGAAAGATCCACCCAGACACTGCCATCAGGTTCACGGTAAAAAATTCCCTGCTGCAAACCTTCTTCAACAATATCCTTACCTTTCAGAAATGTTTCGGATTCATAGTAGATGTGGTCAAAATGAACACCAAGTCGCCGGTAAGTTACATCAAATCCTTCGTACACCCATTGATTCATTTTTTTCCATAAACCGATGGTGTCAGCTTCACTTTGCTCCCACTGCAGCAACATTTGTCTGGCTTCCCTGCCCAATTCACTGAAGCGGTTGAAATATTCATTTTTATATTGTTTAAAAAAAGTACTTTCATCCAGTCCATTCGCCGATTCCAGGTAAACAGTTAAAGCTTCAGGAGTCAATTGCCAGTTCTGGTACTCTTCCATGAGTTTTTTGTCAAACGTCACGTAAAAATTCCCTACCAGATGATCGCCTTTTATTCCAGAAGATTCCGGTGTCATTCCTTCTCCGAATTTTTGCCAGGCCAGCATACTTTTGCATACTGCAATACCCCGGTCATTGACGATCTGGGTTTTGATGACTTCATAACCTGCTTTTTCAAGGATTTTTGCCACTGACCAACCCAACAGTATGTTCCGGATATGGCCCAGGTGCAAAGGTTTATTGGTATTGGGAGAGGAAAACTCCACCATGACTTTTACGCCTTTTTTTTGCCCTTCGCCATATTGCTTGTCTTCCAGGATCTGTTGCAGGGCAAATCCCCAGAAATCCGCTTCAAGGCTTAAATTGAGAAAACCACCGATGACATTGAAATCACTGATAAAACGATTTTGTGCTTTCAGGAATTCACCTGTCTCCCTGGCGATCTCATCCGGTTTTTGCTTAAAAATCCGGGTCATCGGAAAAACGACGAGTGTATAGTCTCCCTCGTATTCCTTTTTTGTGATATCCCAGGTCAGATCAGAATAATGGTATGTATAACCGGTTTTCTTTTCAACAAACCTGATGATGTCGTCCCAAATTGGATAAAAAACCTTCATGAAGCATTATTTTTGCGCAAAAAAAATGCAAAGGTATTTAAAACAAACTTATAATTGTTTGGTGTTTAACAAAAATTGAGTCGTTCAGCACAAAATACATAACAACCAAAATTGATGGTAATCACCAAAATAAGCTGAAAAAATACATTTCAATTTATCCAAAACTGAAATCAGATGTACAAAAAATATTTACTGATCCTTTATATCTTCCTGATTTTTACCCATATGAATGCACAAATGGCTGATCTGATCATATACAACGGAAATGTTCATACGATGGACCTCAAAGCACCCTTTGCATCCGCCATTGCCATTAAGGGAGCAAATATACTGGCAGTTGGTAATGATGCTGACATTTTACCGATGGCCAAAGAAAGTACTCAATTGCTCGATGCTGGTAAAAAATTTGTGATGCCCGGATTTATTGAAGGTCACGGACACTTTTTCAGTTTTGGCGAAGCGACGAAAATGCTCCGACTGGAGGAAGCCAAAAGCTGGAATGACATCATTGACTCGGTGAAAACCCGGGTCAGCGGGGTGAAGCCGGGTGAATGGATCGTAGGAAGAGGCTGGCACCAGGAAAAATGGGAAAAAGTCCCAGAAATGGTTTTTGCCGGATTTCCGTACCATGATGAGTTGAGCCGCATCTCACCAGATCATCCGGTGATGCTCAAACATGCTTCCGGCCACCTTGTTTTTGTGAATCAAAAAGCGATGGAGCTCTGTGGAATCGACCAAAACACAAAGGATCCTGAAGGCGGATCGATCTTCCGGGATGAAAAAAACAGGATCACCGGTGTTTTCAATGAAAACGCCATGGATCTGATCACACAGGTTTTTGAGCAATCCAAAACAGCCGGTGAAAGCCAGGGAAACTACTGGTTGAGTTGTGTCGAGGAAGCACAAAATCAGTGTTTGAAACACGGTGTGACCAGTTTTCATGATGCTGCATCCACGGTTGTAGAAATGCTCAGGTATGGAAAGCTCGCTGAGAATGAAGCATTAAGTACGAGGTTGTGGGTTATGGCATATGATAATCCTGATAATTTAAGAACATATTTTGCGAAAGAAAAAGATCAAAAAACTAACCCATATTTCAGGGTTGGAGGTGTCAAAGCCTTTATTGACGGTGCTTTGGGGTCTTACGGAGCTTTGTTCACCGAACCCTATGCTGACAATCCTGCTGTTTCGGGTCAATTGGTCACACCTGAAAGCACATTGGAGCAACTGGCAGACATTTGCCTGGAATTTGATCGTCAACTGTGCACGCACGCCATCGGAGACAAAGGCAACAGGATCGTTCTGGATGTGTATGCTTCCAGACTGGACGGAAAGGACCGGAGGTGGCGAATAGAGCATGCGCAACATTTAACAAAGGAAGACATTCCGAGATTTGCCCGATTGGGAATCGTGGCAGCAATGCAACCGATCCATTGTACCAGTGATGCACCTTATGTAGAGAAAAGACTTGGAAAGGAAAGAGCCGCTTCAGGTGCCTACATGTGGAGGACATTGCTGGACAGCGGAACAAAATTAAATTTTGGCACCGATACGCCCATTGAGGCGCTCGATCCGATCAAAAATATTTTTGCCGCGGTCACACGCAAACCTTCGCCGGATGGAGCGGCATTTTATCCCGGGCAAACAGTCAGCAGGCAGGAAGCGCTTTATCTTTACACAATGGGTAATGCCTACAGCGTTTTTGAAGAGGATATCAAAGGAAGTTTAAGCCCGGGTAAACTGGCGGATGTTGTCATTGTGGATCAGGATCTGATCGGATGTTCGGATGAGGAATTGTTCCATGCAAAGATCACGCACACCATTGTAGGCGGAATGATAAAATATCGTTTAGAAGGAGAATAAAGAATTTTGGCAGATTTACGTGCAGACCGGTCATGAAATACGATTATACAGGAACTTTAAAAATTCTTGTGGATAAAGCCTTGAATGGTGATCCAGCAGACGTAGATGATATTATGTCTGAACTGACCTATGAAGCAGACCTGGTTATGACCCGCAAAATTGACTTTGCCCTTAGCCTGGTTACAACGGATCGAGGCATTGAAAGGATCAAACATTACCTTTTCAACGGAACTTTGATCCAAAGGAATTATGCCTGCCTGTACCTCAACCGGATTGATGAATGGGAGCCTGTAAAAGAAGCATTCAAGCAAGGATTGATTGATGAAATCCAGGCGTATGCCAGGTGATACGGATACTCTTAAAAATTCTTGTCCATTATAAGAAAATCAGTCGTTTAAGCGACACTTAGTTTAGATATAAAAAGAATATTTTTTAATATTTGATTCTAAACATATATTTGTTTGATCATGTATTAAATATCAAACTATTAATTTAAAATAACCGCAACATGAATGATCAAATAAAATATGGAATTTTCCTGATTTTATTACTTGCTTCCTGCAGTCCGAAATATTACAGTCCCAACACCCAAAATGTTCCATTGATCACTCAAAAAGCTGAGACGAATTTGACGTTGGCAGGCAACAGCAACCAGATTGAGTTTCAGGGTGCTTATGGTGTGTCAGATGCTGTTTCTGTCATGCTGAACGGAGGCCTTTTCATTCCGGCTGAACTGGATAACGGAAATGGTGGTTCAGGCAGATTTATAGAACTGGGTGGCGGCTATTTCAGGAAAATTCAGGACCATTGGGCATTTGAAAGTTACGTGCTAATGGGTTTCGGCGGTTTTGAAAATCATTTACCATCCACCATTGCTGCCAATCCGACGACCACAGGTGATATTGCAGGTGATGTATTCAGGATCGGGATTCAACCAGCTTTTGGATATAAATCAAAGTATTTGGATGCAGCTGTGTCTTCCAGAATAGTCAATTTATCCTATAAAAACATCCATGGAGATCTGATTTTTGAACAGGTGGATCAGGCCGCATATCTTCAGGAACATGCGAATTACTGGCTATTTGAACCTGCATTTACCTTCAGGGCGGGTTTTGAAAAATTTAAGGTTCAGCTTCAATATGTTTACAGCATCAACGCAAGTGATCCTGATTTCAGACAGGATAAAACCAATCTTACCTTAGGGCTTAACTTCAATTTCGATTAGATTTTTGCCGGGCAAAACTGCATTTTTTCCCGTAAAAACCAAATTCAATTATTTGAATATCCAACAGTTGAACATGTTGTTTGCTGAATACCGGTATTAACAGCTAAACAGCTAACCTGGGTGAGCCAGAACAAAAGAGGAAATAGATTTAAGAACCCCCCAACACGGGCAAGCTCAACGGGCAAGCAAGGGAACACCAATTAACGATTTCAGATCTGGTATTCTATTCGAAAATCAAAAATCGTTAATCCGGGTTCCTTGCAAAATTAATTTTGAATCAAATAGCTTTAAAATAACTACCCAAAATCTGTAGTACACAAATTGAAAATATAAATTGCTCAAAAAGCAGTGAATGAATCATTTACATATTAATCCGAGCAAAAATAAACAATTTTTTTGCTTTTATTTCCTTCAAACTGAACTTCTGCCCAGGCAAGGTACATTACTCCAAAGGTAAGTTTAACTACTGCATGAGCAAGTTGAACTACTGCATTAACGAGTTGAACTACTGCGTTGACGAGTTGAACTACTGCATTAACGAGTTAAACTACAAAGTGAGCAAGTTGAACTACTGCATAAGCGAGTAAATCTTCTGTTCATTCGGATATTTAAATAAAATCCGAGATCATCCGTCAAATCCGCGTCATCCATGTTCCCATCAAAATCTATATGAATCCAATGATCAGAAGAGTTTTGTAAAAATCTGTAGTATATAAACCGAAATTCCGAATCATTCAAAATATTGTAAATGAATCATATACCTAACCTGGACGCGCAAGAACCAAAGACAAAATTGATTTAAGATCCCAAAGACGCTTCGCTATCGGGTAAACTCATATACGGGCAGGCAAGAAACACGATTAATGAGTTAAGATCTGGAATGTTTATCCAAAATCTTTAATCCTTGTACGCCCGTTGGATTTACATCCCGGGTGGTTCGATATTCTGTCATTTTGCAGACAATTTTGAGATATCGATGTTTAAGACAGATGCTCCACCGGAAAAACAATCAGAGCCAAAATCTTAAACAGACCCGATGATCAAAAAACAGTTACACGCGAAATCCAAAATCATTTTACCTTTTTAGTGAAGTTCTGTTTTGCATCATCGCGAAACAGGCAACTTGTTGTATAGTTTTTGTAGCAAAATGCCACAAAGATCAATCTCTTAGAATAAACATTTTATTTTTCAATCCTTAATGCAACGAACTGATGCTCCGTCTGCCCGCACAAGGGGTGGTAAGCCCATATTCGCTGTACTAAAGTCAAAAACGAGGTAGCGAGACTGAAAACCATGAACTGTGCTGCTCCAATAAATACCGTTCGTCCCGACTTCGTAAAATACACCGACATCATAGCTGCGAAAGCCCCCCATTGGTAATTTGAGTGAGGAGGCAAAAGCGCCTGCAGCATTGTTGGATGACCATGTGAGTCTTTCCTGCTCCCATTCTGCAGCAGTAGGTATGCGATATCCCGAGGGACAGGGATTGTTTTCCGCAGCAGTCCCTGACCACATATGGGTTTCGACAACACTCAACCAATTAAAATTGCCTGTTATAAATAAACCGTTATTGGTAAAATAATTGCTTGCCTGACTTGAAGTAGTGCCGGAAGTTCTGATCTGATGCCCATCTGCATTGCGCCCCCACTGATAAAGGTCACCATAACCGGCAGCATCTGTTGAACTGGTAGCCACTTGCGACGCACCCAGATTCCGATCCAGCCATATTTTGCCGGTTGCAGGACTGACTACCGTTCCGTAATTCCCAGTGTTGCCTGACGTCATCGCTTGCCAGGCTCCATTGATGTACTGATGCAAACCTTTTACTGAACAATCTGTACAGGAGATCATCAAGCCATCTGCCGGCGATGCGATGGCATCTCTCTGTGATTTGGTCATACGTGGTGGCAAAAATCCCTTTGTGGTGGATGTGACATCCAGCTCTGCAGATGCATGAGGGGCCAAAACTCCGACCCCTACACTACCGCCAAGTGGCTGGAGCGAGAGAATATCTGTTGACACTCCATTGAATCCCGACTGTATCCACGCAGCATAAGAAGGATATCCTGACTTACCAAAATCGACGCCCTCATTTTCACCTATTCCGATTCTCAATATTCCTGTGGATGTCGCTCCCGGAATCGTTGGATTACTGTATGTCCCTACTGTTGTAAACTTGCTTGGAGGTGTGGAGGTTCCCACACCTACATTTTGTGCGTATGCTATGACACTAAAAAACAGCATACAAGCAATAAAAAATTGTTGTTTCATGGTTTTTTGAATTTAATATTTAAAGAATTGTGTATTTTATAAATTATATCGCTTAACCTTAAAAAGAATCAATTTTGATATAATGGTTATAAACGTTGAATGGTCCGGTTAAAAAAAATAAAACTTCATTCCTTGCTATTTCTAATAGAACTCTTAGCTGACGAGCAGGTATATAAGCAGAAAATGTTTCAGGAATCCGATCCGGCTTGGTACGGATTTGTCCTGCTGGTTATACATCATCAGGGAATTAAAATAAAAATATTTTTGTTTTTTTAATTAAATTTCTTTAAAATTCTGGTATCGACCCATTATTTTAAATGTCTGATACTAATCTGAAATTCCACCCAAATCTTTTTTTGCACCTTATTGACTTTCTATCGGGCCTCTGCTTACTAATTCTCCCCGGAAAAAGTATTATAAACTTAACCCAACTTGCAAATATTTTTCATAAATAAAGTAAAAAAGAGTATTTTTTG
>ERZ761602.6721-NODE-6721-length-12664-cov-4.460544_pt1 | contig 12664 bp, 6 predicted proteins | sample MGYA00512165_ERZ761602 | MGnify/ENA primary metagenome ERZ761602 (study PRJEB28899, sample SAMN02445085) | bioreactor sludge metagenome | biome: EBPR sludge; isolation source: Thorneside wastewater treatment plant | place: Australia: Brisbane, Thorneside... | reverse complement strand
ATGGGCCACCGCCGCGGCGGCCCCGCCAAGGTGGAGGTGGTGGCCTCGAGCGCGTTCGGCACGATCAACGGCACCACGGTCGGCAACATCCTCGGCACCGGCATCATCACGATCCCGCTGATGAAGAGCCACGGCTTCAAGCCGCACTACGCCGCGGCGATCGAAGCTTCGGCCTCGAACGGCGGGCAGATCGTTCCGCCGGTGATGGGGACGACGGCGTTCCTGATCGCGGAATTCCTGCAAGTGCCCTACGCCGAGGTGGCGCTGGCCGGGATCGTTCCCGCGCTCGTCTATTACTGGGGCATCTTCGTCCAGATCGACCGCTACGCGGCGAATCACGGGCTCGCCGGAATCGAGAAGGGCGCATTGCCGCGCCTGGGCGCCGTGATGGCCACCGGCTGGGTGTTCGTGCTGCCGCTGGCGCTGCTCGTCTACCTGCTGTTCTGGCTCGGCTACAACCCCGGCAAATCGGCGCTGATCGTGGCGGGCTTCATCCTCGTCCTGAACGCGATCCAGCACCGCCGCCCGCCGCGCTTCGGCGAACTGCGCGACATGATCGTGGAATCGGGCAAGGACCTCGCGCCCCTGCTCGTGATCTGCGCCGCGGCCGGCATCATCATCGGCGTGCTCAACGTGACCGGGCTCGGCCTGCAGCTCGTCGGCATCCTCACCGATCTCGCCAAGGCGGCCGGCCTTCTCGCGATGCTGGTCGCCGCCGCGCTGATCGCGATCGTACTCGGCATGGGCATGCCGACGGCGGCCGTCTACATCGTGATGTCGGTCGTGCTCGCGCCGGCGCTCGTGAAGATGGGCATCGTGCCGATGGCCGCGCACTTCTTCCTGTTCTATTTCGGCCTGCTCTCGATGCTGACGCCGCCGGTGGCGATCGCCTCCTATGTCGCCGCCGGCATCGCCGGCGCCGACATGTGGAAGACGTCCGTCGTCGCGCTGAAGTTCTGCGCCTCGGCCTATCTGCTGCCGTTCCTGTTCGTCTACAACCCCGCGATCCTGTTGCAGGGCGGCCCGGTCGAGATCGCCATTGCCGCCGCCACCGCGATCGTGTCGGCTTGGGTGCTCGCCTATGCCGTGGAGGGCACCGGGCGCGGCCTCGGCGCCGATCTCGCGCAGGGCGGGCTGCTCTTCGCCGCCGCGATCGCGATCGGGGCAGCGCCGGTCTGGCTCGGCGCCGGCAATCCGCTTTCGCTCGTGCCCGCCGCTCTCGCACTCGCCGCCCTTCTCTTCTGGAAGCCCAAAAACAAGGAAACGCTCGGAGTAACGCCATGACCGTCATCGACGTCCACACCCACATGCTGAGCCGCGACTGGTTCGAGCTGCTCAAGCAGAAGGGCAAGCCGCGCTACGCCGTGAAGCCGTCGAAGGACTGGCCGGCGCCGCTCGGAATCTATGCCGACGGCGCGCCGTTCATGACGCCGCAGGACGGGCATTTCGACTACGAGCTGCGCATCAAGAAGATGAACGAGGCGAAGGTGGACCTCGCGATCGTCTCGCTCACCTGCCCCAACTGCTTCTGGGGCGGGCCCAAGACGAGTTTGAAGGCCGCGCAACTCGTCAACGACGACATGGCGCGGGCGCAGACCGCGTGGCCCGACCGCATCCGCTGGTTCTGCTCGATTCCGTGGGAGCACGAGGCGCTCGCGCTCGCGGAGCTCGAGCGCGCCACCGCCGCCGGCGCGATCGGCGTGATGGTGCTCGCCAACGTCAACGGGCGGTCGCTGACCGACCCGCGCTTCGCCAAGATCTGGAAGGCCATCGACGGGAAAGGCCTGCCGGTGCTCGTGCACCCCACCTCGCCGCCGGGCACCAAGCAGCTCGACATCCAGCGTTTCAACCTGATCGCGCAGATGGGGTTCATGTTCGACACCTCGCTGGCGATCGCGCGCCTGCTCTACGACGGCTTCCTCGACACCTATCCGAACGTGAAGCTGATCGCGGCGCATGCCGGCGCCACGCTGCCCTATCTCGTCGGGCGCATGGACATCTGCTTCGACAACATGGCGGCGGTGCGCGAGAAGGTGAAGGAGCGGCCCTCGGACCTGCTGCGCCGCATCTACTACGATTCGGTCACGTTCACGCTCGACGCGCTGAAGATGGCGGTGGAGGTGGGCGGCGCCGACAAGATGCTCTACGGCTCCGACTATCCGCACAACATCGGCGACATGCGCGGCTGCCTGTCGCGCGTCGATGCGCTGCCCTACGATCAGCGCAAGGCCGCGCGCGGCGGCAATGCGATGCGGATCTTCAGGATCTAGCGGCGCGCCCTTGCATCGGCGCGGCGCGCACGCATGATGCGCGCCGCCCATGTCCGCCACTCTCGCCATCGTCCTTCCCGTCTTCGCCGTGATGCTGCTGGGCTACGGCCTCGGCAAGACGCGGCTGTTCGGCGAGGAGGCGGTGCGCGCGCTCACCAATTTCTGCTTCTTCGTGACGATTCCGGCGCTGCTGTTCCGCTCGATGGCGCGGCTCGAGGCGCCGCACGGCGACGCGCTGCTGGTCGTGTTCGCGTTCTACGCCGCGGTGCTCGCCGTCTTCGCGCTGGCGATGGCGGCGGGCCGCGTGCTGTTCGGCATGAAGCTCGCCGAGCAGGCGGTGTTCGCGGCGGGCGGCACCTATTCCAACATCCTGCTGCTCGGCCTGCCGCTGTCGATCACGGCGTTCGGCGAGGCGGCCGTGCTGCCGGCGAGCGCGCTGCTCGCGCTGCAGTCGCCGATCCTGTTCTCGCTCACCGCGATCACGGTCGAGATCGGGCGCGGCGGCGACGGCGGCAAGCGGGCCGGGACGCTCGCGATCCTCGGCACCGCGCTGCTCTCGCTGGTGAAGACGCCGATCCTGACGGCGATGGTGGCCGGCGTGCTCTGGGGCCTCGCCGGGTTCGGCCTCGATCCCGTGGTCGACAAGACGCTGGCGTTTCTCGGCCAGGCGGCGACGCCGACCGCGCTGTTCGCGCTCGGCGCCTCGCTCACGCGCTTCAGCGTCGGCGGCGATCTGCGCCAGGTGGCGGCGCTCGGCGCGCTGAAGCTCGTGGCGCTGCCGGTCGCGTGCTTCGTGTCGGCGCAATACGTGTTCGGCCTCGCGCCGCTCTACGTGGCGATCGCGGCGCTCTGCGGCGCGATGCCGACCGGCGTCACCGCGTTCGTGCTCGCGATGCGCTACGAGCTGCTGGTCGCGCGCGTCGCCGCCTCGGTGATCGTCACCTCGGCGATCGCCTGGATCATCGCCGCGGCGCTGCTCGCCTGGTTCCTGCCGCGGATCGGCTGAGCGAACGAGCCGCCGCCGCCCGCGTTCAGCGCGCCGCAGCCTCCGCGCGGGCCAGCCGCGCGAGGATGCGGTGGGCGGCGACGAGGCCCTTGTCCTGGCGGATCGGCATGTCGCGCCGCCCGGGCGCGAGATCGATCATCCGCTGCTGCGCCTCGACGATGTCGATGTCTTGCGCGGCGACGCGGTCGTTGTCGGCATGGATGCGCCGCGTCAGCTCCACGTCGCCGATGCGGAAATTGCGCGACACCAGCACCCAATAGTGCATCGTGCGGTCGGTTTCGGGCGTCGGAAAGTGGTCGATGCGGAACTCCACCGCGCCCTCGCCGCCGCGCGAGCGGTTGGCGAACTGGATCGCCGTATAGCAGGGCGGCGTCCAGTCCGAGATCGAGACGCGGTCGATGCGGCCGGTGAAGCCGCCCCATGCCTTGACCGCCGGCGCGGGCTCGATGTTCTCGACGACGCGCGTGTTGCGCACGCGCTCGCCGTCCACCTCGGTGACCAGCGGGTCCTTCTCGAGCACCGCCGCGTCGAAGCCGATCGTGTCGGCATGGATGTAGGCGACGTGGCCGAGATCGAGCAGGTTGTCGGTCATCAGCAGGTGGCTGGCCTTGACGTGGTAGTAGTGCGTGCTTTCGGCGTTCCAGGCCGGGTCGGCGCGCCAGGGCCGCGCCGGAATGGCCGCGGGATCGGCGGCGGCCGGCGCGCCCATCCAGACCCAGACGAGATTCCACCGCTCCACCGCCGGAAACGCGTCGATGTGCGCTTCGGCCGGGATGGTTTCCTGCCCCGGAATGCGCACGCAGCGGCCGGCGGCATCGAATCGCACGCCGTGATAAGGACACACGATCGCGTCGCCGGCGAGCTTGCCCTTGTCGAGCGGCGCGCGGCGGTGCGAGCAGACATTGCTCAGCGCCGCCGGCGCGCCGGCCCCGGTGCGGAACAGCACGAGCGGCACGCCGCAGACGATGCGGCCGAGCGGCGCGCGCCCGACCTCGCCGGCGCGCGCGGCGATGTACCAGTGGTTTTTCAGGAACATGAGCCGGACCTCCCGCGCGCAGGTTCGGCCAATCCGCTCGCGGCGGCAACGGCGTGGCGCCGCCGTGTCCGCGTCCCGGACGCCGGACGCGAAAAGGGCGGACCTCGCGGCCCGCCCCTCGTCCGTTGCCGGAAATGCGCTCCGGCCTAGAGCCGCATGTTCGCCGGGCACTGCTCCCAATAGGCGTCTTTGTTCTTCTCGAGGATCACGCCGCGCGTGACGATCGCGGGCTTGCCGTCGGCGCCCTTCACCACTTCGCGCAGATAGAAGTTCTGGATCGGCACGCCGTTGACGTTGTAGCTGTGCGGGCCGCGGGTCGATTCGTAGGGCGTGTGGCGCAGGGCCTTGGCGAGCGCCATCGCATCGTCGACCTTGCCGCCGATCGCCTTCACCGCCGTGTCGATCAGGATCACCGCGTCGTAGGCCTGCGCCGCGAATTCCGAGGGCGGGCCGCCGAACTTCGCGACATAGTCCTTGACGAACTTCTGGTTCGCCGGGAACGGCAGGTCCGTGCCCCAGTGCGACGAATGGTAGGAGCCGATCGCGGCGTCGCCGATCGCCGGCAGCGTGGCGTTGTCGACCGAGAACACGGTGTAGAGCTTGATGTCTTTGCCGGCGCCCGAGGCGCCCCACTGCTTCATGAACGCGATCGCCATGGCACCGGGCATGAACGCGAACACCGCCGCCGGCTTCTCGGCGCGCAGCTTCGAGATGTTGGCCTGGAAATCGCTCTCGCCGAGCTTGACGAGGTCCTGGCCGAGGACCTTCGGCCCCTTGAGGCTGCGCAAGACGCCGGCGATCATGTCTTTGCCGCCCTGATAGTTCGGCGCGATCATGTAGATCGTGGCGAGCTTGTCGTCGCTCATGCGCTTGCCGAGCGCCTCGGCGTTCTGATCGTTGTTCCACGACGTCGAGAGGAACAGCGGATGGCACGCCGCGCCGGCGACCGGCGAGGCGCCGGCATTGGTCGTCATCAGGATCGACTTGTTGTCGAAGACCGGCTTGGTCAGCGCCATCAGGATGTTCGACCAGATGACGCCGGCCAGGATCTGCACCTTGTCCTGCTTCAGCAGCTTCTCGCCTTCCTTGACGCCGATATCCACCTTTTGCTGGTCGTCGGCATAGAAGATCTTCGTCGGCACGCCGCCGATCTTGTCGCCGTCCTTGGCCCAGCCGACATGGGCGAGGCCGAGCTTCCAGCCATTGTCCTGGTGCTTGCCGAGCACGGCGCCGCCGCCGCTATAGGTGTTCATGAAGCCGATGCGCAGCTCCTGCGCCGAGGCGCCCGCGGCCAGCGCCAGCGCTGCCGCGAACGCGGCGGCGCCGTAGAGGGATCCCTTGTTCATGCGTGATTCTCCCAGAGTGATGCGGTGACGTTTCTCGTAGCGTCTTCGCCGGATTGGGTCCGGTCTCGGTATCGGAACCGCGGCGGCGCTATTCCGCCGCGATGGCCGGGCTGTCGTTCTGGATCATGCGCTCGATCGCGCGCCGCGCATGGACGCGCATCGCGTCGTGCTTCACGTCGACGAGCGGGCGGTCCGGATCTTCCGACAGGCGCGCCTGCTGGCCCTCGAGATAGGCGAGGTCCTCGGTGAAGGTGTAGGCGATCTCCTTGTAGAGCAGCTCGGTGGCCGCCGGATCGTGCTGCTGATAGCCGTTGGCCGGCGTCCAGAAATAATAGCACTCGTTCTCGCTCACCGGCGTGGCGCCGTGATAGAGGCGGAGCGAGAAGCCGCCGTCCTGATCGCGGTTCTGCTGCGCGCCGCGGCCCACCTCGAGCGCGCCCGACCACTGGATGACGCTGCCGGGCGCCACGTATTCGAATTCCTGCCAGCGATCCACCTTCACGTCCGGCCCCCAGCCCGCGGCCTTCACGTAGGTGGGCGGCGGCGTGTGGCCGAGCATCCAGCGCATGTAATGCACGCCGCTCTCGGTGCGCTTGATCTCAACCTGCGCGTTCACCTGCTCCATGCGGCCGCCGCCGCCGATCGTCTTGCGATGGATGAACGGGATGTGCGTGAGGTCCATGAGGTTGTCGATCAAGAGCATGTAATTGCACTTGACCGGATACATGCCGTGCTTGTGCGGCCACTTCGCGTGATCGTCGTTCCAGGGATAGTCGAGGATCAGCGCCGGATCGGCCAGCGCCGGATCGCCCATCCACACCCAGACGAATTCCTGCTTCTCGACGGTGGGATAGGCCTTCACGCGCGCCTGCGGCGGGATCGACTCCTGGCCCGGGATCCACACGCACTTGCCCGCGCCGTCGAAGACCATGCCGTGATAGCCGCACTGGACGCCGTTCGGCAGGACGGTGCCCATCGACAGCGGCGCCGCGCGGTGGCAGCAGCGGTCTTCCAGCACCGCGGCCTTGCCGTCGGGGCCCCGGAACACGACAACCTTCTCGTTCATGATCGTGCGGGCGAGCGGCTTCTCGCCGAGCTCGCTGTTCCACGCGGCTTGGTACCACGCGTTGCGCGGCCAGGGCTGTGCAGCCTCGTTCCTCATGGCCTCCTCCCGAAAGCGATCCAGTTTAGCGGGTTCTTATCGCGGTTAGAATGCCGCCAATGCCTCGTTATGGCAATGAACCGGGGGCGGCGCGTCAGCCCGGGGCGGCCGCGGCGAGGCGCGTGGCGTCGTGGCTGAACAGCCATTCGTAGCGTTCGGCGATGCGGTCGGGGTGCCAGTTCTCCGACACGAAACGCTGCGCCGCCTCGCGGCCGGCGAGCATCGGGCTGTGGAACAGCTGCGTGTTGGCGGCCGAGCCGCGCACGGTGCGCGCGGTGCGATCGCGCCGCAGGGCCTCGTAGGCGGCGAGCGCCGCCGGCACGTCGCCGCCGGCCGCGAGGCAGGCCGCGAGCACGTAGCCGTCCTCGATCGCCATCACCGCGCCCTGCGCCAGGAACGGCAGCATCGGGTGGCAGGCGTCGCCGAGCAGGCCGACGCGGCCCGCGCACCAGCGCGCCATCGGCTCGCGGCCCATCAGCGCCCATTTGTAGGGCGTCTCGATGTTGCGGATCATGGTCTGGATGTCGTCGTGCCAGCCCTTGAAATCGGCGAGGCACTCTTCGACCGTGCCGGCGGCCGTCCACGATTCGACGGTCCAGTCCGAGCGCTCGCGCACGCCGACGAAGTTCAGGATCTCGCCGCGGCGCAAGAAGTAGTGGACGATGTGGCCGCCGGGGCCGACCCAGTTCGTGCCGGCGGGACGCAGCAGGTGCGGCGGCAGCCGATCGGCCGGGATGAGACCGCGCCATGCCATGCAGCCGGTGAACTTCGGCCGGTCGGGCCCGAACAGCGCGGCGCGGATCGCGGAATGCACGCCGTCGGCGCCGATCAGCGCGCGGCCGCGCACGCTCTCGCCGCCGTCGAGCGACAGCGTCACGCCCGCGCCGTCCTGCGCGAAGCCCAGCGCGCGCGCGCCGATGCGGATCGCTTCGGGATCGCGCGCGCGCACGGCGTCGGCGAGCACGGCGTGGAAATCGGCGCGGTGCACCATCACGTAGGGGAAGCCGTAGCGCTCCACCGAGACGAGCCCGAGATCGAACAGCTTCCAGGTTTCGCCGGTATTCCAGAGGCGCACCTCCTTGCCGGCCGGAACCCAGGCGACGTTCATCAGCGCGCGCTCGAGCCCGAGCGCGAACAGCACGCGCGTTCCGTTGGCGCTGATCTGCAGGCCCGCGCCGATCTCGCGCAGCGCCGGCGCCTGCTCGAACACGCGCACGCGGAAGCCGCGCTGCTGCAGGGCGAGCGCCGCGGTGAGCCCGCCGATGCCGCCGCCGGCGATGAGGATCGCGTCTTCGCCCGTCATGTCGCGCCGCACGGTTTTTCGACGGCTCAGTGAAAATCATGCGACATGAGCGGTGTCAACGGCGCCCGCATCCGCACGAAGCCGCGCCCCGCCCGCGGCGCGCGCGAAAGGCGCGGCGGGCGCGCCGCTAAAGCACCACGTCGGTCTGCTTCAGCGGCACGAGCGTGTCGAGCGTGATGCGGAAATCGGGGGCGAGGCCGGCGTCGACGTTGCCCTCGACATAGGTCTTGTTGGCCGCGGTGTCCTGGACGATGCGGAGCTGCCCGGCCGCGGTGAAACTCGCGCCCGCCGTGGCCAGCAGCGTGAAGGCCTGGTCGCCGTCGGCGCCGGCGTTCGCGTCGATCGCCGAGAGATCGAGCTTGTCCTGGCCGCTGCGGAAATCGGTGATCACGTCGCCGAGCGCGAGCGTGCCGAAATCCTCCATCGCCGACCAGACGAAGCGGTCGTTGCCGGAGCCGCCGGTCATCCGGTCCGCGCCCGCGCCGCCGTTGAGGATGTCGTTGCCGCCGTCTCCGCGCAGCGCATCGTTGCCGGCGCCGCCGAGCAGCGTATCCGCGCCCGCGCCGCCGATCAGGATGTCGTTGCCGGCGAGGCCGGTGAGCGTGTCGTTGCCGCCGCCGCCGTCGAGCGTGTCGACCTCGCCGGTGCCGACGAGCGCGTTGGCCGAGCCGTTGCCGGTGCGCGTGGCGCCGAGAACGTCGCTGACGGCGACCGCCAGCGCCTGCTGGTCCGAGAGCCCCTGCGCGTCGGTGGCCCGCACGACGACGTCGTAGACGTTGTTGGGGCCGGCATCGTGCGGCGCCTCGTAATCGGGCGCTGCCTTGAACGAGAGCGCGCCCGTCGTCTCGTCGATCGCGAACGCGGCCGCGTCGGCGCCGCCGGCGATCGCGTATTTGAGCGCGCCCGGCTCCGCGTCGGTCGCCTTGACGGTGGTAACGGCGGTGCCGTTCTCGGGAACGATCAGCGTGGCCGAGTCGCCGCCGCCGTCGGACGTGATGACCGGCGCGTGATTGACCGTCGCGGCCCCGAGCGTGACGGACACGTCGTGCCGGCCATGGCCGACGAGGTTCAGCTCGAGCCGGTCGCCGACGAGGCTCACGATCTCGGCGCCGGCGACGGCGAGGCTGAGGCCGGCCGGGTTCTTGAGATCGACGACGAGCCTGCCTTCGCCGATCGCGGAGAAGGCGAGATTGGTGCCGTCGCCGGTGACCGAGAGCAGCTCGGCGCGCGCCGGCAGCGCGGTGATGTGGGTCACGTCGTCGGGCGCGGCGCCGAGCGTGATCGCGTACTGCCCGCCGCTGCGCGGCAGGAAGACGCTGTCGGAATCGTAGGCGTACCAGCCCTCGACCTTCTGTATCGTCTGCCCGCCGTCGATATCGAGCGCGAACTTGCCGACGTCGCTGCCGGTGACGGTGGCGGTGACGACGTTGCCGCTGACCGACGTCTGCACCGACGACTTCTCGAACGACGCGATGCGCTGCGCGAGATCGGCGAGCGTGACGAATTCGGCGCCCGAGGCCGCGGCGCGGGCGATGAAGTTCGTGTACATCTCGAGCGTGTATTTCGACCCCTGCGGCGGGTCGATCAGCCATTCGGTCGGGCCGTAATCGTGCCACGGCCACAGGACGATCGGCACCTCGGCGTGATTCGTGAGCGCCCCCCACTCCTTCGCCCAGGCGGCATCCGCCTCCGCCGGCGTCATGTTGAGCCAGCCCGCGAGCGTGAAATCGAACGAGACATTGGGCGCCAGGTAGACCTTGTTCGCGAGGTCGGGCGTGAGATAGCCGAACGCGCCCGGATAGCCGGCGCCGAACGTGGAGCCTCCGCCCGACATGTAGTCGAAGTACTGGATGATCTGCGTCGCCGTCGCGAGCTTCTCGGGATCGCCGGGCACCGCGGTGCCGGTGACGTTGATGCCGAGCTGCTGCTCGATCACGAGCTGCGACTGGTTGAACTCGAACTCGATCTCGGCCGCGGTCAACTCGTTCGTATCGTGCGGATGCGTGTAGCTGTGCGTGCCGATCTCGTTCCCCATCGCCAGCATCTGCTGATAGTAGGGCTTCGAGATCGACCAGTTGGTGGTCTGATCGGGCGGATTGTTGCCGACGTTGATGTAGTAGGAGCCGACGAAATTGTAGTCGGCCTTCCATTGCTGGAGGATCGGCAGCATCACGTCGTAGATGCCGGGACCGCTGTCGGGAGAGACGTCGTAGGTCTCCTGCGACTGGTCCATGTCGTTGCGCGCGGCGACGAGGCTCGTCTGCCGGCTCATCTGGAGGCCGATCTCGACCGCGCCCGGCGCCTTCGTGACCTCCTGGATCGCCTGCCAGAGCATGTTGTTGTCGGCGAGCAGCGCGTCGGTCGCGAAATGCACGTTGTCGCCGCCGGTCTTGGTCGCCAGCACGGCGTTGTAGGTCTGCCCGCCGGCGGTTTCGGTCGCGAGCACCGTGGCGCCGGCCGCGACCGGCTGGTAGTGCAGATAGCCGACGTTCTTGTAGTCGCGGATCACTTCGTTCGGCTGGTAGCCGTCCATCATCGCATGCGAGGTGTCGCCGGCGCGGACCGAAAGGTCGCCGGTACCGTAGCCCTCGAAGGCGACGCCGAGCAGCGACTTCATGCGCGCGTAGCTGTCGCCGGGCAGCGAATTGCCGGCCGCGTCGTTGGTCATGAAGTCGCCGGCGGCGATGAGACTCACGTGATAGTCGTAGACCGCCGATTTCAGCGCGCTCTCGATCGCGGCCAGCTGGCCGTCGGGCACGTGCGAGAACGACGGGAACACGATCGCGTCGTAGCTCGCGAGCTTCTGGACGTCGGTGAGATCGGATTCCGACAGCACGTCGAACGGCACGCCGGCCATCGTCGCCTGGCTCTGCGCCGCCATGAACAGCTGCGAATAGGCGGTGAGATCGAAATACTTCGCCGCCGTCGTCGCCGAGTAGACGATCGCGACCTTGAGGCCGTCGTCGGCCACCGGCGGCACCGCGGTGCCGTCGCGGATCGTGAACTGGGTGGCGTAGTCGACCGGCAGGTAGGTCTGATCGTTGACGTCGGCGAGCACGTTGACGCTGCCGGCGGCGCCGGTCATCGCCGACTTGGCCACCGCGAACTCGACGACCTTGCCGTCGGCGGAGACGCCGTGCTGCAGCCCGGACTGGACCAGCGTCTGCCCGGCGGCGCCGCTGTAGAGGCCGATCTGCCCGCCGGTGCCGAGATTGACGTTGTACTCGGCGCCCCCGGCGGTGCCGAAAATCTGGTAGCCGGTGGCGGCGTTCTGATCGACGTTGAACCACACCGTCGTGCCCGCGCCGATCGCGGCGTCGGACTTGATCGCGACGACGTAGTGATCGCCCGTGAGCTTGCCGTAGAGCTCGTAGCCCGGCACCTGGAAGCCGGGCAGGTCGATGCGGTCCGCCGCGGTCCAGTCCGCGAGATTGCCGTCGAGCGTCTTGTCGCCGACGACCGGTGCGGGGCCCGGCGCCGACGGCGCGGCCACCGAATAGGTGTAGCTCGCGTAATCGGTCGGCAGGTAGACCGAATCGTTCACGTCGACGAGCACGTCGAGCGCCTTCGTGCCGCCGAGCTGCGCGGCCGACACCGCGAATTCGACGATGCCCTTGTCGGCGCTGTACGCGTACTGGAGCGCGCTGCCGGCCGGCGTCTGGCCCTCGGCGCCGGTGTAGAGGCCGGGCTTGCTGGTGAAGTTCACGTTGTACTCGGCGCCGCCGGCCCAGCCCCAGATCTGATGGCCGGTGGCCTTGTTCTGGTCGGTGTTGAGCCAGACCGTCGTGCCGGCGCCGATCTGGCCGCTGGCCGCCTTGAGCGCGAAGACGTAGGAATCGCCGGTGTATCTGCCGTAGAGCTCGTAGCCCGCCACCGCGGAGCCCGGCAGCTCGAGCCGGTCGGCGGCGGTCCAGTCGGCGAGGCCGCCGTCGAGCGTCACGCTGCCGACCACCGGCGCGGGCGACGCGGGCGGCGGCGCCGCGACCGTCAAGGTGTGGATGTCGTAGTCGTTCGGCAGGTAGGTCGCGTTGTTCACGTCGGCGAGCACGTCGACCGCCTGCGGCGCGCCGGCCAGCGCCGCGAGCGGCACCGCGATCTCGAGCGATTTTCCGTCGGCCGAAAGCCCGTAGTCGAGCGCGCCGGCGACGAGCGTCTGGCCTTCGGCGCCGCTGTAGAGCTTCGGCAGGCCTGCGGCGTCGAGGTTGATGTTGTACTCGGCGCCGCCGGCCCAGCCCCAGATCTGATGGCCGGTAGCCTTGTTCTGATCGGTGTTGAGCCACACGGTCGTGCCCGCGCCGATCGCGACCGCCGAGCTGATCGCGAAGACGTAGGCATCGCCGGCGAACTTGCCGTAGAGCGCGTAGCCGGCGGCGCCGGACGCGGCGGTGTCGAGCCGGTCGGCCGCCGTCCAATCGCCGAGAGCGCCGTCGAGCGTCACCGTGCCGTAGGCGGCGGCGAATTCCGCCGGCGCGCTCGCGCCCGCGATCTCGATCGTGCCGTGGTCGTCTTCCGCCTTCAGCGCCGCCATCTCGGCGGGCGCG
>ERZ761602.6718-NODE-6718-length-12666-cov-3.598446_pt1 | contig 12666 bp, 9 predicted proteins | sample MGYA00512165_ERZ761602 | MGnify/ENA primary metagenome ERZ761602 (study PRJEB28899, sample SAMN02445085) | bioreactor sludge metagenome | biome: EBPR sludge; isolation source: Thorneside wastewater treatment plant | place: Australia: Brisbane, Thorneside... | reverse complement strand
TGTCGGGTCCGTCCAGTTCGGACAGATACATCGACGGGACGTGGGTGATCTTCGCGGCGAGGGCCAGCTTGCCCATGATCAGACTCCCCAGCGCGGAATGTGGTGGCTGCCCAGCGAGACGGCGACGTTCTTCGGCTCGAGGAAGACCTCGTAGCTCCAGGTGCCCCCCTCGCGACCGGTGCCCGAGGCCTTGGTGCCGCCGAAGGGCTGGCGCAGGTCACGGACGTTCTGGCTGTTGACGAAGCACATGCCGGCCTCGACTGCCGCGGCCACGCGGTGGGCGCGACCGGTGTTCTCGGTCCATACATAGCTGGACAGGCCGTAGGCAATGTCGTTGGCCTGGGCGATTGCATCGGCCTCGTCATCGAAGGGAATCAGACAGGCGACCGGCCCGAAGATCTCCTCCTGGGCGATCCGCATCCGGTTGTCGACGTCGGCGAAGACCGTCGGGCGGACGTACCAGCCGCGGTCGAGGCCGTCGGGCATCCCGTTGCCGCCGAGCGCGACCCGGGCGCCCTCCTCCTGGCCGAGAGCGATGTACTTCTCGACCCGTTCCTGCTGCCGCTGCGCGACCAGCGGGCCGATCTCCGTGGCGGGGTCGGCCGGCTCGCCGACCGGCATCGAGGCGACGGTCTCGACGAGCGCGTCGACGACGGCGGAGTAGTTGCGGCGAGACGCGAGGATGCGGGTCTGCGCGACGCAGGCCTGGCCGGAGTTCATCAACGCGGTGAACCGCAGCCCGGCCATGGTGGTAGCCAGGTCGGCGTCGTCGAGGACGATGGCCGCCGACTTGCCGCCGAGCTCGAGCGAGACGCGTTTGAGCTGCTCGCCACAGACCGCCGCGATCCGGCGGCGGGCCGCCGTCGAGCCGGTGAACGCGACCTTGTCCACGCCCGGATGCGCGACCAGATGCTCGCCCCCCTCTCGGCCCGCGGCCACGATGTTGACGACACCGGCCGGTACGCCGGCCTCGGTGAGCAGCTCGGCCAGGAGGTACCCGTCCAGCGGCGTCTCCGGAGCCGGCTTGACCACGACCGTGCAGCCGGCCAGCAGCGCCGGGACCAGCTTGGACATGATCGTGAACTGCGGCACGTTCCACGGCGGGATCGCGGCGACGACCCCGACCGGCTCGCGGCGTACGACGACCGGTGCGCCGAGCGCACCAGGGCGTTCCTCCTCCCAGGGGAACTCGCGGGCGATGCCCAGGAACGTCTCGATCTGCATCCACGGCGCGGGCGACTGCGCCAGGTTGGCGAACGAGGTCGGCGAGCCCATCTCGACGGTGATCAGCTCGGCCATCTCGGCCAGCTTCGCGGCGTACAGCCCCGAGAACGCCTGGACGACGTCGATCCGCTCCTGCGGCGACAGCCGCGGCCAGGGCCCCTCGTCGAGGGCCCGCCGGGCCGCGGCCACTGCCGCGTCGATGTCCGCGGTCGAGCCCTCCGGCACCCGAGCCACGACCTCCTCGGAGTGCGGGCTCACGACCTCGAGGACGTCGGACGTGGCAGGCGCCGCCCAGTCGCCGTCGATGAAGAAGGTGTCGCGGTCGAGGAAACGGTCGATGGACATGGCTGTTCTCCGATCAGGGAGCGAGGGTGAACCAGTCGGCGAAGCCACTGGGGTCGTGCCGGCCGAGGGCGCCGTGCTCGAAGAGGCCCCAGCCTTCGACGCCGGCGCCGCCGCCTTCGCGACACACGGCGCGGCCGACGTGGTCGATCACGCCGAACATCACCCGACCGGCGACATCGGGTGCGGTCAGGTCGTAGGTGACCCGCTCGGCGAAGCCAGGGCCCTTCCAGACGCCGTGGCCCCAGTCGGGGTCGCCGCCGTACCCGCCGCCGACGTGGATGGGTACGGCGAGCAAGGACTCGACCTCGAGCTCGACCGGGGTGCCGGCGGGGGTCGTGCAGGTGATCGAGGCGCCGGTCGGGACCCGGGTGCCGGAGGCGTAGCGGATCCGCACCAGCGGCCAGCCGAGCTGCTCGACCCGGCCGTCCTTCCAGATCCGGGTGCAGTCGTTGAGCGTGCGCAGCCCGTCGGGCTCCTCCTGGAGGATGAGGACCACGGCGAAGTCGTCGAAGGCCATCGGGACGTAGAGCCACCACATCCCCTCGAACTCGGGCTGGGCCGGCGCGCCTGCGGGCACCGCCTCACCGACGGGACGGATGCCCCACGAGCGGTCGCGGGAGCCGAGCCAGCGGTCGGGGGTGACCGCGAGCTCCTCACCGTCGGTCACGACCGTGCCCGCCCAGGAGCCGACCTGGGCGAACCGCTGCGCCTCCAACGTCACCCGGGAGCCGGAGCGCATGACGTGCGGCTGCTCGCGCAACACCGGGAACAGCCCCTCCCAGGTCAGGTCGGCCGCGATGCCCTCGGTCTCCTCGACCACCACGCGCAGCTTCTGCAGCGGCTCCTGGACCTCGACCCGGTAGGCGCCGACCCGCTGGTCGAGCCGGTCGCGGCCCTCGCCGTCGATCGGGTCGCCGAAGTGGACTGCGGTCTGCACGTCGCCCCGACGGACCAGGAAGAAGGCGTCCTTGGTGCCGAGGTTGGGGTAGTAGCCGTGACCGAAGATGCAGAAGACGTCACCGGTGCGACCGTGGGCGTTGAAGTAGGAGCGGTCGTAGAAGTTCCGGTCGGTGCTCGCGGCCCAGGCGGCCGGTAGTGGCGCCTGGTGGATCGGGTACTCGTCGAGCGGCCCGATGCCGCCGGCGTACTTGCTCACGCTCCGGCCTCCGCGAGCAGCCGCTCCATCAGCGGCTTGTGATGGAACAGCGTCTCGATGTCCTCGGGCCGCTCGATCTCGCCGAAGTGGATCTGCCGAGCGCCGGTGCGCATGAAGACGATGCACCACTGGACGGCGTTGTAGAGGTGGTACCAGGTGAGGTCGCCGAGCCGGACGCCGGTGAGCTCCTCGTAGGTCGCCTTGACGTCGTCCTCGCGCATGAAGTGCGGCATGCCCGGCATCTCGAAGACCGCGGTGATCGACTCGAAGACCATGTGCGCGAACACCATCCACGACAGATCCATCTCGCGGGGACCGATGGCGGCCATCTCCCAGTCGAGGACTCCGACCGGGGCGAAGTCGCGGTAGAGCACGTTGCCGATCCGTGAGTCGCCCCAGCACAGCACCGTGTCGGCTGCGCTGGTGTCGGGCAGGTGCGCCTCGAGCCAGGCGAGGGTGCGCTCGGCGATCGGCGAGCGGCCCAGGTCGGGGACCGACCAGTCGTACCACGACCGGACCCAGGCGAGGTTGCGCTCCAGCGGCGTCGCGCCGGGGTGGCCGGAGCGGTCGAGGAAGGCGAAGGTGTCGGCCGCGTCGTGGATCGCGTGCAGGCCCGCGATGGCGCGCACCGTGTTGTCCTGGAGTCGCCGTTGCTGCTCCGGCGTGGCGTCGGCCAGCCAGTTGTCGCCCCAGTTGTACGGCGGCACGTCGGGCGGCACCACGCCCTCGATGCGGCCCATCAGGAAGAACGGAGTGCCGAGCACCTCCCCGGTCGGCTCGACGAGGCCGACCGTCGGGACGGGTACCTCCGTGCGCCCCCCCACGATCCGGATGGCGTCGTACTGGTCCTGGAGGGCGTAGCCCTGGAAGACCGGGAACTCGTCGGGCGAGGGCGCGACCCGGGCGACGTACTCCTCGGTGCGGCGCTCGCCGTCCTCGGTCCAGGTGGCGTCGAAGACGAGGGTCTCCGAGGACATGCCGTTGGCATCGATGCCGCTGCGCAGGGTGACCTCCGGGGCGGCGCCGGGTGGCAGCGCGCCGGCCAGCCAGTCCTCGAGGAGCCCGGGCACGGTGCTGGGGTCACGGCTGGTGCGTTGGAGCTTGAGATCGGCCGGGGGCCCCTGGGTCACGTGCCCTCCCTGGTGTGACGCGCGTCTCCTCTTGACACGCGTCAGACTGGTGGAACGTGTTCTAGTTTGTCAACCGAGCAGCAGGGCGCGAGGAACGAGCGCACTGCGTGGGCTCAGACGATGTCCGGAGCCTTCACCCGCGCCTCGTCGGCCTCCTGATCGGTGGGCATGGTCTGACTCCGCCGCTCGGCCTCGACCCGGCGTAGATAGTGGTCGACCTCGTCAGCCACACGCGCGTCGTCCCAGCCGAGTTCGGCGCCCATCAGCGCGGCCGCGACCGGGGCGGCTCGGACCCCGCGGTCGAAGGTCTCGATGGAGATCCGCGCGCGCCGGGTGAGCACGTCGTCGAGGTGGCGGGCGCCCTCGTGGGTGACGGCGTAGACGACCTCGGCGGCGAGATAGTCCTCGGCGCCCTCCAGCGGCGCGGCCAGCTCGGGGCGGCGCTCGACCAGGGCCAGGAGCTCGTCGATGAGGTCGCCGTACCGACCGAGCAGATGGTCGATCCGCGCCACGTGCAAGCCGGAGCGGCGCGACAGCCGGACCCGCTGGTTGGTGCGGGTCTCGAACCCGTCGGCGCCGAGGAGCGGCACCCGATGCGTGATCGAGGGGCGGACGCCCGCTCCCGTCGTGGACAGCGAGTGCGCGGCGGCGTCGACGGCGTCGCGGGCCATCACGCGGTACGTCGTGAGCTTGCCACCCGCGATCATCACCAGACCCGGCACGGGGGTGACCACGGTGTGCTCGCGCGAGATCCGCGAGGTCGGCTCGGACTCGCCCGAGAGCAGCGGCCGCAGCCCGGCGTAGACGCCCTCGACGTCGTCGTGGTCGAGCGGCTCGCGCAGGATGGCGTTGACGTGGTCGAGGACGTAGTCGATGTCGGCGCGACTGGCGGCGGGATGGGCCCGGTCGAGTGCCCACGGGGTGTCGGTCGTGCCGAGGATCCAATGCCGGCCCCACGGGATCACGAACAGCACCGAGGTCTCGGTGCGCACGATGAAGCCGGCCTCGGAGCGGATCCGGTCGCGCGGAACCACGAGGTGGATGCCCTTGGAGGCGCGCACGTGGAGGGCGCCCCGGCCGCCGACCATCTCCTGGATCTCGTCGGTCCACACTCCGGCGGCGTTGACCACGACCCGAGCTCGGATCTCGACGTCGCGGCCCTCCTCGAGATCGCGCGCGCGTACGCCGACCACCCGCTCGCCCTCGCGGAGGAAGCCGACGACCTTGACCCGGGTGGCGATCCGGGCGCCGTGGCTGGCCGCGGTCCGGGCCAGGGTCAGCACCAGCCGGGCGTCGTCGACCTGGCAGTCGTAGTAACGGATCGCCCCCGCGATCGACTCCGGCGCGAAGTCGGGCGCGATCCGGGCGACCGCCTTGCGGGAGAGGTGGCGGTGTCGGGGCAACCCCGGCTCCGCGGGGCCGAAGCGCGCCATCGCGTCGTACAGCAGGAGGCCGGAGCCGACGTAGGGGCGCTCCCAGCCGCGATGGGTCAGCGGATAGAGGAACGGCACCGGGCGCACGAGGTGCGGAGCGAGTCGGGTGAGCAGCAGCCCGCGCTCCTGGAGGGCCTCACGGACCAGCCCGAAGTCGAGCATCTCGAGGTAGCGCAGCCCGCCGTGGATCAGCTTGCTGCTCCGGCTGCTCGTCCCGCTCGCCAGGTCGCGCTGCTCGAGGAGCCCCGTCGAGAGACCCCGGGTGACCGCGTCGAGAGCCACGCCCGCGCCGACCACCCCGCCCCCGACGACGAGCACGTCGAGCTCCTCGACGTGCGGATCGGCCAGGCCGGTGAGGGCCTGGGCCCGGGCGTCCGGGCTGAGAGCACTCGGACGACGGTCCATACCGGCCAGTGTCTCAGGCGTGGCGACGCAACCCGCGAGCCCCGTCGTGCGTCACTGTCCTCGTGGGGGGTCGGTCACGTGCGGCACTGGGTGCTGTCGCGGCGTTCGCGGCGCTCCTGGCCGCCGCCGGGGCGCCGCATCCGGACCGGCCACCGAGCGCATCCACCGAGGCCACCGAGGCCACCGCAGCCATCGCGCTGGCGGCCGACTCGACGTCGGGCTCCGCCGTACCACCCGCCTCGCGCGCAGCGGCCCCACCGGCTCGCCGTACGGCGACGCTGGCGATGGGCGGCGACCTGCTCTGGCACAACACCGTGTGGGCCAGCGCCCACGAGGACGGGCACGGGCAGTTCGACTTCGACCCGATGTTCGCGGGGATCCGGGGCCTGTTCCGCAGCGCTGACGTGGCCCTGTGCCACGAGGAGGTGCCGTTCGCCGCACCCGGTGCGCCACTGCAGAACTTCCCCGTCTTCGCCGCGCCGCCCGAGGCCGCGGCGTGGATCGGGTCCTTCGGCTTCGACGCCTGCACGACGGCGTCCAACCACAGCCTCGACCAGGGGTACGACGGCCTGGTGCGCACCGCCGACCTGCTCGAGCGCGCCGGGGTCGAGCACGTCGGGACCTTCCGCTCACCCGCCGAGCGCGCGCGACCGGTGATCCTCGAGACCGCCGACGGCGTACGGGTCGCGGTCGTGGCCGGGACGTTCGGCACCAACGGCTTCCCGCTGCCGGAGGGGCGCGAGTGGTCGGTGTCGATGTGGGACGCACCGAACCTGTTGGCTCAGGCCCGGGCCGCCCGGCGTGCCGGTGCCGGCGTCGTCGTGGTGCATCTGCACGGCGGCGACGAGTACAGCCACGTGCCGAACGCCGCACAGGTCGCCCTCGTCGACCGGCTGGCCCGCTCCCCCGACGTCGACCTCGTGCTCGGCGAACATGCGCACGTGGTGCAGCCGATCACCCGCGTGCACGGGAAGTGGGTCGTCTACGGCATGGGCAACCTGGTCGCCCAGCAGGAGCCGACCCGGCCAGACACCTATCAGGGCATCGTGGTCCGGTTCACCTTCACCGAGCGGCGCTCCGGTCGGTTCGCGGTGACCCGCGCGGCGTACGTCCCCGTCGGCTGGAACCTCTGGCACCCCGGCTCTCCGATCCGGGTCGTGCGACTGACCGGCGCTGCCGCCGAGGAGGTTGCCGCCGATGTCGAGGCACTGGGCCGGCCGCCGGGGCTGCGCCGTAGCTGACCCGGGTTGACGCCGAGGGCGCACACTGGTGGTGTGCTGTCGCTCGACCTCGCCCTCGCCCTCCGCGATGCCGGCGTGGTCTGGCAGCCGGCGCCGGGCGACGCGTTCGTCGTACCGGATCGCGACCTCGACGAGCACGTTTTCGTGCTCAGCGACATGGTGGTGCAGACCGTGCAGCCGCCCGAGGGCCCGCCGATCCTGGCCTTCAACGGCACCACCGAGTGGGCGCTGGACAGCCTGGAGGCGCACGAGGCGGTCTGGCTGCCCCGCGAGGATCAGCTCCGGGCGTTGCTCGGCCGCGCGTTCGTGCGGCTGGAGCGGGTGCCCGGACCGCCGGAGGGGTACGCCGTCACCGTCGGCATGGACCGCTTCCTCGACGTGACCCCCGAGGCGGCGTACGCGCGGGCGCTGCTGGCGACGCTGCCCTAGTCGACGACCACGACCTCGACCCGCTGGAACTCCTTGAGCTCGGTGTAGCCGGTGGTGGCCATCGAGCGCTTGAGAGCGCCGATGAGGTTCATCGTGCCGTCGGCGACCCGGGAAGGGCCGAAGAGGATCTCCTCGAGCGTGCCGACCGTCTCGAACTCGACTCGCTCGCCGCGCGGGAGCGACTTGTGGTGCGCCTCGGCGCCCCAGTGGAAGCCATGCCCGGGCACATCGCTGGCGCGGGCGAACGGGGAACCGACCATGACCGCGTCGGCGCCACAGGCGATCGCCTTGGCGATGTCGCCGGACTTGCCGATCGAGCCGTCGGCGATCACGTGGACGTAGCGGCCACCCGACTCGTCGAGGTAGTCGCGCCGGGCGGCGGCGACGTCGGCGACCGCGGACGCCATGGGTACGGCGACGCCGAGGACGGTGCGGGTGGTGTGCGCGGCGCCGCCACCGAAGCCGACCAGGACGCCGGCCGCCCCGGTGCGCATCAGGTGCAGCGCCGCCTGATGGGTGGCGCAGCCGCCGACGATCACGGGAACGTCGAGCTCGTAGATGAACTCCTTGAGGTTGAGCGGCTCGGCCTGCGAGGAGACGTGTTCGGCGCTGACCGTCGTACCGCGGATCACGAAGATGTCGACCCCACCGTCGACGACCGCCTTGGCGAACTCCCGCGTGTGCTGCGGCGACAGCGAGCCGGCCACGGTGACCCCGGCGTCGCGCATCTCGCGGAGCCGCTCGGTGATCAGCTCCTCGCGGATCGGCTCGGAGTACATCTCCTGCAGCCGGGCCGTCGCCTGCTCGCCGCGGAGGCCGGAGACCTCGGCCAGCATCGGGGTCGGGTCCTCGTACCGGGTCCAGAGCCCCTCGAGGTTGAGCACCCCGAGGCCGCCGTACTTGCCGAGCGCGATCGCGGTCGCGGGTGACATCACCGAGTCCATCGGGGCGGCGAGCACCGGCAACTCGAAGCGGTAGGCGTCGATCTGCCAGTCGACGCTGACCTCCTCGGGGTCGCGGGTGCGCCGCGACGGGACGATCGCCACGTCGTCGAAGGAGTACGCGCGGCGTGCGCGCTTGGCCCGGCCGATCTCGATCTCGGTCACGGTGCGAGTCTCCCAGAGCGGCCCGGACCTCGGAATTCGGCAGACAGTCGAGCTTTTTCCGAGGTGTGCGGCAGACTGCGAGCGCCATGCTCGTGCTGCCCGACCACCTCGCGCCGCTGCTGCGCCCCGAACCGCACCTCGACGTCCTCGGGACCTCCGACCCGTGGGTGCTGCCGCCCGGCTGGTTGGAGGCGACCCAGCAGCGGCTCCGGCCACTCGCCGAGGACCCGCGCGGACAGGGCGGGGTGCCGCCCTCGGACAGCTGGAAGCCTGGCACGTCGGGCACGGTGCCGTTCCTGTGGAACCTGATCACCTTCCTGCCGAGCGCCATCCCGACCTGGGCGGGGAGCTACGCCAGCCTCGGCGACATCCTGCTCAAGCCGTGGCTGTCGGACTCCTACACCTTCACCGAGCCACGGATCACCTTACTACGTCAACAGCGACGACACCTGGCACCTCGACCTGTGGTGGCGCCAGCGCGACCTCGGCGCCGAGGCTCGGATCAAGGCGCTCGAGCTCAGCCTGGAGTGCGTCGCGGCCTTCGCCGACATCCCGCTGTACGCCCCGCGAGCGGCGACCTTCACCGCGATGCTGCGCCGGGCGCTCGACGACCCCGAACTGCGCGCACTCCACGAGACCGCGACCTGGGAGGTGGTCTCGAAGACCTGGCGCGAGCGGATCTGCACCGAGCAGGACGCCCAGGTGTTCTCAGAGGGCCGGGGGTGGACCTCCCAGCTGGTGTGGTCGCTGAGCGGACTGGACGCCGCGCACCAGGTGCTGAGCAGCGTGGTGAGCCGGGCCCAGCCGATCGACGAGGTGATCGCGTCGATGGCGCTCTACGACCGGGTCGACGAACTGCCGGCCGCGCTCGCGGCGGCGGTGGGGAGCGAGCGGTTCGGGTCGGTCAACGCGGCGTTCGAGCGGCTGCGCCCGGGCTTCGACGGCCCCGACTGGATGTCGGACAACCGCGGCTGGCTCGCCCGCGGCATGGTCAACGGCGAGATCGACGCGGTCCGGCTCTGGCTCGGCATGGGGACCCAGGTGGCCGAGCTGCTCGCCGGGCTGCCCAGTTTCGCCAAGTCGACCTCCTGCCCGAGCCGGATCGGCTACCTCGACGACCTCACCAGCGTCTTCCGGGCACCGCCGGTGGTCGTCAACCCGATGGCGGCCAAGCTGCTCGAGGACCGGGCGCGGCGACCGGCCACGGGCGCGGGCGGTACGGCGGACGGCGTCCGACAGCCGGCGACCGAGGGCGACGAGGGCGTCCCCGACCTGGCCGTGCCCGAGGTCGAGATCGGCGACCCGATGGCCGAGCTCGAGGAGCTGGTCGGCCTGGCACCGGTCAAGGAGCAGGTCCGGCGGTTGGTCGCCGAGCTGCGTGCCGAGCAGCTGCGCACCCAGGCCGGCATGCCACCGTCCGAACGGTCCCGGCACATGGTCTTCACCGGCAACCCGGGCACCGCGAAGACCACCGTGGCCCGGCTGCTGGCCCGGATCTACGCCCAGTTGGGGGTGTTGGCCCACGGCCACCTCATCGAGGTGGGTCGCGCGGACCTGGTCGGAGAGTTCATCGGGCAGACCGCGCCACGCACCACTGCCCGCTTCAACCAGGCCATCGGTGGCGTGCTCTTCATCGACGAGGCCTACTCCCTGGTCCCGGCCGACTCCTTCCGCGACTTCGGCCACGAGGCGGTCGCCACGCTGCTCAAGCTGATGGAGGACCGCCGCGACGAGGTGGTGGTGATCGTGGCCGGCTACCCGCGCGAGATGCAGCGGTTCGTCGAGTCCAACCCCGGCGTCGCCTCCCGCTTCCCGACCACGATCGGCTTCGCCGACTACTCCCCCGACGAACTCTGGGCGATCTTCCGGCTGTACGCCGCGAAGGCGGGCTTCTCGCTCCTCGACGGCGTCGAGACCTCGTTCCGCAGGCTGGTCCCCGACCCGCGGCCGGAGGCGTTCGGCAACGGGCGGTTCGTCCGCAACGTCTTCGAGGACGCCGTGACCCGGCAGGCGTTGCGGATCACCGCGATGACCGACCCCATCGCCGAGGTGGTCACCCAGCTGCGACCCGAGGACCTGCCGGAGTCGACCTCGCCCACCGGGCGCAACGACGGGACCGGGCTCTACCTCTAGGCGTGTCCTGCGTCAGCCCGAGTAGTTCGGCGCCTCGACGGTCATCTGGACGTCGTGGGGGTGGCTCTCCTTGAGCGAGGCCGAGGTGATGCGCACGAACCGGCCCTTGTCCTGCAGTTCGGGGATGGTCCGGGCGCCGACGTAGAACATCGACTGGTTGAGGCCGCCGATCAGCTGGTGGGCGACGGCGGCCAGCGGGCCACGGTAGGCGACCTGGCCCTCGATGCCCTCGGGGACGATCTTGTCGTCGCTGGTGACCTCGGCCTGGAAATAGCGGTCCTTGGAGTAGGACTTCTTGCCGCGCGAGGACATGGCACCGAGCGAGCCCATGCCTCGGTAGGACTTGAACTGCTTGCCGTTGACGAAGACCAGGTCGCCCGGCGACTCCTCGCAGCCGGCGAGCAGCGAGCCGACCATGACGGTGTCGGCGCCGGCGACGATGGCCTTGGCGATCTCGCCGGAGTACTTCAGCCCGCCGTCGGCGATCACGGGTACGCCGACCGGCCGGCAGGCGAGCGCCGCCTCGTAGACGGCGGTGACCTGGGGTACGCCGACGCCGGTCACTACCCGGGTGGTGCAGATCGAGCCAGGCCCGACCCCGACCTTGACCGCGTCGGAGCCGGCATCGACGAACGCCTGGGCGCCTTCGCGGGTGGCGACGTTGCCGCCGATCACCTGCACGTGGGAGGTGGCCGGGTCGGTCTTGAGCCGCTTGACCATGTCGAGCAACAGCTGGACGTCGCCGTGCGCGGTGTCGGCGACCAGGACGTCCACGCCCGCCTCGATCAGGGTGGTGGCGCGCTGCCAGGCATCGCCGAAGTAGCCGATCGCGGCACCGACCATCAACCGCCCGTCGCCGTCCTTGGAGGCGAGCGGGAACTGCTCGGACTTCACGAAGTCCTTGACGGTGATCAGCCCGCCGAGCCGGCCCTTCTCGTCGACCAGCGGCAGCCGCTCGCGCTTGTGCTTGCGCAGCAGCAGGGTGGCGTCCTCGCGGGAGATGCCGACCGGACCGGTGATGAGCGGCATCGGGGTCATCACCTCGTCGACCTTCGTGGTCGCCCACTCCGCGACCGGGGTGAAGCGCAGGTCGCGGTTGGTGATGATGCCGAGCAGCCGGCTGTCGGTGTCGACGACCGGGAACCCGGAGATGCGGTATTCGCCCGCCAGCTGGTCGAGCTGCTCGAGCGTCGCGTCGGGGCCGATCGTGACGGGGTTGGAGATGATGCCGGTCTGGGTCCGCTTCACCAGGTCGACCTGGTAGGCCTGATCCTCGATCGACAGGTTGCGGTGGAGGACGCCGAGGCCGCCCTGGCGGGCCATCGCGATCGCCATCCGCGACTCTGTCACGGTGTCCATCGCGGCGCTGACCAGTGGGACTCGGAGGCTGATCTCGCGGGTCAGCCGGGTCGAGGTGTCGATGTCGGCCGGCGCGAGATCCGAGTGGCCGGGCAACAGCAGGACGTCGTCGTACGTGAGACCCAGTGCGGCAAACTTCTCGGGCAGCTCCACCTTGAGCAGTCTAGTGGTGGTGGCTAGAGGGGCAGCGGGCGCAGGTCGCGCACCGGGACCCGCACGGTGAGCTCGTTGCCGGCCATCCGGATCCGGCCGCGCAAGCCGGCCGAGAGCACCAGCGGCAGCACCGCCTCGTTGCCGCTCCGGGTGGCCAGCACGACCTCGTCGGCACCGAGTGCGTTGGCCAGCCGGCCCGCGTCGACCAGGAGTCGGGTGCCGACCCCGCGCCGGCGCCACCCGGGCTCGACGTTGAGGCTGAGCGCCCGGGTGCCCGGCTCGTCGGAAGGCAGCAGCTTGGCCCGGCCCACCACGACGCCGTCGACGACCGCCGAGACGGCGTCGTCGGTCACGACGTACGACGGGCGCCCGTCGACGTTCAACCGGTCGTGCGGCACCTCGGCCAGGACGTCGCTCACCAGGGCGGCCAGCGCGGCGCCGCGTGCGTGCTCGGTGGCGGTGAACGCGGTCGCCCGCCAGACCTGGACCACGACGTCGCCCACCGTCAGCTCCATCGCGTCGCCGACCTCACCGGGCGGCTCGGCCTCCGCG
>ERZ761602.6717-NODE-6717-length-12671-cov-4.755549_pt1 | contig 12671 bp, 7 predicted proteins | sample MGYA00512165_ERZ761602 | MGnify/ENA primary metagenome ERZ761602 (study PRJEB28899, sample SAMN02445085) | bioreactor sludge metagenome | biome: EBPR sludge; isolation source: Thorneside wastewater treatment plant | place: Australia: Brisbane, Thorneside... | reverse complement strand
GGGTCGAGCCGCTGGACGCAGCGCTCGAGATCGGGCCGGACGGAGCGTGGTTTCGCCCGTCCGGAGCGACGGATCGAGTGCGCTTGCCCGAGCGCTCGCCGCTCCGCCGGCTGTTGTGGTCGCTCGCGGCGCGCCGTGTCGAGGCGCCGGGCGAGGTGGTGTCGATCGACGAGCTGCTGGCCGCGGGTTGGCCGGGCGAGAAGATGCGGATCGAGGCGGGGCTCAATCGGGTGTACGTCGCGGTCGCGACCTTGCGCAAACGCGGTCTGAGCGACGCGGTGGTGCGCGCGGGCGGGGGGTACCTCTTGAGCCCCGCGCTCGCGGTCGACGTGCGGTGACGCGGCGCGATTAAGGTCGGCCGTTCGCCGATTAAGGTGCGAGCACGTGCCGAAACGCGAACGTTGCGGGCATGCGTTCGCTCGTGCTCGTCAGTCTGTTCTTCGGTGCGTCGGCCTGCGCTCGGTCGCACGAGCACACCCCTCGCGACGACGCGGGGCTCGACCCGAGCGACGCCACGGCGCTCGTCCGCTGCGAAGAGCTGCCGTTCCCATCCTCGCTCCACGGCGTCTTCGCGCTGCACCCGTTCGAGTGTCGCGCGTCGATGCGCGCCGAGCCCGTGGGGTGGCGGCTCTCGATCGCGGCGGACGGGCAGGTGTGGCTCGGGGTGCCCGATGGGCCGGAGGCGCGGGGGCGCTTCGCCTGCGAGTCCGGGGCGTGGGCGTTTCGCAGCGAAACGGGTGGCATGGCGCCGCTCGCGTTCGTGGTGCGAGCGAGCACCGACCCGCGGGTCGACTTCGCGTTGGAGTCGCTGGAGTCGGCGCCCGCGTGGCGAGCGTGGGCGGTGCGGGTCGACGACAGCGTGCGCGCCGAAGGGGTGCGGCTGCCGAGCGGGGTGGCGTGCGCGCGTCGGGCGCGGTGGTCGCTGCGCCCGATCGGGGGTGACGAGGTGTGGGCGGAGGGAACGGACGAGCCCACCGAGCGCCGAGCGCAGTGGAGGTTCGGTGCGGTCGACGCGGGCTCCGGCGCGGATCGTGTGTTCCTCTGGGACCCCGTGCTCGGGCGTGCGCTCGGCGGGACGGCGGTCGCGTGGGACGGTCGGCGCGGCACCGCACGGGCGCCACGGCACGCGGTGGTGTGCGCGGCGGAGGACGACACGCTGACGTTCGAACGGCGCGGCGACGTGTGGACGGTCGGGGTGAGCTGGCGTGTCACCGACGTCGACGATCGAGATCGCGATGGGGATCGCGAGGACGAGCTGGTGCGCGAGACGGAGTACGAGCTCACGAACGACGACTGCCGCTGAACGAGACGCGCGGCCGCGGGTCGGAGACGACTCGGCCTCCCGAGGCTGCGCTACGCTCGCGGCGTGGAGCGGCTCGAAGGGCGCTACGAGTACGTGCGTGAGCTCGGGCGCGGCGGCGCGGGGCGCGTGGTGCTCGCGCGCGACGTGATCGACGGCGCGACGCGCGCGCTCAAGATCGTGCCGCCCGACGCGCTCGGCTCACTGGAGCTCGAGCTCTCCGTGCTGCGGCGAGTGGCGCACCCCTCGCTGGCGCGTGTGGTCGAGCTCCTGCGGGTGTCGGCGCCCCTCGGGGAGCCCTTTCGGCTGCCGAGCGGGACCGCGGTGTTGGTGCAGGAGCTCGTGGAAGGCGAGCGAAGCGACGTCGCGTTCGCGTCGCTCGAGCGCGGATCGCACGAGCGGCTTCGGCTGGTGCTCCACGTGACGGCGGAGCTGCTCTCGGCGCTCGCGACGCTTCACGCGGCGGGCCTCGTGCATGGCGACGTGAGCCCCGCGAACGTGCTCGTGCGGTCCTCGAGCACGTCGCTCTCCGACGACGGAGCGCTCGCGGTGCTGATCGATCTCGGGCTCGCGGGGCCGCCGCTCGGTCCGGACGGGCTCGCGCGAGGGACGCGGGGCTTCCTCGCGCCCGAAGCGACGGTGGGCGCCCGCACCCAGAGCACGGATCTCTACGCGCTCGGTGCGTGCGTGAACGCGTGGCTCGGAGGCTCGGTCGCGGAGCGGGTCGACGTCGCGACCTTGCCCGCCACGACGCCTCCGACGTGGGCTGGCTGGATCGAGGATCTCGTCGCGAGGTCGCCCGAGGACCGCCCCGCGAGCGCGGCGGATGCGCTCGACGCGCTCGCGGCGGTGGCGCGTGCGGTGGGGGAGGAGCTGCCGGAGCGCGCGGCGCCTCGGGCGGTCGTGGAGCCGACGTTCGTGGGCGACGTCGCCCGCGTGGAGGCGGCCGCGCGGACGTTGCAGGACCGCGGCGTCGTGGGGATCGGCGGGCCGGCGGAGAGCGGCAAGTCCCGCTTCGCGCGGGAGGTCGCGCTCGCGCTGCAAGCGAACGCGCGGAGGGAGGGAAGGCACGTGCCGACCTTCGTGCGCGCGCACGCGGTGGGCGAGCTGACGTCCAGCGAGGCGCCGTGCGCCGTCGTGCACGTCGAGGGCGTCGCGTGGGCGGAGGTGCAGCGGATCGCGCGGGCCGATTCGCTCGGCGGGCGCGAGCGATTCTGGATCGTCGAGGACGCGGAGGTCGCGGACGTGACGCTCGGTCCGCTAGACGAGGCCGACTTCGCGCGGCTCGTGCGTGGGCTCGGCGGGCTCGACGTCGAGGTGCTGCGGCTGCGTTCGGGTGGTCTCGCGGGGCGCGCGGTCCGCCTCGCGCGCGGGGCGGTCGTGCGCGAGGCGAGGCCGGAGCCAGGGAGCCGCGATACGTTCGGTCGCGACGAGGCAGCGCCTCGCGACGAAGCGCTCGGTCGGGACGAGTCCTGGCTCGACGCGGCCGGCGGTGAGCTGCCGATTCAGGTGCTCGACGCGCCGCACGCGTTGGTTCGCGCGGGGCTCGCCTTCGTGCGCGAGGCGCGCGTGGTGCTGCGCGCGGATCGACGCGGGCTCCTCGACGAGGCGGCGCGGCAGGCGCGGGCGCGGGAGGTCGTCGCGCGGATCCACGGCGCGGGCGTGTGGGACGCGCACCTCGCGCGCGCGATGGGGGACGAGGCGCGCGCCCGTCGCCTCTTCGCGGAGCACGCGCGACGTGCGATCGAGCAGGGCCGCGTGGAGAACGCGCTCGCGCTCGCGTACGAGGCAGACGACGCGACGCGCGTCGAGGTCGGCGCGAAGGCGCTCGGGCGGCTCGCGCGGTACGACGAGGCGCTGGAGCTCGCGTCCGCACGCGATGCCGGCGAGCTCGACGACGACGCGACGAGAAGTCGGCGGCTGACCCCGCCGACCCGGTCGAGAACGCGCGCGGCGCTGTGCGCGGAGCTGGCGCGGCGGGCAGGGCGTACGGAGCGGGCGCGCGAGGAGGCGCGACGCGCGGGGGACGAAGGGGCGGACACGCTCGCCTGGCTCGCGCTCGGCGCCGGGGAGCTCGACGCCGCGGGTCGGCTCGCGCGCTCGCCCGAGCTGCGCGCGTGGATCGCGCTCTCGTCTGGGCGTCTCGACGACGCGGACGCGATCGTGACGTCGGCGCTCGCGCGGACCGAACCTCGGAGCGCCGACGCGCGCGAGGCGCGCGCGCGTTGTCTGCTGGCGGCGGGAGCGATCGCGCAGGCTCGAGGCGCGCTCGACGACGCGCGCACACGACACGCGCAGGCGTTCGAGATCGCGCGCGCGATCGGCGACGTGCACCTCGCGGCGACGGCGGCGGCCAACGAGGGGATCGTCGCGCTCGATGCGGGGGAGCTCGGTCACGGGCGTCGCGCGTTGCGCGAGGCGGTTCGGCGCTACGCGATCATCGGCCGCGCGCGCGATCTCGGGCGTGCGCTTCTGAACCTCGCGAGCGCCGCGCTCTGGGTGGGCGACGACGAGGGCGCGGCGCGGCACGCGGACCACGCGCGCGTGGCCCTTCGGGACGCAGAGGATCCGTTGGGGCTCGCGTACGTCGCGTTGGTGGAGCTCGAGCTCTCGCTGCGACGCGGCGCGCTCGAACGCGCGGGGGAGCTCGCGCGCGAGGTCGAGGCGGGCGACGCGCGCGGGAGGGCGCGGGCGGCGGCGTTGCTGGCGGGGACGCACCCTGTGCTCGCGCGTGGGCTCCTCGATCGTGCGATGCGCGACCGAGCGAACGAAACGAGCGACTCGACGAAGGAGTCGCTCGACGAGTCGACGACCACGGACTCGGCGAACGAGTCGGCGAACGGCGCGAGCCACTCGGCGAACGAGTGGCCGTTCGAGGTGCGGCTCGCGCGCGCGCGGCTCGCGCTCGTGGGGAACGACGTCGACCGGGCGCTCGTCGCGCGTCGAGGTGCGGTCGCGCGCACGTGGGAGGAGCAGCTCCTGCTCGCGCGGCTCGATCACGAGCTCGCGATCGCGCGCCACGAGCCCGTTCACGAGGCGCTCGGTCGCCTGCGCTCGTTGCTCGATCGGGTGAGCCGTGGGCTGGAGGTCGATCAGCGGCGGCACCTGCGGCGACATCCGGCGTTCGCTTCGGCGTGGGCCGCGCGTCCGTCGTCCGCGGTGGCGGTCGACGAGGTCGAGCGCTGGCGTGGGCTCGCGGCGTTCGCGGTGAGCGCGATGGACGACGACGAGCCCACCGTGGGGGAGGAGGCGCTGCGCCGCGCGCGCGAGGCGCTCGACGCGGAGCGTGCGTTCGTGGTGGCGCGGGCGGAGGACGGCGCGCTCGTGGTGACGGGGCGCGCGACGCTCGAGCATGGCGCCGACGCGGTCCCTTCGCGCACCGCGGTCTCGCGCGCGCTCGCGAGCGGGGCGCTGGTGACCACGGTCGACGCGCTCGGGGACGAAGAGTGGGGTCGGGCGCAGAGCGTCCACGCGTTGGCGCTCCGCTCCGTGGCGTGCGCGCCGCTGCCGCGCGTGGAGCTCGCGCTCTACGTGGACGATCGCGCGCGGCCGTCGGCGTTCGCGCCGCACGACTTGGCCTTCCTGGAAGCGCTCGCGAGCGCGACCGACGCCGCGATCGTGCAGGCGCGCGCCCGCGGCGAGCTTCGGCGGTCCCGTGAGCGCGATCGGGAGCTGCGCGTGGAGCTCGAGGGGCGGCTCGCGCGGGCGGACGAAGAGCTGCGTGCGCGCCGCGCGGACGACGAGCGCTTCGGGCTCGTGACGCGGAGCCCCGTGATGCGGCGCTTCGTCGAGCTGCTCACGCGTGTCGCCCCGACCGAGAGCACGGTGTTGCTGCGGGGCGAGACCGGGAGCGGCAAGGAGCGCGTGGCGCGCGCGATCCACGATGCGAGCGCGCGGGCTTCGGGGGCGTTCGTGGCGGAGAGCTGCGCGGCGCTGCCGGATGCGTTGCTCGAGAGCGCGCTCTTCGGGCACGTGCGGGGAGCCTTCACGGGAGCGACGGATCGGCGTCGTGGGCTCTTCGAGCTCGCGCACGGAGGGACGCTGCTGCTCGACGAGATCGCGGAGACGAGCCCCGCGATGCAGGCGAAGTTGCTCCGCGTGCTGCAAGAAGGCGAAGTGCGGCCGCTCGGGTCGGAGCGCACCGTGAAGGTCGACGTGCGCGTGATCGCCGCGACGCACCGCGACCTGCGCGAGCGCGTGCGTGAGGGCGCGTTCCGCGAGGATCTCTTCTACCGGCTCGCCGTGATCGAGTTGGTCGTGCCGTCGCTGCGCGAGCGCGCCGAGGACGTGCCGGGGATCGTGCGCAGCTTGCTCGCGCGGCGTGGGGTTGCACGGCGCGTTCCGGCCGAGACCCTCGCGTGGCTCGCGTCGCGTGCTTGGCCGGGCAACGTGCGCGAGCTGGAGTCTGCGCTCGAACGCGCGCTGCTCGCCACGGAGGACGAGCTGCGACCGGAGCACTTCGGGCATGCCGAGGAAGACGCGCCGGAGCTTCGCGAGGCGGTGGACGAGCTGGAGCGAAAGCTCGTGGCGGAAGCGCTGGAGGCGACGGACGGCAACCGTACGCACGCCGCGGCGCGGCTCGGGCTCAGCCGCGTGGGACTGCGCAAGAAGATGAAGCGGCTCGGGATCGCGTGAGCGACGGCGCTCACGTGCGGAAGTGATCGAAGCCTGACGCGACGTGTGGCCGGACCGATCCGTCGGGGCCGTGGAGGACCACGCCGGGCTCCGCGCGGATCGTACCGATGCGCGTGGCCGCGATGGGCGGCGTCGTCGTCGCCGTGAAGACGAGCTCGTACGCCTCGCCGCCGTCGAGCGCGAGCGCGAGCGCGTCGAGGTCGAGGAGGGCGCACGCGGCTTCGAAACCGGGTGCGAAGGGGAGCGCGGCGAGCTCGACATCCGCGCCGACCTGCGACGCGTCGAGCACGTGCCCCAGATCGGCGAGCAAGCCGTCCGAGATGTCGATGCAGGTGGACGCGACGCCACGGAGCGCGAGCCCTTCGGTGATGCGTGCGGTGGGGTGGAGCCACGCGTCGACGAACGCCTCGAGCGCGGCGTCGCGGCGAACGGCGAGCAACGCGCGCAAGCCGAGCGCGCGCGCGCCGACGTGGCCAGTCACGTAGACGCCGTCGCCGGGTCGTGCGCCGGTGCGGAGGAGCGGCGCGTCGGCGCGACCGAGCACGGTGGTGGAGAGCGAGAGCTCGGAGCCCGCGGCGAGGTTTCCTCCGACCACGGGTGCGCCGTAGCGATCGGCGGCGCGCGCGAGGCCTTCGTGGAGCTGGTCGAGCGCGGCGTCGTCGAGCGTGCGCGGGAGGATCAACGAGCTGAGCATCGCGAGTGGGCGCGCGCCCATGGCCGCGAGATCCGAGAGCGCCGCGGTCGCTGCGCGCTCGGCGAGCACGTCGTAGGGCGCGAAGCGCGGGAGAAAGTGGACGCCTTCGACCTGCGCGTCGACGCTCAGCACCAGATCGGGCGCGAGCCACGCGGCGTCGTCGCCGATGCCGAGGCGTACTTCGGGCGAGCTCGTCGCGAAGCGCGCGGACAGCCGAGCGATGCGCTCGTGCTCCGACGACCGAGGCCACGAAGAACGAGGCGTACCGTGTTGCGAGGACGCCACGGCTCAGCCGGACTCGGCCTCGGGGATCGTCACGGTGAAGACCGTGCCTTTGCCGGGCTCGCTGTCGACCTTGATCGTCCCGTCGTGAGCGTCGACGAGGCGCTTGACGATCGACAAACCGAGGCCGGTGCCGCCGTGCTCGCGCGTCGAGCTGCCGTCGATTTGGTAGAACGCGTCGAAGATCTTCGGGAGCTCTTCGCGCGGCATGCCGATGCCGGTGTCACGGACCAAGAACGCGACCGCGCGGCGCGGCGCGGCGAGCAGGACCGCGCCGAAACCTCCACCGTCGTCGTCGTCGAGGTCCGTCTCGTTGGCCGCGAAGACGACGTGGCCGCCCGGCGGCGTGAACTTGATCGCGTTCTCCGCGAGGTTCGAGAGGATCTGCTTGATGCGCACCGGATCGGCCGCGATGCGTGGGAGATTCGGCGGTGCTTCCACGCGGATCTCGACCTGCTTCTTGCGCGCGGCCGGCTCGAAGGTCTTGGCGAGGTCGACGAGCAGCTCGCGCGCGTCGAGGAGCTGCGGCTCGATGCGCAGGACGCCCTGCTCGAGCTTGGAGAGATCGAGCAGGCTCGTGATGAGCGCGAGGAGCTGCTCGCCCTTGCCGTGGATGGTCTGCACGAAGTCGAGCTGCTCGTCGCCGAGCGGACCGGCGATGCCGGCTTCGAGCATCTCCGAGTAGCCGATGATGCTCGTCAGCGGCGTGCGCAGCTCGTGGCTCACCGTCGCGAGGAAGTTCGACTTCAGCTTGTCGAGCTCGCGCAGGCGGTCGTACGCGGTCTGCAGGCGCGCGGTCTTCTCGGCGAGCTCGCGGTAGCTCTCGCGCACCGAGACCACGTGCATCTCGCTCGTGAGGTGCGCGCGGTGGCTCGAGAACACGAGCAGGTCGAGGATGCCCCGCAGATGCGCGACCACGCGCTCGGCGGTCGCGCGTTTCACGCGCGGCATCGAGGCGAGCGCCTCGCGCACCTTCTCGCGATCGAGCGCGGGATCGACCTTGAGCAGCGCGCGCGGGACCTCCTTCATCTCGGCCGGCAGGTACGGGCCGAGCACGAAGCGACCGACGCGTCGGCCTTGGTAGACGAGCGGCACCACGTCGTAGACCGCGCCGCTGATCTCCTCGAGCTGCACCGGCTGATCCGGCGTCGTGCGGATGACGGCGTCGACGCTCTCCGAGAGCGCACGTCGGCCGCCGGGGAGGGTGCGCAGGTAGGTGTGGATCGCGAGCTCTTCGTGGGCGTCGGCGAGGAGCGCGCCGTTGCCCGAGAAGACGCGGATGCTGATCCCGAAGAGATCGAAGAAGGAGCGGCAGACGTCGCGCAGCGCTTCGCGATCGACGACCTCGTCGAGGCCAGAGACGTCACCGAAGGCGAGATCGATCCCGCTCGTGCGTGCGGCGTCGTTCATGCCGCGGCCTCCGGGATGCCGAGCCGACTGCGCACTCCGCGGAGGAAGACCTCGGGGTCGAGCCCGAACTTCTCGTGGAGCTGGTGACGCTCTTCGAGCTGACGCCACGTGCGCTCGGTGAGCCCGAGGAAGGTCTCGATGACGCCGGTGCCGCGCGTCGCGACGGCCTTGAAGACCGGCTCGCGCCCCTTCTTCGCCATTCGCTCGAGCTCTTCGTCGGTGCGCACGCCGGGGAGGTCGCGCTTGTTGAACTGGATGACGATCGGATGCGTCGCGGGGTCGATCCCGTTCTCGCGCAGGTTCTCCTGCATGTTCAGGAAGGCCTGCTGGTTCGAGCGGGTCTCGCTGATCTGCGAGTCGGCGATGAACGCGGTGCCGTCCGCGCCTTGGAGCACGAGGCGGCGGGTCGCGTTGTGGATGACCTGGCCCGGGACGGTGAAGAGCTTGAAGCGGACTTGGATGCCTGCGCCGCCGTCGAAGGTGAGCGGCAGCAGATCGAAGAAGAGCGTGCGGTCGTCGCGCGTCTCCAGCGTCATCAGGCGTCCCGTCGTCTCGGGCGAGACGAGGCTGTGGATCGCCTGGAGGTTCGTGGTCTTTCCGCTGAGCGCGGGACCGTAGTAGACGAGCTTGACGGTCAGCTCACGCGACTTGAAGTCGATCTGCATCGAAGCCGGCTGAGGATAAGGGAAACGACGTTCGTTCGCTACGCTCGTGCGAGCGTGCGATCCGCTCAGCGCGCGGCGTCGAGCCAGACCCAGATCGCGGTGCCGACGAGCGCGGTCACGAGCAGGAGCGCGATCGGAAAGAGGATCCGCTTCGGGTTCGGCGGCGCCGGGTCGCGGTGGAGCTCGAGCGTCTGCATCGCGAGGGCGACGATGCGGTCGATGCTCTGCTGCGCACGTGCAGCGCGCTCGGGATCACGCTCGCGGACCTCGCGGTAACGGCGTCCCGCGAACTCCAGACGGCCGAGGCTCGCGCACAGCCCCACGAGCTTGTCGTGCGCGGTCGGATCGTCCCAGCTCTGCTCCACCTTCGCCCACGCGGCTTCGAGCGCGGGCGTGGTGTCCACGGAGGTCTCGATCGGCAGATCGGCGGACGCGGACGACGTCGGTGACGGCGAGCTCGTCGAAGCCGTCGTCGACGTGGGAGCGAGCGGAGGGTCGTGCGGCGCGTCGTCCATCGCGAAGGTCAGGGGCGGAAGATGTAGCCCTCAGGGGCGAAAGATGTAGCCCTCGTGCTGGAACACGCCGATGCGATCGCGACCGTCGCGCTTCGCTTGATAGAGCGCTTGGTCCGCCGCGCGCAGGAGCGCCTCCGCGTCCGTCACGTCGCGGCTCGGGTAGAGCGCGACCCCGATGGAGGGCGTGACGCGGAGCTCGTGCGCGCCGGCGAGGATCGGCGTCGCTCGAATGTCGTTCCAGACGCGCGACGCGACGGTGAGCGCGCCGCTGAAGGGCGTGGTCGGCAAGATGAGCAGGAGCTCGTCGCCGCCGTAGCGCGCGACCACGTCGATCTCGCGCACAGCGCCCCGCACGCGTCGGGCCGCCTCTCGCAGCACGGTGTCGCCCACGTCGTGCCCGAGCTCGTCGTTGATGCGCTTGAAGCGATCGAGATCGATCATCGCGCACGCGAGCGGCTCGCGGTGACGCTCCGCGCGCTTGAGCTCTTCGCGGAGCCGCGTGCTCAGGTAGCGGAAGTTGTAGAGCCCCGTGAGCTCGTCGGTCACCGCGAGCGCTTCGAGGCGCTGCTTGGCGGCCACGAGGTCGTCGTGCATCTGGCGGATGCGCAGGAGCCCTTCGACCCGCGCCACGAGCTCGCGTTCGTCGAAGGGTTTGCCCACGTAGTCGTCGGCACCGAGCCGCAGACCTTGCACGCGGCTGTCGCCATCGTTGCGCGACGTGAGCAGCACCACCGGCCAGAAGGCCTCGCGGTCGTGAGCGAGCGACTTCAGCAATCGGCAGGTCTCGAGCCCGCCCATGCCGGGCATGAGCACGTCGAGCAGGAACAAGCCGACGTCGCCTTTCGCAGCCCGCTCGAGCGCGGGCGCGCCGTCCGCGACGAGCTCGACGGTGTGACCACGCGCGCGCAGCAACGCGCCCAGCTTCTCTCGCACCAGGCGGTCGTCGTCGGCGACCAAGATCAACGCCATCGCGACACAGGGTAACGCGCTCCGAGGGTCCGCGCGAAGCTGCTACGTTGCGCGGCGCATGGGATTCTTCGATCGCTTCGAGCGTTTCCTCGACGACGTGATCTTCTTGCCGGACGACGTCCGGGAGTCGTTGGCCACCGCGGACGCCGCGCTCGAGGCCGAGCTCTTCGAAGAAGCCTCGACGCTCTACCGCGAGATTCTGGCGACGCGACCGTTGCCACGCGCGCTCGTCGGTCTGGCCCACGCGCGTCGCGGGATCGGAGACCGAGACGGCATGCTCGAGGCGCTCGCCGAGGCGCGGCGCGCGCTTCCGGAGGACGCGGAGCTCGCGCTCTGGATGGCCCGCGCGTGCCTCGACGCGGAGCGACATGCGGACGCGGCGGCTGCGGCGCGCGACGCCGCGCGGCTCGTGGTCTCGGACGGGGGCGAGCCCTTCGCGGAGGCGTGCACGTTGGCCGCGCGCGCGGAGCAGCTCGGAGGGCGACCGGATCGCGCGGTGCGCGAGCTCCGAAAAGCGCTCGCGAGCGCGCCGACTCCGGAGCGACGACTCTTGCTCGTGGAGGTGTTGGCGCGCGCGGGGCACGTCGGGGCGGCACGATCGGCGGCGCTCGAGCTGACTCCGGACGAGCTCGACGCGGGCGTCGCGCTGCGGCTCGGGCGCGCGCTCGTCGAGATCGGCGCGCTCGATGCGGCGGAGCCGATCCTCGAGAGCGCGCTCGCGAAGGGCGCGGGGGAAGCGGGGGTGGCGCTCTCCGGGCTCGCGCTCGGCCGCGGTGACACGCGCGAGGCCGAGCTCCGGGCGCGTCGCGCGGTCGCGAGCGGGGTGGGCGCGCCGGCGTTCGTCGCGCTCGCGAACGCGCTCGCTGCCGAGGGGCACGACGACGACGCGGCGGAGGCGTTGCTCGTGGCGGCGTCGATGGCGCAGAGCCCCACGCTGCTCGCGCGCGCCGCGACGACGGCGCCACGCGAGACGCTGCGCGCTTGGATCGAACGCGGCGAGCTGGCGCCTTCGGAGGCGCTCGAAGAGCTTCGTGCGTTCGCCGAAGGTGGCGAGGTGAGCACGCCGACCACGCCGAGCGGCTGGCTCGCGCGCGCGATGGCGACCCTCGATCGAAACGCGCCGACCGAGGCGCTCGCCGCGCTCGACGCGTGGGACGTCGCGCGTGCGACGGTGGAGATCGCGCGCTCGGACGAGGCGCTCGCGGCGGAGCTGCGTCGTCGCGCGCTGCGCGCGGCGTGGCGTACCGGCGAGGACCTCGACCTCGCGGCCGCGATCGACGCGGTCACGCGCTTCTCCGAAGAGCACGCGCTCTCGGACGTCGCGCGTCGCGCGCGAGCGCTCCGGGACGAGCTCGACCGGCCGCTGCTGCTCGCGGTGCTCGGAGAGTTCAACGCGGGCAAGTCGACGCTCATCAACGCGTTCATCGGAGCCGAGGTCGCGCCGATGGGCATCGTGCCGACGACGGCGACGCTGAACGTGCTGCGTGGCGGCGCGGAGCGGCGAGTGCGGCTGGTGCTGCACGACGGGAGCACGCGCGAGGGGGGCTACGAGCAGCTCGCGTCGCTGCTCGAAGAGGCGGAGTCCACGGGCGTCGACCGCGCGGAGATCGTGCTGCCGAGCGAGACGCTGGAGCGGGTGTGGATCCTCGACGCGCCGGGGACGAACGCGCTCGATCCGAAGCACGAGGAGCTCGCGAAGGAAGCCGCGCGTCGCGCGGACGCGGTGCTCTGGATCTTCGACGCCGCACAAGCGGGCAAGCAGTCGGAGACCCGGATGCACCAGGAGCTCCGCGCGCGAGGGCGGCTCGTGGTGCCGGTGCTGAACAAGGTCGATCGGCTCAAGCCCGGCGAGCTCGACGAGGTCTGCGCGGTCGTGCGCGCGGGCTTCGGTGCGGAGCCGCTCGCGGTCAGCGCGCGCAAGGCGCTGCGGGCGCGCGTGACGGGCGACGACGCGGCGTACACGGAGAGCGGCTTTCCTCGGCTGCTGGAGACGCTCGACGCGATCGTCTTCGGCCGTGCGCGCGAGCTGAAGCGCGCGGCGTGCGCGGGTCGGCTCGCGGAGGCCCTCGAAGCGGCCCTCTCGACCGAGCAGGAGCGCGCCGAGCGACACGCGGACGCGCGCGCCGTCGCCCTCGAGGCGCGCGAGCGGCTGCTTCGTCTCGGGCCCGGCCTCCTGCTCGCGATCGACGACGCGCTGCGGG
>ERZ761602.6714-NODE-6714-length-12679-cov-5.023368_pt1 | contig 12679 bp, 7 predicted proteins | sample MGYA00512165_ERZ761602 | MGnify/ENA primary metagenome ERZ761602 (study PRJEB28899, sample SAMN02445085) | bioreactor sludge metagenome | biome: EBPR sludge; isolation source: Thorneside wastewater treatment plant | place: Australia: Brisbane, Thorneside... | reverse complement strand
CTAATATCGAACTGTCCTAAAAACACGGAAGGCTACAAAAACACGGAAGGCTACACCGGGCTTATATACCCGTATTATTCCGGCTTCATCCGTTCTTCTAAAAATGCTTCAAGAACAGATCGACGGTAACGCACGGTTCGACCGATGCGTATCGGCTTCAAGTCATAGCGTTTGGTGCAATCCCAAACAGCAAGAGTACCAGCCGAAAGAGACAAATACTTTGCGGCTGTCTTACGGTCTAATAATGGTTCAATATCAGTTTCTAAAATCATGTTTTACCCCTCTAAAACATGTCATACGATGGTAGGAATCCCATAAAATAAATCCAAAATGGTATCCATACTTCGATTATATTCCGAAAATACTGCCAAACCTTAATAATGGGCACTCGTACATGAGGAATAATGAGTAATAACAACCGTATCCTCTATTGAAGATTGTTTATTTCAAAAATCCCACGTAATTCATAAGAATCTTCTCAATAAATTCAAGCTCTATTAACTCACTTCCTATCCGATTCGCGGGTGCATTGTATGCAGTGTTTTCATTGAATCAGTCCGCTCCATCCCGCCCTTTCCCTGCTTATTGTGGCCTGGGTCGCATGAAAGGCCAGTGATGTCACGGCCTTAAAGCAAAGGAAGAACACATGAGCTTTTTTATACCTCCCGCAAATCTTGGAAATTTGAGTGAACGAGACTTGCGTAAATACTTCTATGAAGTGTTTAACGCCGTTGCAAGAAAGCAAGACGAACTAAATTCATTGAAAGCGATATTGCAGAGAATACAAATCGAATTATTTGATCGTGCAAATTGTTAAGTCAGAATATAGGCAGGAGGCATCAATAACCTCCTGCCTTTTTATCCCTTTACTCCGGCTTAAGTTGCACTTTCTTCATCCATTCAAGTTTATGTTGCAATGTTGCACCCTCACCATACCTCGGACGATTAAATTTGTGACCCATGAGGTCGGCTTGAATACGATCAGGCGTATTCACCGCAAGTAACCTGTCCTGGAAACTGTGTCGTAAAGAATAAACCGTGTGTTTTCTTGTAGGCATAAGATTATGCTCTCTCAAGTATTTACTGATTAATCCAGAAAGGGAGTCCGGTCTATCATGATAAACCGTGAACCCCTTAGGACAGGCTTTAAAAGCGTCAAGAGCGAAGCCCACTAAAGGAATTACCCGTTTGCGATATTTTGTTTTAAGACTTCTTCCTTTACGGGGTTGAATGACGATATGAGGAATTGCCGCATCCAAATTAATATCCTCCGGCAAAAGCCCTGTTAGTTCATTCAGTCCTGCTCCTGTTTCTGCGAAAGCATAAAGAACCCATTTAGCCTGTTCATTTAATCCCGCAAGCTTTTCAGAATTTAATAGAGTTGATCGTATGTAGGCGGTTTCAAATGGAAGCCTTGTCTCGGTGTTATCATCTTTTAATAGAAGGTTTTTGAATATGTGAGACGTGTCGAGATCGAGTTTTAATTCTTCAACAACACTACAGACAATCGTTTTCAAAAAAAGCATGTCTTTGTTGGCACTATCAGTGACAAGATTTTCATTCTTTATTCTTGAAATCCACCAGTCACGGAATTTCACCGTATCATCACGTTTGATTTCATTTAGAGGCTTGTTTCCGACACAAGCAATAAAGTTAGCTATCGCTTTTTTCCGGGGGTTCTGCCATTTACGAATTTGATTTGGTGATTTGTTGATCGTCTTCCCTTTTTCAATTTCAAAATAACGATCAAGTGCGTTATCCAAAGTGATCACCGGCGTTTCTTGCTTACCGAGTATCGCCTCAATATGCGCCTCATTGTAATTTTCTTTCTCGATATGAAAGAGCCGTTCCAAAATTTGATGTACCGGAAGTTTGGCAATCTCTTGGCTTGGGAAATAGGGGAAACCCAACAATCGCGACCGCTCTGCCAAAGCCGCAAATTGTTCCGGCGTATGCTGTTTCCCGGATTGCTTGAGCGTGCTCCAATAGGCTTCTAATTGTTCATTCCTCGCCATTGATAAACGAATGGCAATTCTTTTGTCCTGTGTCTTTAAGGCTTCGCGTATCCACCGGCGTTTATCGTGTGTGCGATACGATTTAGGTACACGTCGGTTGAAGTAAAAATGTCCGTTTCTTTCGATCAGGTAAAGCATGTATGTGTTCCATTTTGTGTGACAAAACGAACATCGTTCTAAGATTTACTTTACCTGAGTCGCTCACTGTTAAAGGAAATATCCTTTAATATTAATAACTAACAAGAACTATTAAACACAGTTAAACTTGTTAAAGTGGCTCCCTGGGTAGAAGACGATCTAAAAAATGATGTCCGCTCTCGGGTTGATATTGTTGAATAAAATCACATCATCATTACAGCTACACACTTGCTTGTGTGCCAAATGTGTGACATTTTTTATTCCATATCAACGTACTGCTTTGCCAGGTGAAGCGCAAGATTTTCTTTGTTCTGGCCATCCCTCATTTTCTCGGCCTCATCATGAAGTCTTTTAAAGATCGGCAGATAGGTTTGGCCGTGCATGACGGTTATCCTTGCGGCTATTTTTAAGGCCTTCTCTAAGGCCTCTAAGGAGGGCTGGTTGGCCATGATACACCTCTTTCCATATTGTTTATTTTATATGAAAGAGGACATTTTTAGGGGGTAGTTCAATCGATTCAAAGACAAATAATGACCAGTAAAGCCAAGAAGCCGTCAAACCTGGTCAGAAGACGACACAACATCGAAATTTACTCCGATGGCTTCAAAGTGCTTTCTTCCGCACTTAATCTTGTCTGCCTCTGAATTACGCAACTTTTCAAAGTTTTTAGTGCTTTTCGTTTCTCGAACTAAGTAGATAGTCGCATCCTCGTGCTTAACGATTGCCCAGTCCGGGTTGTATTCGCCTATAGGAGTTTCAACACGGAACCAATTTGGCAACTTAACGAAAAGCTTAATATCCGTTCTTTTATCAAGTTCTTCAGCAAATTTTCGCTCGACCTCACTTTGCCAAAACACTTTATCGAAGACAGATTTTTGCACTTCAAGACACTGCTCAAAATAGTCTTTAAGCTCATCTTCTCTGAACAACTGCATGCTCCATTCTGTCTGCCCAACGGTTAATTTCTCATACTTAATCCCGTCAATCATCAAACGATGGAGTTCACGATTTATAGTAGCAGAAACTTCATCCATGAACCTTTGAGGATTTACAAGGAAATCTCCCAATCTTTTGCTCTGCTTAATTATTTCTACGATAGTCTTCCGGGTTAGCTCTGTTTGTTTTTGCACATACGCTATTATATCCGGTAACCCCCCGGAGAAAGATACGTCTTGAGTATTTGCTCTAAGCTGTTGCGTTGTAACGCCACTCACCCTCACGCCAAGTTGAGCTTCCCTGTAGCTAACCTTTACTGGTTCTATTACTTCCATTTTCTTGATAGCTTCAACGCATTTTGCAATTAGCACGTCAGAGCTATATTCAACTTGATAGGTTGTACGATGCTTGATCTTGTTCCAAAGAGCTTCAAATTCAGGATCGAGAAATATCTGTTTATTAATTTTTACCTTCTTGGGTTCTTCATCTTTCCGGATATGCCGATCAAGCTGATAATTCTGTAATACAAGAATAATGTCGGATTCAGATGATTTATAAGTATCCGGTAGATTAAGCGTAAAACCCTCTTTTGAAGGGTCGAATGCCGGAAGTATTTTGCCGGATTTATCAAGTAGACCATTGCTAATAAGCGAAGTCCAGATTTCTTCCGATTGTTCCCGATTGAAGACAACTTCTGTTTCATCAATAAGCTGTGAAATTCCTTTAAAGGCCAGTTTCGGTACTTTCCCAAAAGTTACACCACAATCGTCTTCGTATTCGGACTGAAGTTTTGAAGCAAAATCATCATAGCTTTCATTTGCGACAATAGTAAGTTTATTAATGTTGTCGTCGAATACACGGTTACCGTTTTGGTTCACGGGCAAGCGAAGGCCACGACCAATTTCCTGTCTTTTCTTAGTTGCAGAACGGGATTCATTTAACGTACAAATCTGGAAGACGTTGGGGTTATCCCATCCTTCCCTAAGTGCAGAGTGTGAAAAGATAAACTTTAATGGTTCGTCGAGAGAGAGAAGCTGTTCTTTATTACGCATGATCTTTGCGTAGGTGTCATCATCAGCTTGTGTATTACCGTTGGTATCTTTCAGGATGCCCTTTTTATCCGCAGAAAAATAGCCATCATGTAGCTTCTCCACCGGATAAACATTTAACTCTTTGTATTGGGGAAGTTTTATAAGTTCGTTGTAACTCTGCTCAAATATTTCAGCATACTTACCAGCGACGGCTTTTCCATCTTCAGAATATGTGCGGTAATTAGCAACCCTATCAATAAAGAACAAGCTTAATACTTTTATGCCTTGTCCTTTTAGTTGTAGCTCTTTATCGAGATGCTTTTTAATTGTGTTTTTAATTTGCACGGCAGCCAGGTCATCTTTAATACCTCCCCGTTCTTGACCCTTGTATAATCTTCCAACCGTGAAGTCGATAAATTCATTGTTTGGTTCTGCATTAATATCCAAAACTTCAAAGCCGTTTCGGTAAGCCTCCCGTTCATTTGACAAAGCAAAAAGATCACTATTTTGCTTCACCCAAATATCTTTTTCGGTGACCTTACCTTTACCCTGTATCTGAATTTTAATCCTGGCTCTGATACCTTTTTTGTTGTCAACTTCAAGCAACTTCACATAGGCGTCATTTTGTGCATTTGCCCCGGTCACCGAAGCCACCACAATTTGTTTTACAAGTCGAAGTTCATAAGCCCGGATTGGGTCTAACTTATAAACAAGGTTATATAAGTTTTTATGCGTTGCAGAGAATCGCAGAATACAAGAAGGGTTTAATGATCTAATAGCATCCTGCGCCCTTGGGGTACTATCAACACTTTGGGGTTCGTCAATAATCACAAAAGGATTGGTAGCCTGGACAAACTCAATAGGTCTGCGACCGGAAAGTTTATCGCTCTCTTTGAAGATCACGTTACTTTTTTTCTCATCCTCACTGTCAGAAAAATCTTTACGGAAGGAGTCAATATTAATAACCATGATCTGCAACTGGTTACTTGTCGCAAATTGACGAAGCCTATTAGCCTTCTTGCTGTCATAGACAAAGGACTCTACTTCGACATTGTTATAGAGAGCCTTAAAATGTTCCTTGGTAATCTCAAGGTTCTTTAGTGTTCCTTCACGAATTGGAACACTTGGTACTACGATGATAAATTTCTTAAATCCGTACTTCTGATTAAGTTCGAAAATTGTTCTAAGATAAACATAGGTTTTACCCGTTCCGGTTTCCATCTCAAGGGAAAAGTTCATTCCGTTTTCTTTGAATTCGGATTCACTTATAGGGTCTAAATCATTTCTTTCCTGTATCTCAATAAGGTTCTTGTAGATGCTGGACATATCAAGACCAATGACGTTCCCAACACCAAGCTCCGATTGAAAGAGCGGTGTGGAGGCGTTTAATTGGACAGTAAAGTCTTCCTTACTTAATGCTTGGCCTTCAAATAAATCCACGACAGAGGAAACGGCATCTATCTGATATTGTTGGCTGCTATCAAATTGAATTTTCATTGGCTATACGGTTCTAAAATTCAAGACATTCTTGCTTTTCATGATTTGAACTGCATTAGTCTTTAGTTGATCGTTGTTCTGAAATCCCTCGTCGAGTAAAATAACCCTTGAGGGGTTCTTTTCTGCAATCCCTTTTATCAATTCATGTGTAAGCTTCTTTTCAAGGCAGATAAGTAATTCGCCATCGGCAATGCTAAAGACCGATTTGTTTTCAATTTTTAGTTCTTGAATAGGGGTGGTAAGCTCAAATCCAGCCTTCAAAAGTATTTCAAACAAAATCCCTTCTTCGATAGACTTCGGAGAAATGTGGTCAATATGAAAGTCAAGAGCAGACTGCAAAGACTCTTGATTCCTTTCTATTGCTGTATCCCAAATTTTAAAATTTGAAGGTTTAAGTTTGAAGGATTTAAAGCCGAGATCACTTTCAAATAAAGGATTTTCCTCCTTAATTTTTTTCGCTACCCGGCGTATCCTTTCTTTTGATATATCCGAGATTGTTTTAAACCCGGCTTTAAATTGTATGCTGTCCTCGTGATTGGGTTCAGGAAGTTGAACACAAATGTACTTCCTATGACCTCCCAACTCTTTGTTGGCTTCCAGAACAGCCTGTGAGGTAGTGCAACTACCCGCAAAAAAATCTAAAACAACGTCTTCTTCTCCAAGTCCAATTTTAACAACTCTCTTAATTAACTCTACAGGTTTAGGGTGATCAAACATATTCTTGAGGCCGAGCTTTCCAAGCTCGATAGTTCCTTGTTCACTAATTACACCGCTATCATTCCAAAGAGTTTTTGCCTTGGTTGTGTTCTTTCGAGACTTTTGGTAAATGTTCCACTCGCCATCTCTCCTTTGCTTTGCAACCAAAACGGAATAGCCTTTACCTATAGCTTCGTTAACGGTTTTTGGTTCCCACCTCCAACAGCCATCAACACCTTCGCTATTTTTCGGTGTGACTTCGACACTATATTCCTTCGACTTTATCAATGAGACTTTGGCAAGACCATCATCATCTAAAGTATTTGGCGAAACATAAATTGGGAAATATAGGTTAGGACGATTGAATCGCCCGAATTTAGGATTGCGGTTTCTTAATTCCCACAGATCATATTTTCCATCTTTATCCTCGAATGGAAGGCTGTCTTCCTCTTTGTCAAGTTCGAATATTTCAAACTCATCACTCTTAGCATACAGAAGCAAGTATTCATGTGTCTTTGCAATTTCTTTATATGTCTGTCCGCGTTTATTTGACTGAATAATTATTTGGCTAACAAAATTTTCCTCCCCAAATATCTCATTGCAAATCTTGCGAAGGTTATCAACTTCAGCATCATCAATTGAAATAAAGATAACCCCATCTTCGCGAAGAAGGTTCTTGGCAAGAAACAGTCTTGGGTACATCATGTTCATCCACTTACTGTGGAATCGACCGTCTGTTTCGGTATTGGTGGAGAATTTCTTTCCTTCACTATCCACCTGTCCTGTGTATTCTAAATAGGTACTAAGATTTTCTGCGTAGTTATCAGGATAAATGAAGTCATTACCAGTGTTATATGGTGGGTCTATATAAATCATTTTGATTTTGCCTAAATAGCTTTTTTGCAAAAGCTTTAAGACCTCAAGATTATCTCCTTCGATAAAAAGATTTTCTGTGTTGTCGAAATCAACACTTCCTTCTCTGTCTGGCACCAGCGTTGCAATGCTTGGCTGTTGAATAGTTTTGAAACAATCTGCTTTTCCCGCCCAATTCATGCCGAAGCGTTCCTTGCCAACTTCGACGTTCTCACCAAGGGTAAGTTTCAACTTTTCCCAATCTATTTTGTTCCCCTCAGTAAATGCCTCGGGGAACAACTCTTTCAACTTTTGTATTTGTTCTTCCTTAATATCGAAAGAAGTGAGGGGAAGTTTTTCTATTTGTTCAGCCATAGTCGTTTTCTTTTTTGTCATTGTGGTTCTTTCAGTGGATATAAGCGTATTGAGCCGCTTCTTGTTTCCCAATAAGAACCGGATTTGTTCTTATCAGGAAAGTTGCCAGAATCCGGGCAAATAATCAGTTCAGCAAGCTCCAGAGTCAGTTTCCCAAATTCCTCAACATCTGTATCACTTACCAAAGAGCCATCAAAGTTATAATGTGCTCCAACCTGATTTCTTACAGCAGCTAACTGTTTTATTTTATTCAATATTTCCTTCAATTCAATGGCTTTTGCAATAGATGTGGTACTGTATTTTCCCGTTGAAGCATCCTTATCCATGAGTTCCACCTTTAGAACGCCCATGAGCTTACTATTAAAGGAGCCTAACAATTCTCCCAGCATATAATCATTCTTCGGCTTTCGCGGGAGGCGGGACTCAAATTTGACCGTAAGAAAATCGAGTATATTTTCCAAAATAATCCCCGCTTTGCTGGAAATGCCCTGGCGATCAAAACTGGTAGTGTCACCTAAAGCATGACGGAGTTCATCAATGGCAAGCTTACTGTTCCTAATCTTTATTCCATTTGGCAAAGTCCAGCCGCCTAACTCAACAAAATGTACTTTGCCAGCCGGTGCTCGGCTGTTGCGGTAGCGGTCTTTCCAAGGCCTGTAATGCGTCGTAATAATAATATGCCCGAAGCCATCAGCCTCATCATGCAATACGTCTATAAAACGATCTAAATGCGTTTCATCGACTGACATCACTACATCATCAAGAATGAGGATTGAATTTGAGGAGCCGTATTTTTTAGAAAGAGCCAAAAAGACACAAATGCCAAGTGTATCGAGATGTGATTCACTGTAAGCAGCCTGTGGCGTTATACCCTTTTTGCTGTGAAAGTCCGCATTAAGCTCTAACGATTTTTGTGCATCTTTCTTTAATGTGAGAGATATGCCGCCTAAGCTTTCATTGGGGTGAAGCTTTTGATAAAGTGCATCAACTTCAGTTGAAATAGAATCTAATTCGCCTTGAACAAAATCTTTCCGGGCTGTTTCAACTATTTCAAGGGATTTTCTGGCAGCTTCCAAAATTTCTTGGGTCTTAGCGGATTTGCTGCGGGCATTCAATATTGCTTTATATTGGCTTTCTATTAGCTGGTGTTGGTCAATAGCCGTTTTTATACGAGTGGCTTGTTCGGCCAGTTTTGTAATTTCTTGGTCAACTTCAGTATATACGGTTTCAAATGCACTTAGCTTTTTATCTATCTCGTCTTCTGTTTTGATGAAAGCAAGTTTTTCCACCAATGCAGGATATGGATCTTCTGATAGCTTTGAAAAAACACTCTCTATACCTTCAATCTTCTTCATTAGTGAGTTTACCGTAGCCGTCAAAACATTTTGTTTTGATTGTGTAGTTTCTCGGGTCGATTTTACCGCTAAAACTAAAGCCTTAAAGACGTTCATAGAATCAATCTTGGAGGTAAGGGAGCTAACGATTCCATCACGCTCGATTGAATTGTCGCAAACGGGGCAAGAATTAATATCAGTTTTTCCTGCAATAAACTTCTTTGCGGATTCAAGAAGAGAGAGAAGGTCTGCATTTGCGCCTTCGTTTTCTTCCTGTGCTTTCTTCATCTTTTCTTCCGCTGCTTCCTTAGCGGCAACAGCCACTTGAAGTTCGGATTTATCAGTTTTTAGTTTTGCATTTGCCTCGACTATTGATTTCCATTTATCGGCAATATCCTGAAGCGTTTTATGCTTTGTTTTCTCCTCGGCAATGTCCTTTTCTGATTCCTGTTTTGCCCATTCTTCCCAGCTTGAAAGGGGGCTACCTTCCTTTTTCCAGGCCTGTTCGAGTATGTTTGAATTATCTTCTAATACTCTAAGAGCAATCTGCTGTTCATTCTCTATTTCTCTAATGAGATTTCTTAAGTTCCCTTCGCACTTAAAAATATTATCAACGTCGATAAAGCTATTGAGTTCTTCATATCGCTTACTTGGTTGGGCTTCGATGAACTTTGTAAGCTGGCTTCTTCGTAAATGACGTACAACGGGGAGGCCGGTAGCTGGATTCTTAGTGAAGTCTTTACCAGACAATGATGCCTGGAAATTCCCTGTCGTAGTGGAGAGTATCACTTTGACATCTTCTGGCTTCCTGGCAATTGAAGCATAGAATGACGATTTATCTCTCGAAGACTTGTCGTCAAGTGAACCGTGATCTTCGGTACAGAGACAAACTAAAGAGTCGGTAATGGTTGATTTGCCATTTCCGTTTTCGCCGAAAATCATTGTTATTCGTTTGTCAGTGTCAAACTCTATGGTGATCGGCTTACTTGCGCCACGAAAAGCGTCAATTTGAAGTTTTTGCAGTTTCATCGGAATCAGGCTTTGGTTTGTTGATAACTTCTTCAAGAAGTGTTTTCCAGTCTGCTTCTTTATAGTTCCCGCCACTTAATCCTCGTGCGAGCGCATTTTCAGAGGTTGATTCAATCAATCCTTCTTCAAGAAGCTTTTTGGCAATATGTTCGGCAAGAACGCTATTGGGGTTATTTGTACTCATAAGCTTTATTTTATAGACCACCTTATTAAAAAGAGTGTGTCTTCCTCTAATTGTTGGTCAAGACGTTTTTCGATTTGATCTAACAAGGTTTCCTTTGTTTTATCAATTTCTTTCGCTGCGCCATCATACTCTCTCCAAGCCTCGTCGCGTTCTGCTTCAAGCTTCCTTCTTTCTTTCTCAATCTTTAATTTTTCAGGCAGGTTAGGTGCAAGTCTTGCCTGCTTTTTTAGATCGCGGATTTGTTCATCCAATTCCTTTAGGCTTATCTTGAGAGAGTTTCTACGATCTTCTCCCCATTTGTCCAGCTTCTCTATTTCATCTTCAAAGTAAGCGGCGTTCTTAACGTCAATTTGCTCAAGTATAAATCTTTTTTTAGCATCGAACGACTCTAAGAGTGCGGCATTTATTTCGCTATTAGGTTCGACGCCACCCGAAATCTCTGCGTAGAGAGAAAACAAACGAGAACATTGTTCATCCTCCAAAGCAATACCGTCATCGCTTATTGCTGAAAATACAATGTGATCTTCTGTGTCAAAAGTAGTAATTGTGAGGCTCTTAGCGAGCAACCACCCTGATTTATCCTTAAGGGGATTAAGGATTGAAATTTTCACCGGAGAATTTGTAAGATCAAATGTTAGACTCTGCTCCGTTAAATTCTCCTTCCTGCATTTCTCAATGATTTTCTGTGCAAGTGGATGGCTTATACGATATATGTTGGCTTCGTCGATGTTTTTTCCAATCCGATAAGGGCCTTCATGAATATTTTGACCCTCGAAGGGGTTTCTCTTTAACGTGAATGAATGTTCATCGTTTGCATACTCCGCATCGTCACCCAGAAAGTATTTTGTGATATTCCAGAGCAAGGCTTCATATTTCGATAGATAAGCTTTACTTTCTTGAAGGTTTATTCGGAGCTTTTCGTGAACTTCTTCGTCAAAGTTTTCAAGAAGGTTTTGCCGGGTCTTGCTAAGATTATCCGTTATACTGCTTTCTAACTCTGCCTGAAGTTGGTTAAAGGCTTCACCTATTTGTTCTGGTGTTCGGCAGTCTTGATAGATAGATGCAATCCTCTTTTCAAAATCAACCCCACTTTCAATGCTACCCAATACTTCATCACTTGCGCCAAAGACACCGCTAAAGAGGTTGAACTTTTGTTCAAGCAATTCGTAAACACGAACGTCTGCAGCATTAGCTTTATTAAGAAAGTTGATAACTACAACGTCAAATTTTTGTCCATATCTATGACTCCGGCCTATCCTTTGTTCAATTCGTTGGGGGTTCCAAGGCAAATCGTAGTTGATTACGAGAGAGCAAAACTGAAGATTTATTCCTTCCGCTGCTGCCTCGGTCGCGATCATGATTGTGGCTTCATCTCTGAAATAATCTACGAGAGCCGCCCGCATATCTGCTGTGCGTGAATCTGTAACTCGGTCAGTTCCCTTGTGCCGTTCAAGCCAGGCCTTATATACCTCTTTCGATTTTACATCTGTATTTGAGCCGTTAAAGAGAACAACCTTGCCGCCATAGCCACGTTCTTCTAAAATTTTCCTAAGGTATTCTTGTGTTCTGGTGCTTTCAGTAAAGATTATTGCCTTACGAGCTGCCCCAAGTCTTTCCAGCTCTCGAAATCCTCTGTCAAGAGCTGTAAATAGTTTTTCTCCTTTTGAATTTACCTGAATGGACTTCGCAAGTGACTCAAACTCTTTTAATGAACCGATCTCCTCTCTGATATTTTTAATGTCATCTTCTGTAAGCTGTTTCCCTTCCTCGCTCTCGTCGCTGTCTTCAGTCCATTCGTCTTTTAGCTCGTCATAAGTTTCAAAATTGTCTGATATAGCACTATCTGAATCTTCTTGGCTTGTTGCTTCTTCAACAATGCCGTTAAGTTTGTTTACCAGCGATTCCAATGTGCCAGATATTGCGTAAGTGGACGAAGCCAAAAGGCGACGCAATATCAGAGTCATAAGTTTTCTTTGGCTTGAAGGCAGGGCATAAAGCCTGTCTTGCTGCAAATAGTCAGTTACTAAATCATAAAGCCTTTGTTCTTCTTCTGTTGGGTAAAATTCTTCAACAAGGGCAATTCTATTTGTATATCTGATGTATTCTAAAACCTGTCTTCGCAGGGTTCTTTTACAAATCGGCTTAATGCGATCTTTTAATTCGGCAAAGGTTGCTTCATCTGAATAACCGTTTACTTTACCGTACTGCGACCTGAAGCTTTTAAAGTCACCAAAGGTGTAGTCGTCAATAATACTGACGAGTCCATATAGTTCTAACAAGCTGTTTTGAAGTGGTGTTGCCGTTAGTAGGATTTTTGGCGATTTTTCAACAGCCGCCTTGATTGACCGCGCAATCTTATTTGAAGTTTTGTAAACATTCCTCAACCTGTGGGCTTCATCAATAACCACTAAATCCCAATTCACCAATGTTACATAGGCATCCTTTGAACGGGCGAATTGATAAGAGCAGATTATAACCTCCGGCCTGTCAAATGGATTTAATTGTTTTTTCTTTATTGAGTCATTAAATGACTTTGCTTCCAAGATAAAAGAAGGAAGAAAAAATTTATCTAAGAGTTCCTGGCTCCACTGC
>ERZ761602.6713-NODE-6713-length-12679-cov-9.710234_pt1 | contig 12679 bp, 10 predicted proteins | sample MGYA00512165_ERZ761602 | MGnify/ENA primary metagenome ERZ761602 (study PRJEB28899, sample SAMN02445085) | bioreactor sludge metagenome | biome: EBPR sludge; isolation source: Thorneside wastewater treatment plant | place: Australia: Brisbane, Thorneside... | reverse complement strand
CACCATGACCCTCCCCCCCAACCTGCTGCGCCCCACCTCCGCCCACTGGGAGCCGGTCTGGGGCGATCGGGTCGTGCCGAACGGCTTCGGCGGCCTGACGCTGGAGATCGGGCGCGACCTCGATCTCAAGCGGCTCGGGGCCTGCCTGACCGAGCTTGCGCCGGGCCAGTCGGTCTGCCCGATGCACCATCACCTCTTCGAGGAGGAGGTCTTCTTCGTGCTGGAGGGCCGGCTCACCGTCCAGGAGCTGCGGCCGGGCGAGGCGGACCGCGAGGAGTACGAGCTCAGCGCGGGCGAGCTGGTCGCCTACCCCCCCGGCACCGGAATCGCCCACCGCTCCTGGAACCGCAGCGAGGCCCCGGTGCGCTATCTCGCCCTCTCCACCGGCAGGCTGGAGCACGAGATCGCCGTCTACCCCGACAGCGGCAAGACCCTGCTGCGCGCCCTGGGCCAGGTCGGGCAGCTGGGAGAGGACGAGCCCTCGCCGGCGCGCGAGCTGAAGCGGCTCGCCGTGCGGCCGAGCTGGGTGGCCTCCCGCTCGGAGGTCGAGGAGCGCGCGCTGGGCGGCGGGGTCTACGGGCGCCGCCTCGCCGCCGCCGCCGGCGCCACCCATGTCTTCGCCAACCTCGACCGCCTCGCCCCCGGCGCCGTCAGCGGGCCCCTGCACTGGCACAGCGCCGACGAGGAGCTGGCCCTAGTGCTCTCGGGCACCCCGACCTTGCGCCAGCTCCGCGAGGGCCAGGAGGAGCGAGCCGCCTTGCAGCCGGGCGATATCGTCGCCTGGAGGGCCGGCGAGCGCGTCGCCCACCAGCTCCGCAACGAGGGGCCGGAGGACGCCACCATCCTGGTCGCCGCGGCCAACCACCCCGGGGACATCACCGTCTTCCCCGAGGAGGAGCGGGTCTACGTCTGCGGGCTCGGCCGTGGAGGCGCCCTGCGCACGATGGGCTACTTCGAGGGCGAATAGCCTGGGTGCCGCTGGTCGTCTCTTTGGACCTCGAGCACCGCCGGTCGAGCTGCCCATCAACGAGCGGCACCCGCTCAGGTCTTCCAGGCCGGCAACCCGCGCCCCAGCTCCTCCTCCAGCGCCTCGACCCCCGGGCGCAGCTCGGCCAGCAGCCGCGCACGGAGCGCGTGGTCCATCGGCGGCCGGCGCTCGGTCCGGGTGTTCATCGACTGCAGGCGCTCGAAGCCCCTCCTCGCCGCCGTGCGCAGGCGCCCGCCGGGCACCAGCCGGTTCCAGGGGCCCCAACGCAGGCCCTGGATCAGCCGCTGCGCGCCCTGGCTGCGGGCGGTCTTGTTCGGGTTGACGACCTTGGCCTCGGGCTGGAAGCCGGGCGGGCCGCCGATGAAGTCGACGATTCGGGCGAAGGTCGCCAGCGGATCGGCCTTCATCTCCTCGTGCAGCACGACCAGCAGCCCCTCGGCGCCGAAGGCCTCTCGCCAGCGACGGATCTGGGGAGCGAAGTCCACCACGCGCCGGTAGTGCAGGGCCTCGTCGGGCGGGGCCTCCAGCCCGCGGTGGGTGCTGGCCGGGATGCGCCGCCCGGCCCGGCGATCGGGCTCGGCCTCCAGCGCCTGGCCCAGGTCCTTCAGGTCCTCCTCCCCCGAGTAGAGCAGCTGGCTGTGCAGGCTCTCGATCAGCTCGACGGGGTGCCGGATCATGGCCACCAGTCGGGCTTCTGGGGAGTACGCGCGGAGCTCTCCCGGGGCCGCCTCGCTCATCAGGTACCAGACCGCCGCCTCGCCAGGGAGGCGCGCGCCGGCCGGCTCGAAGAGGGCCTCGTAGGCCTCCGCGGAGAGGCGCGGGCTGCGGTGGTGCAGGTCCGAGCCCCAGTGGTGCAGCTCCTTGGCGGGCAGGAAGAGGCCCGGGTGGGCGGCCAGCCACTGGTACATGGCGGTGGTGCCGCACTTGGGGGCACCGAGGAGGAAGAATTGCGGGCGAGGCATGGTCGGCCCCTATCGCAGCGGCCGGGTAGGGATTGCACTGGACAGGACACGGCAGAGGTGGTATCAACAGACCAATGAGTCTATTGACTTCAAGCACCCCCGCGCCGAGTCCGACCCCAGGCTGGTCCCCGCTCACCGGTGGGACCGCCGTCTGGGTCTTCATGTCGGTCGAGGTCCTCACCTTCGGGCTCTTCCTGCTGGGCCACGCCTGGGGCTGGCGGTCCGACCCCGAGGGCCACGCCGCCGGGCAAGCGCTGCTGCACGTGCGATCCGGCCTGGTCGGGACCGTCCTGCTGCTGCTGGGAAGCGGCCTCGCCTACCTTGCCGTGCTGGCCGAAGAGCAGGGGCAGACCCGACGCACCATCGTGGCCTTCCTGGCCGCGGCGGCCTGCGGCCTCGCCTTCAGCGTCAACAAGCTCGCCGAGTACGCCAGCCCGGACCTGGCCGAGGTCGGGCTGTCGACCAGCGCGTTCTGGTTCTCGTACCTGTTCCTGACCGGCCTCCACCTGCTGCACGTCGTCCTGGGCGTCGTGCTGCTGGCCTGGGTCGCCTGGCGGCTCGCCAGGGGCGGCCCCGGCCCCACCCTGGGCGTCGCCGCGGTCGCCGCCTATTGGCACCTCGTCGATGTCATCTGGCTGCTGCTGTTTCCCATCGTCTACCTGATGCACCCATGACCCGCGTTCGCCTCGCCCTGCTCGCCCTGGCGGCACTCATCCTGCTCACCGGCCTGACCGCCTGGCTGGTCGAGAGCATGGCCTCGCCGCTGCTCCTGGCCGCCATCGCCGTCCTCAAGTGCCTCGTCGTCGGGATCGCCTTCCTGGAGCTCGACAAGGCCTGGCCGATCTGGGGTCTGCTGGCCGCCCTGCTGGTGCTGGCCATCGCGGGCGGCGCGGCGCTGCTCACGATCAGCTGATCGCGAGCGCCCGCCCTCCCCCGAAGCCGAACGCGAACGGGAAGGCCTCGCCCAGGGGCGTGGCGTAGGGCGCCCCGTTGTAGCAGGCTTGGGCCAGGCGGCGGAAGCGCTCCTCCGTGGAGTCTTCCGGCGGGTGATCAAGCCGTCGCTGGGGACCAGCTCCCCTGCTGGATTGCCGCCGCCATGGGGCGGCGATACACGCGGGGATGGAACTCAACCCGGCCATCATCGATGTCATCGGCCGGGTCCGCCTCCGAGCGCTGGTCGAGCAGCTCGGCCTGCCGGTCTCCGACCGCCGAAGCGAGACCCTCGCCGCTGCCTTCCTGGCACACCGCCGGCCTCCTCAGCAGGTGCTCCTCCTCCTCACGGTCCCCGAGCTCCAGCAGCTCTGTGTTCGCCGCCGGCTCTCCACCACGGGTCGCAAGGCCGAGCTGATCGGCCGCCTGCTCGAACAGAGCCCGCCCACCCCCGCCGCCCACCCTCCGACTCCAGGCCGCCGGACCTTCGTCGCCATCGACTTCGAGACCGCCGACCATGGCCGCGACAGCGCCTGCGCCGTGGCCATGGTGCGGGTCGAGGCCGGCGCCATCGTCGACCGGACTGTGCGCTACATCCGGCCGCCCCGACAGGCCTTCCAGTTCACCCACATCCACGGGATCTCCTGGGCCCAGGTGGCCCACCAGCCTTGCTTCGGTGAGCTCTGGCCGACGCTGGCCCCCGTCCTGGAAGGCGCCAGCTTCCTGGCCGCGCACAACGCGCCCTTCGATCGCTCCGTGCTCAACGCCTGCTGCACCCAGCACGGGCTGCGTTCGCCCACCTTGCCGTTCGTGGACACGGTCAAGGTCGCGCGCCAGGCATGGTCGCTGCATCCGACGAAGCTGCCGGATGTGTGTCGCCACCTCAAGATCCCGCTTCGGCATCACGATCCCGCATCCGACGCCGAGGCCTGCGCGCGGATTGTCATCGCGGCGGGGGCGGATCGGGCCGGGTAGTAGCTGGCCCGCGGAGGCCCGACTTCAACCGGCGAAGGGGAAGGCCTCGCGCAGCCGCATCTGGATGGGCAGCCGATCGGCATGTCCGACACGATCCAGCGCCTCGATCAGCGCCCGCGCCTCCTCGTCGCCGAAGGACAGCTGGCCCAGCCGCGCCCGCTTGGTGCGGGCGATCTCCTCCACCAGGGCCGCCAGGTCGGGCCGCTCCAGCGCCGCGGGGCATGCGCAGGCGCGCAGGCAGTGCTCCACCGTGCTCAGGCGCTCGTCGGCGATCATGTCGAGCACGCCGCCCTCGTCGTCCTCGATGTCGGCGACGTCCAGGCGCTCGCCGTAGGCCTCCTCGGTCAGATCGCCGTAGCTGACGGTCAGCTCCAAAACCTGGCGCACCAGGGAGGGCCAGCTCTCGTGCGCCACCACCGAGGGGGCGCAGAGCACCACCCGGGTCAAGGCGCGCAGCTCGTCGTAGCGGCCCAAGGCGGTGCCCCCCACCTGCTTGCGGAAGGCCTTCTCGAAGGACGTGCCGCCGACCTGGTCGCGCAGCTTCTCCAGGCGCTCGACGAGCTTGCGGGCGGCGGCGTCGCCCCTGAGGTTGGCCGCCCTCGCCCGCTCCAGCCAGGCCTGCAGCTCGGCCCAGCCCGGGGCGGCCTCGCCCAGCACCTCCATCAGCTCCAGCAGGGCACGCGCCCGCAGCTTGTCCTCCCGGGAGCGCCCGGCGAGGTCCTCGCAGGGGTCCTCGACGAAGTCCAACAGGCCGTGCTCGCCCGTGAAGCCGCCCTTCGGGTCGACCCCCAGGCGCAGCAGCAGGCGCAGAGCCTGGACCTTGGGATCGCCGGGCTCGTCGGGGGTGTTCAGCCGCAGCAACCGCGCGACGGCGTTGCCATGGCCACCCACGGCCGCCAGGTCCGCCCCGGCTGCATGCAGGGCCGCGACCACCTCGGGCCGACCGCTGCCGGCGGCCAGCAGCAGCGGCGTGTCCGAGCAGTAGTCACGCTCGTCCACCGGGGCGCCCGCGGCCAGGAGGGCCTTGATCACGGCGAGCTGATCTGCCACCGGCCCCACCGTGCTGCGGGCGGCCTCGCCCAGCGGCGTGTAGTAGGGCGCACCGTCGATGCAGCCGTGGGCCTGGCCGCGGAAGCGCTCCTCCTTGGAGCCGTCCGGCGGGTGGCCCTTGGCCAGCAGGGCGCGGACGCGGGCGAGGGCGAGGTCGTAGCAGGCTTGGGCCAGGGGGCTCTTGCTCATCGGGGGCTCCTCTTCGAGGGACCCTATGGTATCGACGCAGGGTGGAGCAAGGGTTCACCGGGCCGCGCCTGTGACGGACTCCGCGATAGACGCCCCAGGACCTCATGCTCCTCCTCCTCCTCCTCCCCGCCCCCGTCTCCGCCGCCGACACCTGGACCAACGTGGCCCCGGGCATCGACTGGTTGCACCGCGTGGACAGCGGCTCGACCCCGCAGGACGTTCACGCCGTCAGGGTGGATCTGAGCCGCGAGACGATCGGCCTGCGCGCCTCGATGGACGCCAGCGGCAGTGAGCGGGCGGTGACCACCTCCACCTTCGCCAGCAATGTGGGCGCCATCGTGGCCATCAACGGCGACTGGTCGGCTTCGGGGACGCCCGTCGGGCTGGCCATCGGCAATGGATGGCTCTGGCGCTCACACTACGACGACGCCAGCATCGGGGGGACCTGGGGCTACCTGGCCTGCGATGTCTTCAACACCTGCACGATCGACGCGCTGCCCCCGCTGTCCGAGGCCTGGTGGTTCGGCTCGCCGACGATCTCGCCCTACCGCTACTACAACGCCGTCGGCGCCAACGGCCTGGTGCTGATCGAGGAGGGAGTACGGAGCTCGGGGTGTTATGACGGGTGCAGCGGGGATGTCTGCCGACACCCGCGATCGGCGGCCTGTACCAGCGCCGATGGCGAGACCCTCTGGCTGGTACAGATCGACGGTCGGCGCTCGTCCGCCAGCGGGATGACCTGCGAAGAGACCCGCGACCTGCTGGAGGGCCTGGGCTGCTGGAACGCGGCGATGTTGGACGGAGGAGGCAGCTCGACCATCTGGATCGACGGTGCCGTGCGCAATCAGCCCTCCGACGGCAGCCAGCGCAGCACGGCCAACCACTTCGGGGTGATCTCGGTCGCCGCGCCTTCTTCTCAGTGCCGGCTGGTGCAAGGCGCCTGGTGTGAGGGCAGCCAACTGCACACCTGCAACGGCGGCGTGCTGGTGAACGAAGGCGACTGTGCCTACTTCGGGACGACCTGCCAGGAGGACGGGTCCTGGGCCTTCTGTGTCGATCCGCGCTGCCCGGGCGGCGACGGAACGGCCGCCAGCTGCCTGGACGCGACCCGGGTGGCCGCCTGCACCGACGGGGTCTACGGCGAGGGCGACTGCGGCGTGTTCGGCCTCGTCTGCGGGACGGATGCCGCGGGCAGCAGCTGTATGGACCCGGCCTGCGAGGCCGGCCCCAACAGCGGATTCTGCACGGTGGAGGGCTGGCTGACCGTGTGCGCCGAGGGCGCCATCGCCAGCAGCGGGGCATGTCCACAGGGCACCTCCTGTGTCGAGAGTGGTGGCACGGCATCCTGCGTCGACCCCGACGCTCCGGTGGACACCGGCACGTCGGAGACGAGCGGGGATGGGGGAGGAGGCGCCGGCGAGGGGGACGGGGGCGCTCCCGAAGGGGAGGGAGGCGTCGGCGAGCGGCAGAAGGAGGGCGAGGGTTGCCGCTGCTCGGCGGGGGGGGCGCCCGGCCTGGGTGCGCTCCTCGGAGCGCTCGGGTTGCTGGTCCGCCGGCGACGCGGGCAGAGACCTCCTCCATCCCCTCCGTCGCCCGAACGATGACCGCCCCGCGCCCCCCCGACACCGACGCCGCAGACATCGCCGGGGGCTCGGCCATCGTGATGGTCGGCGGCCTCGGCGAGCGCATCATCCGGATGGTGCTGAGCTGGCTGCTGGCCCGGTGGCTGGGCCCGGTGGGCTTTGGGCTCTACACCTTCGTGCAGACCCTGGTCGCCACGATCGTCAGCCTCTCGGCCCTGGGCACGGATGGCGGCATCGTCTTCTTCGGCGCCCGCTACCGCAAGGCGGGCGAGCGGGAGCGCCTGAAGGGCACGCTGCTGCTCTGCCTGGGCATCGCGGTCGTGGCGGGCGCGCTCTGCACCCTGGCGGTCGCCGCCGTGGGCTTCGCCGCCAGCCCCACGACCGAGCAGGGCCAGGCCCTGGCCGGGCTGCGCATCGGCGCCCTCAGCGTGGGGCTGGGCACCGCGCTGGCGGTGCTGGTGGGCGGGCTGATCGCCGCCCGCGACATGCGCGGCCAGGCCCTGACCGGCCAGCTCGGCCTGCCGCTCTTCACCCTGCTCCTCTCGGCGGCCGCCGTCGGGGCCGGCTACGGGGTCGACGGGGCCCTCTGGTCGCTGGCCGCCGGCTACGGCCTCGCGGCCCTCGGGGCCCTGGTCCTCTTCTGGAGGCGCTTCGGTCCCCTCCTCCGCGACCGCGCGGTGCGACCCCTCTGGGAGCCCGGGGCCCTGCTGCGCTACTCCCTCCCGCAGAGCCTCGCCCGCTCTCTGTACCAGGCCAACCTGCGCATCGACATCCTGATGCTGACCGCGATGGCCAGCCTCAGCGAGGTCGGCGTCTACAAGATCGCCACCATGATCGCCCAGCTCGGCGCCCTGCCGGTGATGGCCTCCACCACCATGTTCGGGCCGGTGGTCAGCGAGCTGGTCTACGCCCGCGAGACGATCCGCCTGCAGGCCCTGCTGCGGGTCGTCACCCGCTGGCTGCTGATCCTCAGCGCCCCACTGTACCTGGGCCTGATCCTCCTCCCCGACGCCTTCCTGGCCCTCTTCGACGAGGAGTACCGCTCCGGCGGGCGGGCCCTGGCCATCCTGCTGCTGGGCCAGGCCGTCTACGTCGCCGGAGGACCCAGCGGCGCGCTGGTGACCATGGGTGGCTACTCCGGCGCCAACCTGCTCAACGGAGTCGTCTCCGTCGCGCTCAACCTCGTCCTCAACGCCCTGCTGATCCCCCGGATGGGCATGGAGGGCGCCGCCCTGGCCAGCGCCATCAGCATCGTCGCCTGGACCGCCCTGCGCGTGTTGCAGGCCCGCTGGCTGCTGGGCTGCACCGCCCTGGACGGTCGGGTCGCCGGGGCCCTGGGGCTCGCCATCGGAGCGGGTGCGCTGGCCGCCTGGCTGGGCGACGGACAGCCCTTCTGGGCCCGTCTGCTGCTGACCATCGGCGCCATCGCGGTCTTCGCGGCCGGCATCGCCCTGGGAGGCAGCACGCCCGAAGATCGCGCCGTGATCGAGCGGTTCACGAGCCGCCTTCGCAGGCGCTGACCCCTACTTCGGCATCGGCTTCTTCTCGAAGCCCTCGAACAGTGCCCCCTCACGGTTGACCCGGTTTCGGATCCCCTCGTGGGCCTTGGGCGAGCTCTTGAAGTGGGTGCTGACCTTGCCCCACTTGTAGTCCTGCAAGGCGACACCGATCTGGTCGGCGGTCAGCTTCTTGCCGCCGGGCTTCTCCATGGCCGCCTTCTGGGTGGCGGCGATGTAGTCGGCCATGCCATCGGCCAGCTTGAAGTACTGGTTCAGCGTGCCCAGCACGACGTCGAACAGACGCGCGTCCTTGCGGGCGGCGGGGTCGATCTCGGCCCGGTCGAAGAAGGCGTCGACCTTTGCCTTGGCGTCGATCAGCAGGAAGTCCTGCTGGGCCTTGCCGAAGCCCTTGTTGTCGCGCTTGGTGAGCTCGGCCCACTTCTTGTCGAAGGCGTCGCTGGCCACGCCGCTGGCCTTGAGCACGACCTTGAGCTCGGCGCCGAAGGGGTTCTTGTCCCAGTTGATGAAGCGGATCACCGTGCTGTTGTCGCGCAGGGCGTCGCTGGCGTGGGTGCCGTCCCTGTAGACATAGCTCTCGAACTGGTAGGTCCCGTAGGTCTTGCCGCCCAGGTCTTCGTCCTTGTTCGGCTTGCTGATGGCGCCGACGGCGTAGGGGTCGTCCTTGGTCCGGTACTTGTCCGACTCGCTCTGCGCGGTCGCCCGGTAGGTCGGCACGAACTTGCTCTCGTCGTGGTGCGGGCTGGTCAGCCCGTCCTTCTTGAGCAGGGGCTTGCCCGAGAGCACGGTGCGCGTGTCGGGCCCGGCGATGCCGTCGTCGTCGAGGCCCTTGCGTTTCTGCCAGGCCGCCAGCGCCAGCCGGGTGGCCTCGTCGAAGCTGCCGCTGGGCTGCAGGCCGAGGAAGCTCTGCAGGAGCTTGACCTCCTCGCCCTTGGAGCCGACCTTGAGGGTCTTGCCGAGCGTCAGGGTGGCGGCTGCCGGGGGCGAGGCCCGGAGCTGCTCCTGGAGGGCCTGGTTGCCGGGGCCGGCGGGCTCGACCGGGCGCGCCCGGATGGGCTGGGGAGAGGGTCGGGGGGGGAGGCGCTGGCGCTGGAAGTCCATCGGAGGCTCCGGAAGGGGGAGGATGGTAGTACCCCAGCCTGCCCTGCTGTGTGAATTCGCCGCGACCCGCGCTAAGCAGGCGCCATGCTCATCCACCGCACCCTCCTCGACGGCGCCCTCTGCGATCTACGGGTCGAGGAGGGCAGGATCACGGCCCTCTCCGCGGCCCCCCTCACCCCCCTCCCCGGGGAGGAGGTGTTGCGCGGCGGCCTGGTCAGCCCTCCCCTCGCCGAGCCCCACGTCCACCTCGACGCCGCCTTGCTGGGCGAGCAGGCCCCCAACCTCAGCGGGACCCTACGCGAGGGCATCGCCAACTGGGCCCGGCTGCGCGAGGCCCTGACCGAGCAGGATGTGCTCGACCGCGCCCGCCGCACCCTGGCGATGTACCGCCGCTGGGGCTGCCTGCGGGTGCGCACCCACGTCGACACCGGCAGCGAGCTGGCGGTGCGCGCCCTGCTGGCCCTGCGGGAGGAGGTCCGGGCCCAGGGCGTGCAGCTGCAGGTGGTCGCCTTCCCGCAAGAGGGCATCCTGCGCGCACCCGGCCGGCGGGAGGCCTGGGAGCGGGCGGTGGAGCTCGGCTGCGACGCCGTCGGCGCCATCCCCCACTTCGAGCGTTGCACCGAGGAGGGCTGGGAGACCGTCCGCCTCGCCTTCGCCCTGGCCGAGAAGTACGACCGGCTGGTCGATCTGCACTGCGACGAGACCGACGATCCCGGCAGCCGCAACCTGGAGGTCGCCTGCGTGGAGACGCTGAAGCGCGGCTGGGCCGGCCGGGTCATCGCCGGGCACTGTACGAGCCTGCACAGCCAGGAGAACCCCTACGCCGCCAAGGTGATCGAGCTGGTGACCCACAGCGGCGTGCAGATCGTCTGCAACCCGCTGGACAACGTCGTCCTGCAGGGGCGCTACGACAGCTACCCCAAGCGCCGCGGCCTGACTCGGGTCGATCAGCTCTGGGCGGCCGGGGCCAGCGTCGGCTTCGGCCACGACTCGGTGATGGACCCCTGGTACGCGCTGGGGACCGCCAACCTGGTCGACGCCGCCTACATGGCCGTGCACGTCTGCCAGCTCACCAGCCAGGAGCAGATGGTCCGCGCGGTGCGGACCTTGTGGACAGACAACCATCGGTGTTTCGGAGGTCAGCCGTCCATCGTCGAGGGCGCCGCGACTCCGCTCTTGTGGTGGGAGGTCGCCGACGAGGTCGAGCTGCTGCGCACCCGGCCCGAGCCCCGGGTGGTGGGCTGAGTGCGTCTCGGACTGGCTGCTGGAGTCGCCTTTCTAGCTCCGCTGCTGCTGGTCATGGGCCTGAGCTGGCCGCTTGCCCTGCACCTCGGACAGTGGCATATGGTCACGGCCTGGGGCGACAGCCACATCTGGGTGATGGAGTGGACCCTGCGGCACCTGCTCGACGGCCGCCCCCAAGCCCTGCTCCAGCCCACCCTGGAGGCTGGCTTCCCCGTCGCTCGCGATCTGCGCAGCGTCGGGGGCGCCGCGCTGCTGATCTACTCCCCCCTGCGCCTGCTGCTCTCTCCGCTGGCCGCCGGCACCCTCACCCACCTGCTGGTCCTGCCGGCCACCAGCCTGCTCACCCACGGCGCGCTCGGGGCGTTGACACGAGCCTCGCCCTGGACCCGCGCCGCCCTGGCCAGCGCCTACGCCGTCGGCCCGACGGTGCTCTCGACCCTGGGCATGGGAGAGATCAGCAACACCCAGGCCTGGGTGCTGCCGGCCTTTCTGTGGGCGGCTCACTCCATGCTGCCGCTGGATCGCTCTACTGTACGACTGAAGCGGGCGCCACTGGTCGCGCTGGTCGGCCTGCTCGGCGGTCTGTCCAGCCCCTACCTCGGCCTCGCCCTCCCCCTGGTCGCTGCCGGCTGGGTCCTGGCCGCGCGCCGCCTCCTCCCCGGGGGGGTGCTGCTGCTGGCCCTCTTCCTGGGGCTGCTGCCCGTCGGCGCCTGGTTCGGCGGCTCCGGCAGCGGTCGGGACAGCCTCGTCGCCCCCGCCCCGCGGGCACTGCACGAGGCCCCGCGCGGCCAGGCCCTGCCTCAGCCGCCGCCGGTCGCCACCCCCGACAGCCTGCTGCTGGGCACCGCCCAGGGCCCGCGCAGCCCGTACGAGCCCACCCACGTCAGCTACCTGGGGCTGCCGCTGCTGCTGGCGGCCCTGCTGGTCGGGCGCAAGGAGCGGCTGGGGCTGGCGTTGTTCATCGGAGGCGTGGTGCTCTCCCTGGGGCCCTGGCTGGCCGTCAGCGGGCGCTACATCCAGGTCTTGGGAGGGGCATTCTCGCTCCCTGTTCGCCTGATCGAGCTACTGGGCTACCCCACGCGGCAAGGCGGGCTCTACTTCCGCTACGCCATCCTGGCCGAGCTGGGCCTGGTGCTGATGCTGGCCACAGGGCTGGCCGGCCGGCGCTACGGCGCACTGTTCGCCTGGGGCCTGGCCATTGTCCATGGTGCGGACAGCGTGCGCGACACCATGCCCCGCTGGCCCTTGCGGGTCGAGCCGGTGGCCGGCATCGAGGCCCTGCGAGCGATGGCGGGAGAGGCCCCGGGGGCCGTGTTGGAGCTGCCCTTGCAGGGGCCGACCGACGGGCACTTCGGACAGGCCGGCGTGCTGCGGGCCTTGTTTCACAAGCGGCCAACCAGCTCGCTGCTGCGCGATGTGCGGCCGCACGAGGACGCCGCACGAGAGGTCCTGAACAAAGCACGGCTGGAGCCGGACCGGCTGGGCGAGCGGCTGCGGGAGGCGGGGTTCGCGTACGTGGTGCTGCCGGCCGAGCTGGCCCGGTTCAGCGTTCCGGATGAGGCGGTGTTGCGGCGGCTGCTGGGCGAGCCCTGGGCGGAGGAGGGCGGGTTGATGGTGTGGAAGCTGGAGTGAGGGCCCTCTGGCGTGCGCGAGGGCCGGAGAACCAGGCGGCGCATCACCTGGAGTCCCCGATGTTCCTGATGGGCAAGGCCGTCTTCGAGCCCAACGACGAGCCCAGGACCCGCCAGCTCAGCTGCGCGGGCTTCATGGTGGAGATCTCGGGGGTCAACGGATCCGTCGATGAAGGCGGCGGTCGGTTGGACCGGAGACGAAGCTGCGAGGTGATGGCGTCGACCAGGGCGGGGTCGGGCATGTCGCCCGCCGCATGGACCGCCGCGCAGCGGGCTTCGCCGGGGAGCGGGGCGTGCAGGCCAGGCAGCGCCAGGGCGGCACAGATGGCGTCGGCAAGGACGGTGGGGTCGATGGGGCGCTCGTTCAGGTCCGGAGTCCCCAGCAGCGCCAAGAGGTCGGAACGGACCAGGCGCGGGATACGCCGTCGCACCGGGACGGTGGTCCAGCGCCCGAGCAGACGCAGACCCAGCAGGTCGGGGAGGTTGCTGGCTTCGGCGAAAGGGTCAT
>ERZ761602.6712-NODE-6712-length-12682-cov-4.245426_pt1 | contig 12682 bp, 10 predicted proteins | sample MGYA00512165_ERZ761602 | MGnify/ENA primary metagenome ERZ761602 (study PRJEB28899, sample SAMN02445085) | bioreactor sludge metagenome | biome: EBPR sludge; isolation source: Thorneside wastewater treatment plant | place: Australia: Brisbane, Thorneside... | reverse complement strand
CGCCAGTGCCTCGGTCACCGGGGCGCCGCGTGGAAGGTAATCGGCATAGCGAAACCCGACCCGCGACTGGCTTTGCGCCACCACAAGCACCGCCAGCAACACCGCCGCCGCCAGCGCAACGCGGGCGGGGTACGCGGCAATCCGGCCCGCCAGCGGCACGGCCCCTGCCCAAAGGCGCGGCGCAGGGCGGGCAGGCGCGGGCGCACCCAGAATGGCCATCAGGACCGGGGTCAGCGTCAAGACAGCTGCCAGCGCCAGCGCCATGCCGACGCTGCCCGCCCATGCCATTGCGTTGAGCGATGGGCTGTCCGGCATCGCCAGGGTGGCAAAGGCGATCATCGTGGTCAGGCTGGTCAGGGCGGCCGCCGGGGCGGTCTCGGCCAGCGCGGGGGCGAGCGAGGCCGCACCGGACCCATCGGCAAGCGCGGAATGCCGGGCAGCAAAGAAGAGATGGATCGTGTCTGAAAACGCCAGCACGATCAGCACAACCGGCAGGGCACCCATCACCGGGTCAAAGGGCGCACCCGTGGCCCCCATCCAGCCAAAGAACCACACCAACCCGACAACCGGGGGCAGCGCGATCACCGCCACCGCCCGCGCATCGCGCATCACCAGCGCGGCCAGCGCCAGACAGATCACCACCGCGGCAGGGATCAGCAGCGCCAGGTCGCGGATCAGTTCGGCGGCAATGGCGCGCTGCACCTCGGACAGGCCGACGTTGGTCACATCGAATCCCGACAGCCCCTCGGTCAGCCCGGCAATGTCCTGCGCCAGACCCTCGCCCCCCTGCCCGGCGCCGGGCACCACCACAACGACGGTTGCCGTCAGGTCCGCCGAGACCAGTTGCGCGGCAAGCGGGTGCAGCGCACGCATCGCCTGCAACCGTTCCACCGGCGGCAGATCCGCCAGTTCCGGCCCTGAGAGCCATGCCCCCTCGCGCCCCGGGGCGGGTAGCGCGGCCAGGCTGATCACCTGCTCGACCCGGTCCAGGAATTGCAGGTCGAGGATGAAATCCTCCAGAGTCTCCAGCCCCTGCTCGGTCGCAAGTTCCGGCGCACGAACAAGAAGCACCTCCTCGGCACGAATCGGCGAGAACCGTTGCTGATAGTCGCGCATCATCCTTGCGCCCTCGGTCTGCGGGCCGATCAGCCCCGACAAATCGACCGCCACTCGCAGATGGCTTGCCTGCCATCCCGCCAGCAGGGTGACCAGCGCAAGCACCAGCGCAGGCCAGAGCGGGCGTGCCAGTACCCCGGCGAAAATCCGCTCCAGCCCTGTTGCCAAGGGCCCCCTGATTGGAAAGACATGCCTTGCCTGCATGGCGCAGACCTTAGCACGGCGCCCGGGGGCAGCAAGTCGATGCTTGATTCGAAGGCGCAACCGATGCTAGCCCGACAGGACCCAGCACCGGAGGCCCGATGATCCTGCGCGACCGCCCCGATGGCACACGGGTCCCGGACCTGCCCCGGCTTCGTCGGATCATGCCCTTCATCATGCCGCGCCGGGCGGATGCCGTGGTCTATTTCGAACACAGCGTCGATCTGGGCGCGACGCAGGATTACCTGGCCCGATGGAACGCCGATCCCGCCCGCCCACGGCTGACGCTGTTCCACATCCTGTTAACCGCTGCCGCACGCACCTTGCATCAGCGACCGCGGATGAACCGCTTTGTCGCCGGGCAGAGGCTATGGCAAAGAAACGCGGTGGAAATCTCGGTTTCGGTCATCAAGGCCAAGGACGACGATGCGAAGCTGACGGTGGTCAAGCAAGAGTTTCCGGCCGACATGGGGCTGACCGCGACGCGCGCGCGGATCGAGGAGGCGACCGCCAATGGCCGCTCGACCCAGCGGACAGCCTCGGAAAAAGAGGTCGATCTGGTCACCCGCCTGCCCCGCTTTGCGGTCAGCTTTCTGGTCTGGCTGCAGCGCTGGGCGGACCACTGGAACCTGTTGCCCGTCAGTCTGATCCGCAATGACCCGCTTTATGCCTCGCTGATGGTGACCAATCTGGGCTCGATCGGCATCGATGCGGCCTGGCATCACATGTATGAACATGGAACGCTGTCGATCTTCATGGCGATGGGCAAGGCCGGGCCAATGCCCTTTGTCACACCCGAGGGAGTTCTGGAAGTTCGACCGGGCCTGAAACTGTGCTATGCCTTTGACGAGAGGGTATCGGACGGGTTCTATGCCGCGCGCAGTCTCGACCTGCTGCAATCGCTGGTCGAGGCACCCTGGCAGCTGGAAACTCCCGACGACGCAGGGCCGGGTGGACCCGGAAAAACCGCGCCTCAGGCGTGAATGCGGGCCAATGCGCGCGCCAGATCCGCGCGCAGATCGTCAAAATCGCGCGTCACGGTTTCGCCGGGCTTGCCGATCAGAACATAATCCCAGCCCGCAACTCCCCCTGCGGGCAGGATTTCGCGCGCCAAAGCCCGCAGGCGACGTTTCGCGCGGTTGCGGGTGACGGCGTTGCCGACCTTCTTCGAACAGGTGAACCCCACGCGGATGCCTTGCCCCGGCTCATCGGCGCCGCGCTGGCGTGCCTGCAACAGAAAGCCCGCCACGGGGGCACGGCGGGCGCGGGCTGCGGCAAGGAAGTCGCGGCGCTGCTTCAGGGTATGCAAACAGGACAAAACCGCCGGGTCCACCCGGTTTCCAGCATCAGGGCTGGTCTTGGGCGCATCCGGCGGGTTCATGTCAGTCAGAGGGCCCAGCGGGCCTCAGGCGCAGAGGTTCTTGCGACCGCGAGCGCGGCGCGCGTTCAGCACCTTCTGGCCGCCCTTGGTAGCCATGCGGGCGCGGAAACCATGGCGCTTCTTGCGAACCAGGTTCGAGGGCTGATAGGTGCGTTTCATCGCTCCGGTCCTTTGTTCTTGTCTTTGGTCTGGGCCCGGCTCGCCTTGCGGGATCGGGCAATGATCATTCTGAGGGCCGGGCAATAGCCGTGCCCGGCGCCCGAGTCAACCAAGTGCCGTGTCCCAGATGGAAAAAAGACGCGAGCAGATCGCCCTTGTCATGCGCGCGGCCCGCCCCATTGTAACGCGGATGCAGTGGGCACCGTAAAGCCCATGCAAACCGGAGTGACCATGCCCCCCATCCTGCGCCGCTGGCTTCCCTTGGCCCTGCTCCTTGCCGGTGCCCTGGCGGGCATCCTGATCTTTGGCGACTCGCTCTCGCTTGACACGTTGCGCAACAACCGCATGGCACTGCTGGACTGGCGCGCGGCGCACCCCGTTGTCGCCCCTGCCCTGTTCGTGGCCGCCTATGGCGCCATTGTTGCATTCTCCATCCCCGGGGCGATCTGGGTCACGCTGACCGGGGGCTTTGTGTTCGGCCTGTTTCCCGGCGTGCTCTATAATGTAACCGGCGCCACCCTCGGCGCCATCGCCGTGTTCGCCGCTGTCCGCGCCGGGCTTGGCGAGCGTTGGCGGGCACGGCTGGCCGAGGGCAAGGCCGAAAGCCTGGCCGCCGCGATCCGCACCAATGAGGTGTCGGTCCTTCTGACCATGCGGCTGGTGCCGGTCGTGCCGTTCTTTCTGGCCAACCTGATCCCGGCCTTTCTGGGCGTGGCGCTGGTTCGGTTTGCCTGGACTACGCTGGTCGGCATCCTGCCCGGTGCGCTGGTCTATACTTGGGTCGGGGCCGGGCTGGGCGAGGTGTTCGCGGCGGGCGGCACACCGGATCTGGGGCTGATCTTCCGCCCTGCGGTTCTGGCGCCGCTCCTCGCTCTTGCGGCGTTATCGTTCCTGCCGGTTCTGGTGAAACAATGGCAAGGGAGGCAGGCATGATCGAAACCGATCTTTGCGTGATCGGCGCCGGCGCCGGGGGGCTATCAGTCGCCGCGGGTGCGGCGCAGATGGGCGCACGGGTGGTGCTGGTCGAGGGGCACCGCATGGGCGGCGATTGCCTCAACTACGGCTGCGTGCCGTCCAAGGCCTTGCTAGCGGTCGCCAAGGCCGCCGAGGCGCAGCGCAAGGGATTTTCCGGCGTCATCGGAACCGTGCCGCAGGTGGATTACGCCGCCGCGATGGCGCATGTCGCCACCACCATCGCGGCCATCGAGCCTCATGATTCGCAGGAACGCTTCGAAGGGCTGGGCGTGCAGGTGCTGCGCGGCTGGGGGCGGTTCACGGGGCCGCGAAGTCTTGACGTGAATGGCCAGATTGTCCGCGCGCGACGCTTTGTCATTGCCACCGGCTCGCGCCCCGCAATCCCGCCAATTCCGGGGCTGGACGTTGTGCCCTATCTGACCAACGAGACCCTCTTTGACCTGCGCGCCGCTCCCCGGCACCTGCTGGTTCTGGGCGGCGGGCCGATCGGGCTCGAAATGGCGCAGGCGCATCGGCGTTTGGGCTGTGCAGTGACCGTGATCGAAGGAGCGCGCGCCCTTGGCCGCGAGGATCCCGAGGCGGCGGCACTTGTGCTGACGCAACTGCGCGCCGAAGGGGTTGCGATCCATGAGGGGTGCGGGGTCAACCGCGTCAGCGGCTCCACCGGGGCAATCACCCTGCATCTCGCCGACGGCCGGACCGTAGAGGGCTCGCACCTGCTTGTCGCAACCGGACGCACGGCTGCAATCGACCGGCTGAACCTGGACGCGGCAGGCGTCGTCACCGAAACCGGCGCAATCCGGGTGGACGACCGCCTGCGCACCACCAACCGCCGCGTGCTCGCCATCGGCGACGCGGCGGGGCGCGGGCAGTTCACCCACCTCGCGGGGTATCACGCCGGGGTAGCGATCCGGTCGCTGATGTTCGCGCTGCCCGCGCGTGCGCGCGCCGATCATATCCCGCGCGTGACCTATACCGCCCCCGAACTGGCGCAGATCGGCCTGACGGAATCCGACGCCCGCGCCCGCCATGGCACCGCGCTGACCGTTTTGCGGCTGGGGTTCGATGCCAGTGACCGTGCAATGGCCGAAGGGCAGACCCGGGGCCTGATCAAACTTATGGTCTTCAAGGGTCGGCCCGTCGGTGTGACCACCGCGGGGCATGGAGCGGGCGAGATGATAGGCCTCTGGTCCCTTGCCGTTGCCAACCGTCTGAAACTTGGCGCGATAGCGGGAACAGTTTTGCCCTATCCGACGCTGCAAGAGCTTTCCAAACGCGCGGCGGGCGCCTATTTTACCCCCAAACTGTTTGATAATCCTTTGATCAAGCGGGTGGTCCGGGCCGTACAACGTTGGGTTCCCTGACTCCCCCACCCATGAGTCAGGCATGTTCTTTCGGACGCTCTCGGGCCGATTCCTGCTGTTGACACTGATCTTCGTCCTTCTGGCCGAAGTGCTCATTTTCGTGCCCTCGGTCGCGCGCTTTCGTGAGGATTACCTGCTGACCCGCCTGGAACGGGCACAGATCGCCGTTCTGGCGCTCTTGGCCTCGGACGGGCAGATTTCAGACAAGCTGGCCGAGGAGCCTCTGAATACCGCGGGGGTCTATAACGTCGTCCTTCGGCGCGATGCGTTGCGCGAACTGGTGCTGTCCTCTCCGGTGCCGGGGCCTGCAGTTGCGACGTATGACCTGCGCGACTCCGAGCCCCTGTCGATGATGCGCGACGGGCTGGTAGCGTTGTTTGCGCCCTCGGGTACCATCGTGCGCCTGATCGGCGACCCGGTGCAGGAGGCCGGCCTGCTGATCGAAGTCACCATGAACGCTGACCCGCTGCGCAGCGCGCTGCGTGATTACGCGGCGCGAATCCTGCTGATTTCCGGGATGATCGCACTGGCTACGGCGGCGCTGCTGTTCCTTTCGGTGCGCCTGCTGATCGTGCGGCCGATCCGTGGCGTCATGGCCTCGATGGAAGCCTACGCAAAGGCGCCCGAGGACGCCCGCCGCATCATTGCCCCGGCCTCGCCAGTGACCGAGCTGCGCGCAGCCGAAGAGGCTTTGCAGCACATGCAGGAGGGATTGACGGCCGCCTTGCGGCAAAAGGAACGGCTGGCGCAACTGGGCGGTGCTGTCGCGCGCATCAGCCACGATCTGCGCAACATCCTGGCAACCGCCTCTCTGGTGGCCGACAGACTGGAAGGGTCCAGCGATCCCGCCGTGAACCGTGCAGCCCCCAAGCTGGTCAACTCTCTCTCGCGCGCGGTGAACCTTTGCGAAAGCACTCTGGCCTTTGGCAAGGCAGAAGAACCACCGCCACGCCTGACGCAGTTCGCCCTGCGGCCACTGGTCGAAGATCTGGTGGAAAGCGAAACCCTTGCCTGTTCGGGGGATTGTGCGGTGGAATTGCTGGTCGACGTGCCTGCCACGCTGTCGCTGCGCGCCGATCAGGAACAGATTTTCCGCGTGCTCTCGAACCTCGTACGCAATGCCCGGCAGGCCATCGAGGCCACCGGTCGTCCCGGCTCGATCGAGATCAGCGCCCGCGATTCGGACGAGGCGGCAATCATCCGCGTCATCGACACCGGTCCGGGCCTGCCCCAACGCGCGCGCGACAACCTGTTCGCGGCTTTTCAAGGCGGCGCACGAAAGGGCGGTACGGGGCTGGGACTGGTCATCGCCGCCGAGCTGGTGCGAGGGCATGGCGGGCGGCTGGATCTGGTGCGGTCGGACGCCGATGGAACCGAATTCTGCCTGACACTGCCGCATGGAGCCTGATCGCGCGGACCCGAAAAAACCTGCCCGGAATCGCGCTGTCCCCCTTGCGCTGCCCGAGAGACGGCGATAGATCACCCCCCACAGCGCGCCCGTAGCTCAGCTGGATAGAGCATCAGACTACGAATCTGAGGGTCGGACGTTCGAATCGTTCCGGGCGCGCCAATTTTTCCAAGGACTTAGGTAGAAATCGGTCAAGGCTTGGCTTGGCCTTACTACCACCTGACTACCACCGGGGCTGCACCCCATGCTGTCCACCCGCATGGTGCGCCAACCAAGACCGGCGACTCAATCGCGGGTTTCTAACACCAGTTCGGGCAAGACCACTTCCCACGCCTCGCGGCGGAGCAGGTGGTGATACTCCTCGTCCCCATCCTCGCGCCGCCAGTTCAGGATAGCCGCAACCTCGCCGCGCAGGAAGGTGGTGCCTTCGGGCGGGGCGAAGGCCCGGGAGAGGCGGGCAAGGGTCTGGCCCTGGGCGTTGTAGATCCTCCAGCGGTCTCCGTCGCGGATCAGGTGGACAGGGTCGCCAGGGCGCGCGGCGGCGATGGCGGCCAGAGACGGTTCGCCCCGCCGCAGACGCTCGGCAAAGGACAGCTCCACCAGCCGGGGGTCGGGCGGCACATAGCGCAGGCAGGCGCGCGGTAGGGCGGAAGCGTCGGGGGTGACGCGGCGGGACAGGACGGCGTCAACGGGCTGCACGAAGGCATGCGGTCCATCGGTCAGTACGGTCAGCGTGGACCGCGCCCGCGTCATGGCGACATAGAACAGGCGGCGCGGGGCGTCGGCATCCTCGCCGCGCGAGGGACGATCCCAGCCGCCGTTCAGGATCGCGACATGATCGAACTCAAGCCCCTTGGCGCGATGGGCCGTCATCAGCAAGAGCCCCCGCTGTTCGCCACGAGCGTCCCGCGCCCATTCGCCGAACCATTGCACGATGTCGGGCACCGAGGCGGCCTTTTCCACCAGTTCGCGCGCCAGGGTGCCGATGCCCTCGCCGATCAGGTTGGTCCAGCGGGATTGCGGCTGCGCGTTCAGGATCGCGACCAGATCGGGGATGGTCAGCAGTCGGTAATCCCCCCGAAAGTAAGAGGCTGCAAAAAGCAGAATGTTCTCAGCATTATGAACGAGGATATACTGAATGAAGACAAGCAGATACACAGAAGCGCTGATCATCGCGATCCTGCGGCAAGCCGAATCTGGTGTGCCGGATGTATAGTTGTGCCGCGAGCATGGCATGTGCGATGCGTCGTTTCACATGTGGCGGGCGACGTGTGGCGGGATGGATGCGTCCGAGGCAAGCTAGCTGAAGATCATGGAAGACGAAAAACTCAGGCTGAAGCGCATGTATGCTGAACTGAGCATACAGAAAGACTTACTGAACTGCGAAGGTAAACGCCACTGGTCAGAGAGAACCTGAGCAGGCCATTGGAAGAATGTATGACCCGCCCCACTGTTGCAAGGTTTCGAGGATGACGCACCGGCATGCGTAAATGTATCCTGCCTCTGATGAGTCAGCCGCTGTTGGCGGCAAGACCTTGATGAGATCCGATCCTCGGGTTCCAGATTAGTGGCACGGGATACAGTCCCGTTTTTTTACGCGTGGCTTACCCTAGGTCGATCAACCGTTTGTTCATCACTTCTGAGCTCCTCCCCGAAAATCGGACAGTGACGGAAGCTACGATCTGAAGTCTGCTGGTCTCCAAGCTCGAGGAGATCAGAACATGTCGAAACGCAGGAACCACGATGCGGCGTTCAAGGCGCGAGTGGCGCTGGAGGCCGTGAAGGTTGAGCGCACGGTGTCGGAGCTGGCGGCCGAATATGGCGTGCATCCGACGATGATTCATCAGTGGAAACGATCGCTGCTTGAGGGTGCCACAGGCATCTTCGAGCGCGGCGGCAAGGCTACTGCGGCGGCCGAGCTTGCCGAAGAAACAGTCCGCGACCTGCACGCCAAGATCGGAGAGCTGGCAGTCGCCAACGATTTTTTGTCACGAAAGCTCAAGCCCTGGATCGGCAAGTGAGGCGCGGGATGATCGAACGAACCCACCCCAAGCTGTCGGTCGGGGCACAGTGTCGTCTGCTGTCGATCTCGCGGTCGTCGTTCTACCACGCGCCGCAGGGAGAGACGCCGATGAACCTCGACCTGATGCTGTTGATCGACAAGCAGTTTCTGGAAACTCCATTCTACGGCGTGCGGCAGATCACTTGGCACCTGCAGAACGAAGGCCATGCCGTGAACCAGAAGCGCGTCCGGCGGCTGATGCGGCTCATACGCCTGACGCCGATCTACCTCAAGCCCGATACCAGCAAGCCCGCGAAAGGGCACAAGACCTACCCCTACCTGCTCGGTGGGTTGCGGGTGGAGCGGCCGAACCAGGTCTGGTGCGCGGACATCACCTATTTACCGATGCGGAAGGGCTTTCTCTATCTCGTGGCCGTCATGGACTGGTTCACCTGCAAGGTGCTGGCCTGGCGGATATCGAACGCGCCGGAGGCCGACTTCTGCGGCGAGGCGCTGAACGAGGCGATCCACAGGTTCGGCCCGCCCGAGATCATGAATACCGATCAAGGATCGCAGTTCACGTCCTTCGCCTGGACCGACCGGCTGAAGCGGGTCGGCACCCGGATCTCGATGGACGGCAAAGGCCGGTGCCTGGACAACATCTTCATCGAACGCCTGTGGCGGTCCCTGAAGTATGAATGCGTCTACCTGCACGCCTGGGAAACCGGATCGCAGGCAAGGGCGGGCATCGGGCGCTGGATCACCTTCTACAACCACCATCGCCCACACACTGCCCATGGCGGTCAACCACCCGCCGTGGTCTACTTCAACCCAACCCAAACCGATCAGCAGGTGCAGGCAGTAGCTTAACTCAGCCGGAAATCTGTCCAAGAGTTGGGGTGTAGCTCTAGCTGTGTGACTGGGCCGAGATCATTCCCGACCTCCTCAAGGACTGACGCCGCATCGCAACCCGGCTACGACAGATGCGCAATGACCTTCCTCTCCGCCCCAGCCAGTGCGACAACCGTTTTGTTCCGGCTTCCGAGAACAAGCAGTCTGGTATCTGTGACGATTGATCCAGTTTAGCGTGGTAGCCTGTACAGAGCCATGCGATCTGTCTACGGGTCGACTCCTTCAGATGCCCGGACGAAACGCCAAATGACGCAGACAGCGTGCCAAGAACACGGGAAAAACATGACATTTGAGACGTTTGCGCATTCAGGCTCTCCAGGAGATCTGAGTGACTGGCAAACCCTGGAAGATCACCTGTTTGCAACATCGCAGCGCGCAGCGGTGGCCGGGGCGGCATTGGGGCTGTCTGAAATCGCGAGGATTGCTGGCGCGTGGCACGATTTCGGCAAGTATGACCCCGCGTTCCAGCGGCGGCTACGCGGTGATCCAACTCGGGTAGACCATTCGACCGCCGGGGCGGCAGCGCTACTACAGCCCGCCACGGGTGCGCAGCGCATTGCGGCTGAATTGCTGGCCTATGCGATACTTGGCCATCATGCTGGGCTGCCGGATGCCAGGGGGGGAAATGCGGCGATGACAGCACGCATCGATCGCTATGAGAACCAAATCCCTCCCGAAGTCACAGCCTCTGCCAGTGTCGATTTTTCGAAGCTTATGCCCGAGGTCATCTCTCGCCTGCGCGACAAGAACACTGTTGGTTTCGATCTGTCGGTTGTCGGTCGAATGGTGTTTTCCTGTCTTGTCGATGCCGATTTCCGCGATACCGAAGCCTTTTACGATCGTATCGAACACCGCCTCCACGACCGCGACTGGCCCGTGCTGCAAGACCTGTTGCCGGGTTTTCGCGCGGGTTTCGACGCCCATATGGCGCGGCTTCCTTCCACCAGCGACCTAAACCAGCTGCGCGCCGAGGTACTGGCCCATATCCGCGCCAAGGCGGAAATGCCGCCGGGTCTGTTCACACTGACCGTACCCACCGGCGGCGGCAAGACGCTGGCCAGCCTGGGGTTCGCGCTGGATCATGCAGCACTAAACGGGCACCGCCGGATCATCTATGCGATCCCCTATACCTCGATCATCGATCAGACCGCTGCAATCTTTCGCAGCCTCTTTGGCGACATCGTTCTGGAACACCATTCCGCCATCGACATTGAAAAGGGCGAGCAGCACGGGCGCGACAAGGCCCGGCTGGCGATGGAGGATTGGGCCGCGCCGCTTGTGGTCACCACCAATGTGCAGCTTTTCGAAAGCCTGTTTGCCGCCCGCCCCTCGCGCTGTCGCAAGCTGCACAACATCGCGGGTTCGGTAATCGTGCTGGACGAGGCGCAGACCCTGCCGCGTGACCTGCTGCTACCGACGTTGCGGATGATCGACGTGCTGGCGGCGCGGTATGGGTGCAGCATTGTGTTGTGCACCGCGACGCAACCCGCCTTTGACAGCCGCCAGTTGAAACAGGGCGGCCTGCCGCTGGAGGGCCGCGAACTGGCGCCCGAACCGCTGGCGCTGGCCGGACGGCTGCGGCGGGCGCGGATCGTGCGGGGAGGCGTGATGGAGGACGCCGCCCTGGTGGACGCCTTGCGCGCCACGCCGCAGGCCATGGTGATCGTCAACAGCCGCAAACATGCGCTCGAGCTGTTCCAAGCCACTGAGGCCGAAGGGCTGGAGGGCGCCGTGCATCTGACCACCCGGCTTTATCCGAGCCACCGTCGGCGCTTGCTGGCACGGATCCGCGAGCAGTTGACCTCCGGCGCGCCCTGTCGGCTGATCGCCACCAGCCTGATCGAGGCCGGGGTGGATCTGGATTTTCCCTGCGGCTGGCGTGCGGAATCTGGCCTCGACAGCGTGGTACAATCGGCCGGCAGGGTGAACCGCGAGGGCAAGCGCCCGCTGGAAACCAGCCTCCTGACCGTGTTTGAGGCGCCCGGCCAGCCCGTGCCGCGCAGCCTGAAACCCCTGATCGACGCAATGCGCAGCACCGCCGGGCGGTTCGAAGACCTTCTGCACCCAGACGCCATCCGCGACTGGTTCGAGCAGGTCTATTGGACCAAAGGCCCCGAGCGCATGGGGCAGCCGATGGTGGACAGCTTTCTCGCCGGGCGCAGCGAAACCAACTTCCCCTACCGCACCACCGCCGAAGCCTACCGGATGATCGACAGCCCGATGGTGCCAGTGATCGTCGCGCTGGAGGATGAGGCCGAGGCCGCCGTGGCCCGGCTGGGTCTGGCCGAAGTTCCCCCCGGCCTAATCGCCCGGCAATTGCAGCCCTTCACCGTGCAGGTGCCTGAAAAGGCGCGGGAAATCATGCGCCGCAACGGCAAGGGCGAATTCGTTGCGCCCGACATTCGCGGCGATCAGTTCTTTGTTCTCAGGGAACAGTCGCTTTACCACCCCGACATCGGCCTGCTGTGGGAACACGCGGATTACCTCGGGGACGGGATCTGGTAGTCCCACAACCTGTAGAAAAATCCTTGCCAAACACTCGCGCGCCAGTAGTCTGGTCGCAGAGCGAGGAACGCTGATGGCTTACGGTATCCGCCTGCTTGTCGAAGGCACACACGCCCTGTTCACCCGGCCCGAACTGAAGGTCGAGCGTGTCAGCTACGATGTGATGACCCCTTCGGCGGCGCGTGGGATTCTGGAGGCGATCCACTGGAAACCGCAGATCCTCTGGGTGATCGACCGCATCCATGTGCTGGCGCCGATCCGCTTTCAGTCGATCCGCCGCAACGAGGTTGGACATAAGGCACCCGCCGGTTCGATAAAGTCGGCGATGAAGCGGGGCGATGTCGGCGGGCTGCAAATCCTGGTCGATGAGGACCGCCAGCAGCGCGCCTCGACCGTGCTGGTGGCGCCTCGCTATCTGATCGAAGCGCATTTCGTGCTGACCGAGAAGGCCGATGCCAGCGACAGCGAGGGCAAGCATCTGGATATCTTCAACCGCCGTGCCGCCAAGGGGCAGTGCTTTCACCAGCCTTGCCTCGGCACCCGCGAATTTGCCGCCAGTTTCGAATTGTTGCCCCCCGGCGCGCCGCTTCCTGACCGCGACCCGGGCACCCTGAACGCCGAGCACGGCTTCGGCACCCCGCGCGATCTGGGCTTCATGC
>ERZ761602.6711-NODE-6711-length-12684-cov-5.142450_pt1 | contig 12684 bp, 11 predicted proteins | sample MGYA00512165_ERZ761602 | MGnify/ENA primary metagenome ERZ761602 (study PRJEB28899, sample SAMN02445085) | bioreactor sludge metagenome | biome: EBPR sludge; isolation source: Thorneside wastewater treatment plant | place: Australia: Brisbane, Thorneside... | reverse complement strand
CGGTGCCGGAGCGGATGGATGCCGTGGCGGTGCGCATCACGGCCAGCGCGGGCGGCATGAGCGATGGTGAGGAGCGCGCGCTGCCCATTCTCACGGATCGCGTCCTCGTCACCGAGAGCGTGCCGATCAGCATCACCAGGGCCGGGACAAAGTCCTTCGAGCTGAAGAACCTCGTGAACGCGGAATCAACCACGCTGCGCCATCAGAGCCTGAAGCTGGAATTCACCCCCAACCCCGCATGGTATGCGGTGCAGGCACTGCCCTACCTCATGGAGTTCCCGCACGAATGCGCCGAACAGGTATTCAGCCGCTACTATGCCAACCGGCTCGCAGGGCACTTCGTGCAGCAGCGCCCGCAGGTGAAGAAGGTCTTTGAAGCGTGGAGCAAGGGCGGCCCGGGCAACGAGCAGGCCTTCCTGAGCAACCTCGAGAAGAACCCCGAACTGAAGGGCATCGTGCTTGAGGAGACGCCCTGGCTGCTCAACGCGAAGGATGAAGGCGGGCGCAAGCGCCGCATTGCGCTCTTCTTCGACCTGCACCGCATGGCCAACGAGGAGGCCGCATCGTTGAAGAAGCTGGCCGAGCAGCAGTTGCCGCAAGGCGGCTGGGGCTGGTGGAGCGGCATGCAGCCCTCACGCTACATCACGCAGCACATCGTGGCGGGCTTCGGGCATCTGCTCCAAGTGGACGCGCTCAATCCGGACCCCGACACCGAAGCGCGCCGCATGGCCAAGCGCGCCATCGACTGGCTCGACCAGGAAGTGGAGCGCGAGCACCAACGCCAGTTGCGCGGCACCAAGGCCGACAGCCTGCCGGACCCATCCGCGGAGGACATCCAGTACCTCTATGCGCGCAGCCACTTCGCGCAGCATGCCTTGGACCGCAAGAAGGGCAGCGCCGCGCAGTTCATCATCGAGCGCGCGCAGCGCAACTGGCTTCGCTACGGCTTGCAGGAGCAGGCCATGATCGCCATCGCGCTGCATCGCCTGGCTGACGGCTTGGCGGCGCCGGCGCTCATCCTGGAGTCGCTCAGCCAGCGCGCCACCCTGAGCGAGGAGCTGGGCATGCACTGGAAGGACTTCCGCGCCGGCTATTCCTGGAGCAGCTTCCCCACAGAGACGCACGCGCTGATGATCGAGGCCTTCGAGCTGGTGGCACGCGATAGGCCCAAGGTGAACGCGCTGCGCCAGTACCTGCTCACCCTGAAGCGCACCACCGACTGGGGCACCACCAAGGCCACGGCCGACGCGTGCTTTGCGCTGCTGCTCACCGGCGAAGATTGGCTGGAGCCGAAGTCGGCCCCCGTGATCAAGGTGGGTGCGGAAGAGGTGAAGGCCACGAAGATTGAAGCAGGCACCGGCTACTTCGAGCGCAGCTGGAAAGGCGAGGACGTGAAGCCCGCCATGGGCCGCGTGTCGGTGACCACCGCGAGCGATGGCGTGCAATGGGGCGCGCTGCATTGGCAGTACTTCGAGCGGATGGACCAGGTGACGCCGCATGAATCGCCCTTCAGCCTGAAGCGGAACGTGATGCTGCGCGAGCAGACCGATGCGGGAGCGCGCCTGATCGAGCTGGACAAGGGCCGGGCGTTGAAGCCGGGCGACCGCCTCGCCGTGCGCGTGGAGCTCCGCACCGACCGCTGGCTCGACTTCGTGCACCTGAAGGACCTGCGCGCCGCCGGCCTCGAGCCCGTTGACGCGCTCAGCGGCTACGAATGGAAGGGCGGCCTGGGCTACTACCGCAGCATCCGCGACGCGGCCATGCACTTCTTCTTCGACCGCATCAGCCCGGGCACCTACGTGTTCGAGTACGAGCTGAAGGTGACCCACGCGGGCGAGTTCAGCAACGGCATCACCACGGCCCTCTGCATGTACGCGCCGGAGTTCTCTTCGCACAGCGAAGGCTTGCGCATGAAGGTTGGCGAATAGCAGGACTACCTTAGCGCCATGCGTGCCACCATCCTGTTCACGATAGCGCTCTCGCTCGCCGCCTGCACCGGTGGGGGCGAGGCCGAAGCCACCGCGGAGCAGAGCCCCGCTGCCACCAGCCTGGCCGTGGATCTGGCAGGCCATGACATACCGCTTTCCATCGAGCTCGGCGACCCGGCCACCTTGGGCGTTGACAGCGCCACGGTGCGCTGGAGCGAGGAGTCCGGGCAGCTTTCCGTGCTGGCGGGCGAGCGCTTCAGCATCCTCGTCACAGAGGAGCGGGGCGACATCGCGCGCCTCAAGGCCGACCTGGCGCGCGATCAGCTGCGGACAAGCACCATCATCGAGGAGCAGCCTGACCGCATCGTGTGGCGGTCGGTCTTCCCCGACGACGAGATCGTCTTCGTGCACTTCTACCGCATTGTTGAGGCGGATGGGCGCACCTTCATCGTGCAGGACGATGACCGCGGCCGGTACAGCGAGGCCGATGTGGCCCGCATGATGGGTAGCGTCCGCACCAGGCAGCCGGTATGATGCGTTGGTTCGCCGCAGTGCTCGGGGTGAGCATGGCCCTCGGCCTTTCCGCCCAGGCCGAGGATGCGGCATGGGCCGACAGCCTCACGGCCTATTGGGCCCGCATCAACGCCGACTACCGCGACCCCGGCCACTCGCCCCTGCTGCCCCAGGACCGGGAGCGGTTCACCGAGCTGGAGCGCTTCGCCCCGGATGTGCGCTTCCGCGTGCTGGCCACCTTCAGGCCCAAGGCCGGCAGGCCCTTCGGCATGAGGACCACAACAGACCGACTGCCGCAGTACCAGGCCGTGGGTCAGCTGCGCTTCACCGTGGCAGGGAGGAGGGAGCGCCTCACCGTGTTCCAGAACATCGACCTGGCCAGGAAGCCGGGCTACGAGGACTACCTCTTCGTGCCCTTCACCGACCTGACCAATGGCGAGGAGACCTACGGCGGGGGCCGTTACCTCGACCTCCGCGCCCCGCTCGGGAAGCGGGTTGAACTGGACTTCAACAAGGCTTACAACCCCTATTGCGCCTACGGCGGCAAGTATTCCTGCCCCATCCCGCCCATGGAGAACCACTTGGAGGTGCGCATCGGAGCCGGCGTGAAGGCCTTCGCGCACTGAGCATCAGGGGAGTGCAACCCCGGGCGCTACCATCCGTAAACAGCCTCCCCACAGCCCTACGGCTCGAATGAACGACTATCTTCGCCTGCCGAAGCCCTCCAAGAACATGCGCCTTCATTCCGCCTTCCTTGCTGCGCTCCTCGCGGTGCCCGCCTTCGCCGGTACCATCGTAATCGAGGGTCACTACCAAGGCAAGAACCTGTTCATCCAGAACCCCTTCTCCGAGGCCGGGGTCGGCTTCTGCGTGTTCGAGGTCACGGTGAACGACCAGATCGCCACCGACGAGATCAACTCCAGCGCCTTCGAGGTTGATATGAACAACTTCGGGCTGAAACTGGGCGATCCCGTGGTGGTGAAGATCCGGCACAAGGACGGCTGCACCCCCGTGGTGCTCAACCCCGAGGTGCTGAAGCCCAAAAGCACCTTCGACATCGTGCGCCAGGCCATCGGAAGCGATGGCGTATATAAATGGACGGCGACCAATGAGACGGGCGAGCTGCCTTTCATCGTGGAGCAGAAGCGCTGGAACAAATGGGTGAAGGTGGGCGAGGTGATGGGCGTCGGCAAGCCGGGTGAGAACAGCTACGAATTCAAGGTGACGCCCCACAGCGGCGAGAACACCTTCCGTGTGCGCCAGGTGGACCTAACCCGGAAGTCGCGCTACAGCGAGTCCGTGAAGTACACGGACCCCAGCGTGCAGCCGGTGACCTGGAGCCCCGCCAAGCCGAAGGACGAGATCGTGTTCTCGGCCAACACCCTCTACGAGATCTACGACCAGTACGGGAATATCGTGAAGCGGGGCTATGCCAGCAAGATCGACATCACCGGTCTGAAGAAGGACCTCTACTACCTGAACTACGACAACAAGATGGGTGAGAGCTTCCTGAAGCGCTGAGCCCTCCTGAGATCGACCTTCGAGGCCCTCCTACGACGGAGGGCTTCGCGTTTCTAACCTTGCCGCATGGAACACCTCATCCGCATCGAGCACATCGGCATCGCCGTGAAGGACCTGGGCGCTGCGGAAGCGCTCTACACCAAGCTGCTGGGCCAAGCCCCCTACAAGCGCGAGGAGGTGGAGAGCGAGGGCGTCATCACTTCCTTCTTCCGCACCGGGCCCAACAAGATCGAACTGTTGGAGAGCACCCGGCCTGATGGGCCCATCGCCAAGGCCATCGAGAAGCGGGGCGAAGGCATCCACCACATCGCCTTCGAGGTGGCCGATATCCGCGCGGAGATGGCGCGCCTGAAGGCCGAGGGCTTCACCCTGCTGAATGAGGAGCCCAAGCGCGGCGCGGACAACAAGCTGGTGTGCTTCGTGCATCCGAAGAGCGCCGGCGGCGTGCTGCTGGAGCTGTGCCAGGAGATCAGCTGAACCATGGCCACACGGAAGGAGACGGCGGCTTTCATCCTCGCCCAGCTGGGCCATGCGGATCGATTCAGCGTGAAAGCGATGTTCGGTGAGTTCGCGCTCTACGCTGATGGCAAGCCGGTGGCCTTCATCTGCGATGATCAGCTCTTCGTGAAGATCCTGCCTGAGAGCGCCGCATTGGATGCGCGCTGCGAGCGCGCGCCGGCCTATCCCGGGAGCAAGGACTACTACCTGGTGCCGGAAGAACTCATCACCGGCGACCGCAAGCTGCCGGAGCTGTTGCTGCGGATGGCGGAAGTGCTGCCGTTGCCGAAAGGGAAGAAGCCGCGCCGGAAGCCTTAAGCCGCCCTCACAGCCCCAGCCTCCGCACCATCCCGATCACATCCTCCTTCTCCAGCTCCAGGTGCTCGGCATGGAGCCCGGCCTCGCGCGCGCCGACCACATGCTGGATGCTGTCGTCGATGAAGAGCGTGCGCGCGGGGTCCGCATGGTGCTGCGCCACCACATGCTGGAAGATGCCGGCGTTGGGCTTGCGCATGCCGAGCTCGCAGCTGTAGTAGGCCCCGTGGAAGATCCCTTTGAAGTCGCCGATGCCCAGGTCGCGCGCGATGATGGCCTCGAAGGCGGGCACATGGATGGCGTTGGTGTTGCTGAGCAGCAGCAGCCGGTAGCGTTGCTTCAGCTCCCTCACCAGGGCTATGCGCTCCCGCGGGATGGTGCCGAGCATGGCGTTCCAGCCGGCGTCGATGTCGGTATCGGAGAGGTCGGCGTGCAGCAGGGCGCGCACCTCGTCGCGGAAGCCGGCAGGCGTGAGCTCGCCCGTCTCGAAGCGATCGAAGAGGTCGGTCTGCTTCGCCTTGGAGTAGAGCGCTCCGAAATCGGGGAATCCGAGCGCGGCGAAGTGGCGGGCGCTGGCGGCGTAGTCCACATCGATGAGCACCCCGCCGAGGTCGAGGATGAGGGTGTCGGTCGACTCCTTCATGGGGCCAAAGCTATCGGGGCGGTTCATCGGCACACCGACAAGTGGTAGCAGGCCTGGCGGGCCTCGCGCGTGGCGAACAGCTGCTTATCGCGTGCACGGTGCCCGGCAATCACTTCGGCGAGCGTTTCGGCCAGGAAGACCTGTTGGCAGCCGGCGAGCGGCAGTTCCTTGCCGTCCTTGTCCACGAACCTCATGTACGACAGGTCCATGGAGGTGCCATGCGTGTGCGGCGCATCCGCATCCCGCGTCGCATTCACGTTACCCCGCCCCAAGTTGCGCTGGTCCTGCCGCGTCCGGAACAGGCTGGTGACCTTAATGCGCGCCCCGGCCAGGTCGGTGCGGGCGATGCGGCCCTTGAAGTCATCGGCAATGGCGTGCAGCACCTGCTTCGCTGCCGGTGTGAGGTAGGGCCGGCCATGCGCCATGGGCGCCACCCAGAAGGCAGCGGTGCTTTCCACCGGAACAAGTCCGATCGCCCCTTTCGCCAAGTGCTGATCCAGGGCCTTTGCGTCGGCAATGGGTTTCACGCCGGCCATCTGGGAGCGCTTCTTGTAGGCGGGCAGGAGGTCCTTGAGCTTGCCGCTGTGATGCTTGAAGGGGTAGCGAGAGCAGTCTACAGGTGCCGGGGCCCGGTTCTCCGCCCGTGGGGATGGTGGGGGCGGCGCAGGCTCACCCCAGTAGGCAAGGAGGACCAGGAAGAGGCCGGCCAGCAACGCCCCGACCAGGAGGATGAGGCGTCGCCGCCGGCGTCGCCGGCGCTTCGGCGGCAGGGGAGAAGGCGCTGGCGCGGTGCGCAGGCGATTGATCGGTGGCTGGCCGGAGGGGTGGGAACGGGACATGCGGTCCGCGGTGCGCGCAAGGTAGCCCGCAGGTACTTTTGCGGCCTGCCTCCAGGGACGGCTCACGTTCTTCGGGTAAATGACCGGGCCTGTAGCTCAGCGGTCAGAGCAGGGGACTCATAATCCCTTGGTCGCAGGTTCAAATCCTGCCAGGCCCACAACAGAGCCCGTCAATAGGGATTCACCGCGCTCACGCGGATGAACACGTCATCGATGAGCGCCCTAGAACTGCGCTCACGGTCCCAGAAATAGAAGCTGAGGCGGTCTCCGGACTCCAGCGCAGGCACGGGAATCCGGTATTCGATCTGCTCCCATTTCCCCGGGGACCCGGGCATCGGATTCATGCGGAACGGCTCGTAGAACGCGGTGCTGCCATCGGGGCGCTTCACATCGGTGACGCCCATGAGCGCTTGCGAGTCGCGGCTCTCCCTTTCGTAGCGCTGCAGTCCCACCTCAAGGAAGAGGTCGCGCCCGGTGGGCAGCCGGTCCGTGCCTGCCTCGAATTTCAGCCCGAATTCGTCGGTTCCATCGAAGACCACCGCGTTGGAGCCGCTGTAGGCATCCTTCCGGTGGCGGATGCCGCCCCCGCTCCAGTGCGCGCAGCGATGCTCGAAGTCGCAGCTCTCCTCCAGCACAGGCGTCATGCCGTTGGGGTTGAAGGGCGGGGCTTGGTAGTTGCCTCCGAATTGCCCCCGATGCCGGTCATCCCAGCGCAGGAAGGCCCGCACGTATTTCGCACGGTCCATGCTCTCGTGGTGCAGGATGAAGGCATGGTACTGCCACATCTGGAAGAGCAGCAACGCGCTGCACAGCACGATGAAGGCCCGGATGGCCAGCCACGCCCGGCCGTGCAGGGTATGGAGCAGGAGGGCCAGCGGAACAGCCAGCACCGGATAGTGGTCCACGAAGACCCGGCTGCCGAATCCGCTGCCGTAGTACCAGATCCACCAAGCGCTGATCACGTAGGTGTTGGCCGCCCAGTACAGCAGCATGGACCAGCCGCGCACGCGGTCATGCCTGAGCAGACGCACGGTTCCCACAAGGGTGAGCAGAAGGACGGGGGCCCACAGGAAGAGGCCGCGGCGGAACCCGAACAGCACCTTGATGACCTCCGGCCGGTCCCAATGGAAGCCTTCCCCGCGGTAGCCGTAGGCGTACCATTGGCCGATCTGCGCATGCCAGAGGATCGGCTGGATGGCCATCACGGCGAAGCATGCCAGCAATGCGGCGAAGAGCACGGCCGGTCGCTGCATCACGCGCCGGATGGCGGGCCGCCAGGCCTCACCCAGCACCACGGGCACGGCCAGGATCACCAGGCTATTCACCGGCCGGATGAGGATGATGAGCCCCAACAGCGCAGCTGCAGGGACGGCCCACCAGCTTCGGCCCTCCTCGCCCAGCCGATGCACGAGGAGCAGGAAGACGGCCACGGCGCAGAAGGAGTAGACATGGGACCATCCCGGCTGCAGCGCGCTGTATTGGAGCAGCTGGGTGCCCAGTCCGATGGCCGCAATTGACCAGGCCACGGCGCCTTCTCGCACCCCAAGGCGCAGAAGCAGTGCGCGCAAGGCTAAAAGGCCGATGAGCAGATAGGCCCAGGCCCCGATGCTCAGTGCGCGCATCTCATGCTCGCTGAGGCCATCGCGCGGGGCCCTAGGGTCGCTCAGTGCGATGTCGTGCCCGATGGCGAACCATGGCGCCATCATCAAGGAGGTGCCGCAGAAGTACTTGTTGAGCGTCCCGGTGGGGGTCTGCCTCACATACTCCCATTGATAGGGCTCGCGGCCCAGATCGTGCCGGATGAATAGCGCCTGCAAGTAGCCGTAGTAGCCCTTCACATCGCTCCTTACCACCGTGTTCGCCAAGCCGTCCTTCGGCCCAGGCCAAAGGCCCCTCAGGGCGATGAAGGCGTTCACCGCCATCACGAGCAGCACGAGGAGCAGGGAGGGGCTGGGACGGGGCATGACGGGGGCGTGAAGATGGCGAACGGGCTACTTTCGCCCGATGCTACGGGGAGCCGCATGAAGAAGGTGATCGTTACGGGCGGGGCAGGGTTCATCGGGTCACACACGGTGGTTGAACTGGCTGCGGCCGGCTTCGAGCCGGTGCTTGTGGACGATCTGCGCAACAGCGAGGAGCGGGTGCTCGATGGCATCGTGGCCATTGCCGGGCATCGGCCCGCCCTCCACCGCGTGGATTGCACGGATGAACGGGCCATGCGTGCCGTGCTGGCGCAAGAGGGCAGGGTCCATGGGGTCATTCACTTCGCGGCTGACAAGGCCGTGGGCGAGAGCGTGCAGGACCCGGTGAAATACTACCTGAACAACATCGGCTCGCTTGCCGTGCTCCTGAGGGTGATGCGCGACCACGGTGTGGATCGGCTGGTGTTCTCCTCCAGCTGCACGGTTTACGGGCAGCCGGAGGAATTGCCGGTGAGCGAGCGCGCCCCCGACCGCAATGCCGCCTCCCCCTACGGCTTCACCAAGGTGGCGTGCGAGCAGTTGGTGAGGGACCAGAGCGCGGCTGTTGCCGGGCTGAAGGCCGTGATGCTCCGGTATTTCAATCCCATTGGCGCCCATCCCTCCGGGCTCATCGGCGAACTGCCGCGCGGAGTGCCCAGCAACCTGGTACCATACATCACGCAGACAGCGGCCGGGCTACGCGAACGCCTGCGGATCAATGGGGATGATTATGCCACCGCCGACGGAACCTGCGTGCGGGATTACATCCATGTGGTGGACCTGGCCCAGGCGCATGTGGCAGCACTCTCGTGGATGGAGCCGAGGCCGGCACCGGTCTGCGAAGTCTTCAATCTGGGCACCGGCACCGGGCATACGGTGATGGAGGTGGTGACCACCTTCATCCGTGAAACAGGCGTGCAGCTGCCATACGAGATTGGCCCTCGACGCCCCGGCGATGTGGAGGCGGTGTATGCCGACACCACGCGGAGCCGCGAGGTGCTGGGCTGGCAGACCAGGCGCACGCTGGCCGATGCGCTGCGTGATGCGTGGAGGTGGCAGCAGGCATTGGCTGCGCGATAGGCCCGCCGCATCGTGCGTAGGCCGCCCCCACGTGGAAGTGCCATCGATTCGCGCCGCGTATTCCCGGTCGATCATCCGTTCCCGGCCAGGGGACCGTGCGGGCCATCCAAGGGCAAGCATGATCTTTGGAGCATGCGCCAGCTGCTCCTCGTCGTACTCTGCTCCACCAACGTGTTGCACGCCCAGCAATGGAATTGGGCAGCCGGTGCGGGTGCTGGCGGTAATGTGGACTTCTGTTACGACATCGCCACCGACAGCCAGGGCAATGCCTACTGGGTAGGCAGCCTGGCCGGCACGGTGGACTTCGGCTGCGGCACGATCACCGATGGATCGAGCGATGTGATGGGCTTCATCGCCAAGCGAAGCCCGGACGGCACGTGCCAGTGGGTGCGTGCGATTACGGTGGGCTTCAACGATGCGTGGGCCTATGGTGTGGCCATCGACGCGGCGGACCGCATCTACGTGACGGGCAGCTACAACGGCAACGCTGATTTCGGCAATGGCGTCACGCTGTACAGCCTGGGTATCGATGACATCTTCCTGGCGCGGTACGACACGGTGGGTACCTGCCTGTGGGCGCGGCGCGCCGGCAGCAGTGCCAGCAACGATGAGGCGCGCGGCGTGGCGGTGTCGCCCGATGGCGGGATCTTCATAGCGGGTTTCAGCGGGGGCACCACCATCGCGTTCGACGGGATCAGCATCCCCAATGCGGGCAACTTCCGCCAGTTGGTGATCGCGCGCTATGATAGCCTGGGCACCGTGCAGTGGGCACGCGCCAGCACGGGCAACGGCCAGGGCAAGAGCTGCCAGGACATCAGCGTGGCGGGTGACCGCGTGTTCGTGACCGGACAGGTCGGTTCCACCGTGGCGAGCTACGATGGAATTGCCCTTACGCCCGGGAGTGCCGGTTCCTATCTCTACGTGCTGGCCACCGATCTGGACGGCAACGGTGTCTGGGCCCGCAGCTATGGCAACGGCGACAATGAGGGCATGGGCATCAGCGCCGATACCCTGGGCAATGTGTTCGTGGCGGCACGCCTGTGGGGGAACCTGTTCCTGCCGGACGATACGCTCACCTCGGCGAGCAGCAACGATGATATCCTGTTGATGAAGCTGGACCGAGAGGGCGCCTTCCACTGGGCGCAGAGCACTGGTTCCGCCCAGCGCGACCTGGCGTGGGACGTGGACGCCGATGGCATGGGCAATGTGCTGGTGGCCGCACATTTCCAACAGAGCATCGACTTCTTCGGCACGCCGTTCACGGCGCTGGGTGGTGAGGATGCGCTGATCGCGAAGCTGGATGGCGATGGGAACGTTGTGTGGGCTTCACGCCCAAGTGGCTTCCAGCGCGACATTCCGCTGTGCATCCATCGCCAGGCCACGGCGCCGAACAGTATCTTCTTCGGTGGGTACTACTGGGGAGTCATCACCTATGGCGGCAGCACCATCGACGATGTAAGCAATGGGGACGCGATGCTGGTGGCCGGCATCGACACCACCTTCGCGGTGAGCACCTATGCCGCGCCCGTCTGCCCCGGTGCCTGCGATGGTGTGGCGTATGCCTTCACCCATGGTGATGCGCCCTTCACCTTCGCGTGGAACACCGGCGCCAGCACATCATCGGTGGCGGGCTTGTGCCCTGGAAGCTACGTGGTGGAAGTTACGGATGGCAACGGCCAGGTGCACGCGGATACCCTTGTCGTGGTTGAGCGCATCGATCCAGGGTACACGGTGCAGCTGCAGGGCGATTCGCTGTGGGTGGAAGGCGGTGTGGGCTGGACCTGGTACTTGAACGGAACAGGGCTGGTGAGCGTCAGTGCCTCGGTGGTCGCTGCGGTGAACGGCGACTACCATGCGCTGGTCACCGATGTGTTCGGCTGTGTGTGGAGCACGGACACGGTGCAGGTGTTGAGTACGGCCATGATGGATCTGACCGGTCAGGGCCTGCGCGCCTGGCCGAACCCGATGGCGGATGTGCTGCACGTGCAGGGCCTATCGCCAGGCATGGCATTGGAGCTCCGCGATGCCTTGGGCCGGTTGATCTGGCAAGGGCAGGCGGTATCGGACCGGCTCACGATCTCCATAGGCGGACTACCGCACGGCAGCTATTTGTTGCGGACGGATAGCGGAGTGCTTCGGCTGGTGCGCTGAGCAGTGGTACACGCGCCCGACGATCGGTCAATACACCAGCTCGAAGTTGAGGTGCTCCTTCTTCCGCTCGTAGTTGTCGATCAGCGCCTGGCGCATTTCAGGTAGCGCGGCGATACGCAGATAGACCTCCTGTTTGATCTCTTCGATACGCTCCGCGCTGGGCTTGGCCTTCAGTTCTTCAGCGAACGGGGCCTTGGCTGCGCTCCATGGTCCGAAGCTGTCCTCCATCTCCCAGATGGTCATGTAGCAGAAGGCCGCATGATGCGGGTGATCCGGTGATGCACTGAGTTCACGCACTTTGTTGATCCCCACACAGATGTGCAGGGTCGGCTCTCCGTCCATGATGTGCAGGTAGTAGAAGTGCGCAGCGATGCGAAGGGCGCTGTCAATTGGCAAAGGCGCTAATTGGACAGTACGAATGCTACGCAGGTACAACTCCTTGAAGTCGGTCTCGGCTTCGAGCAGGGAGCGCAGCCGTTGCCGAATGGCTGAGGTGTCAGGGAGCATTTCCTGCAACTTCTGGTCGTGGGCATAGGTGTCGGAGAAGATGCTGTAGAGATACAGATGATATGGCCAGAGCGCCGTGCAACGGGCATGAAGGGAAGGGTCCGGCGGTAGACTGTCCGGACCGGTATTGATATAGGCGCCTGTCTCTCCTTCGATCACATCGAAGGTGAACAGGTCGGCAAAGGCGATGCTAACGGGCGGTTCTTGAGCTTCGGCACCACGGGTGGATGCCACGGTGAGCATGACACCGAGCAGCAAGCCAGCAATGGAAGTCAAGGATCGCATGGGATTAAGGTAACCGCTCTGGATCTCCAGTATGCAACCCGTGCTGACCTGATACTTCGTAAGCGGTTCCCCTCATTGTCTGATCGTCCGATCGCCCGATCGTCTGATCCTCCGGTCCTCACTCCACCTTCTTCACGTTGTCGTCCGGCACTCGGTCGAAGAAGAGGTGCATGGGATCGATCGCAGCCCGCACTGGCTTCGTGCGGCTCACCAGCGTTACCGTGTTCTCGCCGGTCTTGAGCCGTACGCGTTGCTGCACCAGGATGGCGCCTTCGTCCTCGTCCTCGCCGGGTTCCGCCAGCAGCCCCACATCGATCCAGTCGTTCATGGGCACAGGGGTCTCGCGGCCCAACGTGTCAGCATGGTTCTTCTCGGCGTGCAGGGTGATAGTGACGCGGTAGCTGCTATCGGCCTGCTGTTGTGCGGTCGCTGAGAGTATCCGG
>ERZ761602.6707-NODE-6707-length-12697-cov-9.547144_pt1 | contig 12697 bp, 13 predicted proteins | sample MGYA00512165_ERZ761602 | MGnify/ENA primary metagenome ERZ761602 (study PRJEB28899, sample SAMN02445085) | bioreactor sludge metagenome | biome: EBPR sludge; isolation source: Thorneside wastewater treatment plant | place: Australia: Brisbane, Thorneside... | reverse complement strand
GTCGAATGCCATACCGTCTCAAAAGCGCGCCCCAGCCCCCAGTCCCCAGCCCCGCCTTTCCAGCCTTCCAGCCTTTCCCGCTCTACGCCGCCCTCGCGTGCGCCCTCAACCGCTGGAAATACACATCCTCCAGATCCGGCTCGATCAGCTCGAAACCGGGTTCCGGCTGCGCCTCGCTGTAGACGTGAATCACCGGGCGGCCGCCGACCAGGCGCGTGGAGAGCACGTTGAACTCACTCTGGTAACGCGCCAGCGTGTCCTTGGCGACGACCTTGCGCCAGACCCGCGATTTCAGCGCGTCGATGGCCTTGAGCGGTTCGCCGGTCAGCAATACCTCGCCCTTGGCGATGATCGCCATGCGCGAACACAAATCGGTGACGTCCTCGACGATGTGGGTGGACAGGATCACCACCACCTGCTCGCCGATTTCGGCCAGCAGATTGAGAAAACGATTGCGTTCCTCCGGATCCAGTCCCGCGGTTGGCTCGTCCACGATAACCAGCTTCGGGTTGCCGATCAGCGCCTGGGCAATTCCGAAGCGCTGGCGCATGCCCCCGGAAAAGGTGCCCAGCTTGCGCTTGCGCATTTCCCACAGATTGACCTGACGCAGCAGGCCCTCGACCACCTCGCGGCGCTGCCGACGATCAGGGTAGCCTTTCAGCACTGCAAAATGATCCAGCAGATCTTCGGCGCTGACTTTGGGATAAACGCCAAAATCCTGCGGCAGATATCCGAGCATGCGCCGCACCTGCTCCTTGTCCCGCAGCACGTCGACGGCTTCAAAGGTTACGCTGCCGCTGTCGGCCTCCTGCAAGGTGGCCAGCGTGCGCATCAGCGAGGATTTCCCTGCGCCATTCGGACCAAGCAACCCGAACATGCCTTTGGGAATATCCAGAGTCACCTTTTTCAGCGCCTGCACGCCGTTTGGATAGGTCTTGCTGAGTTCTCGAATTTGCAGCACGGGGCATTCCTGTGGCGAAGCGCCGGTCAGAGGCGACGCAGGTTGCGCCGATCCGGCGCACGCACCATGGGCAGAAAGTCACACGGTGCCTTAGGTCATGGTCGGGGGCCGGAAACGAAAAAGCCCGCATGCGCGGGCCTTTTCGCTGCAGCCAGAAGGTCGACGATCAGATCGCCAACTGCTCGAGGCTCTTGCCGGCCGCCAATGCATCACGAACCCAAAGCGGCTGCTTGCCACGACCGGTCCAGGTCCGCGAGGCATCCGCCGGGTCGCGATATTTCGGAGCGACGGCCTTCTTTTCGCCGGTGGCCGGGGCGCGATTGCGTCCGGAAGCAAACAGCTCGTAAATATCGAAGCCAGCGCTGCGCGCCTGCGCTTCCAGCGTCTTGCGCAGTTCCGCGTATTGCGCCTTCTTGACGACGTCGATGCGCACCTTGGCGTCGCTGATCAACTGTTCCAGATCAGAAACACTCAAGCCACTCAAGTCAATTGCCATGGTTCACCTCACTATCAGTATTTGCAGGGGTATTAGCGGGCCGGATTTTGCAACGTGAAGAAGAAAATGGAAAGGACATTTTGCAATCCGTGACGCAAATCGTGGGTGAAGTCGCACTTTCAGGTCCCGAGTACGCTGCGTACCTCCAGCAATTCGGGGAAAAAAGTGAGTTCGAGCGCACGTTTGAGGAAAGCCACGCCCGAGCTGCCGCCGGTTCCCCGCTTATAGCCAATGACGCGTTCGACGGTCTTCATGTGGCGAAATCGCCATAGCTGGAAGCTCTCTTCGACGTCCACCAGTTGTTCGCACAAGTGATATTCACCCCAGAACTGGTCCGGACATTCGTAGATCCGCTTGAGCACCGGAATAAGGCCGGGCTCGCGCCGGTGCGGCAGCGCGACGTCGCGCTCGAGGCACTGCGCTGGAATCTCGTGTCCAACGCGCGCGAGGTGACGCAGGAACTCGTCGTAAAGACTGGGAGATTCGAGCACCGCTCGCAGTCGCTCACGCTGCGCTGGCGCGTAATCGAATACCGGCAACATATCGGCATTCTTGTTGCCAAGCAGGAATTCGATGATCCGGTACTGGATCGACTGAAAGCCGCTGGCCGGGCCGAGCACATGGCGAAACTGGATGTATTCGGACGGCGTCAGCGTTTCCAGTACCGCCCATTGTTCAAACAACTGCTTCTGGATGTGCTTGACGCGTGCCAGGATCTTCAGGCACGGGCCCAGGTCATCGACGCGCAATCTTGCGATTGCAGCTTCCAGCTCGTGAATGACCAGTTTCATCCACAGTTCGCTGGTCTGGTGCTGGATGATGAACAGCATTTCGTCGTGATGAACCGGCGCCGACAGCGGCTGTTGCGCCGCAAGCAGCAGGTCGAGGCGCAGATAGCCGTCGTAAGTCACGCGATCGACCAGATCTACGGTGATCTCGGATTCCAGCGGTCGCAGGTTTTCAGGAGTCGTCATGGGGCAACGCGTCGGAAGCTCGGGTACGCCAAGCCTGTGCGACCGTGACGGCGACGTCAACGAATCTCGCGGACCAGGCGAAAGCCGCGATCGACCGCGGCACTGGTTTCGCTCTCCACCGTTGCCGTGCGCTGCGGCTGGCTGTCGCGCCATCCGCTGCCGACCACGTGGCGCCCGACGCAGATGTCCTTGGGGTTCGCCACTTCATTCTCCTTGCGCCGCGGCACGTTCAGTAAAAAGGTGCCCACCCGCTTGGCGACGCCGGCTTTCTCGTAGTTGCAGGTCGTTGTCCACTCGCGCACATTGCCGATCAGGTCGGCCGGCATGTCCGGCGCAGCGGCGAATCGGCCGGCCGGGCTGGTCTGCGGGTAGCGGTCCTGGCATTGGTCGCTTTCGCCGCGCAGATTGCCGCAGGAATCGACGCCCGCCGAATTGCTCAGCGCCATCCATTCGCTCACGGTGGGTAATCGATAGCGGCGACCGCTGCGTTGCGACAGCCATGCGGCGTAGGCGACGACATCGGCGTGACTGACGCAGACCACCGGGTCGGCGGCGCTCTGGTCGAATCCCGGAGCCAGCCAACTGCGGGCGCTGCCACCATCGCGACAGACCGCGGCGCGGCGACCGCTGGCGTCGGCAAACTTTGCGTATTCGCTGCGCGTGATCTCGAAACGGGTCACGGCGAACGGTGCACTGAACCCCGGCAGGCGTCCGCCGGGGATCAACAGGAGTTCCGGCCCGTCGCCATCGCGAAACGGTTCGCCGCTGGCCGGAAAGCGCGCGATGAGGTCGATCAACTCGGCAAACTCGCTCGACGGACCGGGCAAGGCCAGGGCCAGTTTCAACTCGGCGCTGGCCTCGCCGCGATCGCGCTGATGGCGCGCGCGTTCCAGCGCCGGTCGCCAGCGTGCCTCCAGCGCCGCATTGACGCTGCGGACCGGCGGCAGGTCGACCGCTCCGGCGGACAGCACGAAGCGCTGCCACAACGGCAGGCTCAGCTGCAGCTTGGCGTCGTCTGCAGCAAGCAGATCGGCGCTGGCGCGATCGAGCAGCAGATCGCGTAGGTCGATGGCCGCAGCATCGACCGGCTCGGCGGCGAACAGCGGCGCCAGCAAGCTGTCGGCACTGCTGGCGTTGCCATCGAACCATCGGCTCTGCGTGATCGCCTCGCTCACCGCATCGAGTGCGCCGCCGTCTTGCTGACCGTGCTCTGTCGTCGCCGGCGGAGGCGACGTGTCGTCTTGCCACCACCCCGCCAGCAGGACCATCGCCAGGGCCACCGGCACCAGTGCAACCAGGGGCCAGCGGCGCGAGGCTGGAAAACGCGGCGCTGGCGCCACGGCGCCGATCTGATCCAGCGCCGCGGCCATCTGGGCAGCGCTGGGGTAACGATCATCCGGGCGTTTGGCCAAAGCGCGGTCGAAGAAGGCCTGCCAGTGCGCCAGCCGCGCCGGCAAACGCGGCACCGGGTCCTGCTGGTGGCGCAGCGCTACTACCAGGAACTCGTCGTTGCCAAACGGTGGATAGCCGAGCAGCAACTCGTAGGCCAGACAGCCGACGCTGTAGAGGTCGCTGCGGCCGTCGACAGCCTCGCCGCGCGCCTGCTCCGGGCTCATCGTCTGTGAACTGCCCACGGTGCGCCCGTGCGAAGTCAGGCGCTCTGCGGTCGCGATGTTCAAGGCAACGCCGAAATCGGCCAGCAGCGGCTTCCCGCGAGCATCGAACAGCACGTTGGCCGGCTTGACGTCGCGATGCACCACGCCCTTGGCATGGGCGAAACCGAGGGCGTCGAGCACCGCGCGCAGAATCGACTTGATCTCAGACTCTGCCATCGGCTTGGCGCGCGCGTCGAGATCCCCGTGGGCGAATAGCGGCATGACGTAACAGGCATCGCCGGTCGTCGTGCGGGTGACCTCGTAGATCGCCACGATGTGCGGATGATCGAGGGCGGCGATCAGTTTCGCCTCCTGCTCGAAGCGTCGGAAGAGTTCTTCGGCATCGCGCCCGAAAGCGCGCAGCACCTTGATCGCCACCGGCCGGTCCAGGGCGAGTTGCCGGCCACGATAGACCGTGGCCATGCCGCCCGAGCCGAGTGCCGCTTCGACGGCATAACCAGGAATGCTCGGCAGATCAGGGTCGACGGCGGACATCGGCGTTCAGCTCTTCGCGCTCGGATTGCAGTTGCTGCCGGGAACTCGCCACCGATCCGGTGGGTCCATGGCTAAATTACAGGATGTTTGCGCGATGGGGCGCAAATGCGCTGATGCCAGTCGTCGGCACCGCGTCCGGGCCGACGCGATGGCAGCAAACACAGGCCCGGTCAGCGACGGTCGAACACGGATGGAAGCAATGCAGGCTAGACTTTCACCATGATGCGAACGCTAATCCTGGTGATGATGCTTGTGCTGGCCAGCCCGGTAGCGGCTGCCACCATCTACAAATGCCGCCAGGCTGGCGGCGTGACCAGTTACCAGGATGCGCCCTGCCCGGGGCGGCAGATCGGCGTACTGCGGACGCCAACCACAGCCGCTCAAGCGCGTCAGACGCCGGCGCCGAAGGTGGCTCCAGGCGCCCCCGGAAGCACGCCGAGCACGCCGGCGCGTCCCACGCCCACCGGCCGCGCGCCACGACCGTCGTTCAAATGCGTACGCCCGGATGGCAGCCATTACTACACCGGCGACGCCCGTCCGCGGCGTACGTTGGTCGACATCGACGACGTCAAGGTCGTCGCCGGCGCGTTTCCGGGTGCGCCGGCAGCGCCACCCGGCAAAGCCTGGGCACAGGATCAGTGCGCACCGGCGACACGCTCCGACAGTTGCCAGTACTACCAGGCGCAGATCGCCCACATCGACGCGCAGAAGGCGCGCGCCAGTGGCGACAGCTCGCGATTGACGCGCGAGGGCCAGCGCCTGCGCGCCATCTACAACCATCGCTGCAGCTGAATCCGGCGCAAGGGAAAGCATGCACAGTCTGATCGAACGCCTGGGCGAGTTGCCGTGGGCAAGTTACGCGGCCGGCTGGGCGTTGCGACTGGCGCTCGCGCTGCTGGTCTTGCTGCTCGGCCTGTGGCTGGCGCGTGTCGCCGTGCGCGTGTTGACGCGCGTGCTGACACGCATGAACGTCGATCCGATGTTGCGCGATTTTCTGCGCAACCTCGCTTCCGGCGCATTGGTGGTGGTGGTCGTCGTCGGCGCGCTGGATCAGGCGGGCGTACCGATGACTTCACTGCTGGCGGCGCTCGGCGCCGCCGGACTGGCGGTTGCGCTGGCGCTGCGCGATTCGTTGTCGAACCTTGCTGCAGGCGTGATGTTGTTGTTGCTGAAGCCGTTCCGCGCCGGCGACCTGGTCAGCATCGTCGGGCTGACCGGCAAGGTCGAAAGCCTGCGTCTGATGCATACCGTGCTGCTGACTCCGGACAACTGCGAACTGATCCTGCCGAACAACCGCGTCGCCAACGAACCGATCCTGAACTACACCGCGCGCGCGACGCGGCGTATCGATCTGATCATCGGCATTGCTTATCGCGACGACGTCGGGCGCGCTTTCGACATCGTCCGAGGCGTGCTCGACGCCGAACCGCGTGTGCTCAAGGACCCGGCGCCGCAATTGCTGGTCGACAAGCTCGCCGAAAGCAGCGTCGACCTTGCCATCCGGCCGTGGGTGGCAACCAACGACTACCTGGAGGCGCGCGCGACGCTGCTGCGCAAGCTGAAGGAAGCGTTGTCGGCTGCCGGCATCGATGTGCCGTTCCCGCAACGCGAGCTGCGCGTGGTCCACGAGAACGCGAAGACGCCGATCGAACAGTTGGGCGCTGCGGCGGACTGAACAGCGGGAGTTGTGGGTGTTGGTTAACACCCACAACCGACAGCGCTGTTCCGCTCAGTCGGCGATCTCTTCCTTGTAGAGGCGGCCGTTGATGAAGATCAGCCGCCGGTCAAAGCTGTTGCGACCGAAGTCGTAGATCCACTCCTCGATCTCGATCTCGTAGGCCACCGCCTCGTGCTGCGCGGTCCGCCGGTAGAAGGTTTCGAAACGCACCTGGCTGTCGTCCGGATTGCCGCAACGCTTGCGCACCTCATGTCGACTCATGCCCTCGGTGACCAGGCTGTTGCCGCAGCGCAGCGCGCTTGCGTCGGTTGAAGCCAAGCCAAGCATTGCGATCAGGATGAGGTGGGCGGGGCGCATGGGAGTTCGCTCGGTGAGTGGTGACTGGTAAGTGGAGTTACATGCGGCTTGTTGGATCGTTCGCGGCAATCGATTGCGCTTGAAGCTTCCTCAGGCCTCGCAAGCAGCAGGTTCTGCTCGCCATTGATTAATCTCTGCCCTTCGCACTGCGCCCACGGATCAGCGCGGCGAGTACGTCCGGTGCGTAATCGAAGGAATCGTAATACAGCCGATCCTCCGGCAGGTTAGCGGCAGCAAAAGCGCGGCGACCGGCCTCGATCATCGGCGGCGGTCCGCTCATGTAGATGTCGAATCGCGCCAGATCGGGGAAATCCTTGAGCACCGCCTCGTGGACCGGACCGGAGCGAAATTGGTTCCGCTCCAGCTTGCTTGCCTCGCTGAGCACAGGGGTGTAGCGCAGGTTGGCATGGTCGGCCTGCCACTGCTGGCATAGCGCGTCGAGGTAGAGGTCGCTGACGTGCCTGGCGCCCCAGTAGATGTGCAGAGCGCGGTGGGTATGGCGTTCGATCAGATGTTCGACGATGGCCTTGATCGGCGCAAATCCGGTACCTCCGGCCATCAGGATGATCGGGCGATCGCCACCCTCGCGCGGTACGAAGGTACCCAGCGGGGCTTCGATTCTGAGGACCTGGCCAAGGCGAAGTTCGTCGAACACGAACTCGGTGAAACCGCCGCCAGCCACGCGGCGGATATGCAGATCGAGGGTGGGGCCCTGGTGCGGCGCGTTGGCGATCGAGAACGCGCGGCGTTTGCCCTCCGGCAACAGGATGTCGAGATACTGGCCCGGCAGGTAATTGAAGGCCTCACGGCGAGCCGGCAACAATTTGAGCTCCATGACATCGTCGCATAACCGGTTTCTGGCGACGACCTTGACCGCCAGCTGGCGGATCGGGATACCGGCAATCGCATCCACCTCACGAATGGCGAGCATCAGGTCGCTCACCGGAACGGCCTGGCACAACAGCGCCTGGCCGGCATCGCGCTCACCCTGGCTGAGCGCGGTCGGCGGGTTGTACGGGTAATCGACGCTGCCCTCGATCAAGCTGCCCTTGCAACTGCCGCAGTTGCCGGAAAGGCAGCTGTAGGGAAGCGCGAGGCCGGCTCGGCGTGCGGCCGCCAGAATGGTCTCGTCGGGAAGCACGTCGAAAGACTTGGCGCTGCCGGCCAACTGGACGTGATGGGTCGTACCGCTGCAATGGGTCTCGGGCATCCGTGCAGTATCGCGCGTTGGATGCGAAGCGGCTGTATCGGCAGCCGCCGACGGGGGCCGAAGCCCCCGTCGTTGGATTACGCGTGAGCCGCGTCCGGACCTGTGCCGGAATCGGCGCCGGCTGACGAGTCCAGGATCGACTCGTTCAGACCTTGCTCAGAATTCCCACACCGCGCTGAACACGGTGCGCGCGCCGCCATTGTCGCCCCAGTCGATGTCGTCGGAAGCATGGTAATAGTTGAGGGCGATGGTCACCGGCCCGAGCGGCTTGGAAAGACCGACGTTGACGTCCTGGTAGGAATCGCCCAGCACATCGTCCAGGTCGTAGTGGCCAACCGAGCCGTTCATGGTCAGCTCCCACCACGGCAATGGATAGCTGCCGGAAACCTGGTAATAGATGCCGGTTTCACCAGAGGCGAAGGCGTCGTCGGAATAGGCGAGCTGGAAGCCCAGGTAGTCGCCAACGCCGAGGTCGAAGATGAACTCGAGATACTCGTAGGCGCTCTGGTCGATATAGGAATAGTACAGCGCAGTGGCGTCGAAGCTGATGGTGTCGGAAAAGTCATGCGCCCAACCGATGTAATAGTCCACTTCGTAGTTGGCGCCGTCGTTTTCGACGAAATCGACGTTCGACGCCCAGATGCCGGCGTGGAAGCCGCTGTCGTGGGTGAAGTCGACGCCACCTTGCAGGGCTGGTCCTTCGTTGGTCTGCGACACGCCACGGAAGGCATAGTCGCTGAAGACGCCAACGTTGAACGAAAACGGGCCCGACTCCTCTTCCGCCGCATCCTGGGCGAAAGCTGGAGCTGAAAGCGCCGCGAGCAGGGCGGCCGTCAGTACGCGATTGCGCATGGTGAATCTCCTGTGTCTGGTTTGGATCGGGGCACGCCGATTGTGAAGCCAATCTGAGTGCCTTGGCTAGTGTGCATGGGCAGGCCGGAAGTGATAGGCGGCTGGGAGTCGGTGCTTGCCGCTGGTGTTGGAACGGGCGAAGGCAAAAGGCGCCACAAATTTCGCTGTCCCGCTTTCACCAACAACCAACACCGGCCAAGCGCCACTCACCACTCACCACTTACGGCCCGCCCGGCCCTAGACTTGCCCAAAGCCCGCAACCGGAGTGCATCCGTGGAAAACATCCTGATTCTGGTGTTTCTCGGCTTCGTCGCCGTCGTCATCTTCCGCTCGATCCGCTTCGTGCCGCAGGGCTTCGCCTGGACGGTCGAGCGCTTTGGCAAGTACACGCACACGATGGAACCGGGCATTGGCCTGCTGGTGCCCCTGATCGATGCGGTCGGGCGCAAGGTCAACATGATGGAACAGGTGCTCGACGTGCCGTCGCAGGACGTCATCACCAAGGACAATGCCGTGGTCAAGGTCGACGGCGTGGTCTTCTACCAGGTACTGGACGCCGCCAAGAGTGCCTACGAGGTGTCCAACCTGGAACAGGCGACGATTGCGCTGGTGATGACCAACATCCGTACGGCCATCGGTTCGATGGACCTCGACGAAAGCCTGTCCAAGCGCGACGAGATCAACGCCAAGCTGCTGCGGGTGGTCGACGAAGCGACCCATCCGTGGGGTGTCAAGGTCAATCGCATCGAACTGCGCGACATCCAGCCGCCACGCGATCTGGTCGACTCGATGGCGCGGCAGATGAAGGCCGAGCGCGAAAAGCGCGCAGCGATCCTGGAAGCCGAAGGCAGCCGGCAGAGCGAGATTCTGCGGGCCGAGGGCGAGAAGCAGGGCGCAGTGCTCGAAGCGGAAGGCCGGCGTGAGGCTGCGTTCCGCGACGCCGAGGCGCGCGAGCGACTTGCCGAAGCGGAAGCCAAGGCGACCATGATGGTCAGCCAGGCGATCGCCAAGGGCGATGTGCAGGCGATCAACTATTTCGTCGCCAACAACTACATCAAGGCGCTGCAGGCGCTTGCCACCAGCCCGAACCAGAAGACCCTGATCCTGCCGGTCGAGCTGACCAGCGTGGTCGGTTCGATCGCCGGCATCGCCGAGATCGCCAGGGCGGTCGCCGCCAAGCAGCCGGGAGGGCAGCCCTGATGGCACCCTGGTGGCAGACGATCACGCCGACCGAGTGGTTCATCGCCGGACTGGCGCTGTTGTTGCTGGAGGTGTTTGCGCCCGGCGCCTTTCTGTTGTGGTTCGGCATCGCCGCGCTGGTGGTCGGTGTCGCCGTGTGGCTGCTGCCGATGTTGCCCTGGCAGGTGCAGATCATCGCCTTTGCACTGCTGTCGGTTGGCGCACTGGTGGGCTACCGCGCCTGGCGCAAACGGCGGCCGGCGCCGCAGGTCGACCAGCCGCTGCTGAACAAGCGTGTCGAGCAGATGATCGGCCGCGTGTTCACCCTCGATCAGGCGATCGAGAATGGTCGCGGCAAGATCAAGGTCGGCGACGCGCTGTGGACCGTGGTCGGCAGTGACCTGGCCGTCGGCAGCAAAGTTCGCGTGACCGGTGCGCGCGAGCAGTTGCTGGAGGTGGAGGAGGCGTAAGAGCGGGAAAAAGGGAAAAGGAAAAAGGAAAAGGGTGACAGCAAGAGCGGCCTTTGCTCCGGCTCCTACCCTTTTCCTTTTTCCTTTTCCCTTTTTCCCGCTACATCAACATCACCCCCACCCCGCAAAAGGTGAACGCCACGCCGACCAGCTTGCGCCGTCCCAGTGGTTCCTTGAGCAGCAGCCAGGCGAACAGCAGGATGAAGATCGACGCGGTCTCGTTGAGCACCGAGGCGATCGACGCGCTGGTGTATTTGTAGCCGCCGAGCCACAGCAACATGGCGACGAATTGCCCGAACACCGCGGCCGCGATCAACAGGCGCCAGGGAATGTTGCGCAGCGGCGGGACGCGATGGTGCGCCGGCAATACGCGAACCAGCCACAGCATCGGCAGCAGCGCCGCGACCAGACGCAGCAGCGCCACCCAGAAAAACGGCTCGCGCTCCAGTACCGGCTTGATCATGACGATCCCTGCCGCGTTCAGGCCAATGGCGGCGACTCCGATCAGCAATCCTCGACGCAATTGCGCCGCCGGCAGCGGTTCGTCGAAACGCCGCTGGTTGACCATCACGACGCCGAACATGACCAGCAAGAAGCCACTGAATTGAAGCAGCGTCAGGCGTTCGCCGAGAAACAGGAACGACAGCAGGATCACGAACGGGCTGAACAGATTGCCGAGCACACCGATGCGGCCGGCGCCCAGCGTGTTCAACGCCTTGAAGTAGAGGGTGTCGGCAACAGCGATGCCGAGAATGCCGGACAACAGTGTCAGCGCCAGGGTCCAGCCTTCGAACTGCGGCAGCGCAGGACCGTGCACGAACAGTACGGTCGGGATCATCAATGCGACGACGATGGCGTTCTTCAACAGGTTCAACGCAACCGGCGGCAGTCGGTCGCCGAGCTGCTTGTAGAACACCACGCCAAGCGCCCAGCAGGCTGCTGATCCTATCGAGAGCATTTCGCCGAGGCCGATGTGCACGCTGCTGTCCTGAATCGGGTCTGAGAGGCTACGCCGTTGCGCCGCGTGCCGCGGGCAGGACTCGCGCATCATTGCCGGATGAGCGATTACTGCGCCCAATGCGATTTCGTCATCGAACTGGCGCGCCGCCTGCACCAGGGCGGCTCGACGGCGCCACGTCTGGAAGATGTGATCAATGCGGTGAGCCGCAAGCTTGGACTCGACACCCACATCTGGTCGAGCCCGACGGCGATCATTGCCACGGTGCGGCCATTGGGGGTCGCCAACGACGAACAGACGATGACCCGCGTGCTCCGCCTGGAGCCCGGCGAGATCCACCTGCGCCGCCTGTGGCGCTTCGATGATATCGCCGAGCGCGTGGTCGCCGGAAAACTCAGCGCCGCCGACGGCATGCTGGCACTGGAGCAGGCGGCCCAGCCCGATCCCGCGAGGCGCCAGTGGCTGGAGACCTGTTTCGGTTATTTGTTCGCCTCGGCCGGTGTGGCCGGATTGCTCAAGGGTAGTCCAGCCGACATCGGCAGCGCCGCGGCGATGGGTCTGATGTTGGGCGTGCTGGCGCAGCTGACGCCGTCGATGCCGCGACTGGCGGCCACCTTCGAGGCGCTGGCGGCGTTCCTCGTGGCTTTGCTGTCCGCCTGGATTGCCGCAAGGCTGGCGCCTGTCTCGCCATTGGTGCTGACCGCGGGGCTTATCGTGCTGCTGCCCGGGCTGACGCTGACCACCGCCGCGGCGGAGGTCGCGTCGCAGCATCTGGTGTCAGGCACCGCGCGCTTCGCCGGTGCCATCGCCGTGCTGCTGAAACTCGCCTTCGGCGCGCTGGTCGGATCCAAGCTCGCCAGCGCGCTCGGTTGGTTGCCGATGCCGACACCGAGTTACCTGCAACCAATCGGGATGCAGGTGGTATCGCTGCTGGTCGCGGCTGCCGCCTTCGCGCTGTTGTTCAAGGCGCGCATCCGCGACTGGTGGGTGGTGTTCCTGGCGGCCTCGATCAGTTATGGCAGCGCGCAACTGGCGATCCCGGCACTTGGCGCGGAACTCGGCCTGTTCGTTGCCGCCTTCATCGTCACCGTGCTCAGCAACATCTACGCGCGTTGGGCCAACCGACCGGGCGCAACCTTCCGGTTGCCCGGTCTGATCCTGCTGGTTCCCGGTTCGGTCGGTTTCAAGAGCCTGACCTTCGTCTTCGAGAAAGACGTGTTCCTCGGTCTCGACACCGCCTTCAGCGTAGTCACGCTGATCGCCGCGCTGGTCGCCGGCCTGTTGCTCGGCAACAGCGTGGTGCCGGCACGGCAGGGCATGTGACCGCAGTCGGTTGTTGGTGTGAGTGTTGGTCGTTGGTAGATCCTCCGTTCGCCGTCAAGCAGTTTTCGGCGTTGGTTGAGGTATCCATG
>ERZ761602.6706-NODE-6706-length-12698-cov-4.622479_pt1 | contig 12698 bp, 11 predicted proteins | sample MGYA00512165_ERZ761602 | MGnify/ENA primary metagenome ERZ761602 (study PRJEB28899, sample SAMN02445085) | bioreactor sludge metagenome | biome: EBPR sludge; isolation source: Thorneside wastewater treatment plant | place: Australia: Brisbane, Thorneside... | reverse complement strand
TCCCAGAGCATCACTTCGCTTTCCGCATCGGCAGCAAGCATTCGCATGACCTGTAAGCCAATGAGAGCAAGGGGCGCATTTCCAGCAATCAAGGTGATGAGCGAGGTCCCCTTGGAAAGGTAAATGGAGGCCGTGTCATTGATCGCATCCTGAGAAGCCAGCTCGGCATTATCATTTTCCAAGCCTGCTTTGACAGCGTCGCTGACCGCCGCTTGTCCTGCGAGTTGCGCTTGAGTAAGCCCCGCGGATCGTCGAGTGAGTTCGGTCACAATCATGCGATAGCTTTGCAAAATCGCAACGGCATCGCCGTATTTATAAACGGGATTCTTTCGGAAAGTGAAAAGATCGCGAGTGCGATTCAAAAACACATCCAGATTCAAAAACTTTTTATCATACGTCACACCGACGACGCCTAGAAACATACGTCGTTCCTTGCGAAGCCACTCGCGCATGAAGAAAATATCAGAAATCTTTTGCGCCCATTCTAAACGCTCTTTTTTCTGAGTTGCATTTTGATTTCTCCATCGCTCAGAAAATCCGTAAGTTTCCAAATACTTCACGATCACATCTTGAAGAAGGAACAATGTGAATTGAGAGGCAGCTTGTTCAGCTTCCATCGTCCCCGCTTGGAGTTCCTCAATTTTTGCAAGCATGCCCTGAAGGCGCGCCGTTGGAATTCTCCATTTCGATGTATCCATGGACAGACCGCGACCTGAGCCGGCCTGAATCACTTCCGGAACGCCATCGGGATAATCACGAACGTATTTCATGTTAGAAACCCAATCGATCAAGTTGTTGATGGCTCCTTCGTAATATTCCGTGAATGGAGCAAAATTGATGGAACCGTAGTTGGGAATCTCTTGTTGATTGTTTTCATCGATGGTCACTTTTTGTTGCGAAGGAAAAGCTCCACTGATGAAGGTTAACGCCTTGGCTTTCGCACGAAGTTGAATGGCGGTCGCATTGAATCGGTTAATGGCAGAAGCGAAGTTGGGCTTCGACAAATCAGCATTCTTATCGCGAAGTTCAAACGTTTCCGGATCAATATCCTGATTGATAGCCGGGATTCGAGCTCCATTGGAGGTTTGGTCACTCAACCATTTCATTCCGTCCTGCCCAACAATCTGATCCTCTACAAATTTCTGATAGGCAGTATCGATATCCTTAATGGCATTCACAAAGTATTCACGATCTGCAGCATTTCGTTGAAAAATCTCCTGCGCTAAGAACTTCTGAAGTTCGCTCTGATTGAATTGAGTGAACTTATAGGTTCCCGGCTCCAATTGCGGGGGGATCATTCCCGGCCAGTTCAAACCCGGCTGTACGCCTCCTTGATTTTGTTGAGCAAAAGCAGGGGTCACTAAAACCGCTGCGATCAAAAGACTGAGGATTGAGTTCAATCGCATGTGTATTTTCTCCAAAGGTTACAATTTCAAAATAGCTAGGGCCGATTCTGGGTAGGCTCTTCTTTAGCGTTGGGATCTTAATATATAGACAAACCGCCGACTCTATAGACAAACCACCGTCCCGAGATGTGCTGCTGATAGCGCATGGCCCCCTCACTGTAAAGTGCCAGCAGCTTTTTTTTCCGGAATCTGCGAGACTTTTCTCCAATGACTGAGGCGACTTGGCTCTGGGGGAAACCGGGCTGGCAGCATTTAAACCCGCACGTTTGGATGAAAGATCACGAGTTTCGATTTGTAGGACTTGTACCTCTCCTCACTCGAATGGCTGTCGTACGACTCGCCGATCATTCTCTCTGGGCGTGGTCGGCTGTCCCTTTAACGGACAGGGAAGTAAAGGAACTCAACGAATGGGGCCAACTCAAATTCGTCATCGCCCCCAATGTGTTCCATCATTTTTTCCTCGGGCCGATGAAACAAAAGTATCCAAAAGCGATCTTCTACGCGACGCCGGGACTCGAGAAGCGTCGAAAGGATTTCAAATTTGATCGAATCGCAAGCATCGAAACCCCTCAGGATTGGCAAAATGAATTTGAACTTAGGATTTTACGCGGCTCTCGTTTTTACACGGAGTGTTTGATTCTTCATAAGCCTTCACGAACGCTCTTCGTTGTCGACATGCTCTTTCATCAAAAGGAATGTAGGCACCCCTGGATCAATCTAGCGTGGAAGGCATACGGCGTGCTCAACAAAGTGACCTCTTCTCCGATATGTCGCCGCCTGGTTTGGAACCGCGCGGAAGCGCGGAAACTCTTTCAGGAAATTCTGACGTGGGATTTTGAAACGTTGATCATGAGCCATGGAGAAATTGTCCAAAACGGAGGAAAAGAAAAGCTCCGCGAAGCGCTGTGGTGGCTAAAGATCTAAATCACGCAACGCGACGCCGCACCGGGGCGTGCGCGAGGTAGGTCTACACGTCATACTATTTTCATGCGTGATAAAGTCGAATGTCGAAAAGGCAATATGGTAGAACGCCACGAAGTGACCTATCTCATGCAGGTCATTGCATCTTTGAAAAACTACGCGATGACCTACGGAGTGAGTTTAGAACGAGCGATCGAGGCCCATGAACCTCCATTGTCGGAATGTGTTCGACACTGGATCAAAGAACAGCAAAAGGCCGGGCAAGAGCGAGCTGAGGGCGAGACCCCTTACAAAAGTCTGGGTAATTTAAAGCAGCAAATGCGTGACTCCGCGGCTAAAAAGAAGGCCGACGATGACGATGAGTGGATCAAGTGACCAATAAGCATTGACGCCTCCCCTCACTCGCGGATTGATGAGGAATTATGAATTCACTCATCTTGTTAGCGACGCTCCTTATTCCCCAAATTCAAACTGAAGCCATCACCTATGGCGATTCAAAGAACCCCCAGGAAGGATTTCTGGCCTATGATGCCAACGCAAAAGGTGCGCGGCCTGGAATTCTCATTGTGCACGATTGGATGGGCCTTGGCGATGAGATGAAATCGCGTGCAAAACAATTGGCAGCGTTGGGTTATGTGGCATTTGCTGCAGATATTTATGGAAAAGGGATTCGGCCAAAAGATTCCTCGGAAGCCTCGAAGTTAGCGGGATCTTTCAAGGCAGATCGCGCGCTTCTGCGTTCGCGCATTAATGCGGCACTGACAGAATTGAAAAAATCCAAAAAAATAGATCCGAAGAAAATCGTCGCCATCGGATACTGCTTTGGAGGCACGACGGCTTTGGAGCTCGCGCGATCAGGCGCGCCCGTGGCCGGAATCGTAAGTTTCCATGGCGGACTTCAAACGCCAACGCCCCAAGATGCGAAAAACATTAAAGCGAAGGTGCTCGTTTTGCATGGTGCCGACGATCCCTATGTCCCCGAGACCGAAGTGACTGCATTCCAAAAGGAGATGCGTGACGCAAAGACGGATTGGCGGATGATTTCGTACGGCGGCGCGGTTCACAGCTTCACCATTCCGAGTGCAGGGAATGATCACTCGAAAGGTGCGGCCTACAATGAAAAGGCCGACAAGCGTTCGTGGCAGGACTTCATGAATTTTTTAAAGGAAGTCGTAGGCTAGTCTTATGATTCCACTGGCCGAGAGAATTCGACCCACCCATTTAGAAGATTGGGTAGGCCATGAAGAAATCATGGCTCCGGGCCTGCCTCTTTTCGAAGCCATCCAAAATGATCGTTTGTTTTCCTGCATTCTTTACGCTCCAGCGGGAACTGGCAAAATAAGTCTGGCTTTGCTTTTGAAAAAATACACAAAAGCTCGCTTCAAAATGATGAGCGCCGTTAGTTCAGGCGTGAAGGATTTAAAAGGCGCCATTGAGGAAGCCAAGGCCTGGAAACTTCGCGATGAAAGAGACACCGTTTTATTTATCGATGAGATTCACCACTTCAATAAGTCGCAGCAAGATTCCCTTCTTCATGCAATTGAATGCGGCGACATCATCCTGATCGGTGCTACCACAGAAAATCCCGCGTTCGAGCTCAACTCTGCGCTTCTCTCTCGAATGCGTGTTTTTCGGTTTGAATCCCTGACGAAGGAGAATCTATTAAAAATCTTACAGCGTGCGGAAAGGCTCCTGCTGGAAGCGAACGAACTGAAAGCTGCGATTGACCCTGAAGTTTTTGAAACGATCGTATCTCACGTGCAAGGTGATGCACGAACGGCGATTAATATTTTGGAGCAAAGCCTGCCGGCACCGACCGTTTCAAAAGTCCTGAAACTGCTTCAAACCAAAGTGCTCTATCACGACAAACACGGCGATCTTCACTATCAGGTCGTCTCAGCCTTTATCAAAAGCATGCGAGCCGGAGAAACTGACGCCGCGCTCTATTATATGGCCCGGATGTGGGAAGCGGGGGAAGATCCTCTCTTTATTGCGCGTCGAATGGTCATTTTCGCGTCAGAAGATGTGGGAAATGCCGATTTGAGAGCGATCGCACTCGCCAATGCGGTGCGGAGCGCTGTGGAATTTGTAGGACGTCCTGAGTGTTACTATGCCCTCGCCCAAGGCGTGATCTATCTTTCCAAAGCGACGAAATCTCGCGAAACGGGAGATCGATTCCAAGCCGCGCTTCAAAAAGTAGTGCGAATCGGTGCCGCTGCAAAGGTTCCCGATTTTCTCATCAATCGTGGCAGGGAAAAAAAAGAGGGAGAATCCTTTCTCCCTCTTGAAGTTACTTCGTTGCTTTAATTTGAATTTTTTTAGCCTCTTTTAGAGCGCTTGCCGCTTTCGGTAAGAAGATATGCAATATGCCTTTATCGAAATTGGCCTCAATTTTCGACTCATCGAGTTCCGTTGAAAAAGGAATAGCCCGATAGAAGCTTCCATAGGACCTTTCCACGCGCGTGAAATTTTTACCCTTCTCCTCGTGGGCTGAGCGCTTTTCTCCTTTAATTCGCAGGACATTCTTCTCAAATGACAAATCCACGTCGTTTTCCGTGAGTCCCGGCAGCTCCACGCTCACTCGAAAGCCTTTGTCCTCTTCCGTAATATCTAAACTCGGACTGAACGTCGCGACTTCCGTCCCGGAACTTTCACCCTCAGAAAGAAAGGTTTCCATCAGGCGGTTCATTTCTTTTTGAAGAGAATTGTAAGGATTCGTGAATGGCCGATTCAGCTCCAGTTCCCGAGTCCATCGTAATGGTCTTAGATTCATAAAGCCTCCTTATAACAGGTTTAAAATCGTTCAACTGAAAGCTAAGACGCACTTTTACACTGTCAAGAAAGGGGCAAAAAAATCTTAAAAAAGATAATCTACGACTAAGGCGCTGAGCATGACCACCAGCAGAATAATCCTCAAGATGAGTGAGATAAAAAAACCAAGGCCGGCTCCCATTCCTGATCTTAGAATTCGAGACCATTCTTTCCGCTTTGCAATAATTTCCCCCACGATTGCCCCAAAGAATGGGCCCGCAATAAGCCCAATAGGCATGAAAAACATTCCTACGATTCCACCGATCGCGGCGCCAAGAAGACCATGGCGGCTAGCCCCTCCCAATTTTGCGCCGAGGACCGTGGCTAAGAAATCCACACCCCAGGCAATGATGGCTAAGGAAATTTCTAGGGCCACCGTCCATCCACTAAAAACTTCCGGCAGAAGTAGCTTGTGAATGATCACTCCTACAACAATAAAAAGCGCGCCTGGAAGTCCGGGCACGATGGTTCCAACCGCCGAAGCAATCACGCAACAGGCCAGAATTGTCCACGCTGTAATTTCAAGATAGGGAAAGTCCGCCATAACTGCGTCAGTCGAGCAGAGACCTTAGAGGAACGCCAGCACCGTCTTGACCGTTTCAGCATTCTTCGGAAGCATTGAATAGATGCGTTTATTAAGCGGAACTCTCTGGGGATTTTTTACAATTTCCGCAGCGCATGCTGATGCACCTCGGGATATTGACTACGCACTGTATCAGCAAAGCGCACGCTTTCAGATTTTACCCAAGTATCAGGCGGTGTGGGGAAGTCGAGATTCGTTCAGTCATGAATTGAGCGTGGATGCCTCTGCGCGATATTGGGAAAAAAATGTTTTAAGACTTGGCTACGACAGACTCAGTCGTTCTTATGCCTCCACCGAGGCCCTTAATGACCACATCTTTCGCGTCGGTCACGTCACGACTCTTACCTCCTATCTTTATCTCGACGCGGAGGGTGCCTATTCGCACGATCCCCATTTCTCCGCTGAGTGGAAAGGCATACTTGATCTCCACGGAATTCTCCCTGAAGGTTCGGACATTGGACTCGCCGTCACGGGAGCACATTATTCAAATTCCAATTCCATTTCTTTGAAACCTTCTTGGTCAAAGGAGTTCACAGATCAGGTCTTGATAGGCTTATCTTCGACGATCGCTCTCAAACCGAATCGCGCTGTTGCTGCATCCGCGTTCGCTCGTTTTCGATTTACGTCGCGCTGGTCTACTCGACTCAGTGTTGGCGGCGGAAAGACGGACGATGGCGGCGGTATCATCGCACGGTTTTTTGAAGTGGGAGGAACCGTGGGTTATTTTGTTTGCAAGCCTTTTGAACTTTCAATTGGCGGGGCACTCTATAATGCGAACAATCGAGATGAATATCGGCTTTCTCCCGCTTTAAACCTGATCTTTTGACCGATAGTCCGATTCAAGAAAAACTGGTAAATCCTCTCCCCTCGTGAAAAATTCTTCGAAGTTTATACTCATCTTTTCCGCTGTTTTGGCGCACCTTGCGCTGCCGCCTCTGCACGCAGGCAAGGAAACGAGAGTGAAAATCGTAGGCCAGCCTTTTGAATCCCAATGCCATCGGCTCATCGAACAATTTGCGAGGGAACATTTCGAACGCGGCTCTCTCACCGCGGGTCGCTTTACAGAGCTGGACTCGATTCTAAGGCAAGCTGGTGTGTCTTCTGAGTCCAGAATTTTAGTAGTCAATGCCATCGCCCACGTCGCTTCGTCGACGGACCCAGATCCGCTGTTTCGTTACACCCTTCACGCTCTTAAAAACTCAGAGCGCGATAAGCAATTCGCCATTTGCGCGCTTCACGGTGGATGCAAAATCAAACAGCTCGAAGGAATTCAAAATTATGTGGAAATTCTTCCCACCTATGAAGTGGTGTCGGAAGATCCCACCTCTCATGCGCTCTCCGTCGAGGGAACCTCGCGCGCACCTCGGTCGGGGGAACGTCACTGGTCTTCCGATGCACGCCTGTTAGTCATGGACGTTCAAGGAGGTAAACTTACCCCGTGGTACAACTGGGTCTCCGCGTTTTTTCACGAAACGCAGCATTACGCAGAATTTCGTTTAATTTCGGATTGGGTGGAAGCGAGCATCGCTCTTCAGAATACTCAGCAATCTTTGGATACATTTTTTGAAGACTACTTTCTCCTGCAACCGGATGGGCGAGTTTACGTTTCAAAAGATTCTTTCAATATCTTTCGAGAGAGCCGAGCCTATGACGCGGGTACGAAGGCTCTGGGCCTCGTGCTATCAACACCTCCCGAAGAAGCTCACATGCGAGCTCTTGCGATGGCCCAACTTCGAAAACAAGTGCTCGAATCGAGCCTGCAAGCTTTTAACATTCATGAATCGAATGTGTTTGAATTTGGTCGGTATGTCGCTCTTCAGATGTTGGCCACCATCGATCGTGCGCGTAGCCAGCGTCTCATCCCTTAGAAGCCTCGGACTGAAATCCAATTCTTCGTTGCATACTCCACGATCGATCCCCACGTAGATAATTCACCAAGCCTCGAACGCGATGGAAGCTACAAAATTGTCGATAGCCGAGAGATTCCAAAAGCGCCGTCAGCATTAAAAGACTAAGCTGACTTAGTCTCGGATATTTAAAGAATGCATTCTCCTCAATAAGTACTGCAAAAGTAGACATCACTGCACCAAAGAGAACGTCGATGATAAAAAAGAGAAGGATCGTTTCTAAACTGATCCAACCCGTGAGCCCGCCGACCAAGGCGAGGAGATAGCCGAGCACTTCAACGAGTGGGCCGAGCAATTCCACAAAAAGAAAATAAGGATAAGCAACAAAGCCCGCGAAGCCATATTTGGGAGAAAGAAACATTTGCGGATAGGACATTAAAGTTTCGGCAAGCCCACGCTGCCATCGTTCCCGTTGCCGCCCGAGGCCACGCGCATTTTCTGGCACCTCTGTCCAACAAACAGGCTCAGGACTAAAAGCGATATCGACGGGCAAGTTCCGACTGGCGGCATAAGCTCGCAAACGCAGGATCAACTCCATATCTTCGCCGACCGAATCTCGCCGGTAGCCTCCCGCCTCGACGACCGATTTGCGATGAAAGAGACCGAATGCACCAGAAATAATCATCGTGGAAGAAAAGACCGACCATCCAACGCGGCCAAATAAAAAAGCTCGTAAATACTCCACGATTTGAAATAAGGCCCAAGGATTTTTCGGAAGTCCGGATCGAATCACGCGCCCCTGTCTCACATCGCTGCCGTTTACGGGACGCACCGTCCCCCCTACCGCGAGCATTGTGTCGGGCTTTTCCAGAAAGGGGAGCACGACCCTCTGCAAACTATCTCTTTCTAAAACGGAATCAGCATCCACGGTACAGAACAATTCAGATCGGGAAAAACCAATGCCCACATTGATCGAGTCTGCCTTCCCCCCTCTTTCTTTATCGATCACCAAAAGATTGGAATAAATTTTTGAGACGAATACGCCGCGAATCTGGCTGGGTGAAAGACGAGCATCATAGAAGAGCGTGGCGGGAGTGAGCTCGAAGGCAACTTTTAACGTTTTCATTGTGTCGTCCAAGGAGCCATCATTCACCACGATGACTTCAAACTTGGGATAATCGAGCGTTAGAAACGATCGGACGGCATTTTCAATGGAACGCTCTTCATTTCGTGCCGGAGCAATCACCGAAATTCTTGGCGCAAAAAATGAAGATCTTTCACGGATCGAATCGAGCAGCGGCTGTAAGCGCGTCGATTTTCTAATCGAAAGAAAAGACACGGCGAGAAGAAGAAAAAAGAAAGCGTTAGATATCAGAAAATATCCAATGACCCCTTGAAGCAATAGATTAAAGACACTTTCAACCGTCATTCTTGAAGGGCTCCCCGGTTGAGAAGATCAAAAATCGCGCGCCTCACATCAATGGAATCTTCGCCCGATAGATGAACGAGAACACCTTGCGAGGGCATCTCACCCCAGCGCGACATTCCTTCCAAAACTTTGACACGAACTTCTTCCGATGGATGATGAAGCAAATCATGAAAGATAGGCAGCGCTTCCCGCCTACCTAGCTTGGCCAAAGCTTCTACGGAACGAGCTACAACTGTATCGCTACTGCTCTTGGTCAACATCACGAGCTTCTCGAAGCTAGGATCGAAACGAATCTCGCCTAAAGTATAAATGATGACACTCGCCACCTCGGGATCGTAACAAGACTCTAAAAGTTGTAAGAGTTCCTCACCGCGATGTTGTCCAAGTCGAGTAAGCACCTCCAAATAGATGTCGAGTCGCTGTGGAGCTCTTCGAGCCAAAACTTCTAATACTTTCTGAATCTTCTCCCCGCGTTGCAGTCGACTCAGCGCGCGCATGGCAGATAGGGCGACGCTCTCATGCGGATCCTGAAGTAGTCTTTCGTACGTGGTTATAAAATCGTCAGACTCGAGCGCCTCCAAACGCAGCGAAGCGGCCAACCGTTTCCACCAAAGAGGTGACTGCAATTCTAAAAGATCTTCTCGATCGAGAAGGAGAAGGCGGTACAAAGACACTAATAATTCGTGGTCATCTCCGACCCCACCCGTTTCCTTGAGCGCCTCTAGAATCAATCGACGAAAAAACCCTCTCTCGCTTCGCGATTGAAGTTGCGCCTTAAGCCCCACGACGAGTGCTGCACGCATTCGTCCCGACTGGGCTTGAACATAGTGGTGAATGAGATCCCGAAATTCGCGCGTGCGATCGATATTATTGCGCCTTGTCACATAGCGTCGAAGTCGCCTTAGAAATGTCCAAACAACGAGAAGAGACAGCAGACCGAGCTGACAAGCAATGACGTAAATCGCTAGATGCGAAAGCCACAATCAAAGTGTATGAGCTTCCCGGGAAAAGCTCACGCACTTAGAAAAAAGGCGGATAAAATTTATATGCCTAAGGCAGTGGCCTTCGTCGAAAGGTATTCATAATCAACGAAATCACAAATAAGCAGAGGAAAAGAACAAAGAGAATTTTGGCAATCCCCGCTGCTCCAGCTGCAATTCCGGTGAAGCCGAAAAAAGCTGCCACAAGGGCAATAAGTAAAAATGAAAGACTCCAAGCAAGCATATATAGTCTCCTTTCCTAGGAGGCTAACGCGACTTGACGGTCTCACCTATCATCCAAAGTTGGTAGGTCTTTTGGCTATTCGCCCGCGGGCAGGGGTTTGACTTCAGCAACGATCGTCTCGATTTTGCATTCAAGAGCCACATGGGTCCGAGGCTTTTCTGCATCGACTCGCTCATCTTCTTCTAGCGGATGCTCAAACTCCGCAACGAGTTGAGCGCCCTCGCGCAATGAAAAATTAATCACAATCACTTTCGCGTTATGATCCATCACGCCAGCGCACTTTAAACCGGAATTCGGAATCTTTCCGAAGGTTCGACGGCAGCTTAAATTGGCTCCGTTATAAGCCATTTCAAACGCCCCGCTCAGATGATTGAGGAAGCCTTGCGGTCTCAACTGAACAGAGAAGACATAGGGATTCTCTGGCGCATCCTTACAACTTAAAAATTCATTCTGCTGCAATTCGATAGGCATAAGGGGGTCACTAAAGAGTGTTGTGGTAAGGACGGCGATGGATAGAAGGTTCAACATAACTTCGAATCCTAGCCAAACCCTGAAACTCAATTCAAGACTTAGTAATGGAGAAAAGTCGGCGTAATGCGATGCATTAGCTTTGTGCTGTCCGAATTTTATGAGAACCTAAGCATCGTTGGAACCGGAAGCGCCATTTTCTCCTTCTCTTCTCAAATTTTTACGCATTCAACAGCGATTTTGGTGGGCCATCGCTCTGACGGGATTGGCCATTGCAGCCATTGGTCTCTATTTTGCCAAAGGGCTTTCGCTCAATACGAATTTGGAAAGCTTACTCCCGAAAAATTCGTCCATTGTTCAAAATTTGCAAACCGTGGCCAAAAAATCTGGAGGCAGTCACGACTTTCGGCTGCTCATTTCCGGGGCTCCGATCGAGAAACTCTTAGAAGCCGCTCAAGCCTTTCAAGACTATGCTCAACAACACAAAGATTTTTTCCGATCAACGCAGTACCGAACACCGAAGCAATTCTTTGAAGATCATAAGCTCAAACTGATTCCTCTTGAATCCTTAGAAGTTATCCACCGCCGGGTTGAAGAGGAACGTAAAAAAAATCCCGATGTCTCTGATCCGCTTGGACTCGAGTCATCCCTCGCTGAAGAAGAAGAGAAAAATGCAGCAGCCCCAGAGTCTGCCCCGCCCTCGGAGACTTCCTCTCAAAACGATGACGAAGAAATGAAATCGGCGAAGGAATTGCTTGATCGTTTGGACACCATGAAGCCCTACTATCAAACGGGGGATGGAGAATTTCTGGCGATTCGGATCATCCCTGAAGCCGAAAGCATCGATTTAAATAAGAATCGCTCCCTTTTGAAAGGCCTACAATCTCACCTAAACGCTTTTGATTTTAAAAAATTAGACCCCAATATTCGCTACACGATCATGGGCTCTATTCCCGATCATTTAGAGCGCTATGATTCTATTATTCGAGATGTATCCTTTGGAGGCTTAGGGATCATAGCGATCATCCTCATTGTCGTTTTTTATTTTTCCTCGCTATGGGCCGTATCGACTCTCGTTCCGCCATTGCTTACAGGTCTCTCTTTGGGGCTCGGAATCGTCGCCCTCACCGAGAAAACTTTAAACACCATTGCAGTCTTTCTCGTGGTCGTCGTTTTTGGTGTGGGAATTGAATTTGGAGTTCATTTATGGGCTCGATTTCTTCAAGAGCGCGCTTTGGGCCACAACCCATTAGAAAGTCTCATTCGAACATGGAATTCTACCGGGCGCGCTACGATCACTTCAGCTCTCGCCCTTCTCACCGGGTTCGCTCTTCTCACGCTCAGCACATTTCAAGGATTTGCTCAATTTGGTCGAGTCGCCATAGTTCTCCTCACCTGCGTGGCAGGATCCTTCTTGGTATTTATGCCGGCGTGGATTTTAGTCACTGAACACTTTCGATCAAAACGCTTCAAAGGACCTCGCATCGACTTCGCCGCGCAAATTTCTAAAAGAGTGGCGAGTAAGTTGCCCCGCTCCACAGCAGCGGTCATTCGAGTCGTCTCGACCATGATTGTGTTGGCTTCCGTGGCACTGAGCGCATGGAAGTTGAGCTTCGATTACCGTTTTGAGGAGCGGATCACGGGCAAAGCAGTTTCCACCGAAAGAAAAGTTCAAGGTCAGATATTCACCGAGCGATTGAAACCGTCGGCAGTCGCCGTCTTTCCTTTGGAAAAAGATGCCGCGCAGTTTCTAGAATATTATCGAAAAAATAAATCCCGATTCCCCGATATTGCACTGATGAGCGGTCTGCCTACGTTTCTTCCCACCAACCAGGAAGAGCGTATCAAACGACTTCAGGAAATTTCTGACCTCTATGAAGTCTCCTGGCTGAAGAATTTTAAGGATGAAGACATTCGGCGGATTTTAAAGGAGATCAAACGAAACGCCTATATTCTCAGGCCCCACACCGACGCAGATCTTCCACCGGAATTGCGAGACCCGTTTATGT
>ERZ761602.6704-NODE-6704-length-12700-cov-7.341558_pt1 | contig 12700 bp, 13 predicted proteins | sample MGYA00512165_ERZ761602 | MGnify/ENA primary metagenome ERZ761602 (study PRJEB28899, sample SAMN02445085) | bioreactor sludge metagenome | biome: EBPR sludge; isolation source: Thorneside wastewater treatment plant | place: Australia: Brisbane, Thorneside... | reverse complement strand
CGGCCCTTCTCGGGAAGGAAATCCTCAACGCGAAAAAGCATAGGCTCCGGCCGGCGGAGCGTCCAATTGATTGTTCCGATTCGGGCGATTGGCGCGGCCAATCGCCGGGGGCCGCCGGTCCTACTTGATCCGGCTCTCGACCAGGCGCGCGGCCTGGAGGGTGTCGACCTCGCGCGCGTTCTGCTCGCGCTTGAAGGACACGGTGACGATCCGCTTGCCCTTGCGGAAGACGGCGGACTTGTTGGCCTGCAGCCAGAACCCGCTTTCGCCCAGGCCGTCGATCCACTTCACCTTGGCGCGGTAGATCTTCTCGAGATTCTCCCGCTCGTACTGCAACTCGTTCTCGGCGGCGTACTGGACTTCGCGCACACCCACCACCAGGACCGCCGCGCGGCGTCCGTCCTCGAAGGCGCATTCGGACGGGTTGCCGGACTTGCGGGGCGAGACGCGCGATGCCGCACCGCCCGCGATGCTGTTGATCTCTTCCATCGTGATGAGTCCGCACGCGTCGGGCGGGGCGGCGACGGCGGCGGTGGCCAGCGCGAGGAGCGGGGCGGCGAGAGCGAGGCGGGCGCGGATCGTCATGGCGGTCCAGTCGAGTGTCGAGTCGGGCCGCTATCGTATCGCAACCGCGCGGCGCGGGTCGCGCCCCGGGCCGACGCCGGAATGCCGTTGATCTACCTCAATCCGCATCGCGCGCGATCCACATACGCTCCCCGCAGTATCCCCAGCCGCGCCAGATCCGACGCCTCCGTTCCGACGTCCGCGATGACGACCTCGCCCCGCCTTCCGCCCGACGACCTGCTTCACAGCGCGCAGGCTGCGGCCGCCACGCCGAACGTGCGCGAGGCGGTCCGGGACGTGGCCCTGTCCGCGCTCTGCAGCCGCCTGCTCACGCCCGAGCACATCGCGGCCGTCGCCCGCACCATCGGCGAAGGCATCGAAAGCGTCGACGTGCCTCCGACCGCGCCGGTGCGCGAGACGACGAGCGGCGCGTGGGCCGGACTCGAGGAGGCCGTGGACCGGGCGCTTCGCGCGCTGGAGCTCGCGGCCCGGGAATTCGCCGAGGGCCGGGCCCGCCTCACGCCGGCGGAGCGCGACCAGATGGTCGCCGACATCGCCGGGCTCGAGGGGGCGCTCGCCGTGGGCTGGAACCACCGGCACCGCGTCCCCGAAGGGCTCGTGGCGCGCATCACCGCCGTGACGGGACTGCTGCGACAGGCCGTCACCACGGAGGCGGAGGCCGCGCCGGCGGACGCGGGCCCCTCCGCGCTCGGCGCGGGGCGGATCCTCTCCTTCGTGGCGAGCGGCGTGCTGCTCGGGCTCACCGAAGCCCTCGTGCCGGCTTCTCGCTGAGGCCGGCCCCATCCCCTGTCGCCAAGCAAAAAAAGGGCGGCCTTTCGGGCCGCCCTGGCAAGCCGTGCGGGGTGCACGGCGAGAGGAGAGGGTCGGGCTCAGGCGGTGGCGCCGAGCATGTCCATCCAGGTGACGTTGCGCCGGGCGGGCCGGTCGGCGGCGCGGCGCGCGCCCGTGCGGACGGCGTTCGGGTGCAGCTTCTGCAGCGTGCGAAGCTGCTCGATGTCGTGCAGGGCGACCTCGCGCTGCTGGACCGTGATGAGGCCGGCATCCGCGAGGGCCGAGAAGGCGCGGCTCACGGTCTCGAGCGTGAGGCCGAGGTAGCTGCCGATCTCCTGGCGGGTCATCGGAAGCGTGAGCCGTTCGCTGCGCTGGCCGCAGCGGTCCGCGAAGAGGGCGAGGAAGCGGGCCACCCGCGCCTCGGCGCCGAGCGTGCCGATCAGCGAGCGCAGGGCGTGGTCGGTGACCAGCTCGCGGCTGATGGCGCGGTAGATGAGCTGCTCGAAATCGTCGAGGGAGCGGCCCAGGTTCGCGATGCTGCGGAAGGGCACGACGACCACTTCGGCATCCGTGAGGGCGACGGCGTAGGAAGCGTGCCGGTGGTGGCACAGGCCATCGGCGCCCACGAGGTCGCCCTGCAGCGGGAAGCCCAGCACGAGCTGGTTGCCCGACTCGTCGGCGACGAAGGTCTTGAAGAAGCCCTCGGCCACGATGTACAGGGCCTCGAAGGGCTCGCCCTGGGAGGTGAGCCGCTGGCCGGCCTTCAGGCGCCGGTGCAGGAACGTGGCGTCCACCTGGCGGGCGCCGGCCACTTCCGGCAGGCGCAGGAGGCGGCAGGCTTCGGCGAGGGTGGATCGATGGGCATCGGCGTGGCTCGAGGCTCGGACGGTGCTCATGGTCGTTTCCTTTCGAATGGGCATGGCGATCGGCTAGTGCAGGGGCGTGGCGGCGTCGCGGCTCCACCCGGCGAGGATGTCGCGGACGCGTTCGAAATCGGCGGACTTGTCGAGGAAGACCTCGGCACCGGCGGCCATCGCCGCCTTGCGGTAGGGTTCGGCGGCGAAGTTGGTCATGACGATGACGCGAAGGCGCGGCAGGCGCTGGCGGACGGCCTTGAGCACTTCGAGGCCGCTGCCGCTCGGCAGCTGCAGGTCGAGGATGAGGGCGTCGGGGCTCGCACCCGTGAGGCCGGCGATCGCCGGCGCCACGTCTTCGGCCGTGCCGACGATGTCGAGATTCTCGAGCCCTTCCAGCGTGCGCACGATGCGCTCGCGGACGGGAATCGAGTCCTCGACGATGTAGAGGTTCATCGCGTTCACCGGAGGCCCGATCGGGTTTTCATGGACGCCACTCTAGGCGGGGTCCGCGATCGCCGGTATCGGCCGGGGCTGATTCGGGCCGTCGGCGGGGGCCGACGGCGGGTAGGAGGATTCCTACGCCGGCGGGCTCAGGCGCCCGGCAGTCCCTCGGAGGCGAGCCCGTGGCGGATCGCGTACCGGACGAGTTCCGCGACGGACTGCATGGCCATCTTCTGCAGGATCCGGGTCTTGTGCGTGCTCACGGTCTTCACGCTCAGGTGCAGCAGCCCGGCGATCTCCGAGACGCCCCGGCCGGCCACGAGCAGCTGGAAGACCTCGTATTCTCGATCGGAGAGGTGCTTGTGCGGCGCCTCGTCCCCGCGGGGCATCACGTCCAGGGCGAGCTGCTCGGCGACGTTGGTGCTCAGGTAGATCCGCCCCTCCGCCACGCGGCGCACGGCCGAGACGAGCTGGGAGGGCGCGCTCTCCTTGGTGAGGTAGCCCTGGGCGCCGGCGCGGATCGCCCGGACGGCGTACTGGTCCTCCTCGTGCATCGTGAGCACCAGGATTCGGAGGCGCGGCGCGTGCTCGCGCACCCATTTGATGAGCTCGATCCCGCTCTTGCCGGGCATCGACAGGTCGAGCAGCAGCAGTTCGAAGCCGCCCGCGCGCACGCGCTCCATCACCGTATGTCCGTCCACGGCCTCGCCCACGATCTCGATGCCGTCCTGGCCGTCGAGGATGCGCCGAAGACCCTCGCGGACGATCGCGTGGTCGTCGGCCAGCAGCAGGCGCGTGGTCACGGTGCCGCGACCCGCGGCAAGGGCAGGCGCACGTGCAGCGCGGTGCCGCGGCCCGGCTCGCCGCGGATCTCGACGCTTCCGGCGAGCGTGTAGACGCGCTCCCGGATGCCCACCAGCCCGAAGGAACCCTTCTTGGACATGTCCTCCGGGGCGAGGCCCTTGCCGTCGTCCTGGACGTCCAGGTGGATCTCCGGTCCGATCGCGCGCAGGTGAACGCGCACCCGTCGCGCGGCCGCATGCCTTCCGGCGTTGGTCAGGCTCTCCTGCACGATGCGGTAGACCTGGGAGGCGAGGGGCTCGTCCAGGTTGGAGGAGACCTCGTCGATGGCGAGATCCACTTCGAACCCGTGGCGCCGCGAAGTCTCCTCCGCGAGCCACTCGAGCGCCGCCGCGAGTCCCAGGTCGTCGAGCATGAGCGGTCGCAGGTCCGCGGAAATGCGGCGGGTGGCGGCCACGGTGCTGTCGAGCACGCTGCGCATGCCGGCCAGGGTGCGGCGAAGGCTCCCGTCGCCCTCCGGGGTGTGGGCGTCGAGCCAGGCGAGGTCCATCTTGAGGGACGTGAGGTTCTGGCCCAGCTCGTCGTGCAGCTCCCGGGAGATGCGGCTGTTCTCCTGCTCGCGGGCGGTGCGCGAGGCGACCGCGAGCTCGCGCAGGTCCTCCCGGGCCTGCGCCAGTTCGCGCTTGGTGCGCTCGCGGATCGACACGTCGCGCAGGATCACGGTGTAGAACGGGCTGTGGCCGATCACGGACTGGGAGATGGACGCGTCGATCGGGAATTCCTCGCCGCCCTTCCTCACCGCCGAGACGATGCGCTGGGCCATCATGGGGCGGCTCGAGATGCCGGTGCGCCCGAAGGCCTCCACGTGGCGGTGGTGCTCGCCGTGGAAGCGCGCCGGCATGAGCAGGTCGACGGGGCGGCCGAGCACCTCGCGGGCCTCGTAACCGAAGATCCGCTCGGCCGCCCGGTTGAAGAGGGTGATCCGCTGGTCCTCGTCGATCGAGATGATCGCGTCCATCGCCGAATCGACGATGCCCTGGAGCCGAAGCTGGCTTTCGCGGGCCCGGGCGAAGCTCTCGTGCAGCTCGTGGATGTCCGCCACGGTGCCGATCACCCGCACGGCGCGGCCGTCGCCGTCCCTTTCGGCTACGCGGGCCCGCCAGCGCACCCAGCGCCACGACTGGTCCCGGGCGCGCATGCGCATCTCGATGCTCGACTGGGTGGCCTCGCCTTCCTCGATCTCGCGAAGGCGGCTGCGGTACCGGGACAGGTCGTCCGGATGGATGATCTCCGTGGCGTCCTGCGGATCGCCCACGGCGCCCGCCGGGTAGTCCCAGGCCGCCAGGAGTTCCGGCGATCGGAAGACCCGTCCCGTCACGAGATCGCGTTCGAAGACGCCCAGTTCGGCCGAGACGATGGCCTCGCGCCAGCGGTGGGAGGGCTCGTCCGGGGGGATGGGCGGGGTCTTCGGCATCGGGGGCGTCGCGGGAAGCGGCGGAACGGCCGTCAGGATAGCAGGCCGGCGACGCCCCGCGCGCTGTCCCCCGCGCCGCGGGATGAGGCTTCCTTCAGCATTCGACCCGCTCGCCGGCCCGGGGGACGCGAACGTCCCGTACGCCTTGGCGTGACAGGGCCGAGGCGAAATCGAGCGCCGTGGGCTCCTCCGCGTGGACGATGAAGGCGAGACGCGGGGCGGGCCGGATCGCCCGGGCCCACGCCAGCAGCGCATCGCGGTCGGCATGGGCCGACAGTCCCCCCAGCGTGAGGATTCGTGCCCGCACCGGCACCGATTCGCCGAACAGGCGTGCGCTCCGGGCGCCGTCGACGAGGCGCCGTCCCAGCGTGCCGGCCGCCTGGAATCCGGAGAAGAGCACGGCCGAGTTCTCGCGGGGCAGGTGGGTCCGGAGGTGATGGCGGACCCGGCCGGCCTCGCACATGCCGCTCGCGGCGATGATGAGGGCGCCCGTCCGGATGCGGGAAAGGGCCATGGACTCGGCCGGCGTCTGCGTGAAGCGCAGCGCATAGGGCAACCGCCCCGACCGGCAACGTGCCGCGAAGCCTTTCGCATCGGGATCCAGCGACTCCTGGTGGGCGAGCGTGACGCGGGTCGCCTCGTGGGCGAGGGGCGAATCGACGAAGACGTCCAGCCGGGGCAGGCGCCCGGCCCGGCACAGGCCGTCCAGGAGCACCAGCAGGTCCTGCGAGCGCCCGAGCGCGAACGCCGGGACCACGAGGTTGCCACGGCCGGAGACCACGGTGGACCGCACGGCTTCCACGAGCTCGTCCGTGGTTTCCTCGAGCGACTTGTGGAGGCGGTTGCCGTAGGTCGCCTCCATCACGAGGACGTCGGCCCGGGCGAGGGTTTCGGGGTCCCTCACCACGGGCCTCGAAGGCTGGCCCAGGTCGCCCGAGAAGACGAGAGCCCGCTCGCGCCCGCCCTCGCGGACGCGGATCTCCGCGATCGCCGATCCCAGGATGTGGCCTGCGTCGAGGAAGCGGACGCGCACCGCGGGGTGGGGACGGAACTCGACGCCGTAAGGCATCGCGTAGACGTGACGCAGGCACCGTTCCACGTCGTCGGCGTCGTAGAGCGGCGGCGGGCCCGCCTCCCGCCGGCGTCTCCCCCGGGTCGATTCGCGCGCCTGGATGTGGGCGCTGTCCCGGAGCATCACCGGCAGCAGGTCGGCCGTGGGCTTCGTCGCGTAGACGGCGAGGCCGGGCGCGTGCCGGGCGAGGCGCGGAAGCAGGCCGCAGTGGTCGAGATGCGCGTGGGTGAGTATCGCGAAATCGAATCCCTCGGTCGCGAAGGCCGGAAAAGCGCGATTGCGGACGGGAGCACTCCGGCCTCCCTGGAACAACCCCGCATCCACGAGGAAGCGCGCGGCGCCCGCGCGCACCTCGAAGCACGAGCCTGTCACTTCCCGGGCGGCGCCGTGAAACGTGATCTCCATCAGGGAATGTTACCCCTTGGGTCACCGTCCGCCCCGTCGCTTGACCCGGGTCAAGGATGGCGTGCTCTCCCGTGGCACCTTGGACTGCGTGGATTGCCATCCGGGCGCGCCGAGCGGCCTCGCCGGCGACGGGATGTCCTGGGCCGGGATGGCGCGTGAACGGGAAGGTGCCATGAAAGCCATCGTCGCCCCGCTGTTCCTCCTCGTCGCCTCCTGGGGGCTGCCCTCCTGGGCCGGTCCCGCGGACGATTGCATCGAATGCCACGCCAAGGCCACGGAGAAGACCGCGGCCGGCAAGGCGGCGAAGGTCGTGCCCGAGGACCTCGCCGGCTCCGTCCACAAGCGGGTGAAGGGCGGCTGCGTCGCCTGCCACGAGGACGTGGCGCCCGGCAAGGACAAGCACGGGGCCGTGAAGCCGGCCCAGTGCGCTTCCTGCCACGAGGACGAGGTCAAGCAGTACGCCGGCACGCTCCACGGCAAGGCGAAGGCGGGCGGCAAGGGCCTCGCGGCCTCCTGCGCCGATTGCCATGGCAGCCACGACATCCGCAAGTCCGACGACCCGAAGTCGAAGACGAACCACGCCAACATCGACGCCACCTGCAGCGCCTGCCACGGCAGCGACGCGATGGTGAAGAAGGCGAACCTGCCCGGCGGCAACATCGGCAAGCAGTACGCCGACAGCATCCACGCCAAGGCGATCCACGAAAAGAAACTCGACAAGGCGCCGACCTGCTCCGACTGCCACGGCGCCCACGACATGCGCGCCAAGGCCGATCCGGAAAGCCCCGTGAACAGGGCCAAGGTCACCGAGACCTGCGGCACCTGCCACGGCAAGGCGAAGAAGGCCTACCTCAAGAGCACCCACGGCAAGCTGAAGAGCCACAACGTGCAGAACGCCCCCGGCTGCACCGACTGCCACGGCGCCCACGGCGTGAAGGAACACGACCTGCCGAGGTGGCAGGTGGACGTCATCAAGGAGTGCGGCACCTGCCACCTGGATTACATCAAGTCCTATCGGGACACCTACCACGGCCAGGTGACGGAGCTGGGCTTCGCCCGCATGGCGACCTGCTCGAGCTGCCACGGGTCCCACGAGATCCTGCCGAAGGACAATCCGGACTCCAAGGTCTCCGACCGCAACCGACTCGCGACCTGCCAGGCCTGCCACCCGAAGGCCAACGCGAACTTCGTGAAGTTCGAGCCCCACGCGAACAAGCACAGCCTGGAAAGCGGCCCGGCGCTCTACTACACGACCAAGTTCATGCAGTTCCTGCTGGCCGGCGTCTTCACCTTCTTCGGCCTGCACACGATCCTGTGGCTCTACCGCTCGCTCAAGGTCGTGGCCGCGCGCCGCGCCGCGGGCGAGAGCGAGGAGAAACGCTGATGGCTGCCGTCACCGCCCCCGCCGCCGTGCCCGCCCCGGCCGGCAAGCACTATCGCCGCTTCGGCCCCGTCGAGCGCGTGATGCACGCGCTGCTGATGATCACGTTCCTGGGCTGCACCATCACGGGACTGCCGCCGCTCTTCTCGGACCACGCCTGGGCCGCCGGCCTCGCCAAGGCGATGGGGGGCTTCAAGGCCATCGCGCTCATCCACCGGATCTGCGCCGCGGTGATGATCGTGGTCTTCGTCGCCCACGTGCTTCGGGTCTTTCACGCGGCCGTGACGCGGGTGGGCCTGCTCGGCACGCTGTGGGGACCGTACTCCATGGTGCCCCAGCCGGTGGACATCGTGGACGCGTGGCGCCACATCCTGTGGTTCGTCGGCCGCGGGCCGCGCCCGCCCTTCGACCGATACACCTACTGGGAGAAGTTCGACTACTGGGCCGTCTTCTGGGGCATGTTCATCATCGGCGGCTCGGGACTGCTCCTGTGGTTCCCCGCGGCTTTCTCCTCGTTCCTGCCGGGGTGGATGTTCAACATCGCGACGGTCGTGCACGGGGAGGAGGCGCTGCTTGCCGTGGGATTCATCTTCACGATCCACTTCTTCAACGGGCACCTGCGGCCGGAGAAGTTCCCGATGGACCTGGTGATCTTCACCGGGCGGATCACGGAGCACGAGCTCAAGGAGGAGCGCCCGAAGGAGTATGCCCGGCTGGTGGCCCAGGGGCGTCTCGCGCAGCTCGAGACCACCCCGCCGGAACCGGGCGCGAAGCGCTTCGGCTGGTACGTGGGCGGAACGGCGGTCGTCGTGGGGGTTTTGACAATCGTCGTCATCGTCTGGAGCGTGATCCTTTAGGATCGCGCGAGTGGTACTGGGATTCCGAGGGGCCGGCCCTGCCGGCCCCTCGGTCGCATGCGTGAAGGACCCCGGACGCGGGGAAAGGCGGGCGAGGCCCGCCTCAACGAGGAGAATCGTCCGATGAAGATCACCCTGGGCCGGCGCACCCTGATGCTCGGCACCATCAGCACCCTGGGCATCCTTGCCGTGGCGGCCGTCGTGGCCACCGTGGGCGGCATCGCCGGCTGGGAATACTCCAACAGCAACGCCTTCTGCGCGACGATGTGCCACTCGGTACACCCGGAGGAGATCCGGGCCCACGCCGTCGGGGACCACGCGCGCGTGAATTGCGTGGAATGCCACATGGGACGCAACTCGACCCTGAAGCTCATGGCCCTCAAGCCCACGCACATGAAGGAACTCTGGGGCATGATCGTCGGCTACGAGCGCCCCCTCACCTCCGGCACGCTGCGCCCCTCCCGCGAGGCGTGCGAAAGCTGCCACAGCCCGGCCGTCGAGCACCACGACAGCATCGCAGTCAAGTACCGCTACGGCACGGACCCGGAAAGCAGCGAATCTCGCACGCGCCTCGTGCTCCACACGGGCATGGATACCGCCCGCGAGGGCGGCGCCAAGGGCGTGCACTGGCACATCGCCAACGAGGTGAGCTTCGTCTCCCTCGACCCGCAGCGCCGCGAGATCCCGTGGGTCCAGGTCAAGCGCGCCGACGGCAGCAAGACCACCTACATCGACGCCGAGTCCAAGGCCACGGCCGCGCAGATCTCCGCCGCGGAGCCGCGCAAGATGGCGTGCTACGACTGCCACAACTCGATCGGCCACCCGTTCCAGAACCCGGAATTCCTCGTGGACGAGGCGATCCGCACGGGCAAGGTGGATCGCGGCCTGCCCGCCACCAAGTCGCGGGCCATCGCGCTCATCACCGCCGCCGAGAAGGTGAACGGCAAGCCTGACGAGCGGGCCAAGCAGATCGACAAGCTGCTCGCCGATTCGGCCGCCAAGGCCGCGACGCCGCCGGAGCTCAAGCCGAAGGAAGAGCAGTTCAACAAGTGGATGAAGGACATGCTCATGCATGTCACCTTCGAGGAGAAGGGTTTCAGCTGGAAGTCCTTCCCGGACCACAACGGCCACACCGACACGCCCGGCTGCTTCCGTTGCCACGACGGCAAGCACTACAACGAGAAGGGCGAGGCGATCCGCCTGCAGTGCACGCTGTGCCACAACCTGCCCCAGGTCACCCGTGAAAGCGGCGAGGGCAGCGTCCCGTCGCTCGTGCCCGAGAAGATCGGCATCGACCCGCCGTCGAACCATGCCCGGCCCAACTTCATGCACACGCACGCCGACGACATCGGCCCGAACTGCGAGAAGTGCCACGGCAACGTGAAGTTCGGCCGCAAGGGCGGTGGCTTCTGCTCCAACCCGGCGTGCCACGGCCGCACCTATCCGGGCCTGAACCTCACGGTGGAGCCGCCCAAGGCGCCGGCCGCCACCGACAAGAAGGCCGCCGGCTTGCCGGCGGGCCGCGCGGGCTAGCCCGCCCCCCTACGGCGTCCCGGGGATGGTCCCCGGGACGCCTCACCCGAAGGAGCCAAGCAGATGAAGAAGATGCTGATCGCCCTGGCCGCCACCGGCCTGCTCGCCGCGGGCTTCAATGCCCCGGCTTTCGCCGACGAGGCGACGTTCAAGTCCGCCGGTTGCGCCAAGTGCCACGACCCGGACAAGAAGAAGAAGGGCGCGCCGTCCATCAAGGACATGACGGCCAAGTACAAGGGCGACAAGGCCCAGGTCGCGAAGCTGCTTTCGGTGATCAAGGGCAAGGACCACCCCGAGGTCGAGGCGAAGGACGACGACATCAAGAAGGGCACGGCCTTCGCGATCGGCGCCAAGTAGCCGCGGCGGAAGGACGAAAAAAAACGCCGGCGCGAGCCGGCGTTTTTTCTTTCCGGAGGCCCGGATTTACATCGAGAGGATCCACTTGGCCAGGGTCTTGGCGTCGTCGGCGCTCTTCGACTTGATGGGGTCGTGGTCCTCGTTGCCCACCTTGCCGCCCTTCAGGATGAAGTCGGCGAGCTTCGCCTCGTTGCCCTTCATCTTCTTGGAGACTTCCTTGAAGGCCGGGCCGTCCTTCTTCTTGTCGACGGCGTGGCACTTGAGGCAGTTGTTCTTCTTGGCGAGGGCTTCGTCGGCGCTGGCGATGCCGGGCAGGGCGAGGGCGAGGGCGACGAGGGGGAGGGCGATGCGCTTCATGGAGCAGTCTCCTGGGAAGGTCGGGGAAGAAACCGCGACATTCTTCCACAACGAAAGCCGCCGCGGCACAGTGCTTAACGGCCCGGGTGAGGGCCGGTTGACGCCGGTCAAGCAAAACGGGCCCCGCCTTGAACGGAGCCCGCGGGATGAAGCTGGTGGGTGGTACTGGGATCGAACCAGTGGCCCCTGCCGTGTGAAGGCAGTGCTCTACCGCTGAGCTAACCACCCGGAAGCCCGCCATTCTAGCGGAATTCCCGCGAATTGGCACGGGCGAGGCCGGCCGGCCGGGTAAAATGGCGGGCTGTCCGACCTGCCGAGTCCCTCGATGATCCGCACCCGATTCGCCCCCAGCCCCACCGGGTATCTCCACATCGGCGGCGCCCGCACGGCGCTCTTCTGCTGGGCCTTTGCCCGGCGCCACGGCGGCCGTTTCGTCCTTCGCATCGAGGACACGGACCAGGAGCGTTCCACGCAGGCCTCGGTGCAGGCCATTCTCGACGGGCTCTCGTGGCTGGGCATCGACTGGGACGAAGGGCCCTTCTACCAGATGCAGCGCCTCGCCCGTTACCGCGAGGTGGCCGAGCGCCTGCTCGCCGAGGGCAAGGCCTACCGCTGCTACTGCACGAAGGAAGAACTCGACGCGATGCGCGAGGCCCAGGCGGCCCGGGGCGAAAAGCCCCGATACGATCGCCGCTGGCGCGATTCGGCCGAGACGCCGCCGGCGGGCCGGCCGGCCGTGATCCGGTTCAAGAACCCGCTCGAGGGTGCGGTGGAGTGGGACGACCTCGTGAAGGGGCCCATCCGCGTCTCGAACGACGAGCTCGACGACCTGGTGATCCTGCGGGCCGACGGCGTGCCCACCTACAACTTCGGCGTCGTCGTCGACGACCTCGACATGGCGATGACCCACGTGATCCGCGGCGACGACCACGTGAACAACACGCCGCGCCAGATCAATCTCTACCGCGCGATCGGCGGCGACGTGCCGCGATTCGCCCACGTGCCCATGATCCTCGGGGCCGACGGCCAGCGGCTGTCCAAGCGTCACGGCGCCGTGAGCGTGCTCCAGTACCGCGACGAGGGCTTCGTTCCGGACGCGCTGGTGAACTACCTCGCCCGGCTGGGATGGTCCCACGGCGACGACGAGGTCTTTTCCCGCGCCCGGCTCGTCGAGTGGTTCGACCTCGAGCACGTGAGCCGCTCGCCCGCGCGCTGGGATCCGGACAAGCTCCGGTGGATGAACGGCGAATACCTGAAGGCGGTGGCGCCCGAGACGCTGGTCGAGGGGATCCGCGCCCGCAATCCCGCGCTGCACGCGGAAATCGTCGCGGCCATGGACCCGGTGGCGATGACGAGGGTGGGCGAGGGCGCCTGGTCGGTCCTCGGCGAGCACGAGGCCTTCCTGCACGAACTCGCGTGTCCCGTCACGGTGGATCCGGGCGTGGTGGAGCGGCACCTCGGCGAACGGGGGCGGGCGGTGGTCGGCGAGTTGGCCGACCTCTTGGCCTCGACCGATTGGACCGTCGAGTCCATCAAGGCCGCCCTGAACGGCTACGTGAAAGCCAAGGGGCTCAAGATGCCCGAGGTGATGATGCCCTTGCGTGTCGCGCTCACGCGCCGCGAAAAGACGAAGGCGATCGACGCCATCGCCGCGGCACTCCGCAAGGACGTGGCCCTGGAGCGCCTGCGCCACGCGGCGATGGGCTAGGGATGCTTGGCAAGCCGGCTGAAGGCCCGGTATAATCGCAGGCTCTGTTGGGGGTATAGCTCAGCTGGGAGAGCGCTTGCATGGCATGCAAGAGGTCAGCG
>ERZ761602.6703-NODE-6703-length-12700-cov-14.794860_pt1 | contig 12700 bp, 12 predicted proteins | sample MGYA00512165_ERZ761602 | MGnify/ENA primary metagenome ERZ761602 (study PRJEB28899, sample SAMN02445085) | bioreactor sludge metagenome | biome: EBPR sludge; isolation source: Thorneside wastewater treatment plant | place: Australia: Brisbane, Thorneside... | reverse complement strand
CCATCCCGACCGCACGCTGCGCAGTCTGGCCGACGCGCTTGATGCGCTGGGCGGCTGAAGGGCAGCGCTACTTAGTCGTTCGCGTGTGCTCCGGCCAGGTTTGCGGCCCAATGGCGCGTGGCAAACGTCCGATCAAGAGCGTGCGGAGTTCACGCCTCGCGGCGGCGCTTAGCGCGTCAACGTTGCCCGTCTGTATAGGGGGCCGGGATGGGCAGGCTACGAAATACAGCGTCGTCAGGGCTCCTCCTGCGAGGCCTAGAAATAGCCTTGCGTGTTCTCCCAGCCACGGCGGAGAATGCTTGATTCCGAGCAAATTCGTCCCCTTCCTGCTTTGCCACCTCCGGTCGAGAGAGGCGTGTCCGTGACCCCCGCTGCGCATGTGCGCCGGCTTGCTTCCGGCGAGTTTGTCATCCACCCTCTCGACGATCACCTTTCGGCAGTCGCCAGCTTGGGCGGGCGCTTTGCCGCGGTGATCCGGGCCGGGCCGTGGGGAGAGCTTGCCGGTGCGTGGCACGACCTCGGCAAGTACCAGCCGGCGTTTCAGAAATACATTGCCTCAGCCAGTGGGCTGGACGCGCACATAGAAGCGCCCGGCAGGGTCAAGCACGCGATCGCCGGTGCGGTTCACGCGGCCCGCGAGTTGGGACCCTATGGCCAACTGCTCGCCTACCTGATTGCCGGTCACCACGCTGGTTTGCCAGATTGGCATCCGGGGGAGGCTGCCGGAGCAGCGCTTTCCCAGGAACTGCGGGATGAGCAGACGACGCTGGCGCAAGCGCTAGCCGGTGGCGCTCCCCAGTCCGTTCTTTCGCCTGGCATCGCGCTGAGCAAGCCGACGATTCGCCGGCCTGAGGACCTCCACTTCTGGCTGCGGATGCTTTTCTCCTGCCTGGTCGACGCGGACTTTCTCGACACCGAGGCGTTCATGGCTGACGGGCGGGCCGAAATGCGCGGCGGTTACCCGGCGATCGGGGTTCTCCGAAACGCCTTTGACCAGCACATGGCGAGCCGCTTCGCGGTCGCCGATACGCCAGTCAAGCGCCTGCGAGGCGAGATTCTTGGTACCTGCATTGGGCGCGCCGGGGAGTCGCCGGGGCTGTTCAGCCTGACCGTACCGACCGGAGGCGGCAAGACGCTGGCCTCGCTCGGTTTCGCCCTGCATCACGCAGAAATGCACGGCTTGAGCCGGGTCATTTATGTCATTCCCTACACCAGCATCATCGAGCAGACGGCCGACGTCTTTCGCAGCGTTTTCGACGGCGTGGATCCCTCGCCGGTCATCGAACATCACTGCAACATCGACGCAGAAAACGAAACGGGCAAGAGCAGAACGGCGTGCGAAAACTGGGACGCGCCAATCGTGGTGACCACCAACGTCCAATTTTTCGAATCGCTTTACGCCGCCAGACCGTCGCGTTGTCGCAAGTTGCACAACATCGCCAACAGCGTCGTCGTTCTCGACGAGGCGCAGTTACTGCCCCCAGAACATCTGGCGCCGATCCTCGACGCCCTGCGGCAGCTGATCGAGCACTATGGAGTGACTGTCGTGTTGTCCACCGCCACCCAGCCGGAGCTGCACAAGACGCGGGCCGACGCTTTCGGGCATGTGCAGTTGGCGGGCCTCGGTGACGCACGGGAGCTGGCGCCCGATCCGCGACGGCTTTACCGGGAGCTGGAGCGGGTCAGTGTTTCCCTGCCCGACTCACCGCGGCAGCGCTGCAGTTGGGAAACCATTGCCGGCGAACTCGGAGAGCACGAGCGAGTCCTGTGCATCGTCAATCGTCGGGACGACGCGTCGACGCTCTGGGGCTTGCTCCCCGAGGGTGCCTTGCACCTGTCGGCCCGCATGTGCGGCGCACACCGTGCCGCGGTGATCGCCGAGATTCGCCGTCGCCTGGCGGCTGCCGAGCCCGTGCGCGTGGTCAGCACGCAGCTCGTTGAAGCCGGCGTTGATCTGGACTTCCCGGTCGTCTATCGGGCGATGGCCGGGCTGGACTCGATCGGCCAGGCCGCTGGCCGCTGCAACCGCGAGGGGGCTCTGCCAGACAAGGGACGGGTGGTCGTCTTCAATCCGCCGAAGCCTTCGCCAAGCGGGCTGTTGCTGAAGGCGGAACAAGCTGCCGAAATTGTTCTGTCGGGCGCAGCGGGTGAGCCACTCACCCCGCTACAATTCGCTCACTACTTTGATTGTTTCTACGGCGGCGTGAACAGCTACGACAAGGCGCACGTTCTGGACTTGTTGCACACCGACGCGGCGAAGGGGCAAATTCAGTTTCGCTCAGCCGCGCAGGGCTTCCGCCTGATTCCGGACGAGGGGCAGCGCCAGGTGATGGTGAGCTGGGGCCAGGGAGGTGCCTTGATCGAGTTGCTCAAGCAGATCGGTCCGAACCGTGATTTGCTGCGCAAGCTGCAACGTCATGCCGTTTCGCTCTACGAGTACCAGTGGCAGCAGTTGCTCGCCAGCGGTGATCTGGAATGGCACATGGATTTCTTGATTCAGGCGAGCGATGCGCTGTACCACCCGGTGCTCGGGCTGTTGCCGGAAGTGCCGGACGACGCGCCGTCGAGCCTGGTCGTCTGAAAGGAGTTGCCTTGAAAAGCTATTGTCTTGAAGTAAGCGGCGACTTCGCCTGCTTTACCCGACCCGAAATGAAGGTCGAGCGGGTGAGCTACGATGTCATTACGCCTTCGGCGGCACGCGCGATCTTCGAGTCGATCCTCTGGAAGCCGGCAATTCGCTGGCGCGTGACCCGGATCGATGTGCTGAAACCGATCCGCTGGATTTCACTGCGCCGCAACGAGGTGAGCGCCGTGGTCCCGATGAACAGCGTCAAAGGCGCAATGAACAAGGGAGGCGGCGACCTCGCGCTCTACGTGGAAGAGGTGCGTCAACAGCGCGCGGGGCTGTTCCTGCGCGACGTGGCTTATCGAATCCACGGCGGGCTTGAACTTCGTGATGGCTCGGGCCACCGGCAGAATTTTCCTCATCTCGTCAAGCGGCCGAGCAACGATCCGGACGAGCAGCGTGCTGCGGACGAAGGCAATACCTTGCCCAAGTTCATGGCCATGTTCGAGCGCCGGGCACGCAAGGGACAGTGCGTCAACCAGCCGTATCTGGGTTGCCGGGAGTTCGCTTGCGACTTTCGACTCGTCGACGGCGTCGACGAAGCCTCCGAGCCGATCCCCGAAAGTCGCGACCTTGGCTGGATGTTGCACGATCTGGATTTCGACAACCCGGCCGACCCGCGGCCCCGCTTCTTCCGCGCCGAGTTGAAGAGTGGCGTGCTCGCGGTCCCCGACTGGAGCGACCCGGAGGTGCGAGGATGATTCTCCAGGCGCTTAACGACTACTACGCCCGCAAGGCCGCCGATCCGCAAACGAGCCTGGCTCCCGAGGGCTTCGAAGTCAAGGCCATTCCATTCGTGCTGGTGCTCGATGCCGACGGACGCCTCTTGCAGCTGGCAGACCGGCGGGAGGGTGTTGGCAAGAAGAAGGAGGCCCGAGCCGAATTGGTGCCGCAGGGCATAAAAAAGACGTCGGGCGTGGCGGCGAATCTGCTTTGGGACACGGCAGAGTATGTCCTCGGTGTCGACACCCGCGGCAAGCGCGAACGGGTCGTGGAGCAACATCAGGCCTTCGTCAAGCGGTTCGCGGATACCTTTGCTGCTGATCCCGAGGACCCCGGCCTGCGTGCCGTCAAAGCCTTTCTTGAAGAACACCTGCTGGCGGCCCGTGAAGAGCTGCCTGCGCATCCCGCCTGGCAAGAAGTCATGGAAACGAACCCCCTGCTAAGTTTTCAGTTGCACACCGACACCGTTCTGGTTTGCCAGCGGCCAGCCGTGGTTGCCGCGCTGCGTGCGGGGCAAGGAGGGCAGGGCGCGCCGGCAGACGGCATCTGCCTCGTTTCCGGGGAGGCCGATGTCATCGAACGGCTGCATCCATCGATCAAGGGCGTCTGGGGCGCCCAGACCTCGGGTGCCAACATCGTCTCGTTCAACCTCGACGCCTTCAGCTCGTACGGCAAGGCACAGAGCTTCAACGCGCCGGTCGGCAGCCGGGCGGCTTTCGCCTATACCACGGCACTGAATCACCTGCTGAGCAAGGGCTCCCGGCAGCGCATGCAGGTTGGCGACGCGTCGACGGTGTTCTGGGCGGAAAAAGCGAGTGGTGCGCCGTTCGAGTCTGCCTTTCTGGATTTTCTCGACGCGCGCGGCGACGATCCGGATTGCGGCACGCGAGCGGTGGCCAGCCTCTACGCCAGCGTCCGCAATGGCCGGCCTTTCACCAGCGATGACGAACAGCGCTACCATGTCCTGGGTTTGTCGCCAAACGCCGCGCGCCTTGCCATCCGCTTCTGGCATGTGGCCAGCATTGGCGAGTTGGCGACGGCCTTCCTTCGCCATTTTGAGGACCTGGAAATCGACCGGCCAGCGTACGAGGCCACGGCGCCTCTATCGCTGTATCGCCTGCTGACCAGCACGGCGCTGCAGGGCAAGGCCGAGAACGTCGCTCCGAACCTCGGCGGCGACCTCATGCGCGCCATCCTGAAGGCGCTGCCGTATCCAGAAACCTTGATGCAGAGTGCGCTCAGGCGCATTCGCGCCGAGCGGGAGGTGAGCTTCCCGCGCGCTGCCCTGCTCAAGGCTTATCTCATTCGCAACCGCCAAGACAAGGAGATTACCGTGTCACTCGATTCCCGCAATATCGATCCCGGCTACCGCCTCGGACGCCTGTTCGCCGCCCTGGAACGTGTTCAGGAGCGCGCTCAGGGCAACCTCAACGCCAGTATTCGCGATCGCTACTACGGCGCCTTCTCGACGACACCGATGACCGTCTTGCCAATGTTGATGCGTCTCAAGAATCACCACCTCGCCAAGCTCGCGAACCGCGGCGAAGCCGTCAATCTCGAGAAGCTGCTCGCCGAGATCGTCGACGGGCTGGCTGATGTGCCGGCCCGCCTGAGCCTGACCGAACAGGCGCGTTTCGCCGTTGGCTACTACCACCAACGTCAGTTCTTCTTCCACCGGGCCGATGCGGACGCGACGGATCCATCTCCCAATCCTCTTGCCGAATAAGGAACGACCATGAGTCTCAATCACCGCTACGACTTTGTGCTGCTGTTTGATGTCAAGGACGGCAACCCGAATGGCGATCCGGATGCCGGTAACCTGCCCAGGCTCGACGCCGAAACCGGGCACGGTCTGGTCACCGATGTCTGCATCAAGCGCAAGGTGCGCAACTACGTCGGCATCGTCCATGGCGAGCAGCCACCCTACGAGATCTACGTCAAGGAAAAGGCCATCCTCAACAGGCAGCATGAGCGTGCCTACGAAGGGATCGGGAAGAAGGATCTGCTGAAGGGTGATGACAAGAAGCGCAAGGGCGGCGACGCCGTCGATGAGGCTCGCCAGTGGATGTGCAGGAATTTCTTCGACGTGCGCACCTTTGGTGCCGTCATGTCTACCGGCGTCAATTGCGGGCAGGTGCGTGGCCCCGTGCAGCTGACCTTTGCACGTTCCGTTTCGCCGGTGGTTGCCCTGGAACATTCGATCACGCGCATGGCAGTGGCAACCGAGGCCGAAGCCGAGAAGCAGAGCGGCGATAACCGCACGATGGGACGGAAGTTCACCATTCCCTACGGCCTCTACCGGGCACACGGCTTTGTTTCAGCGCATCTTGCTCGGCAAACCGGTTTTGGCGAGGCGGATCTGGATCTGTTCTTCAAGTCACTGGAAAGCATGTTCGAGGAAGATCGTTCCGCCGCTCGCGGCGAAATGGCGACACGCGGCCTGTACGTGTTCAAGCACGATTCCGAACTCGGCAACGCGCCGGCGCATGCCTTGTTCGACCGATTGACGGTGCTGCGTCAGGGCGAGGAAGTGGTCCGCGCCTTTGGCGCCTATTCCGTGCTCTTCGACGGTAACGAGGTCGCGGTTGGCCAGTCTGTCGCCGTCTCCCCGGGGGTCACCATGAGCAGGCGGTGTTGAAGAGCCGCTGCAGGGGCTTGGCGAGGGTGCGCACCAGGACAAGGGAGTTACCGTGTTGGTCCGGTTAAGATGACGACGAGCGACGGCCTGACCCCGGAGGTATTCCGGGTCTGTGAAAAGGAGTCAGGCAATGGACTGGCATGAGCGCATTGTTTCCGATCCGGGCACTCTGTTCAGCCCGGGCCTCAACGATCGCGCGGTCCGTGGTCTTGCACGCAAGGAAGGGCGTTGTCTGCTGACCTTCGACGCGGATTTTGGCGATCTGGTCGTCATGCAGGGTGTGTCTCCGTCGCCGACCATCCTCTTCTTCCGAATGCAGCCACTCATTTTCGAGGGCGTCCTGCCTGCTGCCTTGCGTGCCTTGGCCGAGGTGCCTGACGGCGTCCTGGCGGTGATTGCCCGTAATGAAATCCGCTTGCGACCACTCCCGGAGGTGAGCCCAGGTGCCTGACAGTTCCGACCCCATTCCAGTCTCGGCGATCCAGCACTGGTGCTATTGCCCGCGCCAGTGCCTGCTGATCCACGCCGAGCAGGCCTTCGCCGAGAACGTGCATACCATGCGCGGGCAGGCGGTGCATGCGCGCGTCGATCAGGCCGGCATGGAAACGCGGGCGGGAGTTCGCACGGCGCGCTCGGTGCCACTGTGGTGCGATCGGCTTGGGCTGGTCGGGAAAGCCGATGTCGTCGAATTTCTCGCGGACGGAACGCCGTATCCGGTCGAGTACAAGCATGGGCGCAAGGGGAAGGCGGCCAAGGGCGTGCATGACCACCTCCAACTCGCGGCGCAAGCACTGTGCCTCGAAGAGATGACTGGCAAGGAGGTTACCGTCGGTGCCATCTATCACGCCACCTCGCATCGCCGCCGAGAGGTAGCGATCGGCGACGGGCTTCGCGCGCAGGTCGAAGAGACGGTCGCCGCGATCCGGCAGGCGCTGACCTCAGGTAACCTGCCACCACCGGCCAATGACGAGCGTTGCCGCGAATGCTCGCTGATCGATCTTTGCCAACCCGCACCGCTGGCGGCGCGGGCGCGCCAGAGAGAACTCGCGGCTGACCTCTTTCTTGCCGAAGATTGAAGATGCAGACCCTGCTCAACACGCTTTACGTCGGCACGCAGATGTCCTACCTGCATCTCGACAACAATACCGTTCGCGTCGAGGTGGAACGGGAAACCAGGCTCCGCGTGCCGCTGCATCACCTGGGTGGCGTCGTGCTCTTCGGCAACGTGCTGGTTTCTCCGGCGCTGATTCATCGGCTGGCCGATGAGGGCAAGAGTCTGGTGCTCCTTAGCGAGCACGGCCGCTTCAAAGCCCGGATGGAAGGGCCTGTATCCGGCAATATCCTGCTCCGCCAGGCTCAGTATGCGCGCGCGGGGGATCCGGCCTTTGCCCTGGCCATCGCTCGCGCCGTGGTCGCCGGCAAGATAAAAAATACGCGGCAGCTGCTCTTGCGCGGCGGGCGCGAGGCACAGGACGACGACGACAGAACTCGCCTGAGACGGCGTGCCGACGACCTCGCCGCCTCGCTGCGCGCATTGCCAACAGCCGGCGATCTCGACACGGTACGAGGCCTCGAAGGCGAGGCCGCGCGCCAGTATTTCGCAGGACTGAATCTGGTGCTTCGTCCCGAGGCGCGGGCGGTCTTCGCCATGGACGGTCGCAGCCGCCGGCCTCCCCGCGACCGGATCAACGCCCTGCTCTCGTTCCTCTACGCGATGCTGATGAACGACTGCCGCTCGGCCGTCGAGGCAGTCGGCCTCGATCCTCAATTGGGCTTCCTGCATGCCGTCCGGCCCGGCCGCGCCGCTTTGGCCCTCGATCTGATGGAGGAGTTCAGGGCGTTGGCGGACCGTCTGGCGCTGACCCTGATCAACCGCGGCCAGGTTCAGGCGGGTGACTTCACTGAACATGAGGGCGGCGCGGTAACGCTGGCCGACGATGGGCGAAAGACGGTGATCGTTGCCTGGCAAGAAAAGAAGCGGGAAGAACTTGCGCACCCCTTGCTCCAGCAGGCTGTGGCCATCGGTCTGCTGCCGCTTCTACAGGCTCGCTTTCTCGCACGCACCTTGCGTGGCGAAATGGAGAGCTATCTCCCCTTTGTCTCGAGGTGAATCCCTATGTTGGTGATCGTTTGCTACGACGTAAGTACAGAGACCCGCGAAGGGCGCCGCCGTCTGAGACGAGTCGCCAAGGTCTGCGAGAGCACCGGGCAGCGGGTTCAAAAGTCGGTCTTCGAGTGCAAGATCGACCGAATGCAACTTGAGGAGTTGGAGCGCCGCCTACTGGCTGAAATCATCGTCGATGAGGATTGTCTGCGCCTGTATCGCCTCGCGGAAACGCGTGCTTGCGAAGTTCGCGAGTACGGGCGTTTTCGTGCGCTGGACTACGACGCGCCGTTGCTGGTGTAGGTGCGGCCGGCGATGCGCGAACCACGAGTGGCCAATGAAATGCGGGAGGTTCGCGCACCTTGCATATCATTGTTTTTACATGGAAAAAATTGAGAGCAACATTTTTCTCTTAGGTGCAGCACCCCGTTTGCGTCGAGGTTCGCGCAAAGCGATCCAAAACCGCTGCATGCACGAGCACTTGGACGCGAACGACACGCTCCCCGGCGACGGGGAGCGAGGATTGAAACCGGCCATCCGCGGCGAGGTAGAGCACCGGCTCGGACACGCTCCCCGGCGACGGGGAGCGAGGATTGAAACAGTCTTTTTGCGCCCCAGGTCGTAAGCCGCCCGACACACGCTCCCCGGCGACGGGGAGCGAGGATTGAAACCAGCATGCGAATCCAGGAACCACGACTGCACCCATACACGCTCCCCGGCGACGGGGAGCGAGGATTGAAACCTCCTTTGTGGCAGACCAGGCCAGCACCGGGCGTGGACACGCTCCCCGGCGACGGGGAGCGAGGATTGAAACCGGTTGTACTGTAGGCTGCATGATGTGGCGGTCCTCACACGCTCCCCGGCGACGGGGAGCGAGGATTGAAACCGCTCTTGAGGGCAGCCTAAAAAACTGACCGCCTACACGCTCCCCGGCGACGGGGAGCGAGGATTGAAACTCGACGTTGGTGAGGTCTTGCGTGGCACGCACCTGACACGCTCCCCGGCGACGGGGAGCGAGGATTGAAACCAGACACCGATTACAGCCTCGACAGCGACAGCAAGACACGCTCCCCGGCGACGGGGAGCGAGGATTGAAACAGGAAAACGGCGCCTTGCGCAGCACCGGCGACGTACACGCTCCCCGGCGACGGGGAGCGAGGATTGAAACTTTTTGGAGCACTACCATGCCGACTCCCACAGTCACACGCTCCCCGGCGACGGGGAGCGAGGATTGAAACGCTTCACGACCGGCATCGCGCTGGCCATCACCGGGACACGCTCCCCGGCGACGGGGAGCGAGGATTGAAACCATGATCACAAACTTTTCGTCGTCTCGTCGCCGAACACGCTCCCCGGCGACGGGGAGCGAGGATTGAAACATGAATCGCATCAGCTTGGCGCTGTCGGCTTGCGCACACGCTCCCCGGCGACGGGGAGCGAGGATTGAAACAGATGCTGGCGTTCGTTGCAGTACGGGCATGGGAACACGCTCCCCGGCGACGGGGAGCGAGGATTGAAACCTGATACTCCGAGTCGAAGGTGTCGTGGCCGTCGCACACGCTCCCCGGCGACGGGGAGCGAGGATTGAAACGCATCTTTTCCGCCGCGCTGGGGTGCAGGCGGACACACGCTCCCCGGCGACGGGGAGCGAGGATTGAAACGATCGCACCAGCACCCAGGCACCACATGCCGGAAACACGCTCCCCGGCGACGGGGAGCGAGGATTGAAACCCAACGTGGCGCCGGCCTACGGGTCGGTGCTCGGCAGACACGCTCCCCGGCGACGGGGAGCGAGGATTGAAACGTCCTGCAGCCGTAGCGCGCCATCGATCTTGCAGACACGCTCCCCGGCGACGGGGAGCGAGGATTGAAACCTGTGGCCGGGGATGAAAGGCGGGCAGCAGCTCGACACGCTCCCCGGCGACGGGGAGCGAGGATTGAAACAGCGCAAACCAGTTGCTTGAGCAATTCCGACGAAACACGCTCCCCGGCGACGGGGAGCGAGGATTGAAACTTGCTGAACGAATGGACCGATGTGCTGTTCACGATACACGCTCCCCGGCGACGGGGAGCGAGGATTGAAACGACGTGGTCTATATCGGTACCATCCTGCATCACGAACACGCTCCCCGGCGACGGGGAGCGAGGATTGAAACCGGTGTAGCCATTACATCATTCTCCTGGAACTGCCAACACGCTCCCCGGCGACGGGGAGCGAGGATTGAAACTACGTCCGCAAGCGTGTCGGCGGCAAGATTCGCAACACACGCTCCCCGGCGACGGGGAGCGAGGATTGAAACGACTGAAACAGCGCAAGGCGCCGAAAAGTTCAACACACGCTCCCCGGCGACGGGGAGCGAGGATTGAAACGACTGAAACAGCGCAAGGCGCCGAAAAGTTCAACACACGCTCCCCGGCGACGGGGAGCGAGGATTGAAACTCGAACATCGGCAAAGCGATGCGCGAAGATGCCGCACACGCTCCCCGGCGACGGGGAGCGAGGATTGAAACCGAGCGTATCAGGTCGCGAAAATGCTGCCCCTGATCGACACGCTCCCCGGCGACGGGGAGCGAGGATTGAAACCCCGGTATGAACATACCCACGAACGCCAGAAACCACACACGCTCCCCGGCGACGGGGAGCGAGGATTGAAACTCGCGCAAGGAGACCGGTCCAGGCGGTGCCTGGTCGACACGCTCCCCGGCGACGGGGAGCGAGGATTGAAACCGATCCGGCATACCAGTAAACGGAAGCCGATTCCAACACGCTCCCCGGCGACGGGGAGCGAGGATTGAAACCAGCTGATCCATTTTTCATTGCTCGTTGTGATCGACACGCTCCCCGGCGACGGGGAGCGAGGATTGAAACAGCGCCATACACTGCATCGACGCAAAAAACAGGCGGACACGCTCCCCGGCGACGGGGAGCGAGGATTGAAACTCGTTCGAGATAGCCGTCCCCGGTGATGCGCTCGGACACGCTCCCCGGCGACGGGGAGCGAGGATTGAAACAGCCAATCCTCAACGAATGGGGCCCATAACACTCGACACGCTCCCCGGCGACGGGGAGCGAGGATTGAAACTGGCTCTGGCCCGAATTATCGGGCATAAGGATTTGGACACGCTCCCCGGCGACGGGGAGCGAGGATTGAAACATTACTCGTTGTGATCGGGCAGACGTTGGAAAGCGACACGCTCCCCGGCGACGGGGAGCGAGGATTGAAACTCGCTTCCAGGCCGGGAAGTTCACGGTGTTGCCACGACACGCTCCCCGGCGACGGGGAGCGAGGATTGAAACATCAAATGCAGCCAGGTCGGCGGCACGCAGGCGGCGACACGCTCCCCGGCGACGGGGAGCGAGGATTGAAACATTCGGGCGAAATATCCCGGCCTGTAATCCGAGCCGGACACGCTCCCCGGCGACGGGGAGCGAGGATTGAAACGAGCCCTTGACGCATGGCGATCACGATGTCCTCGGACACGCTCCCCGGCGACGGGGAGCGAGGATTGAAACAATCATCAACAACGGCAACAGAAAGGGGAACGAAAGACACGCTCCCCGGCGACGGGGAGCGAGGATTGAAACATGGCCTGGGCGCTGGTCCAGTTGATGGCAAGCATGACACGCTCCCCGGCGACGGGGAGCGAGGATTGAAACTGCAGCTCGCGCGAACCCGGCAGAAGCCCCTTGATGACACGCTCCCCGGCGACGGGGAGCGAGGATTGAAACCGCTGGGTCTGGTGTTCGGCCGCCTGCACCATGCGACACGCTCCCCGGCGACGGGGAACGAGGATTGAAACTCTGGCGTTGGAATCTACCCTGTGGGCAGCTTCATGACACGCTCCCCGGCGACGGGGAGCGAGGATTGAAACTCACGAGAGGACAGCAGCTGCTCCAGCGTCGGGCGGACACGCTCCCCGGCGATGGGGAGCGAGGATTGAAACGCTCACGCGGCGCTCTTCGTCTGGCGTCCATTTGGACACGCTCCCCGGCGACGGGGAGCGAGGATTGAAACATCCGCATCCCTGAAACCCACTTGCCGACCGGCCGACACGCTCCCCGGCGACGGGGAGCGAGGATTGAAACCGGTGGGTGCCTCGGCTACGGTGTACAGCGCGGCGGACACGCTCCCCGGCGACGGGGAGCGAGGATTGAAACACTAGTACGTGGTGTGGGAACGAACCCGCGCCCAGGACACGCTCCCCGGCGACGGGGAGCGAGGATTGAAACCGCCGGATCGAGACCAGAAGGCATTGGATCGGGAGACACGCTCCCCGGCGACGGGGAGCGAGGATTGAAACACACAAGAGGGTGACGAAAAAACCCCGTTACGCGGACACGCTCCCCGGCGACGGGGAGCGAGGATTGAAACCATCGGGGTTCTGGTGGCATCGAAGACGCGGGCGCCGACACGCTCCCCGGCGACGGGGAGCGAGGATTGAAACTCGGGCCGCCGGCGCGCCTGCGCGAATGCGTGCGAGACGCGCTCCCCGGCGACGGGGAGCGCGGCGAGTCAGAGTGGTCGACGGGCGTGCGGGGTAGCCTAGCCGGGGCCCGGGCGCCCCGGGCCCGTTGTGCGCTTGCCTTCAGCTGAATGAGCTGGCATTG
>ERZ761602.6702-NODE-6702-length-12701-cov-222.079946_pt1 | contig 12701 bp, 14 predicted proteins | sample MGYA00512165_ERZ761602 | MGnify/ENA primary metagenome ERZ761602 (study PRJEB28899, sample SAMN02445085) | bioreactor sludge metagenome | biome: EBPR sludge; isolation source: Thorneside wastewater treatment plant | place: Australia: Brisbane, Thorneside... | reverse complement strand
ATCTGTCAGGTCGTCTGCAAGTTCCGCAACTATGCCATACAAATCATCAGGCTGGGGCCTTTTCTTAAGGGGGTGTGAACGATTACCATGCGATTGCCCTGTGCCTTGGGCCAAAACCGTGACCTGCGCGGAAACCTTTCTGGTTGATGTCGGTCAAGACAGTGAAGCGGCGGCTTGAGCTGCTCAGGTCCTTCGCCAAGAATCGCAGTTTGACGGCGGCTGCCCGGCACAAGGCACATCCGGACCTGCGATCGGGTTTCTTGTGGCTATTCTTCAATCCCTTGCGCAAGCCGCCGTTGCGGACGTTCGAACGGCGCAGGAATCCCAACGAGGAGAGCCAGGCATGAGTACAGTGGCGGTGACCATCGACTACAGCAACGGCGCTCACAAGCATTTCTCAAGCATTCCTTGGAAAGAGGGCTTGACGATCCTTGGAGCCTTACAGGCGAGCGAGGGAATTGTCCCTGGAGCCACAATCAGTTTCGGCTCCGACCGGGTCGGCCACGTCCTCAAGCTCGTCATCGACGGTTCACCTCGGGAGGACGGACCACCCTCTGAATGGGTGGTCTGGGTCAACGCGAAACCCTTTCAGGGTCGTCTCGGCACGGAAACGAGCTTCGGCTTCAGGCCGGATGAACGCGAGGGCAACCTGCTCAAACCCGGAGATCACGTCCTGATCAAACAGTCTTTGGTGCCCTGATGAGGCCCGGTGTCAGGAGAAACGGGTGTGCCTGGGCGCTGCTGCGCGCGCGGCTCCATGAGACTGTTCCGCTCGCCTGCCCACGCTGCGGTGGCGAGATGTGAATCGTCGCCTTCATCGCTCTGACCGCAAACATCCTACCGATCGTCGCCAGACTGGAGTGCGGAAACGGAAGCTTTGCCCGTCCGCTGCACCGCTGGCGCATGTGATCTGGCAACGCTCAGCAGGTGACGTGGAACAACCCGATGATTCTGCCCTTGCCCTTGTTGTAGGCTTCAATCGCCTGCGGCGTCGGCTGCAGAACCACGCGGCAGTCATGATTGGTGAACGAACGATTGATCGTGATCAGCGTCCTGCGGCACTCCTGGCGCAGCTTGCGCCAACTCGATGCGCGGCGCGTACTCGCGCCGGTCCGCGAGGATCATGCTGGGCTGCCGAAAGGAAGCGAGCATCGCTGCCAGAAAATCGACACTGCGCCAATTTGCTCAGATGATCTTGTTCAACGGGTACTCGACAATTCCCTCGGCGCCGATCTTGATCAGTTCCGGGACGATGCTTCGCACCTTCCTTTCCGGGAGGATGCTCTCGATCGAAACCCAGTCGGAATTGTGCAGATGGGCAACCGTCGGATTGTTGAGGCTCGGGAGGATCTCGGTGATGGCAGTGACACGGTCTCCCGGGGCGTTCATCTTCAGGCCGACCATCCCTTCCGCGCGCAGCGTCGATTGCAGCAGGGTAGCGATCTGCTCGATCTTGACCCGCTTCCAGGGGTCTTGCCATGCCTTTCTGTTGGCAATCATCACCGGCAGCGACTCCATCAGTTCGCAAACGATCCGCAAGCCATTGGCACGAATGGTTGAACCCGTCTCGGTGACCTCGACGATCGCGTCACACAGCCCCTCGACCACCTTCGCCTCGGTGGCCCCCCATGAGAATTCAACGGTGACCGGGATGTTGCGCTCGGCAAAGTAACGCTTGGTGAAACCCACCAGTTCGGTCGAAATGGTGCCGCCTCGGAGATCCTCCGGCGAGCGAACCGTGGAGTCGTCATTGACCACCAGAACCCAGCGCACCGTTCCGCGGGAAACCTTGGAGTAAACCATCTCGCAGACTTCGACGACATCCGAATCGCTCTCCCGGACCCAGTCCCTGCCGGCAATACCGACGTCGATGGTGCCTCGTTCGACATACCTGGCCATCTCCTGGGGACGAATCAGGCTGCATTTCATTTCCTCGTCGTCGACGTTTGGAAAGTAGCTGCGCGATGCCGTCGTGATCCGCCAGCCGGCCTTGCGGAACAGTTCGACGGTGGACTCCTCGAGGCTCCCCTTGGGAATGCCGACCTTCAGCAGATCGCTCATTTCTTGTACACCTGCGCCGGGTTGAACAGGGGCTTGGAATGTTCCACCCAGGTTCCGTCCTCCCATTTCACGAAGAAGCAGCTGCGGTTGCCGGTATGGCAGGCCGCAGGGCCGTTCTGCCTGACCTTGATGACCACCGTGTCGGCATCGCAGTCCGTCAAGACCTCGACCACATCCTGGGTGTTGCCGGACTCCTCGCCCTTCATCCAGTACTTGTTGCGTGAGCGACTGAAGAACCAGGTCTTGCCGGACTCCAGAGTCAGGTTCAACGTCTTCTCGTCCATGAAGGCGACCATCAGCACCTCGCCGTTCTCGGCATCCTGAATCACGGCGGGGATCAACCCGCCCATCTTGTCGAAATCAATCTTGATCACGGAGCATGCATTCCTTGTGCGTTGAGTGTTGACCAATGCAACAGCTTCGAGCGGCATTGGCGCCTGACGGCGCGCCGCACAGGCGCGAACGCGTCAGTCTAGTCGCTCCGGCGCGCGGGGAACAGCGGCAAATTCAGTATCGGAGCAGCGTGCGCCGAACTCGGTCCAGCAGAAGATCGCCTTCCTGCGAACCGTCGGGATGGTCAGGATCTCATGGAAGCTGCGGCTCGCCTTTGTGCGAGCGGCTGACTGGCGAATGGGAAGCCCCCTCGACGGGCAAGACGTCCTGGCAACGCCAAGAGGATTGAGGCGAAAGGCCCGGCGCTGGGGAACCTGGAGGAACGGCAATCCGCACCACTTCTGGCGTCTGGGCTCAGCCTTCCGCGGCGACGCCGCTGCGCACCCCATCCCCACCTTCTGTCACTCGGCAGCGGCTGGCGACGACTCCCCCAGGACGCTCTCGGCAAGCCGTACCCAGTAGCTGACGCCAAGGGGCAGGAGTTCGTCGTTGAAGTCGTAGTGCGGATTGTGCAGCGTACAGCCGCCCGTACCCGGGCCGTTACCGAGCCAGACGTAGCACCCCGGTTTCTCGCGCAACATGTACGCGAAATCCTCAGCGCCCATCGAGGGCAACTCGCTGGTGCGGACATTGTCGGCACCAAGCAGGCGCGTGGCAACACGGCGACAGAGCTCGCTCTCGGCTGGACTGTTGACCGTCGGTGGATAGCGGTGGTCGAAGCGAACCGAGATCTGCGCCGCGAAGGCGCTCGCGACGCCGCTGCAGATCCGCTCGATGGCTCGTTCCACGAGTTCCTGGACCTCTGGCTTGAAGCTGCGGATCGTGCCACGCAGGACGGCATCGTCCGGGATGATGTTCCAGGCTTCCCCGCCGTGAATCTGCGTGACGCTGACCACTGCCGATTCGCAGGGATGCACGTTGCGGGCGACGACCGTCTGCAGCGCAAGCGTCAATTGACTCGCGACGACCAGGGTATCAACCCCTTGTTGTGGCATCGCGGCATGACATCCATGGCCGCGGACGGCGATCTCGAAGGCACAGGTACCGGCCATGACCGGACCCGGCATCACCGCCAACTGCCCCACCGGCAATCCCGGCCAGTTGTGGAGACCAAAGACGGCCGTCATCGGAAAGCGGTCGAACAGGCCGTCCTCGATCATGACGGCCGCCCCGCCCTCCGACTCCTCGGCTGGCTGGAAGATGAAGTACACGCTGCCGTCGATCGCCAGCTCATCCCGGTGTGCCGCCAAGTAGCGCGCTGCGCCGAGGAGGATCGCCGTATGCCCGTCATGGCCGCAGGCGTGCATCTGCCCGGAGTGGCGCGAGCGGTGCGGAAAGTCGTTCTTCTCGTGCAATGGCAGGGCGTCCATGTCGGCGCGAAGCCCAATGCCGCGGCGGCCGCGGCCCTTGCGCAGAATTCCGACGACTCCCGTACCGGCAAGGCCGCGGTCGACCTCGAGACCGTAGCGCGCCAATTCCCGCGCGACCAGGTCAGCCGTGCGGAACTCGGCAAAGGCGAGTTCCGGGTGCGCATGGATGTCGCGACGCAACGCCGCGAGTTCTTCGACAAAGGGAATGCTGAGGATGCTCATGAACCCGCTCCGTCCGCTGGGAAACGGCAGTTTAATGCAGCGCAGCTTGCCCGTGCGACCGGGCATCCGTTATGCTTCGCCACATGCATCTCGTTCTCATCAGCGGCCTGTCCGGTTCCGGCAAATCGATCGCCCTCAAGGTGCTCGAGGATGCGGACTACTATTGCGTCGACAACCTGCCCGCGCAGTTGTTGCAGCCGCTCGTCGGGCAACTCGACCTGCAGGGCTATGACAAGGTCGGCGTCGTCATCGATATCCGCGGCGGCAACAGTGTCGCGACACTGCCGCTGCAGCTCGACGCCTTGCGCGAACAGGATCTCGAGCTGCAGTTCCTGTTCCTCGATGCGCAGGATGCCACCCTGATCAAGCGCTATTCGGAGACCCGCCGCCGGCATCCGCTGGCCAGCGACCAGCTGACGTTGACCGAGGCCCTTGCCGCCGAACGCGGCCGGCTGGCCGGCCTCTCGGCCCTCGGCCACCACATCGATACGAGCGGAGTGAAACCTGCTGCACTGCGCGAATGGGTGCGCCAGTTCGTCAAGAGCACCATCGCCAGCGACCCCTGTCGCGGACTGACCTTGCTCTTCGAGTCCTTTGGCTTCAAGAACGGCATTCCGCTCGACGCCGACCTCGTCTTCGACGTCCGCTGCCTGCCCAATCCGCATTACGACCTCAACCTGCGGCCATTGACCGGGCGGGACGCAGCCGTGGTCGAATTCCTCGAGGCCGAAGCCGACGTCCTGCGCATGCGCTCCGACATCGCCCGTTTCGTTCGCGCGTGGCTGCCGGCGTACGTCCAGGACAGTCGCAACTACCTGACCGTTGCCATCGGCTGTACCGGTGGCCAGCATCGGTCGGTGTATTTCGCCGAATGGCTGGCACGCGAGTTTCGCGACTGTGCGCGCGTCCTGGTCAGACATCGCGAACTGGCCGCACCGAGCATGGCGGCCGGCAGCAGCGCGTGATCCGCTGGCTGGTCCTGCTGAAGCCGGGCGACTGCCTGCTGATCGCGCTTGGCCTCGCCGGCGTCGTCGCGTCGTTTCCGCTGGCGTGGCGGGCAGGCGTCGCCGAAAAGGCCGTCGTCAGGCGTGGCGGCGAGCTCTTTTCGGAACTCGACCTGCGACACGATCGGCGCCTCGATGTGCCAGGGCCACTGGGCGTGACGACCGTGCTCGTTGACCGCCGTCGCGTGCGGGTTGCCGCCGACCCGAGTCCGAGACAGTACTGTGTGCGCCAGGGATGGCTGGCCCGTCCGGGGGAAATCGCCATTTGTGCCCCGAATCAGGTCAGCGTCGAGGTCCAGGGGACACGCCGGACCCACGACTCGCTCGCCTACTGAAAGGCGCGCGCGTTCGCGCGAACCCGTTATATAATCGACCTCAGTCCGAGGAGCGCTGCAAGGCTGTCCTCCCACAGTTTCAGGCTCGGATTCATCAAACGGCGCTCATCCCACCAACCCATACCGGGGTTGGCAGCACGGGGTGAGCACAGGGAAGAATCCCCTGCTTCGCTCTCCGCCAGAGCTACCTTCTCCCGGTCACAGTCATCAAGGAGCCTTACTGTGTCGGATACTGCTACTCTCAACCAGGACTACGTGATTGCTGACCTCGGTCTCGCCGGCTGGGGCCGCAAGGAAATCCGCATCGCCGAAACCGAAATGCCGGGACTGATGGCGATCCGCGAGGAATTTGCCACGCAGCAGCCGCTCAAGGGCGCGCGCATCACCGGCTCGCTGCACATGACCATCCAGACCGCGGTGCTGATCGAGACGCTGACCGCGCTCGGCGCCGAGGTGCGCTGGGCATCCTGCAACATCTTCTCGACGCAGGATCACGCTGCGGCAGCCATCGCCGCCGACGGCATCGCGGTCTTCGCCGTCAAGGGAGAGTCCCTGCAGGACTACTGGGAGTACACGCACCGCATCTTCGAGTGGCCCGACGGCGGCTACAGCAACATGATCCTCGACGATGGCGGCGACGCCACCTTGCTGCTCCATATCGGCGCGCGTGCCGAACAGGATGTGTCCGTTCTGGCAAAACCGGCATCAGAGGAGGAAACCATCCTCTTCGCGGCAATCCGCGCGAAGCTGGCGAGCGACCCAGGCTGGTACTCGCGTCGCCTGGCGGCGGTGAAGGGCGTCACGGAAGAGACGACAACCGGCGTCCATCGCCTCTACCAGATGCATGCCAAGGGCGAACTGCGTTTCCCGGCGATCAACGTCAACGACTCGGTGACGAAGTCGAAGTTCGACAACCTGTACGGCTGCCGGGAATCGCTGGTTGACGGCGTCAAGCGAGCGACCGACGTGATGATCGCCGGCAAGGTTGCCCTGATCGCCGGTTACGGCGACGTCGGCAAGGGATCGGCACAGGCCATGCGCGCCCTTTCGGCGCAGGTGTGGGTCACCGAGATCGACCCGATCTGTGCTCTGCAGGCGGCCATGGAAGGCTACCGCGTGGTGACGATGGACTACGCGGCCGACAAGGCGGACATCTTCGTCACCGCTACCGGCAATTATCACGTGATCACGCACGAACACATGCAGAAGATGAAGGATCAGGCCATCGTCTGCAACATTGGGCACTTCGACAACGAAATCGACGTCGCATCGATCGAAGGCTATGCCTGGGAAGAGATCAAGCCACAGGTAGACCACGTGATCTTTCCCGACGGCAAGCGCATCATCCTGCTGGCCAAGGGTCGCCTCGTCAACCTCGGCTGCGGCACCGGCCATCCTTCGTACGTGATGAGCTCGTCCTTCGCCAACCAGACGATCGCCCAGATCGAGTTGTTCACCCGCAATGCAGAGTACCCGATCGGCGTTTACACGCTGCCGAAGCACCTCGACGAGAAGGTCGCGCGCCTGCAGCTCAAGAAACTCAATGCGCAACTCAGCGAGCTGACCGACGAGCAGGCACGCTACATCGGGGTCGCCAAGGAGGGACCGTACAAGTCGGAGCACTACCGCTACTGATGCGGCAGGACAACCGGGGACCGACATGCGAGTGCTCCTGATCTGGCTGCTCAACACCTGCGCCCTGCTGGCCGTCGGCTACCTGATGCCATCGATCGAGGTCGCGTCGTTCGGCTCGGCGCTGCTCGCAGCAGCCATACTCGCACTGGTAAACACTTGGCTGCGGCCCCTGTTGATCCTCCTGACCTTGCCGGCGACGCTGCTGACGCTCGGACTCTTCCTCTTCGTCCTCAACGGCCTGATGTTCTGGCTCGCCGGGTCGGTGTTCGAGGGCTTCGTCGTCGGCGGCTTCTGGCCGGCATTTTTCGGCGCCATCCTCTACAGCATCTTCTCATCCATCCTGTCCTCTCTTCTGCCACAGCCAGAAGGGCATGAGATCGCCCGCTGATGATCACCAAGTCCCCCACCTTCAGCCTTGAGCTGTTTCCACCGCAAACGCCCGAGGGCGCGGAAAAGCTGCGCGCGGCACGCGCCCAGATGGCGCTCCTGAAGCCAAAGTTCTTCTCGGTCACCTTTGGTGCGGGTGGTTCAACACGCGACCGCACCCTCGAAACCGTCCTCGAGATCCAGAACGAGGGCCATCGGGCGGCACCGCACCTGTCTTGCATCGGCTCTACTCGAGCCAGCATCCGCAGCATCCTCGAGCAGTATCGTGCGCACGGCATCCGCCACCTCGTCGCCTTGCGTGGTGACCTGCCGTCAGGAATGGCAAGGCCGGGGAGTTTTCGTCATGCCAACGAACTCGTCGAGTTCATCCGCTCCGAAACCGGCTCCTGGTTCCACATCGAGGTTGCCGCCTACCCGGAGTACCACCCGCAGGCGAAGAGCCCGCTGGACGACCTGCTGGCGTTCAAGCGCAAGATCGATGCCGGCGCCGACTCGGCGATCACGCAGTACTTCTACAACTTCGACGCTTACTCGCATTTCATCGACGAGTGCCAGGCTGTCGGCATCAACGCGCCAATCGTCCCCGGCATCATGCCGATATCCAGCTTCAGCAGCCTGGCGCGCTTCTCGGACAATTGCGGTGCCGAGATACCGCGCTGGATTCGCAAGCGCCTCGAGAGTTATGGCGACGACAAGGCGTCGATCCATGCTTTCGGCCTTGACGTGGTGGCACAGTTGTGCGAGAGACTGCTGGCGGCTGGCGCACCTGGCCTGCACTTCTACACCCTCAACCAGGTCGGCCTGACCAGGACGCTCTGGCAGCGTCTTGGGCTCGCCTCTGCAGCCGGCGACTGAGGGCTAGCGCGGGAATGGTCGCCAACGAGGGGGAGGGAGGCGCGGGTGCTCGACGCGACGGATCGACCGGCGCGGTGACCAGAGCGCGGGTGGGGAACGGTGCGGGGCGGCCGCGCAGCGGGCCGACGCACAACCCTGCGGACCGCCAGGGCGAGGAATGAAGGACTACTACGCCATACTCGGCCTTGCCAGCGACGCGACCCGTGAAGTGATCACGACCGCGTATCGCCGCAAGGCACTACAGTTTCACCCCGACCGAAACCCGGCGCCAGAGGCCAGCGAGCGGTTTCGCGAGGTCCAGGAGGCGTATGATGTCCTCGCTGATCCGGACCGCCGGTTTGCCTATGATGAGAACCGGCGCCGCAATCTGCTCGACAAACCCCTGGAAACGGCGCGCGAGATCTGGCAGCACTACATCGAAGGAGTCCTGCAATGAAAGTATCGCCATACTTCGAGGAACTGAAGTCGGCCTACGACGCTGAATTGGATGACCTGATGACCGATTCGGCGGGCCACGACGTCCTTTCCCGCCGACTGCAGGCCAAGCGCAGTCAAGTCGGGCAGCTGCTGCCGATGATCGAGTGCAACCCGGAGATGGTCGCCGTCGCCTTTCACGGCGGCTTCAGTTTCGCGAACCCGGCGGTGATGACGGACCTCGCCGCCCGCGAGCCCGAAGACCTGCCCGCATGGCAGAGCCTCCTGTCGTCGGTGTCGCTCGAACCCTGGGCCGCCGAGTTGGCACGGGTGGTTCTCAAGGACGCCCACGGCGAGCACTTCCTGGTCGTCACGGCCTGCCTGGAGTTCCTGCGCCGTCCCAGTGCGAACCCGCTGGGCGAAGGTGTTCAGCCGCAGCCGCCCGAAGGCCGCGGTGTCGATGACGAGGACGATGCCGATCTCGACATCGACCTCGAGGAAGCGGGCGCCGACTGGTTGTCCGAGCAGGGCTTCGAGCGCAAGGATCGCTTCTCGGGAGACTATTGATGACTCACCCGGTATTGGCAAGAGCTGAGAAACTGGTCCGCGTTGGTGACATCGTGGGCGCCGAGGCCGCGCTCGTCTCGCTGGTCGAGACGGAGGGCGATCAGGCACTCGCGCTGGCACTTGACGATTTTCCCGCCAAGGACTTGCTGGCGGTGCTGCGCGATTTCGACTCCGCGCGCGAGTCGGTGGTGAACCTGCTGGTGTCGCCGGAGCAGTTTGCCCGCGCGATCGTTCTCGAGAGGCGTTATGGCGACATCAGCCACGAGCGCCTGCACGGGATGATCAACTCGGTGATCTTTCGTGCCGGCGCTGAACCCGGAGAATTCCTCGCCGCCATCGGCGAACTGCAGGGCGGCAACGAAGTTCTTGCCGATTACCTCCACGAACGCGCGGAGCACCTCGAGCATTTCTTTCGCACCGGCGTCTTCGACTTCTTTTCGGACGGCGACGACTCCGGCGACGATCTCAGTGACGAGGAGCGCCTCGACGCACTTTCCGACGAGAGCAGCGGCGGACCTTTCCTCAGCCACAGCGAGGTCAGCGATCACGACTGGATGGAACTGGCGTGGACCCTCCGCTACCAGCAACCGGAGATCTTCCGCGAGGTGCTGCTGATCCTGCGCGCCCGCGCCCGTGCCGAGGAGCGTGAGCAAGCAGCCGCAGAAAGGCCGGCACCGCAGGTTCCGATCCAGCCGACTCTCGGTGAGGGCGACGAGGAATCGGCGCTCTGACCGCGGATTCGCAGACGAATGCGGACAAGGACGACGGACAGGCGATGTCGGAAGTGGTGGCGGACCGCCAGCAGCTGACTCTTTTCGACCAGCGACCCTTCTTCGAGAGAGCACTGCAGCACGGAGTGCGCAGCGGGCTGATCGATCAGGGCAGGCTGGACAGCATCGTGAACGACGGGGCGAAAGGTCTGCTGCAGATCGCCGACTTCTTCGGCACGCGCTACCTGCGTCCGAACATCGAGGAAGCGCGGACACGCATCATCAACCTGGTGAGCCTGTTCCTCGAGGAAAACAGCGGTGGCGACCTGGACCTGGCGGCCCGATCGCTGCGTGACAACAGCTTTCTATCGCATTCGCGCGGCGGGTCGGAGATGCTGAAGAAGCTGTGGGCGATGCCGGAAGACACGTCGTACGGGATCCTGGCCAAGCAGCCACAGAAAGACTTCCTCGCCGATTGGTCGCTGCGCGGCCTGCCCGACTATCGCCAGGCGCTGGCGCAGCGGCAGGGCCACCAATTGTCGATAACGGCAGCACTCTGGCTTGCCGAGCGCCTTGGGTTGCCCGCCGCCGAGCTATCGACGGTCGCGGCCGAGAGCGTGGTTCGCAGCGCCCTGCTTGTCCACCTGAACGGCGTTGGGCCGCTGGCGATCCCCAATGCGAGCGGGTTGCTGCAGGTCATCGAGGCAATCCGCAAGCGAGGCGTGCCGAGCAAGGGACGGAAGCTGCTCGCCGGCCTTCTGCAGGAACTGCCCAAGAGCTGTTTGCCGATTGCCCAGCACGAGTTGCACCGGATCGAGAGCGAAGACCTGCCGCGGATCGCGGATCGCTCGCGTCCACTCGCGCAGCTGCTGCGAGAACTCGAACCGCTCTACCATCTGCGCGATTTCGGCCCTGAGGATGCGGGACGGTTCGAGGCGACTGCCTGCGCCGACTGGCAGCGGATCACAGCCGGCAGGACCGACGACAGTTCGCTGCTGACGATCTTCGTCTGCCTCGCCGCAGACCTGCCGCCGCAGCCGGTTCTGAACAAGGTGGCAGCGCGTGCGCTGATTCGCAAGGCGCGCCGCGAGGGTTTCAAGCGGCTGCCGGTCCTGGGCTTGATACGCGCGCTGGCACCCTACGAAATGCAGGATGACCTCGAGGCGCTGTGGAAAGAGTTCTTTCCCGACGCAGAGGCGGTCCTGCTCGACGCCGCCGACACGAAGCTCACCGATGCACTGGATTTCCTGCGCGACAACTGCAATCTCGTCTAAGCCGATGGCAACGCCGACTGCGGCCGGCCGCCGCAGCTGGCTCCCGGGGAGCGGCGGGTCAAGGAGCCCACCGTGACGCCCGCGGCAAGGGCCGAGGTTGCCAGCCAGCAGCTGTACCGGGGGTTCCGCTGTCGTCTTGCTGCGAACTGCGTCCTGGCCTGGCCGGTTGCTGGCGACTCGCTCACAGCCTTTCAGGACTCCCCGCGCTCGAGGCATTGGCGGAAACGTGCTTCGACGCGGTGGGCAAACCACTCCGTCGTCAAGGGACGGGTGATCTTCGGGCTCTTCAGCGCAATCCGAGGAATCAGCTCGCGCGGTCGCCGTTCGCCTGTCGTCGAGTCGGCAAGCGCGTAGAGCCGCAGGTAGAGCGGCGTCTGCTCGAAGGCGAGGGACTTCTCCAGCTTGAGATCGCGCAGGATGGCCTCTTCACCGAGGTTCAGGCGGGAGCGCAGGGACAGCGTGGCACGCTGGGTTTCGCTGGCTTCGGCCGCAGGCGATCCGTCTGCCCGATAGCGGAGCAGATCGCCATCGAGCGACAGTTTCTCGCCGGAGACCCGGGCCAGCGCGTCCTGAAACGCCGCGTTGCGGCTGCTGTAGCGGCCGGCGTTGAAGTCGGCAAAGCGATGGATCATCTGGCCGTAGCTGGCAGGGTAGTCAAGCAGCGAGGCAATGCCGAAATAGACGCCACCACGACGGGTGAACACCTCCTTGCGCACGCTGTCCGGGGCTGCATAAGGATATGGCTTCTCGCGCACCTGTTCCTCGGCGAAGGCGATGCTGACCTGCATCGGACCACCGGTGCGGATCGGGTTGAAGCCGGCCAGCAACGCCCTGCCGCCTGGCACTTCCGAGCTCAGGTCCTCGTACAGGGCGTTCATCTGCGCTTCGGTGCGCAGGGCATCGATGCGTACCCGGTAGCTACGCCCATCCGGAGAGGTCTTGAGCAGCGCCAGGTCGAGCACAGCCTTCGGAATCCCATACTTCTCTCGTCGCTGCTCGATCTGTCGCCAGACGATCCGCGCCAAGCCAGGTACCGTCGGGTCCGACTGGAAACCGGATTCCTGCCCGATGACCGCTATCGCCGCGCACAACCTCTCCGCTGTCATCGCCATGTGCAGGGCGACGAAGGCCCGCGTGATGTCCTCCGTCCAGGCACCGCGGTCACGCACGTTGGCGGGCAGCAGACGGTCGACCAGAACCCGCGCCTCACGCTCGCTGGCAACGGGTATCGGCGGTAGCGATCCGCTTGGCGGCGCACCCTTGGCGCTGGCGGCTGGCGCCGCCGGGCGGCGCGCCTCGCGCTGTGGTGCAGCGGCTTCGGATGTCGATGTCTCCCACGGCATCGGCGGTGATTTTCGCGACTCGTAACCGCCATCGCCGACACAACCCGCGACGGTCACGACGAGTGCGATCAGCAGCCGTGTCCTTTCGGCAGAGCTGCAAACCCCGGTGCAGCGCTTGAGTCCGGCACCGC
>ERZ761602.6701-NODE-6701-length-12703-cov-4.727071_pt1 | contig 12703 bp, 14 predicted proteins | sample MGYA00512165_ERZ761602 | MGnify/ENA primary metagenome ERZ761602 (study PRJEB28899, sample SAMN02445085) | bioreactor sludge metagenome | biome: EBPR sludge; isolation source: Thorneside wastewater treatment plant | place: Australia: Brisbane, Thorneside... | reverse complement strand
TGAGCTTCAGCTGGGCCTCGCCCTCTTCGACCGCTCGGCGACCCGGCGGCCGGTCCTCGCCCCGGCCGGGATCGCCCTGCGGGCGGAAGCGCAGTCGGTGCTGCGCGGGATCGACGCGTTGCGGGCCAGGGCCGCCGGGCTGCTCACCGGGCTGGAGGCGGAGGTCTCGCTCGCCGTCGATGTCATGCTGCCCGCCGCGCGCCTCGCCGACGCGGCGCGCGCTTTCCAGGCGGCCTTCCCGACCGTCGCGCTCCGCCTTCACGTCGAGAGCCTCGGCGCGGTGACCCAGCTGGTCCTGGACGGCATCGCGGCAATCGCCGTCAGCGGCCCCCTTCGCGGCGGCGCCGAACTGCTGGAGCAGAGGGCCGTCGGCGAGGTCGAGCTCGTCCCGGTCGCGGCGCCGGATCACCCGCTCGCCGGCCGTCCGCGGCTCGAGCCCGGCGAAGCGCGCGCCCACATCCAGCTCGTCCTCTCCGACCGCTCGCCGCTGACCGCGGGCCAGGATTTCGGGGTCCTCGCCGCCCGCACCTGGCGCATTGCCGATCTCAGCGCCAAGCACGCGCTGCTGCTCGCCGGCATCGGCTGGGGCTCGATGCCGCGCAGCATGGTCGAGGCCGATCTCGCCGCGGGCCGGCTCGTCGCGCTCGGCCTGCCGGAGTGGCCGAGCGTCGGCTATGCCTTCCACCTCATCCACCGCACCGACACGCCGCCCGGCCCGGCCGCGCGCTGGCTGATCGAGCGCTTCGCCGCCCAGTCGGACCGGCGCGCGGCGCAGCACGCGTAAAGCCGCTTTGCTACATCGATCCGGGCTCCCTATATTGATGGCGGGCGGGCCCACTGGTCCGCAGGTTAGAAGACCGATACCCAGGGGCCTTAATGGTTCTCTCGGGAGCTGTCCCTGACCGGGTTCCTGGACCCGGACATATGGCGCCCACCTGCATCTGCAGGCCCATGAGGATCAAACCTTCGACGGCGTCTCCGGTACCCGCCCACCGGATTTCGATGGAAGACCTGACCCTGACCGACGAGAAGGCGGCGCTGCGCCGCAAGGCACTGGTCGCAGCGCGCGCCTCCGCCGCCGCCTATGGCGACGAGGCAGGCCGGCGCGTCGCCCGGGCCTTCCTCGCTGCCGTCCCGGTGGAGAGGGGCGCCGTGATCAGCGGCTATGCGCCGCTCAAGTCCGAGATCGATCCCCTGCCGCTGCTGACCCTGCTCGCCCAGCGCGGCCACCCGATCGCCCTGCCCTATGTCGAAGCCGCCGGCCGGCCGCTGCTGCTCAAGCGCTGGCGGCCGGGCGACAAGCTCGCGGCCGGACAGTTCGGCGTCCGCCAGCCTGCCGCGAGCGCCCCGACGCTGCGCCCCGACATCCTGCTGGTGCCGCTCGTCGGCTTCGACAGCGCCGGCAACCGCCTCGGCCGCGGCGGCGGCTTCTACGACCGCACCATCTCCGAACTGAAGTCCCGCGGCCCGCTGACCACGGTCGGCCTCGCCTTCGCCGCCCAGCACATGCTGCGCGTGCCCTGCGAGCCGCATGACGAGCGGCTCGACTGGATCGTCACGGAAGAGGGCGCGCTTTCCTGCGCGCCGTGATATTGGCCGCTCCATGAGACTCCTTTTTCTCGGCGACATCGTGGGCAAGGCGGGACGCGACGCGGTGCTGCGCGAACTGCCCTATCTGCGCCGCGCCCTCGACATCGACTTCGCCGTGGTGAACGCCGAAAACGCCGCGCACGGCTTCGGGCTCACCGCCTCGATCGCCAACGAATTGTTCGACGCCGGGGCCGACGTGCTGACCACCGGCAATCACGTCTGGGACCAGCGCGAGCTGCTCACCCATATCGAGCGCGAGCCGCGCATCCTGCGCCCGGCCAATTTCCCGCCCGGCACGCCGGGGCGCGGCACCGGGCTCTTCGCGGCGCGCGGCGGCCGCCAGGTGCTCGTCGTCCACGCCATGGGCCGGGTCTTCATGGACCCGCTCGACTGTCCCTTCCGGGCCGTCGACAAGGAGCTTGAGGCGGCCCCGCTCGCTGCCGTCGCCGACGCGATCCTCGTCGACATCCACGCCGAGGCAACCTCGGAGAAGATGGCGATGGGCCATTGGTGCGACGGCCGCGCCTCGCTGGTGGTCGGCACCCACAGCCATGTCCCCACCGCCGACGCCCAGGTCCTGCCCAAGGGCACCGCCTTCCAGACCGATGCGGGAGCCTGCGCCGACTATGCCTCGGTCATCGGCTTCGACCCCGGCGTGCCTTTAACCAAGTTCGTGCAGAAGATCCCGGCGGGGAAGATGGAGCCGGCGCTCGGCCCGGCGACCGTCTGCGGCGTCTTCGTCGAGACCGACGACCGCACGGGCCTCGCCCGCCGCGTCGAGGCGGTGCGCACCGGCGGGCGGCTCCATCCCTCGATCCCGAAGGTGGACGCCGAGGTCCCCGCATGAGCTTCAAGGGCCTCGGACCTCAGGCGCTGCCCTTCCTCAAGGCGCTCGCCTTCCACCAGACGAAAGACTGGTTCGAAGCCAACCGCGCGATCTACGAGACCGAGATCAAGGCGCCGCTCGGCGATCTGGTCGAGGACGTCTCGGCGGCGCTCGCGGCGGCGAAGATCCCGTTGCGCGGCGACCGCAAGAAGGCGCTGTTCCGGCTGCACCGCGACACCCGCTTTTCCAAGGACAAGTCGCCCTACAAGACGAACGCCGGGGCGGTGCTGAACCGCGACGGGACCAAGGGCACCGGCGGGATGCTCTACATCCATGTCGACCCCGCTGGGTGCTTCGCCGCCGCCGGCTGGTACATGCCCGAGCCCGGGACGCTGGCGAAGCTGCGCGCGGCGATCGTCAGGACGCCCAAGGCCTATGGCGCGATGGAGGCGGCGCTCGCCGAAGCCAAGCTGAAGCTCTCGGACGACTACACGCTGAAGCGCACGCCCAGGGGCTTCGAGCAGGTGAGCGATCCCGGCCTGCTGGTCGCGGTAAAGCGCACCGGCTTCGTCGTCAGCCGTCCGCTCGAGGACGCCGATCTCGCCCGTCCCGTCCTCGCCGCCCGGATCGTCGCCTTCGCGAAAGATGCGCTGCCGCTGCTCCAGTTCGGCTGGAAGGCGACCGCCTGAGGCGCTATATCCCGCCCCTCGGACTGGCGTGCATGGTGCCGCCCCCGATCGAGGCCCGACGCGCATGCTGCGCATCCACGAACTGAAGCTGCCGCTCGACCACAAGGAGGCGGCGCTCCGTCAGGCGATCCTGAAGCGCCTTGGCGTACCCTCCGGGGAACTGAAGGCCTTCACCGTCTTCAAGCGCGCCTGGGACGCCCGCAAGCGCGACGCGATCCAGCTCACCTACACGATCGACGCTGCGCTTCAGGACGAGGCGGCGGTGCTGAAGCGCTTCGCCCGCGACCCCCATGTCGTTCCCACCCCGGACATGACCTATCGCCCCGTCGCCCACGCCGCGCCCGGCGCGCCGCGCCCGGTCGTCGTCGGCATGGGGCCGTGCGGCTTCTTCGCGGCGCTGATCCTCGCCGAGATGGGCTTCCGGCCCATCGTCGTCGAGCGCGGCAAGATCGTCCGTGAACGGACGAAAGACACGTTCCGCTTCTGGCGCAAGGCCGAGCTGAACCCGGAATCGAACGCCCAGTTCGGCGAGGGCGGGGCGGGGACCTTCTCGGACGGCAAGCTCTACAGCCAGATCAAGGATCCCCGCCATCTCGGCCGCAAGGTGCTGACCGAGTTCGTCGCCGCCGGCGCGCCGGAGGAGATCCTCTATGTCGCCAAGCCCCATATCGGCACCTTCCGCCTGGTGACGATGGTCGAGAACATCCGCGCCAAGATCGAGGCGCTGGGCGGCGAGATCCGCTTCGAGACGCAGGTCACCGACATCGTGGTCGAGGAAGCGCGCCACTCGGCCCGCGACACGTTCGAGATGCTGCACGCGCGCGGCGTCTTCTTCGAGGCCAAGCCCTTCTCGATCGGCGTGCGCATCGAGCATCCCCAGTCGATCATCGACCGCGCCCGCTTCGGCGCCAGCGCCGGCCACCCGATCCTGGGCGCGGCCGACTACAAGCTCTCGCACCAGGCCGCGAACGGGCGCGGCGTCTATTCCTTCTGCATGTGCCCCGGCGGCACGGTGGTCGCCGCCGCCTCGGAACCCGGCCGCCTCGTCACCAACGGGATGAGCCAGTATTCGAGGCGCGAGCGCAACGCCAATGCCGGCATCGTCGTCGGCGTCACCCCGGCCGATTTTCCCGGCGACGCGAAGGCGGACCCGCTCGCCGGCATCGCCTTCCAGCGCCGTTGGGAAGAGGCCGCCTTCAAGGCGGGCGGCGGCGCCTGGGCGGCGCCCGGACAGCGCGTCGGCGACTTCCTCGCCGGCCGTCCCAGCACCTCGCTCGGGGCGGTGGCCCCGTCCTACAAGCCGGGGGTCCAGCCGACCGATCTGGCGCTCTGCCTGCCGGACTATGCCGTCGAAGCGATGCGCGAGGCGCTGCCGAAATTCGCGCGTCAGATTCCGGGCTTCGCCATGGACGACGCGGTGATGACCGGGGTCGAGACCCGCACCTCGTCGCCGGTCCGCATGACCCGCGGCGAGGACTTCCAGAGCCTCAACACGGCGGGGCTTTTCCCGGCGGGCGAGGGCGCGGGCTATGCCGGCGGCATCCTCTCTGCCGCCGTCGACGGCATCAAGGTCGCCGAAGCCGTGGCGCTCAGCCTCGCCGGGGCCGCCAGGGCGGCGTGACGTCGCGGCCCTTGCCTCCGCCCCCCGCACCCGCTTAAGACCTTCGCTTTCCTGTGGGATTTGCCTTTGAGGATCGCCGATGGCCGGCCATAGCCAGTTCAAGAACATCATGTTTCGCAAGGGCGCGCAGGACAAGAAGCGCTCCAAGCTGTTCTCCAAGCTCGCCCGCGAGATCACCGTCGCGGCCAAGACCGGCCTGCCCGACCCCAACATGAACCCCAAGCTGCGCGCCGCGATCGCCGCCGCGCGCAAGGAGAACATGCCCAAGGACAATGTCGACCGGGCGATCAAGAAGGCGCTCGGGGGCGATGCCGAGAACTACGAGGAAATCCGCTACGAGGGCTACGGCCCCGGCGGCGTCGCCATCATCGTCGAGGCGCTGACCGACAACCGCAATCGCACGGCGCCGGACGTCCGCTCGCTGTTCTCCAAATACGGCGGCAATCTGGGCGCCGACGGCTCGGTCGCCTTCCTTTTCAGCCGCGTCGGCTCCATCGTCTACCCGCTCGACAAGGGCAGCGCCGACGACATGCTGGAGAAGGCGATCGAGGCGGGCGCCGACGAGGTGCTGACCGCCGCCGAAGGCCACGAATTCCTCTGCCCGGTCGACGCCTTCGGCGAGGTCCGCGATGCGCTGGAAAAGCTGCTCGGCACCTCGGACGCCGCCCGCATCGTCTTCAAGCCGCTCGACACCAAGAGCGTGGACGAAGAGACTGGACGCGCCTTGCTCAAGCTGATCGATGCGCTGGACGATCACGACGACATCCAGCAGGTCTATGCCAATTTCGAGATGAGCGACGCGGTGATGGAGAAGCTCGCCGCGGCGTAACTGGGGGTCCTTTGAGCGCCGCTGACGACGACAGCCTCTTTGTCTACGACGAGGTCGCCTATCCGACGCCGGTCCTGCCGGCGCAGACGCCCAGCCGCATGCGCTCCGCCTGCATCGCCTTCGGCTACGAGCCGAAGGCCTGCGATACCGCCTCGATGCTCGAGATCGGCTGCGGCGACGGCTTCAACCTCATCGGCTGCGCGGCGGCGGAACCGGCCGGGCGCTATGTCGGGTTCGACCTCTCGACGGCGGCGATCGGGCGGGGGCAGGAAATGCTGGCGCTCAGCGGCCTGACCAATGTCGACTTGCACCCCGGCGACATCACCGCCTACCCGAAGACCGGCGAGCGCTTCGACTATATCGTCTCGCACGGCGTCTATGGCTGGGTGCCCGAATTCGTGCGCGAGGCGCTGCTCGATCTGGTGGCGGCGCGGCTGGCGCCCGGCGGCGTCGCCATGGTCAGCTATGACGCGCTGCCGGCCGCCGCGCCCAAGGTCGCGCTGAACCGTTTCCTGCGCGAGCGTACGGCGCATCTCGTCGGACCGGAGGCGCAGTTGCGCGAAGCCTACCGCCTGGTCGGGATTCTCGCCGCCCCCCAGCACGCCGGCTCCCGCCTCAAGCCGATGCTCGATCTCCTCACGAAGGAGCTGCCGCATTTCGAGCCGGCCTATTTCTTCCACGATTTCCTCGCCGAGCACTACGCTCCGGCCTCCATGCAGGATTTCGCCGCCGCCGCCGCCCGCCGCGGCCTGCGCGCCATCGGCGACGCCGGCATGACCGATCTCTTCTCGGGCGATCTGGATGACGAGGCCCGTGCCCTGATCGCGGCGGCCGGCGACGACTATGCCGAACGCGCCCACCTCCTCGACATGCTGCGCGGCGCCATGATGTTCCGCCGCACCTTCCTCGTGCGCGAGGACGCGCCGCCGCCCCTCTCGGCCCGCGGACTGAAGGATCTCAGCTACGTCTTCCTCGGCGGTTCCGAAACCGGCAGCGACGAGCGCGGCCCCTACACCAAGTACACCGAGGGCGAGGAGACCTATCTGATCGTGCGCGAGCCGGACGAGCGGGCGATCATGGCGGCGCTCGACGAGGCGGAGCCGAACGAACTGTCCTTCGCCGAACTCGTCGCCCGCACCGGCCTCTCGGAAGATGCCGTCGAGCGGTTCCTCGCCCGCGCCGTCGCCGTCAAGCTGGTGGTCGCGCAGGCTTCGCCGCAGCCCTTCGTCGTCGTACCGGGCGAGCGTCCCGTGGCGGCGCCGCTGATCCGCACCATGATGGGGGTGGGCAACTGGGCGATCACGCTGCGCCATGCCCGCCTCGTGACCGAGCCGGAACCGACCCGTCTGTTCCTCACGTTGTGCGACGGCACGCGCACGCGCGCCGAACTGGCGGCCGAGATGTCGGCCCGCTTCGACACCGACGTGACGCTTGCTCTGGTCGAAGCCGCGATCGCCGATCTCGGACCGAGGCGCGTCTTCTCCGCCTGAGGGCGGGCCTTCTGGTAGAACGGATCATGACCATGATTCGGATCATCGGCCTCGACCCGGGGCTCCAGCGCACCGGCTGGGGCGTCGTGGAGTCCGACGGCAACCGCCTCAGCCATGTCGCGCACGGCACCGTGACCTCGCGTGCCAGCGCCGATCTCGCGGCGCGCCTGCTGGAACTCTACGAAGGGCTGACCGCCGTCTTCCGCGCCTTCGCCCCCGCCGAGGCGGCGGTCGAGAACACCTTCGTCAACAAGGACGCCGCCGGCACGCTGAAGCTGGGGCAGGCGCGGGCGATCTCGCTGCTGGTCCCGGCCCAGGCCGGCCTGCCGGTCGCCGAATACGCGCCCAACCAGGTCAAGAAGTCCGTGGTCGGGGTCGGCCATGCCGAAAAGACGCAGGTGCTCCACATGGTGAAGGTCCTGCTGCCACAGTGCGGCGACCCGGCGCCCGACGAGGCCGATGCGCTCGCGGTGGCCATCTGCCACGCCCATCTCGGCAAGGCGCGCGCCATGCAGATGCAGGCGCTCGCGCGATGATCGGCAAGCTCTCCGGCACGGTCGACGAGGTGGCGGCCGACTACGCGATCGTCGATGTCCACGGCGTCGGCTATGTCGCCTATTGCCCGACGCGCACGCTCGACCGGCTGACCCGTGGCGAGGCGGCGGTGCTCTTCATCGAGACCGTGGTGCGCGAGGACATGATCCGCCTCTACGGCTTTTCCGCCGCCGCCGACCGCGACTGGTTCCGCCTGCTCCAGACCGTCCAGGGCGTCGGCGCCAAGGTCGCGCTCGCCATCCTCTCGACCCTGCCGGGCGAGGCGCTCGGCCAGGCGATCGCCCTGCAGGACAAGGCGGCGGTCGCCCGCACGCCGGGCGTCGGGCCGAAGCTCGCCCAGCGCATCGTCGCCGAGCTGAAGGACAAGGGCCCCGTCGGCGTGATCGCCGGGGTGCCCGCCGCCGCCATCGCGGCGATCGCGCGCGCCCCCAAGGGCGCCCCCGCCGAAGCGGTCTCCGCCCTCGTCAATCTCGGCTACGGCCAGAGCGAGGCCGGGCAGGCGGTCGCGACCGCCGTCGCCGAACTGGGCGAGGACGCCGGCCTCGACAAGCTCATCCGCGACGGCCTCAAGAGGCTCGCCCGATGACCGACCGCCTCGTCTCTCCCGGCGAACGCGACGACGACGCGCCGGACTCGACGCTGCGCCCGCAGCGCCTCACCGAGTTCATCGGCCAGGCCAAGGAACGCGAGCGCCTCCACGTCTATATCGAGGCCGCCAAGGCGCGCGGCGAGGCGATGGACCATGTCCTGCTCTACGGCCCGCCGGGCCTCGGCAAGACGACGCTGGCGCAGATCGTGGCGCGCGAACTGGGCGTCAATTTCCGCGCCACCTCCGGGCCGGTCATCGCGCGAGCCGGCGATCTCGCCGCGCTCCTCACCAATCTCCAGCCGCGCGACGTCCTCTTCATCGACGAGATCCACCGCCTCAATCCGGCGGTCGAGGAAGTGCTCTATCCGGCGATGGAGGATTTCCAGCTCGACCTCATCATCGGCGAAGGCCCGGCGGCGCGCAGCGTGCGCATCGATCTGTCGCCCTTCACGCTGATCGCCGCGACGACCCGCTCGGGCATGATCGCCAAGCCGCTGCACGACCGCTTCGGCATCAAGTCGGCGCTTGAGTTCTATGGCGTCGAGGACCTCGCCGAGATCGTCCGGCGCGGCGGGCGGGTGCTCGGCCTGCCGATGACCGACAGCGGCGCGCGCGAGATCGCCCGCCGGGCCCGCGGCACGCCGCGCGTCGCCGGGCGGCTGCTGCGCCGGGTGCGCGACTACGCCGAGGTGAAGCGGGCCGCCGAGGTGACGGACGTCTTTGCCGACGCGGTGCTCCAGCAGCTCCAGGTCGACGCCTCCGGCCTCGACGCGCTCGACCGCCGCTATCTGCGCCTCATCGCCGATGCCTTCGCCGGCGGCCCGGTCGGCATCGAGACCCTCGCCGCCGCGCTCGCCGAGGCGCGCGACAATATCGAGGAGACGATCGAGCCCTATCTCATCCAGCAGGGCTTCATCCAGCGCACGCCGCGCGGCCGCGTCCTCACCGGCAACGCCTTCGCCCATCTGGGGCTCGCGCCGCCGCCGCGCGATCCGGCGCAGGCCGCGCTCTTCGACATGCCCGCCCGCGAGGACCGCGATGTCTGAACCGCTGACCCACGCGCACGACGCGGCGACGCCCGACGTCGCCTTCTCGGGCTGGTTCGAGGGCCGGGTGCATGTCCTGCCCGTGCGCATCTACTACGAGGACACCGACACCTCGGGCATCGTCTATCACGCCAATTACCTGCGCTATTGCGAGCGCGGCCGCTCCGACTTCCTGCGCATGGCGGGGGTGCGCCATCTGGTGATGCTGGAGGGCGAGACGAAGCTGGTCTGGACGCTGCGCCGCATCGCGCTCGACTACATGCGCCCGGCCCGCGTCGACGATCTGCTGATGGTCCGCACCCGCTACACCGAAATGGCGGGCGCCCGTCTTGTCGGGGAGCAGGAGATCTACAAGGGAGCCGAGCTTCTGTGCACCGCCCGCATCGAGGCCGCCGTCATCACCCTCGACGGCCGCCCGCGCCGCATCCCCGCCGACATCCGCGAAAAGCTCCAGCCCTACCTGACGCCGGCCTGAGGCGGCGATGCGCCGTAAGCGCCGCCCGTCAGCGGGCGATCCGCGTCCAGGTGATGGTCCTGATCTCCGGCGTCCAGCCCTCGACCGGCGGTCCCGCCTCCAGATAGGCGGCCTCTTCCCTGGTCGTGAAGCTGGTCTCGCCGGCCGGCGTCACGGTCAGCGCGAAGCTCGCTTCCGCGTCGTTGGTGAAGGCCAGCAGCACGCCGCCGTTCGCTGCCGCCGTGCAGTCGAGCGCGAAGGTCATCGCGTCCGACATCATGTAGACGCCGTCGTGGTTCCAGTAGTTCAGGACCGTCGCGTACTCCGAGCCGATGGCGATGATCTCCCACGTTCGCACGCCGCGCGAGATCTTGGGCTCGGTCCGGCTCCACATGCCGATGAAGGGCTGGCAGGCGGCTGGCAGGGGGTTCTCCGGCACGGGCGGGGGAATATCCGCCGCTGCTCCCAGGGTCAGCGCCGCCGCCAGCCCCACGCCGCTCGTCAGCCTGTTCATCGCGTTCACTCCGTCGTGAAGATGTCGTTGTCCGGCGTGCCGACGATCGTCGGCGTCTCCGTCGCGCAATCGACCGTTCCGGCCAGTTCGTCGGCGGCCTGGCGGGCCAGTTCGTTGGCGTTCTTGTTCTTGTGCGCGGCGACGACGGCGATCCAGCACTGGTTGCCGGCCTCCAGCTGGGTGACGACCAGCATCTCGCCCTTGGGCATGTCGGGGCCGCCGTCGACCTTCCAGCGCAGGATCGTGGCGACCGGCTTGCCGTCCTTCAGCCGCCACTCGACCGTCTCGCCGGTCGTGTTGAAGGGTCCGAAGGTCGATCCGTAGGCCGCCTCATCCTGCCCGTTCGGGCCATAGCCGACGAAGGCCCGCAGGTCGCCTTCGCCGACCCAGACGTCGATGCCCTTGTAGCCGGGGCATTTGGAGACGGCCCAGCCCTCTTCCTCGTTGCGGTCGACCACCTTGCACTTGGCGTCCGGCGTCATGATCTTGGTGTAGGCGCTGTCGCTCTTGGCGAGCGCCGGTGCGATCGCCGCCATGGCCATCGCCGCAACTGTCGCAAAACGCATCCCGTGCTCCCTGAATGGCCCCCGGCCGGACACGACTTGGCTGCGCGCGCGCTGCGATGCAAGTCACCAAACTGTCGCTGGCCTCTCGCAGGTGCGTAAGGTTAATGGTCCGTCAAGCATTGGGGCGCTACCCCCAAGGGGCGCCTAACCGCGACCGGGCGGCCCGCGCCGGACGCGATGTCCGGCCCGCCCCTGCGGCGACTGCGCCCCAATTTCGTCAAGGTTAGTTGGGACTTATCCCGGGTTGTTCGCGTCATGCCATGACGGGCCAGGCCACGGGACCGACGACTTCAGGAAAGGCCGCCCCACATGGATCTCGCCTCGCTCGCCGACCACGCCCTGCATGTCGTGCAGGCCGCCGGCCATGCCCTGAGCGTGCTGGCCGACGCCGTCCAGGCCGATCCGGGCGCCGCCGCCACGCCGGCCCCGCTGCCGCCGGTCGAGGTCGCCGAGGTCGGCCCGCAATCGGGCGGGGCCAGCGACGCCTTCTCCTTCATCCAGCTCTTCCTGAAGGCCGACGTGATCGGCAAGAGCGTGATGATCCTGCTGATCGGCCTCTCGCTCGTCTCATGGGCGATCATCGTGGAGAAGTTCCTGCGCCTGCGCGCCCTCGACGCCAAGGCCGACGATTTCGAGCAGGTCTTCTGGTCGGGCCGCTCGCTCGACGACCTCTACAACGCCATCGGCCTCAAGCCCGACCATCCCTTCGCCGTGCTCTTCGTCGCCGCGATGCGCGAATGGCGGCGCAATTTCGAAGGCCAGCACCAGGTGACGGCGGCGCTCGGGCCGTCGATCCGCGACCGCATCGACCGCGTGATGAACGTGACCATCGGGCGCGAGACGCAGCAGGTGGAAAAGCAGCTCGGCTTCCTGGCAACGGTCGGCTCGACCGCGCCGTTCATCGGCCTCTTCGGCACGGTGTGGGGCATCATGAACGCCTTCCGCGGCATCGCCGCCTCCAACGACACCAGCCTCGCGGTCGTCGCCCCCGGCATCGCCGAGGCGCTGTTCGCGACCGCGCTCGGCCTGCTTGCCGCCATCCCGGCGGTCATCGCCTATAACCGCTTCGTCGCCCAGGCCAACAACTATGCCGGCCGCCTCGAAGGCTTCGCCGACGAGTTCACCGCGATCCTGTCGCGCCAGCTCGACGAAAGGGCGCGCTGATGGGCGCCTCGATCTCCTCCGGCGGCGGTGGACGGCGGCGGCGCGGCTCGCGCCGGCACGGCGGCGCCTCGGCCGGGCGCATGTCCGAGATCAACGTCACGCCCTTCGTCGACGTGATGCTGGTTCTGCTGATCGTCTTCATGGTCGCTGCGCCGCTGCTCACCGTCGGCGTCAAGATCGATCTGCCCAGGACGGTCGCCGGCCCGGTCACCGACAACGAGGAGCCGCTCAGCGTCACCATCGACATCGACGGCAAGGTCTATCTCCAGGAGAGCGAGATCGCCGACGACCTGCTCGTGCCGCGCCTCGTCGCGATTTCGAGCAACGGCTACGACAAGCCGATCTATCTGCGCGCCGACAAGGCAGTCGGCTATGGCCGCGTCGCCGAGGTGATGAGCCTGCTCAACGCCGCCGGCTTCACCAGGCTCGTGCTGGTCAACGATCCCGCCCCCAAGGGCGCGCCGGCCGGCACCCGGCCCGCCACAGACGGCTGACCGCGATGGACGACGACGACCGCCCATGGTTCAGGAGGCCGGGATGGATCGTCTCGGCGCTGCTCCATGGCGGCGTCGTCGCGCTGACCTTCGTCTCGTTTGCGCCGACCTACGAGCCGCCGCCGATCGAGGAGTACGTCCCGGTCTCGATGCTGCCGATCGCCGAGACGACCAACGTGAAGGCGGCCGCCAAGGCGCCCGAGCCCAAGCCGGAGCCTAGCCCCGAGCCGGCGGCGAAGCCTGATCCCAAGCCCAAGACCGCGCCCAAGGTGGCGG
>ERZ761602.6700-NODE-6700-length-12707-cov-4.065128_pt1 | contig 12707 bp, 14 predicted proteins | sample MGYA00512165_ERZ761602 | MGnify/ENA primary metagenome ERZ761602 (study PRJEB28899, sample SAMN02445085) | bioreactor sludge metagenome | biome: EBPR sludge; isolation source: Thorneside wastewater treatment plant | place: Australia: Brisbane, Thorneside... | reverse complement strand
GGGTGACGCCGCGCCGCCAGGTAACCCCCCAATCGGCAGCAACGTATGCGCAACAATACTACATTTTGCGGCAAAATAAAGAGGCATGCGTAGGTTTAGTGTCGATTTCATGCGGCCTGGGGGAAAACCCGGTTCCGTTAACCCCGGATTCAAAAGGCTCGGAACACCCACATCTCCAGATTGAATGTCATCCGTGACTATACTTTAGATTGATATCGACGCGCGAATTGATTTCCGCGATCCGTCCACTAGTGTCGCGCGGCCGGCGGGGCCGGCGGGCAAGCGGGAGCATGAGGATGAGCGGCAAGGCACGAATCGGCTTCGTCGGAATCGGGAACATGGGCTGGCCGATGGCCGCGAACCTGGCGCGCGCGGGCTTCGCGCCGACGGTGTTCGACACCGACCGCGCCCGCACGCAGAAATTCGCGGCCGAGTTCGGCGCCAAGGCCGCGCCATCCCTGGCCGAGCTCGGCCGCGCGGCCGACATCGTCGTGACCATGCTGCCGACCGGCGCCGTCGTGCGCGCGGCCCTGCTCGAGAACGAAAGCGGCGCGCTCGCCGCCGCGCTGGCCAGGGGATCGGCGGCGCAAGAACGCGCCGTCGTGGTCGACATGAGCTCGTCGGAGCCGGTCGGCACGCAGCAATTGGGCGCGGCGCTCGCCAAGCGCGGGGTCGCGCTGATCGACGCGCCGGTTTCGGGCGGCGTGCCGCGCGCCGAGGCCGGAACGCTCACGCTGATGATCGGCGGCGACGACGAGGCCGCGTTCGCCAAGGCGAAGCCGGCGCTCGAGGCGATGGGCAAGCAGCTGTTCCGCACCGGGCCGCTCGGCAGCGGCCACGCGATGAAGGCGCTCAACAACTACGTCGCGGCCGCGGCCTTCATCGCCTCCACCGAGGCGCTGCGCGTCGGCCGGCGCTTCGGCCTGTCGCCGGAGACGATGATGGACATCATGAACGTCTCGACCGGGCGCAATTTCAACTCCGAGATGACGATGAAGCAGCACGTGATCTCGGGCAAGTACGCGACCGGCTTCCAGCTCGGCCTGATGGCCAAGGACGTGAAGATCGCCGCCGACCTCGCCGAGACGATCGCGATCGACGCGCCGCTCGCGCGGCTCGCCCGCGCGATGTGGAGCGAGGCGCGCGAGGGCGTCGGCGAGAGCGCCGATTTCACCGCCGCGATCAAGCACTGGCAGCGCCGCGACACGCATTGAGGGATCGGCGGGCGAAGCGGACGTCGCGCCACGCGGTGCGGCCATCCCGCTTGCGGCGTAACGGGCGGGCCGGGAGCCCGCCCCTACACCGCCTTGCCGTTCGCGTGCATGCCGAGCACGCGGCAGATCATCGCGTGGATCGGGGTCGGCACACCGGTTTCCCTTCCGAGCCGAACGACGGCGCCGGAGAGCCACGGCAGCTCGAGCCGGCGCCCGGCTTCAAGATCTTCCAGCATCGAGGGCTTGCCGTCGCGCGGCATGCCGACGACCTGCTTCATCGTCGCCTCGACGATGTCGGCCGGCAGCTTCACGCCGCGCGCACGGCCGACGGCGGCCGCCTCTTCGGCGGCTTCCAACGCGAACGCATGCGCGCCCGGATCGTCGAGCACGCGGCCGATCGGCGCGCGCGCGAGGCACGCCGTGGCGGAGAAACTCGTGAGCATCACGAACTTCTTCCAGAGATCGAGCTCGATCGCGGGCGTCGCCGCCGCGGAGACGCCGACGGCGGCGCTCATGGTTTCGGCGAGCCGCCCGGTGCGCGCGCTCGCGCGGCCATCCGCCTCGCCGAAGCGCAGGCGGCAGAAATCGGACTTCGCCTCGACGAAGCCGGGCGCCGCGAGCGAGGCCTTGATCGAGACCGTGCCCTGCAACGGCCGCGCGCCCGGCAGCGCCTTCGCCAGCATCGCCTGCGCTTCGACGCCGTTCTGCAGCGGCAGGATCGCCGTGTCGGCGGCGGCGAGCGCCGCCAGGCGCGGCGCCAGCGCTTCGAGGTCGTAGAGCTTCACGGTGACGATCACCGCGTCGGCGGGGCCGAGAGCGGCGGCATCGTCGCTGGCCCGCTGCGGGCCGAGCCGCACCTCGCCCTGCGGCGCCTTCAGCACGATGCCCGTGCCGCGCAGCGCGGCGAGGCTGGCGCCGCGCACCAGCCAGGCCACCGCGTGCCCGGCCTCGGCCAGGCGCACGCCGATATAGCCGCCGACCCCGCCGGCGCCCACGACGACGAATCTCATCGAGACCGTGCCCCCGCGCCGCTCCGGGCGCGCCCGCCGCGATATGCCGCCATGCCCTCGAACGCCCCTTGCCGCCGGCGGCAACCCTACCGCCCGGCGATCCCGGCCGGCAATGCGCGGCCGGCTTCGCCCCGGCACTTGCCCCGTTTGCCCGCGCGGGGCTAGCCTTCACACGGGCGACATCAAGGAGGGCGGACCATGATCGGACTCGAGCGGCGGCAATTCCTGCTGGGCGCCACGGCGCTGGCGGCGACGGCGGCAGGCGGCGGCCTCGCGCTGGCGCAGGCGGCGGCGCCGAAGATCAAGATCGACGCGAAGAGCGTGCTCATCGTCGTCGACGTGCAGAACTGCTTCCTGCCGGGCGGCAGCCTCGCGGTCGGCAAGGGCGAAGAAGTGATCCCGGTCATCAACAAGCTCGGCGCCGCTTTCGCCAATGTGGTGATGACGCAGGATTGGCACACGCCGGGCCACGTCTCGTTCGCCTCGTCGCATCCCGGCAAGAAGCCGTTCGAGATGATCAAGCTGCCCTACGGCGACCAGGTGCTGTGGCCCGATCATTGCGTGCAGGGCACCGACGGCGCCGCGATCCACAAGGACATCGACATCCCGCACGCGCAGCTCGTGATCCGCAAGGGCTTCCGCAAGACCGTCGACAGCTATTCGGCGTTCCGCGAGGCCGACCGCAAGACGATCACCGGCCTCGCCGCGTATCTCAAGTCGCGCGGCCTCTCGCGCGTGTTCGTCACCGGGCTCGCCACCGATTTCTGCGTGGCCTGGACCGCGATGGACGCGCGCCGCGAGCAGTTCGAAGTGTTCGTGATCGAAGACGCCTGCCGCGGCATCGACACCCAAGGCTCGCTCGCCAAGGCCTGGGACGCGATGAAGAAGGCCGGCGTGAAGCGCATCCAGTCGGGCGATCTCGCCGCCTGAGGCGAGAGCCCTCACTTCCCAAACCGCGTCGCGGGAGAGAGACGAAATCGACCTGACGCGCGCCCTGTCTTTTCTCTCCCGCTGCGCGGGAGAGAAGGGGCCCATGCGCCTCTTGGCGCATGGGACGTGAGGGCCGCCAACGTGAACGCTACTTGAAGCGCTCGCGCAGCTTCGCCTTCCAGAACTTGCCCGTAGACGTGCGCGGGATCGCGTCCAGGAACTCGAAGCGGTCGGGCAATTGCCACTTCGCGAAAGTGCCGGCGAGGTGCGCGCGCAGTTCGTCGGCGGCGGCGCTCTTGCCCGGCTTGGTCACGACGCAGGCCAACGGCCGCTCGCCCCATTTCGGATCGGCGATGGCGATGACGGCGGCTTCCTGGATCGCCGGGTGCGCCATCAGCGCGTTCTCCATCTCGACCGAGCTTATCCACTCGCCGCCGGACTTGATGAGGTCCTTGCTGCGGCCGCTGATGCGGATGTAGCCGTTGGCGTCGATCGCGGCGACGTCGCCGGTGCGCAGCCAGCCGTCGGCGGTGAATTTCTCGGGATCGGCCGGCGTGTCGTGATAGCCGCCGGTGATGAACGGGCCGCGCACCTGGATTTCGCCGACGCTCCTGCCGTCCCAGGGCTGCGCCGCGCCGTTCTCGCCGACGATGCGGATGTCCATCACCGGCGCCGGCAGCCCGGCGGTGGCGTAGAGCTTGTAGCGCGCATCGGCGTCGGTAGACGCGAGCAGCTCGGGCTTCACATAGGCGATGCTGCCGACCGGGCTGGTTTCGGTCATTCCCCAGCCTTGCGTGACGTGCGCGCCGTGCCTGGCGTAGGTGCGGATCAGCGATTCGGGCACCGCGGCGCCGCCGACGAGCATCCGCATGCCCGGCGGCAGTTTGTACTTCTCCGGCTGCGCTTCGAGCAGCTGCGCCATCGTCAGCCAGATCGTGGGGACGCCCAGGACATAGCTTGGGCGTTCCTTGGCGAAGAGATCGAGCAGATCCTCGGGATGCAGGTGCGGCCCCGGAAACACGAGCTTCACGCCGAGCATCGCGCAGGCATAGGGAATGCCCCAGCAATTGGCGTGGAACATCGGCGTGACGGCGCACACCGTGTCTTTGGCGCCCAGGCCCCAATGGTCGGGCTGGTTGGCCATCAGCGTGTGGATCACGGTCGAGCGGTGCGAATAGACGACGCCCTTGGGCCGCCCGGTCGTGCCCGACGTGTAGCACATCGCGATCGGGTCATCTTCCTCGTGCGGCGCGTAGTCGAATTCGTCCGGCGCCGCCGCCAGGAAAGCCTCGTAGTCGACGAAAGGCTCGGTCACGCGCGCCTTGGTGAGCGGCACGACGACGATCTTCTCGAAGTTCACCTGCGCGCGGAACTGCTCGAGCAGCGGCAGCAGCACGTCGTCGACGACGAGGAAGCGGTCCTGCGCGTGGTTCGCGATCCACGCGATGTCGGCCGGCGCCAGGCGCAGGTTGAGCGTATGCATCACGCCGCCCGCCGCCGGGATGCCGAAATAGGCTTCGAGATGCGCGTAGTGGTTCCAGCACAGCGTGGCGACGCGGTCGCCTTTCTTCAGACCGAGCGCCCGGAGGCCGGCGGCCAGCTTGCGCGCGCGCGCGTAGAACTCGGCGAAGCGGTGCCGCACCAGCGACTTGTCGGGAAGGCGGCTCACGATCTCCGAGCCGGGAAAGAGCCGCCCCGCCCGCTCGAGGATTTGGTTGAGCGAGAGCGGCACGCGCTGCATCGTCGAGCGGATCATCGGCGCTTCCCTGTCCCCTTGTGCCGCGCTTTCGCGCATGCGGCCCTCCGGCGCCCTGTTCTACGATTGAAGCGCGGGCGGTTGGAAGACCCGCGGTTCCGCCTTGACAGCGGCGCTCCGCGGCGGAGTGTGCGCGAAGCCGCAAACAGGGAGGACGCGCCCGTGACCCCCATGCCCGCCGGAACCGCCGCGTTCTCGCTTGCCGGGCAGAGTGCGCTCGTGATCGGCGGCGGCAGCGGCATCGGCCGTGCGATCGCGATCGGCCTCGCCGGCGCCGGCGCCCGGACCTCCGTTTCCGGGCGGCGCAAGGATTGGCTCGAGGAGGCGATCGGCGCGATCGGCGCCAAGGGCCCCGCCGGCAGGCCCTACCCGCTCGATGCGCGCGACCCGCGGGCACTCGCCGGCCTGCTCGCGCAATTGCAGAAGGACGGCGGCACGCCCGACATCGTCGTCAACGCGCAGGGCGTGATCGCGACCAAGCCCGCGCTCGAGATCGGCGAAGACGATTACGACCGCGTCATGGACACGAACGTGAAGAGCGTCTTCTTCTCGTGCCTCGCCTTCGGGCGCGCGATGCTGGCGCGCGGCTCGGGCAGCATCGTCAACATCTCCTCGCTCGCCGCCTATCGCGGCTGGCCCGGCAGCGCCGTCTACGGCATGAGCAAGCACGCGCTCAAATCGCTGACGGAGACCTTCGGCGCCGAATGGGCCGCGCAGGGCGTGCGCGTCAACGCGATCGCGCCCGGCTTCTTCATCACCGACCTCAACCGCGCCATGCCCGAGGAGCGGCGCAAGCGCGCGCTCGACCGCACGCCGATGCGCCGCTTCGGCGAGCTGCCGGAACTGGTGGGCGCCGCGGTGTATCTCTGCTCGCCGGCCGCGCGCTACGTGACGGGCGCCACGATCGCGGTGGACGGCGGCTATCTCGCGACGGGGATCTGACGATGCCGAAACCGGACTTCTACATCGGCTGCAACGGCCGCGGCGCGCAGGCGTCGTCGCCGTCCAAGCCCGTCTCGCTCGACGAGGCGCCGATCGGCGAGCAGTTCCGCCTCGTCAAAGAGACCGGTGTGTTCGACTATTTCGACCGCCTGCCGCTGCCTGCGAACATCGACGAGTATCGCCGTGCGATCGCTGCCTACGATCTGCCGGTGCGCACCGCGAGCTGGTTCTACCGGCTCGGCCAGGACGAGGCGCTGCTCTCGGCCAATCTCCGCATCGCCAAGGAGATCGGCGCGGCCATGCACAACATCATGATCTACACCAACGACGCGACCGGCCGCGTCGCCTCGGACGACGCGATCGTCGACTGCTACCTCCGCACCTACGACGAGGGCATGAAGCTCGGCGTCGAGCCGGCCTTCGAACTGCACGTCAACATGTGGTCGGAGGATTTCCGGCGCGTCACGCCCGTGGCGAAGCGCGTGCAGGCGAAGGGCATTCCGTTCAACTTCACGCTCGACTACAGCCACGTGATCTTCAAGATCGACAATCCCGAGGAGCAGGACGTCTCGGGCATCCGCGCCGACGTCGAGGCCGGGCGGCTGATCCTCGACCCGTTCGAACCCGGCAACATCCTCGACGAATGGCTCGATCTCGGCATCGTGCGCTGGATGCAGGTGCGCGCGGTGGCGCCGAACGGGCCGCGGAACCTGTGGTCGCTCTACAACGCGACGCCCGGCCTCGCCGGCCAGCCGATGCCGAACGAGCAGCCGAACGTGCCGGGCAAGCCGTGCCGCGGCATCCTCTACCCGTTCGCGAAGCCGGCGCCGGGCGAATGGCATTCGCCGTGGCACGCCTGGAAGCTGGAGCCGACGAAGGAGGTCGTGCGCAAGGTGCTGCGCTGGCACAAGCGCGACGCCAAGAAGCGGCTCAATTTCGTGACCACCGAGATGATCAACCTGCCCGACTACGCGCACAATGCGCGATTCTCGCTGATCGGGCAGAACGCCGCGATCGCCCGCTTCGTGCGCGAGACCTGGGACGCGATCGCCTGAGCCGCGCGCCTCGCGGCGATCAGCCCTGGCCGGAGCGCGGCCGCGCGTTTCTCGGCGCGCTGCGGACGATCTCGTATTCGCCTTCGATGACGGACGATGCCGGCCGGCGCCGTGCGCCGCCGAACAGCCGATAGAAGAGCGCGGCGAGCGCCGCGATCGGCAGCAATATCAGGAACACGCCCGTCGCGACCACGGCGACGGCGATGCCGATCGCGGCGGCCAGCACGATGAGAGCCGCGATCTTCCATTTCGCAACGCCGAACGGGCGGCCGTTGCCGGACCAGGCGGAGTAGATCATGGCGGCGCTCATCCCTGCGCTTGAGGGTGCGACGCTCTTATTTGGGGCTCCGGCCCGCGCGATTCAATGGCGCGCGCCGGTCGGCTTCAGGGGAGCGCTTTCGGGGATGAGGTACACCCCGCCGAGCAGCATGTCGACGTGGCGGCCGTCGCTCGACAGCGGCAGCAGCAGGCGCTCGTAGCGCAGATACTTGCCCTGCCGGGTTTCGATCGCGTGCCGGCAGTAGGTGGGAGCCGCCGCGCGCATGGTCTCCTCGTATTGCGACCGCACGCTGCCGAGATCGCCGCCGAGGTCGATCTCGTCGAGATCGCGTCCGGTCAGTTCCGCGCCGTAGCGCGCGACGATCTCGGTGCCGACCAGGCGGAACCGGAAGCGCGGCGGATCGTCCGACACGGCGACGAGCATGAGATGCGGCAGCAGCCGCGGCACCTCGATCGGATCGATATCCGCGCGCGCGGGCATGGGCCGCGCGCCGCGCTTGGCACTCCAATAGGCGTGAAGCGCGCGCAGTCCGGGCTCGATCAGCTGCGACAGATCGTCGAGGCGATGCACGGGGGCGCCCTACCGTATGAAATTCAAATAATTGTATAGCCGTACGGTTGGCGGCACTAGACGCCAAATCAAATCGTGCCGGCCGCTCGGCAGTAACTTGAAACCCTGTTTTCGGAGTAGACTCGTGAAGCTTGCGATCGTGGCGGCCGCCGCCGCCCTTGCCGCCGCCGCCGCACCCGCCGGCGCCTACACCGGCGCCTTTCCGGTGTCCGCGGTCTATATGCGCACCGGGCCGGACACGGCCTACCCGCCGGTGATCGTGGTCCCGGCCGGAGCGCCGGTGACGGTGCTGGGCTGCTTGGGCGGCTGGCACTGGTGCGACGTCACCTACGGCCCCTATCGCGGCTGGGTGGCCGGGGCCTATCTGCGCGCGACGTGGCAGCAGCGGCCGATGCCGTTCTACTATGCGGCGCCGCGCTACAACGTTCCGATCGTCACGTTCCAGTTCGGCCCCTATTGGGACGCGCATTATCGCGCGCGGCCTTGGTACTACCACCGCGACCGCTGGAGCCGCTGGGACTACCACCACCGCCGCTGGCACCGTTAGGTGCGCGGCTCGATCCCGCGCCCGGCGCGCAGCGAGGCGCCGAGGCGGGCGACGATCGGGTCCCACATCGCCTTGTCCTCGACCGGATAGGTGATGCCGATGCAGTCGATGACGCCCTGCGGCACGGGCGCGAAATTGCAGCGCTCGTAGATGACGTTGTCGCCGCGCACCCCCGAGACGACATAGAAGCGATCGGTGACGCGCCGGTAGCTCACGGTCACGCCGTCGAGATCGACGTATTTCGCGAGGTAGGCGGCCGGCGTTGCGCTCTCGGCGTTGCGCGCGCCGTAGATCAGCAGCGTCGCGCGCCCGTCCTCGGTGCGGAAGCCCTGGCCGTCGCCATTGGCCGGCGGAACGTCGCGCACCGTGAACAGGTAGGCCGGATAATCCGCCGTCGTGCCGAAGCGGGCGTTGCGGTAGGTGGCCCACGGCCCGTCCTCGGCCTGGGCCGGCGCCGCGCCGCCGAGCACCAGCAGCAGCGCCGCGGCTTGCAGCGGCCGCGGCGCGCGGCGGCCGCGCCTAGTAGCCATGGCCCTCGACCGTCGCGATGCCGGCGCCGAACGTGCCGGCATTCTGCGACCACGTCGCGGGCTCGGAATCGATCACCGCATAGGTGCCCGGCGGAAGCACGACGTCGGGATAGACGATCCAATAGGCGTTCGGAACGCCGCCCTGCCCCGGCTGGCCCGCCGCCTGCCACGGCCCGTAGACGGCGCCGGTGCTGCTTTGCAGCGCGATGCGGCCCGGCCAAGCGCCGCGCCCGTAGTTCCAGTGGTAGGTCATGATCCGGACGATCCGCGTGGGCGCGCTCAGCGTGAACACCGTGGCCTGGGTCGGGCCGTTTTCCACCGCGTAGACGTTGCCGTTGTTGAAGATCGCGGGTGCCTGCGCCCCGGCCGCGGAGCCGAAGCAGAGCGCCGCGAGCAGGGCGAACAGCGCCGGCGCGAAGGCGGCGCGCCGCGCGCGGACGGCGGGGCGTTGGACGACGTGACCGTGCATCGACGTGTCTCCTGACTGCGCCGCGCCGGCCAGGGCTCGATTGCTTTCGGCCGGGCCGATGTGCGCGGGCTTGCGATCCCTTGAATCGGCTTCTAGCGCGGTGCGGCGCGGGCGGCGTTGACGCAAGTCAACGCCGCCCGCGCGCCGTGGCGGCCCGGAAGCGCCGCCCGCGCGACCCGATCACGCGTCGCTGTAGACGATCTTCACCACTTCGATCGGCTCGAGGCCGCCCGGCGTGCGCACATGGACGACGTCGCCCTCGCGCGCCTTGAGCAGCGCGCGGGCGACCGGCGAGACCCAGCTCACCTCGCCCCGGTCCGAGCGCGCCTCGTCGATGCCGACGATGCGCACGGTCTGCTCGCCGCCGCTGCCATTGGCGTAGGTGACGGTGGCGCCGAAGAACACCTGCGCGCGGTTCTTCTGCTGCCGGGGGTCGACCGGCACCGCGATCTCGATCCGCTTCAGGAGGAAGCGGACGCGGCGGTCGATCTCGCGCAGGCGGCGCTTGCCGTAGATGTAGTCGCCGTTCTCGGAGCGGTCGCCGTTGCCGGCCGCCCACGAGACGATCTCGACGACCTTCGGCCGCTCGACCGCCTGGAGCTGGCGCACCTCGGCCTGGAGGCGCGCGAGGCCAGCCGGCGTGATGTAGTTCTTGACCCCGGCCGGCAGCGCGGCGGCGGCCTCGCCGCCATCCTCGTCGTCGCCGTCGGTCTCCTTGGTGAACGCCTTGCTCATCTCTCGTCTGGCTTGCGGGTGGGCCCTCGCGCGATAATGTCGCCAGACCGACGCGAGACTTCAAGCACATGCCGCCCGCCCCCGTTGCCGCATCGCCCGAGCGCCTGCCCGCCGCCTCGTTCGCCGATGCGGCCGCGGCCGTGGCCCGGCTCGAGCAGATCTACGAGCGCGGCACCGCTTTCCTGCGCGCGCGCTTCGCGGAGTATCTCGGCGGCCGCCCGCCGGCCGCGCGCGTGCGCGCCTTCTATCCCTATGTCCGCGTCGCGATCGGCACGCATGCGCGGCTCGATTCGCGGCTCGCCTACGGCTTCGTCGCCGGCCCCGGCGTCTACGAAACCACGATCACGCGGCCCGACTTGTTCCGCCGCTATCTGCTCGAGCAGATCGGGCTTTTGCTGCGGAACCACGGCGTTCCGGTCGAGATCGGCGAATCCGGCGAGCCGATCCCGGTCCACTTCGCCTACAAGCACGACATCAACGTCGAGACCGAGGCATTGCGCCGCGACGGCGGCGCCGGGCTGCCGCCGCTGCGCGACCATTTCGACGCGCCCGACCTTTCGGCGATGGACGACGCGATCGTCAACGGCACGCGCGCGACGCCACCCGGCGCGCCGCAGCCCTTGGCGCTGTTCGGGGCGGCGCGCATCGACTATTCGCTCCACCGCCTGCGCCACTACACCGGCACCGATCCGGCCCATTTCCAGAATTTCGTGATCTTCACGAACTACCAGTTCTACGTCGACGCTTTCGCCGCGATCGGCCGCGCGCGCATGGCGGCCGGCGATGCGGACTACACCGCCTTCGTCGAGCCCGGCGACGTGGTGACGCCCAACGCGCGGCTCGGCGCGGCGCCGCCGGGCGGCGCGGCGCCCTGCCGCAGATGCCGGCGCTGCACCTCGTGGCACCCGGCGACAGCGGCATCACGATGATCAACATCGGCGCCGGCCCGTCCAACGCGCGCACGATGACCGACCACGTGGCCGTGCTGCGCCCGCACGCCTGGCTGATGCTCGGCCACTGCGCGGGCCTGCGCAACACGCAGAAGCTCGGCGATTACGTGCTCGCGCACGGCTATGTGCGCGAGGACCACGTGCTCGACCAGGACTTGCCCCTCTGGGTCCCGATCCCGGCGCTGGCCGAGATGCAGGTGGCGCTCGAGCGGGCGGTGGAAGACGTGACCGGCCTCAAGGGCTTCGACCTGAAGCGCGTGATGCGCACCGGCACGGTCGCCAGCGTCGACAATCGCAATTGGGAACTCAGCGACCACGGCGCCGTCATAAGGCGGATGTCGCAATCGCGGGCCGTGGCGCTCGATATGGAATCGGCCGTGATCGCCGCCAACGGCATGCGCTGCCGGGTCCCTTACGGGACATTGCTCTGCGTTTCCGACAAGCCGCTGCACGGCGAGATCAAGCTCGCTGGCATGGCCGATGCCTTCTACCGCCAGCGCGTGCAGCAGCACCTCGAGATCGGCGTGAAGGCGATGGAAACGCTCCGCAAGCAGGAGCGCGAGCGGCTCCTCTCCCGCAAGCTCCGGAGCTTCGCCGAAGTGGCGTTCCAGTAGCCTGGGGCCGTTGCCCCCGCCCCGCCCACGACGTATCTCTCCGCCATGGAATCCCCGCCGAAGCCGCTGTTCTCCTATCGCAAGTACTGGGCGCACCGGTTCGGAACCGCGCCGTTCCTGCCCATGTCGCGGGCGGAGATGGAGGCGCTGGGCTGGGACGAGTGCGACGTCGTGCTCGTGACCGGCGACGCCTATGTCGACCATCCGAGCTTCGGCATGGCCATCGTCGGGCGCCTGTTGGAAGCGCAGGGCTTCCGCGTCGGCATCATCGCGCAGCCGGATTGGACCAGCGCCGAGGCGTTCAAGGCGCTGGGGCGCCCGCGCCTGTTCTGGGGCGTCACCGGCGGCAACATGGATTCGATGGTGAACCGCTACACCTCGGACCGCCGGCTGCGCCACAACGACAGCTACACGCCCGGCGGCGAAGGCGGCAAGCGCCCCGACCGCTGCACGCTGGTTTACGCCGCGCGCTGCCGCGAGGCCTACAAGGAGCCGCCGATCGTGCTCGGCGGCATCGAGGCCTCGCTGCGCCGCATCGCGCATTACGACTACTGGTCCGATAAGGTGCGCCGCTCGGTCCTCGTCGACGCCAAGGCCGACATCCTGCTCTACGGCAATGCCGAGCGCGCCGTCGTCGAGGTCGCGCACCGCATCGCGAAAGGCGACGCGCCGGAGACGATGGACGACATCCGCGGCGTCGCGGTGCTGAAGAGCGCGGTGCCGGAGGGCTGGGCCGAGCTGCATGCCGACGACCTCGACGCCGCCGACGAGGGCGCGCGCCAGGCCGGCGAGCGCGCGGTGATCCGCCTGCCAGCCTTCGAGCAGGTCGAGGCCGATCCCGAGGCCTATGCGCGCGCCTCGCGCGTGCTGCACCGGGAAAGCAATCCCGGCAATGCGCGCCCGCTCGTGCAGACGCACGGCGAGCGCGAATTGTGGGTGACGCCGCCGCCGATCCCGCTCTCCACGCCGGAGATGGACGCCGTCTACGACCTGCCCTATGCGCGCGCGCCGCATCCCGCCTATGGCGACGCGAAGATTCCCGCCTGGGACATGATCCGCTTCTCGGTGACGATCATGCGCGGCTGCTTCGGCGGCTGCACCTTCT
>ERZ761602.6699-NODE-6699-length-12708-cov-4.845254_pt1 | contig 12708 bp, 9 predicted proteins | sample MGYA00512165_ERZ761602 | MGnify/ENA primary metagenome ERZ761602 (study PRJEB28899, sample SAMN02445085) | bioreactor sludge metagenome | biome: EBPR sludge; isolation source: Thorneside wastewater treatment plant | place: Australia: Brisbane, Thorneside... | reverse complement strand
GGATGCCGCGCCTGCAGCGCCGGCTGAATCGATACCGTCTGTTCCAATGACTCCAGCCGCGCAGGAACCCGCTCCGGCACCTGCCGACGAGGCCCCGGCATGGACTGGCGGTTTACCGCTGGTACCCGCTGACGAAAGCGCGGGCGGTGTTTCACCATGAGCTCAATACTCGACGCACTCCGAAAACTGGAGCAAGAGAAAGCCTCCCGCGATCAGCCTTCTGCACCTTCAGTTCGTGAGATAACACTCGAACCGGAACTTGCCCTCGGGCCAGAGCGCGAAAGAGCTGGCACGTCGGTCAAGACCATCGGAATCGCCCTCTTCGGTTTGTTACTGGTTTCCGGAATTGCGGCAGGTGCGGTTACGGTGACGACAATGTACTGGCGGCGAGATCCACCGTTGGAAGTCGCATCGGCTCCGAAGTCCCCAACGAAGACCACCAGCGTGCAAACCATCGTTACTCCCGTCGCACCCATTGACGACGAGCTACCAGCGGAAGCCGATCAAGAGTCTGAAGCAGAGCCATCCAAATCGCTTCAGGTGGCGCGCGCAGCCGCACCAAGTGTCGAGATGCCGAAACCCGAAACGAAGAAGCCGGAGCCAGTAGAGCGCCCTATACCGGTGGAAGAAGAACAGCAACCCGCGGTACCGCTACCCGAACTCCCGATTGCACCCGATGTGCCGGTTGTCGCAAAGACCACCACCATGGCCGAGAAAGGCAACGTCGATTTCGACCGGCTGCCTATTCTCACCGAAACGGATCGCGTACGACTGGGGCTTCCCCAACTGAAGATAAATATCGTAGGCATTCCCAACTCGCGCAATCCGCGCGCGTCTGCGCTTATCAATATGCAGAAGGTCTACGTTGGCGAGAACATCCCATCAACGCAGGCGCGTCTTATAGATGTAGACTTGCGCGGGGTTGCGATTGACGTCGGCGGCAACCGTTACTTTGTTTCGAGGCGTTAAACCATGGCAGCAAACACTGACGGCAAATCCATATGGTATACGCAATACTCGTTGGCGCAATTGAATGCGCTGGCCGTTGGAACGATTCATGAAGTGCTGGGCATTCACTTCACCGAGATTGGCGCCGATTTCCTCAGCGCGAAAATGCCTGTGGATAACCGAACCGCGCAGCCCGCGGGGTTGTTGCACGGCGGTGCGAGTGTTGTCTTGGCGGAATCGCTTGGCAGCATGGGTTCGTACTTGCTCGTCGATCCGGAAACCTGCCGGTGCGTTGGCCTTGACGTAAACGCCAACCACGTTCGTTCCGCAAACTCGGGTCACGTAATCGGCACGGCCCGCCCCATTCACATTGGCAAGTCAACCCACGTTTGGGAAATTCGCGTGTGCAATGATGCCGATGAGCTTATCTGCATCAGCCGGCTCACCATGGCGATTCGCTGCGCCTAGTCTTCTTCTCGGCCGCTATTTCCCAAGCGCACCCTGAAGCATCACAATCGCCCGCGCGATGGCCTCGCGTTTTGCGGTCAAGACATTCGGATCGCGCGGGAACGTCACGAGGTCCGGCACAACGTCTTTGAGGTTGTACGCCTCCTGCACCTTCGCGAGCAGCGCGCGGTTGTTCGCCTGCTCCGCTTTCTTCATGAGCTGCCGGAACAAAACCAGATAGTCATAGTCTTCAATGCCATCGCGAACGATTTCCCAGCGCACCGAATTCACCGGCCCCTCTGGTCCAGGATAGATAAGGAAACCGTCGCCATTCGCGGGTGTGACGTCGAGTTGATTGATCAAGGGGTTTACGCCACCCTCGGAGTAGTTCACATTCCAATAATGCATGCCCTTGATGCCCAGCGCCCACGTCTGCCAGAAAAGCGTGCGATGCTCGACGCCCGCAAAATCGATAAAGAAATTTGCGTAGGGCCGCGGCGGCGTATGGTTTACGTACCACCACACTTCCCCGTCTTCCGACGTGATGTGATCCAACACGGCCTTGTTGTTGAGCGTATCCATTAAGGGTGTATGCACCGCCCAAATCGACGCTGCCTCATGAAAGAACGGTTGCATCCCATATGTCGTGAGCATCAGAGGAATGTCGGGAGCTTCAGCGCGCCACTTCGTCATCGTATCGAACAATCGTTGCCACGCCGGCCGTTCAGGTTCATCCGCGATCTGACAGAACGCGCGGCCAACCAATCCCTGCTCTTTCACAAATGCGTTTGCCATTCTCAACTGCTCAGGTGTATCGAGCAGCGACGCGGGAACGCTTATCGTCGCCGTCCCCTGTGCAAGCAATCGCTTGAGTTTTGGTTCGAATGCTTTCAAGCTGGCGGCATAATCAGCGCTTTCGGAAGGCAACTGTGCGAGGGTCCGCAACGTAACGCGGTGTTTGATCGCATTGGCCTGATAGGCGGCATTCAATTGTTCCGCCGAACCCTTGTATCCGAACCGTTGCGACATCGAGAGCGCATTCTCCGGCCAGAAACCGAAATCCGTTTTCAACGCGGGCGTTGTAGGCAGCGCGAAATCAAACACCTCCACGCGCAGCGTGAATTGCCACGGTTCAACGCCCGTCGCGCTGGCGGTAATGATTCCCTCATACACGCCCGGCGCCGCGTCTGCCGGTGCGTACACGGTGATCCAATACGGCGCGCAGCGGCCCGCTTCTGCGCGCGCGGGCGCATACGGCGTTAACGGATCCGGCCATAGCCCGGTTGGACCTTCGTAATGGGTGGGCACGCGAACCGGATAAAACGTCACGCGATGCAGCGCGATGTTCTCGGCAGAAAGTGTCGCCCCGGAAGTTTTCTCGGTAAGGTCACTAACGCTGAGGGACAGCGCATCAAGTGCTGCCGTTTCAGGTCTAAATACGATTTGCAGCGATTCGCTCTCATTCTTTGCGAGCGCGATCCGCGCGAGGGGTTGTGTCTGTCCGGACGGCTCCGGGTCATCTTCCGGAAACACCTTTTCGAGCGAATTCTCAAACCACACTTTCGCCGCGCCGGTTGCGGCCAGCGTGCGGCGCAGCGGTCGCTTACCGCGATCAAGCGCGAACGGCGCGTCAGTCCACGCCGCAAACTCCACTGCGGCAGGTTCACCCGTTACAAACTGGGTGTCAATGCCGCCATGCGGCGATCCCGTGTCTGTGCCGAGTAGAAAATCTTTGCCATCCACGGTAAGTTTCGCGAGAAAATCATACGCGCCGTCGCCGGGAGACTCCCATTCGTAGGTGCAACGCACGTTCTTGCCCGGTTCCATCGAGAATTTTTGCGCAGGCAATCGCCACACGCGCTCGTTCGAAGCCAGCACGCTGGCCTGAAGCGTAACATTTGGCATCGTCTTGGTTGGAGCGATTACCAGCGTCAGTTTTCCATCTGCGTAATCAAGTTGTGCCGCGAGTTCGTCGCTCGCGAAGCTGACGTGCGTAAGCCCGCGAACAGCGTTTACGCGATACGTCGTTTCCCAAGTGTCGCTCTTTTTCATCAGGCGCGGAATAAACGCCGTCTGATATCCGCAGTACGTTTCCATTTGGTCGCGCAGGGCAAGGAAAGCATGCGTCTCATCGCAATCGAAAACGGCGTACACCGTTTCCTTGGTGCTGGTGTCTGTCGCGGCAATCCAATTGCGCGCGGCGGTAAAGTAGGCGCTGCGCGGCGACTGCACAATCCCACCCGTGCTCGGAACATCGATGCGATCGGCCGCGTCAAACTTCCCTCCGGGCGCCAGTTCGTTGCGAACCCACGGCGCCACCCACTGGTCTTCCGTCCCACGGTTCTCAACGCGCAGGCGCACACGGACGGATGCCTCGTCCAGCAGGGGTTCCATGGTGCGCGTTACACGCAGTCCGCGAATATTCGGGCCATCACATTCGTAAGTATATTGAAGGACCGGCCGGTCTGTAACGGATTCTAGGACTTGCAGCGATTCGTTAAGCCGGCGGTTGGGGACATAGAAATTGCCAATACCAAATCCTTCGAGCAAGAGACCATCATGCGCGGATTGGTTCATCTGCGACGCGTTGAGCCGGAAGAGTTCCGCGCCCGCGCCATTACCTGGAGAAACCCGAATGACAAAATGCCGGCCCGGTATTTCGACATCCTCGGTAACCGGAGCGGCACCGGCGAAAAAAGACGCCGCAAAACTGGCGAATAGGGCAAAACGCATGGATCTTCACTGCTCCTGAGGTATGAAGGACGGAATTGTACCCTATGCCAGCGGCCGGAAAAAGGCCGCGCCCGTAAGCCGTATTTTAATGCCTCCGGGCGCGGAATGGGCGTGAATTAGAATTTCAATCGTGCTTCGAGATTGAGATAGTCCAAATCGTCGTCGCTGGAACCCCCCATGAACTCCAAGCCGTTACCAAAGATGAAGTTCCCTTCGGCTACATCGTCGTCCGCAAAAAGGTGGTTCCAATTGAAGCGAAAGCTAAGTTCATCGGAATACTGATAGGTAAGCTCAAGTGCGGCGACGATACCGATATCGTCTCCCGAAGATTCGGTGAGAAAGGAAAGTGCGGGCGCAACCGGCACGCGCCACTCGCCGATTCCGACGGTGATGGGCGCGTCAAAGGTATCGTTTACCCCCAGCTTGGAAACTTCCAGCGACGCCTCGATTTTCTCCGTGGGCTGCGCCACGACGCCGCCGCGAATCTGATGGAAGTTGGTGCCGTTCCGCCCTTCGTCAAAGAACTCGTAGTAACGATTGGACGAGAACAGGCGGTGAAACGAGATACTCGCCTCGGGACGATCGAACGGATTCAACCATTCAATAAAGGTGATGTCCCTGTTGTCTTCTCCGCCGTAGTACGCGCCGCCAATATAAATTCTAGGCGTCCATGCAACATCCTCAAAGCGATAGCCGATCTCGGCATCACTGCCCCACGCGCCAAATTCGGCGTCCGTGTCGCCGTACAACATGCCATTGTTCTTGAACAATGATCCCATGTTGTCCGCATCGCCGAACTGGTACGCAACGTTGATCAAATAGTCAACCGGTCCAAATGCGCCCGTGGCGCTGCCGCCGACAGTGTTCAGATTCGTGGTGCCGTAATCGTCGAGGTTGAATGCGTCTTCGAGCCACTCGATAGGCGCGGCGAAATTGGTGTCGTTCAAGGATGTCGCGTCGCGCAGGTACAACCAGTATACGAGGAACTCGTGGCCCTCCACTGCGGTGCAACTCGCGCTCAGGCCGTAGAAATCGACATCGCCATCTTCCTCGACGGCGCCGCGCTCCGCAAGCTTCGTATACCAGCCGTCTATCGCGTATCCCTCGCCTTCGTAAGTCAGACGCAGGCCGTCAAACGAAATGTTCAACGTCGACTGCGTTTCGCCGACCAACCAGCCATTGCCCAGCTTTAGCTGTTGCCGTCCAACGCGCATCCGAAGGGGGATTCCAAACGTTTCGTTCGTTTCGATATACGATTGCAGCAATTCTACGTCGTCGCTGGAGTTGGCCGCCGCGTCGACACCCGTTCGGTAGTCGGACCTGAAGTCATTCCCCCAGACCTCGAAGTCATCTAGCTCCACGACTGCATTCACGTAGTCCGTAAAATCAGCGGAAATGCGAAGCTTGGTTGATTGTTCTATGCGGGATCGCGCGTTGCCGTTCTCGTCAAAAGTGTAAAGACTGTCGGTTCCAAATGGCCCGATGGGCCGGTTCGGCAGGAAGAAATCCGGAATTCGGGTCTCGCGCCCTCGCTCGGCATAGACGTTGCTCCAGTAACGCCCGCGAATGCGCAGTTCGCCCCCGATCGTCACGTTCTGCAATTCCGCTGCCGCTTCCAGCCCAACGACAAACGACGCAATCGCCAGTATGAGTGCTCTCTTCATGGTCACGGCTCCCCAAAATCTTCCAAGATCGTTAAGCAAAACCACTTTCCGATCTCTTGCCCCGTAGAGTTTACAGCGCGTTTTTCCCCGTAGACTACGCTGCACTTTTTATCCCGTAGGAATTGCGACGCGCTTCGCGACGCTACCCTGGACCACAGCGCCCCTACCGAATCGACCCTTTAAGGGTTGGAGCGCCTATCTCGGTGCCTCTACACGTTTCGCGGTAGGTGATCCAGCGCACGTTGCAGCCAGTGTATTCCCCTTTTGCTTGGCATTCAACGGCCCGCCGCCACAAGTTTGACCTTCCCGCGATCATTCGTCCAGTCGCCTTTGATATGCTATGGGACAGGAGGACTTGTGGTCGTGACGAACTATGACGTAATCGTGCTCGGTCTCGGTGGTATGGGGAGTGCCACGCTCTACCACCTAGCGAAACGCGGCATTCGCGTCTGCGGCGTCGAGCAGTTCGGAATCGCGCATGACAAGGGCAGCTCCCACGGCGTCACGCGCATGATTCGCAAGGCCTATTTCGAGCACCCCGACTATATTCCGCTCGTGAACCGCGCCTACGAACTCTGGCGCGAACTGGAAGCTGAATCGGGCGCAAAACTGTTGGTGCAGTCTGGCCTGCTGCTCTCCGGCAAGCCCGACTCGGGCCTCATTCGCGGGTTGGAATCGTGCTACCGCGTTCATTCGTTGCCACACGAGCGCTTGGACGCCCCGGAAGCCATGAAGCGCTTTCCACAGTTCACGCTGCCAGAAGATCACGCGGTTTACTGGGATCCCGAGGGCGGTTACCTCCGCGTTGAAGGCTGTGTCGACAAGCATGTACAGATGGCGCAGAAACACGGCGCGGATGTCCTGATACACGAAGACGTCCTTGGCTGGCGCTCCGACAAGGACGGTGTCTCGATCACTACAACCAAACGCGAACTGCACGCGTCGAAACTGGTCCTGACAGCGGGAGCATGGACGACGTCGTCCTTCGTCGAGTTGCTCGTGCCGCTGCGTATTCTCCGCAAGGTGCAGTTTTGGTACACCTCGCCCAATATCGCCGAGTACCAGGCGGGCACCTTGCCGGCCTATTACGTCGAGCAGGCCTATGGCAGTTTCTACGGCTTCCCAGCGATCAATGATCAGGGCATGAAAGTGGCCGAACACAGCGGAGGCGAGCCTGTTGACGATCCCGATGAACTTGATCGCGGCCTGCATCCACACGATGAAGACGGCGTTCTCCGGTTCTTGGGCGATGTCTTTCCCAGCGCGCAGCCCGAGCGGAGCCGGTTTAGCGTGTGCATGTATTCTATGACCGCCGATGAGCATTTCATCATAGATCGTCATCCACGGCATCCAAACGTCGTAATCGCGGGCGGGTTCTCCGGCCATGGTTTCAAATTTGCCTCCGTGATAGGCGAAGTCTTGACCGATATTACACTGACCGGAACTACCGCCCATCCGATCGGATTTCTGAGTCTGGGAAGGTTCACCTCGTTCTAATGCAAACTTCGACTCCGTACTCGACGCGTATCGTGAACGCATTTGCGCTGGCGCACCGCGTGCACGCGGACCAGGTGCGCCGCGGCTCCGGCGTCCCCTATATCACACATGTGATGGCCGTCGCTGGCATCGTCGGCGAGCATGGCGCTGATGAGGACACCTTCATCGCCGCCTTGTTGCACGATGCTGCCGAGGACGGCGGCGGGCACGAAACCCTTGCGGAGATTCGCGCGGAGTTCGGGGATCGCGTCGCAGACTTTGTCGCCGCGTGTTCCGACACCTGCGAAACCCCAAAGCCCGCGTGGCGCGAGCGGAAAGAACGCTATATCGCATCGCTGCGCAACGCGCCTGACGAAGTGCGACTGATTGTAGCTGCAGACAAACTGCACAACATATGTGCGACCACCAATGATTTTTATGCGCATGGCGAAGCGGTCTGGGAACGATTCAATGGCGGGCGCGATGGCACGCTTTGGTATTACATCGCAATCACCGATGCGCTCGCGCAAGGGTGGAATCACGAATTGATCGAGGATCTGACCGCTGCGGTGGAAGACCTCGTCGAGAGCGTGGACGCGGAATAATCCCGGCTTGAATTAACTACCGGCAGCCAGACCTCTGCCCGTGGAACTCAAAGTTCGGTCACGCGCACGCCATCCACCAACTCGTTCTTCGGCTCGGCAACAATCGTTTGGCCTTGCTCCAGTCCGGCAGTGATCTCCGCCCACTCGTCGTTCTTCAATCCCAAGGTGACGGGCACAAGACGCGCCTTTCCGCCCTCAATTCTGAACACGGCCCAGTCAGTTCCGTTACGAAAAGTGGCGCGCTCGGGCACGACAAGGGCATCTGCGCGTTCGTCGATAATAATACGCACGTCCACGCTGGTTTCAGGGCGAAGCGAAATTTTTCGGTTGTCGAACGCGATGATTGTGCGCACGCGCTGCTGTTCAATTCCCAGCGCAGAAATTTTCTTGAACCCCGCCGGATAGATGCGGTCCACCTTCCCCATCGCAGTCTCGCCACGCAGCGCCTTACCCGAGATCTCGACAGGATCGCCAGCCTGAATCCGCACCACGTCTTCCGAGAGCACATCGCACTCAATTTCCACAGTCGAAAGGTCGCCGAGTTTTAGCAACGGCGTTCCCGCGACCAGTACGCGCTGATCCTCTACAAATTTTTCCAGCACAAGACCGTTCACAGGAGAAAGTACCTCGGTCTCGTCGACATCTTTCTTGAGCATTTCCAGTTGTGCCTGCCGACTCTCAAGTTCCGCGCGGTAGACGTCGCGCATGTACTCGTTGTCATCGACGGATGCGCGTAAGCTCTGTGCGGTCAACTCTGCAATTTCGCGGCCTTTCGCTGCCGCCGATTGTCCTAGTCGAAGCCGATCAAGATTGGCGCGCATCGTGTCGAGCAGGCGCCTTGCTTCGTCAAGCTGGGATTGACTAACCGCGCCCTGCGCCTGAAGTGTGGACAGCCGATCATACTCCCGCTGGGCAGCCTCGAAATTGGCTTCGGCTGCCGCGTATTCCCGCGCTACCATGGCCTCGGTGTCACGGCCCTCTTTCACACGCAACTCGGCTGCCGCCAGGTCTTCCGGCTTTGGCTTCTGCACATCCACGCCACTCATCTGTGCGCGTGCCTGCGCGATAAGCGCTTCCATGCCTGCGATCTGTTTCTGCACATCAAACGCATCAACCCGGGCAATACACATGCCTTCCTTTACTTCGTCGCCAACCTCCAAACGAATGCGTTCGATCGTGCCGGAGATCGGCATATCAACGACATACTCGTCCGCGAGGCGCGTCTTGGCGTCTTCCGTGATGAACTCGCGAATCGTCTGGCGGCTTACTTCGTAAGTCTCCACCGGAATCGGCCGCGCCCGCAACATGATGTACGCGCCAAGCAGCAGCACTCCTATTCCAAGTCCCGCACCGATGCGGCGTCTCATACTCTTCGGTGTCATTCGCGTTCCTTGAGCACTTCTACGATGTCCAATTGTTGCACCTTGTAATGTACGGCCCAGTTCGCCGCCGCTACAAAAATCGTGATGAGCCCGACGACCTTGAAGTAGGTCAATCGATCAATATAGTACGGCAAACGAAACAGCTCGTTGTCAAAAGCAATTACAATCAGCCTGCAAATAGCCATCCCCGCCGGAATGCCCAGCAAAAGTCCGATCACGGCAAGCATCATGCTTTCCCGATACAGAATGCGGCCCACCTCAATCTGGGTGAAACCCAGTACGCGCAACGAGGCAAGTTCGCGCTGCCGTTCCGCCAGCGACACAGTCGTTACGTTGTAGACAATCGCGCAAGCGATCACTGCCGAGAATCCCATCAGCATCGTGTTCATGAACAACATGTTCTGCACCAGCGTGTCCACGAGATTCTGTCGCATATCTTCCTTGATCGACACTGCTGCAATACCTGGGATGTCCTTCAGACTGAGATTGATGTCGCGCTCGTCGCCCTTTGCCGTGCTGACGAGCACGGCGTTCATGGCGAAGGACTCGTTCAACAATCGGCTCAGTGCGTCGATGTTCATATACGCGGACGACCCAAGATACTGGGTGACGACTTTGGAAACGACCACCTCGCGGGTTTCTTCCACCTTGCCCGTGAGCGACTTCATCGTAACCATGTCGCCGGGCTTTACGCCCAGGTCGTCCGCGAGCCTTCGAGCCAGCACGAGTCCATGTTCGCCCACGTCGATCTCGCTCCCATCTTCCGCGATGAGTTTTTGAAGGTGAGACGGCCGCCCCATGCCGATTACCGCCACATCCTTTGAATGCCAGCCGTGCCGCATCTCGAATGGATACTCCAGCAGGGGCTCCGCCCGTCGCACATTTTCCAGGCGCGCGATGTCGTGCAACGCAGACTTGCCGCGCTCCGTAACCAGACTGACTTTCAATTGTTCGCGCTGCACGGCGCTGAATTGGAAATCCATCATGTACGTCATCGCATCCGCGCTGAAGTAACCCAGGAACAAAAGCGCCGTGGACATCATAATGCCGAAGACGGTGAGCACCGCCCGAAAGGAACTGCGCGAGACGTTGCGCACGATCATTTTGCTCGTAAACGAAAGCTGCCGCCACAGCATCGGCATGCCCTCGATAAGAGTGCGCTTTCCGAAGCGTGGCGCTTCCGGCCGCATCGATTCCGCGGGGTGGATATGCACCGCGCGAAACGCCGCGAGTACCGCGCCCGCGATCGAAAACAACATCGCGATACCAATTGATCGCGCAAGAATGTCCGGATACACCCGTGAACGAAGGATGGGGAACTCATAGAACCGCACATACAACTGAATCATGCCGTTTGCCAGCCACTGACCCAACAGAAACCCGAGTATGCTGCCCGCTACCGCGAGGACGAGCGCGTACTCGATGTAATGCCAGGCGATAGTGAGATTCGAATAGCCATAAGCCTTGAGCAGCCCTATTTCCGAACGCTCCCGTTTGACCATGCGGTTTAGCAACACGAGCAGAATAAGCGCCGCCACGCCCTGAAAAATCGCGGGTATTATCTTTGCCGTTACCGCAAGGCTCTTGATCTCATCAGAGATGAAACGGTTCGAGATCTGGTCTTCTTTCTTTATCTTCGCGATCACGCCGTTCGATTCGAGAATCTTTTCCGCGCGATCCAGCACGAGTTCGATCTCGACGCTGCTGTCCACGCGTCCAATGATGTTGTTGCACGCTTCGCGAAGGTCGAGCGCCGTCTCCGCGAAGTCTTGCGATACCCACAGAATCGCGAACCGCTCGGGGCTCGGTATCAGCTCCTGTATGTTGCGAATCATGTATACGTATTCGGGAGAAAGCCCAAGGCCTACGATTCGCAGCGGATACTTATTGCTGTCGATGGAGGCAAAGATTGTGTCCCCCAAAGCCAGACCATTTTCACGGGCGAAACGCTCGCTCAGAATGACTTCGTCCTGGGAAGCCTCGCTGAAATAGCGGCCAGATACCATGTGAATATCGTTGAGTACGGGCTGTTGCCGGTTCGGCATCGATACAATTCTGCCAACGCTGGGCTCCTCGCGGCCGGGTACGTCGAGGTTCACATCGCGCACGATACGACCGCGCACCTGGTGTATGCCCGGAACCGCTTCGAGCTTGAAGAGGGAAGTTATCGGGGCGCGTTCGAGGTGGATTTCAAAATCTGCGAATCGATACTGCGCATAGTAGGTGTCGCGCGTGAGTTCAAGATTGCTGTGCGCGGACGCAATCGCGATGTAGCATGCAGTACCGCAGAATACCACGGCGGTTACCGCAATCGATTGTCCGCGCGTGCGCCACAATCCGCGAAGCAGTTTCTTGTGGAGCACGTTCATGCGCAGACCTGGGGTAGATTCGCAATCACCACTCGAGCTCCGCCGCGCTTTTCCGCACTTCGTTCACAATGATTTCCCGAACGCCACCGTCCATCATGCGTATCACGCGATCCCCCATTTCGCCAATCGACGCGTTGTGCGTGATAACAATGACCGTCGTGCCCGTCTCGCGGTTCACGCGATCCAGCGCCTCCAGCACGACTTTTCCCGTTGATATGTCGAGCGCCCCGGTCGGCTCGTCACAAAGCAGAATCTCCGGTTGCTTGGCGAGCGCGCGCGCAATTGCAACGCGCTGTTGTTCACCGCCGGAAAGTTGGGAAGGAAAGTGATCGCGCCGTTCAGACAATCCAACCAGCGAAAGCATCTGCCCCGCGGGCAGCGGATTCGGCGAGATCTCCGTCGCCATCTCGACGTTTTCCTCGGCCGTCAGGTTCGGCATAAGGTTGTAAAACTGAAACATAAAACCGACGTGAAGCCGACGATATTGCGTCAACTTCGATTCGCCGTATTCGCTAAGATCATCATCGCGAAAACGGACGACACCGCTGCTCGGCGTGTCGATTCCACCAATGATATTGAGGAGTGTGCTCTTACCGGACCCGCTTGGCCCAAGGATGACAAGGAACTCGCCCTCCCACACGTCGAGAGAAACGTCGCGCAGGGCGGAAACCGTCACCTCGCCCATGCGGTAATCCTTCTTGAGGTGCTCGACCCGAAAGATTACGCGACGAACCCTGGCAGCGGAATGTGGCTCCGGCAATGGCATACGCCGCTACCGTATCACAATACAGCCGCCACGTGAGCAGCGCTGCGCCTCTAATCCAAATTCAACGACGCGTCTGTCACCGCGCCTTCGGATGCCGTGCTTACCTCGCTTGCATACTTCGCAAGAACGCCCCGCGTGTAGCGGGGTTTTGGCGCCTTCCAGGCCCGCATTCGCTTTTCAATCTCTGCGTTGGAGACGTCGAGGTTGAGCGTCCGCTTCTCGGCGTCAATGGTGATTGGGTCTCCGTTCTTGACGATCGCGAGTGCGCCACCAACCTGCGCTTCCAGGAATTGTGGCGGATTCCCGCCGCGCTCCTCG
>ERZ761602.6698-NODE-6698-length-12708-cov-6.001185_pt1 | contig 12708 bp, 12 predicted proteins | sample MGYA00512165_ERZ761602 | MGnify/ENA primary metagenome ERZ761602 (study PRJEB28899, sample SAMN02445085) | bioreactor sludge metagenome | biome: EBPR sludge; isolation source: Thorneside wastewater treatment plant | place: Australia: Brisbane, Thorneside... | reverse complement strand
AGCAGGTAGGACAGGCGCTCTGCGATCCACGCCGCGTGGCCCGGCGCGAGCTCGCTCGAGCCCGCGCCCTCGGGCGCGGCTGCGAGCTCGAGCCGCCCAGCACCGCGGAACTCCACGCGGTCGGCGATCCACCCGGGCGCCTCGCGATGCTCCGCACCCAAGCCTCGGACCTGCGTGTGCACGACGACCGCCGGCAGCGCCGGGGCCACGTCGTAACGGGTCGACACCAGCACGCCGGGCAGGCCCTCGACGGCGCCGCTCAGTTCGACGTAGACGGCGCCCGTGGTCTCGTCGCGCCCCGTGCTCGCCGCGTCGTAGCGCACCTCGCGCCCCGCGACCGAGAGCTCGAAGCGCTCGAGCGCGTCGTGCTCGGCGTCGCCCCGCGTGAGGTCGACGAGGCGGCCACCTCTGCGCGTGCCGTCGATCCGCGTGACGACCGCGATGACACGGTCGTTCTCGAGCACCCAGTCGCCGAGCCGTCCGGCGGCGGCGGCTCCGGTGGGGAGCTGCTCGTCGAGCACCGCGCGCTCGAGCCTCGCGGGCGCGACGGCCTCACCCGCACCCGCGTAGCCCATGCGCATCGCGATGATCAGGCGCTCGGTGGCGCCCGGGAGCACGAGGATCTCGCCGCTCTGCAGAGGAGAGCCGCAAGCGAGCTGCGCGGTCACGATCCACGTCAGTGCGAGCGCGGCCGCGGCTCGCCGGCCGGAGCGCATCGGGCGTCGCGCGCGTGCTCGCACGCGCCTCGAGACGGGCAGAGCAGCGTTGGGCACCATGCTTCGACGCGCGAGGGCGCGAGGAGCTTGGGCCACTCCGAGCTTCGGGCGCAAGACCCGCTGCACCTCGCGCAGATTTGCCGCTTTCTCCTGCGCCCCACCAGTGGAAGGCTCCGCGCCGGGCGCGCCTCTCGGCCGAGCCCGATGGAGAAACGCGATGAGCACGCTCGAGATCACCAAGGACAACTTCGAGGCCACCGTGGCCAAGCCCGGCATCGTGATGCTCGACTTCTGGGCGACGTGGTGCGGGCCCTGCAAGGTCTTCGCGCCGATCTTCGAGGCGGCCGCGAAGGAGCACGGCGACGTGGTCTTCGGCAAGGTCGACACCGACGCGCAGCCCGAGCTCGCTGGCGCCTTCGACGTGCAGTCGATCCCGACCTTGATGGTCTTCCGCGATGGCATCCTGCTCTTCGCGCAGCCCGGTCTCATGCCGAAGGCGGCCATCGAGGAGCTGCTCACGCAGACGCGCGCGCTCGACATGGACGACGTACGCAAGAAGCTCGACGAGCACGAGAAGGCGCACGCAGACGGCACCTGCAACCACGACCACGGCCACGACCACGGGCACGACCACTGAGGCGTGTGCGCGTCGCGGGCGTGGAGTCGATGCCGCGCCCGCGACGGTGACACACCGGATGGACGAGCTCAGTCGTCGACGAATTCGGGGTAGTCGCCCGGCTGCAGGCTGTCGAAGCGCGTGCAGCTCGAGGTGAAGCGCGTGAGCACCTTGCCGGTCGGGCCGTTGCGCTGCTTCGCGATGATGAGCTCGGCGATGCCTCGATGCTCGGTGGTCTCCGGGTTGTAGTACTCGTCCCGGTAGATGAACATGATCATGTCGGCGTCCTGCTCGATGGCGCCCGACTCGCGCAGATCGCTGAGCTGAGGGCGTTTGTCCTTGCCCGCGCGAGTCTCCACGCCTCGGTTCAGCTGAGAGAGCGCGATGACCGGCACGCGCAGCTCCTTGGCGAGCTGCTTGAGGCCTCGAGAGATCTCGCTGATCTCCTGCTCGCGGCTCGAGACGCCTTGCCGTCCGCTCATGAGCTGGAGGTAGTCGATGACCACGAGCCCGACGCGCTGCCCAGGGTGCTCGGCGGTCGCTTCGCGGTTGTACTCGGCCTGGATGCGGCGGCACTTCGCGCGCAGCTCGAGCAGACCGATCGCCGGGGTGTCGTCGAGCCAGATCGGCAGCGCCGAGAGGAAGCTCGCGGCCTCGGTGAGCTTGCGCCAGTCGTCGGGCCCGAGGTGGCCGCCACGCAGCTTGCCGACGTCGACGCGCCCCTCGGAGCACACCATGCGCGTGGCGAGCTGCTCGCGCGGCATCTCGAGCGAGAACACGGCGACGCCGAAGCCCGGCTCGTGGCGCTCCGCGCCGCCGTAGCCTTGCTGCCCCGGGCTGGGCGTCGCCACCCTGCGCGGCGAAGCGACGTTCACGGCGAGGTTGAGCACGAAGCTCGTCTTGCCCATGCCGGGGCGAGCCGCGACGATCGTGAGGTCACCGTCGTGTAGACCGGCGGTCTTCTCGTCGAGCTTGTCGTAGCCCGTGGAGATGCCCGTGATGCGATCGCCTCGCTCGGCGGCCTTGCTGATCTGATCGAAGGCCACGCGCAGCACCTGGGCGATGGGCTGCACGTTGCTGGTCTCCACGGAGCGCGCGAGCTCGTAGACGGCCTGCTCGGCGCCATCGATGAACTCCTGCACGCTGCCGACGTCGCCGTAGCCCTCGGCCGAGAGCCGCTGGCACTCGGCGATCAGCCTGCGCAGGCGCCACTTCTCGCGCACGGTCTTGGCGTGCGCCTGCACGTGCGCGACGGCGGGCGTCGCGTCGACGACCTGCGCGAGATAAGCGAGCCCGCCGATCTGCTGGAGCTTCTCGCGATCGCGCAGCCAAGACGCGACCTGCACGATGTCGATCGGCTGGTTGGACAGCGCGAGGGCGAGCGCCGCCTCGAAGATGCGCCCGTTGGCCTCGCTGTAGAAGTGATCGGGCAGGAGCAGCTCCGCCACCTGATCGAGCGCGTCGCGCTTGAGCAGGATCGCCGAGAGCACGGCGGCCTCGGCGTCGAGGTCGTGGGGCGGCACGCGCCCGGCGCTGGTCGGCGGCTCACGCATCGCGCGTGACTGTCGTTCCTTCTGCGTCTTCACGGAGGACCCTCAGCTCTACCACGCCTCGCTGGCGCGAGGCCGCCCATGGAACACTCTGCCCATGGAACGACCCTGCCCCAGCGCTCTCGAGAGAGCACCGGGGCAGCAGCCTACGCTCGCGTCTCGAGCCCTTGCTCAGGTCGCCGCTCCCTACGCCTCTCGCGAGGCCCAGGGTACGGCGACGAGCGGGCTCAGGGCTTCGCGGCGACCTCGACCTGGAGGGTCGCGGTGACCGTGGCCGCGAGGCGCACCGGCACCGCGTGGGTGCCGAGCGACTTGAGCGGCTCGGTGAGGATGCGGCGGCGATCGACGACGAAGCCCTTCGAAGCGAGGGCCTCCTCGATGTCGCGGCTCGTGACCGAGCCGTAGAGCTTGTCGCCCTCGCCGACCGGACGCTGGAGGACGAGCTTGACGTCCGCCAGCTTGGTCGCGAGCTCCTGCGACTCCTTGAGGACCTTCGAGGCCTTCGCCTCGGCGACCTTCTTCTGGTGCTCGATGCGAGCGACGTTGTCCTTGGTGGCCACCATCGCGAGACCGCGAGGGATGAGGTAGTTCCGGGCGAAGCCCGGCTTGACCTTCACGAGCTCGCCGCTCTTGCCGACGTTGGCGAGGTCCTCGGTGAGGACCACGTGCATGTGCGAAGCCATGGTGCTCTCCCTTTCCGCTCAGGCGCCCGTGGTGAAGGGCAAGAGCGCGATGTTGCGCGCTCGCTTGACGGCGAGCGTGACCTTGCGCTGGTGACGGGCACAGTTGCCGCTGATGCGACGCGGGACGACCTTGCCACGCTCGGACACGAAGTACTTGAGCGCCTGCGGGTCCTTGTAGTCGATGACCGCGGCCTTGTCGGCGCAGAAGCGGCAGACGCGCTTGCGGCCGAGCCGGCGGCGGCCGGGGGCGTCGGAGTTGAGGTCGGGCGTGCGATCGTCGTCGTAGCCCATGTCACGATCGCGGCCGGAGTCGCGACCCGCGGAGGTGCTGCGCGGTCCTGCGTCGATGTTGCGCTGGCTCATGGATCAGCCCTCCTCTTCCTGCGCGCCGACGCCTGCGTCGACGTCGACGTCGGCCTCGACGGCCTCGACCTCGTGGCGGTGCATCGAGCGCTCGGGCTCGACGAGACCGAGCTGACGCTCGCGGGACTCGTCGCGCTCTTCCTCGAGCGGCGGGAGCTCGAGTCGCTCGAACTTCACGGCCTCCTCTTCGACGGCCACGTCGCCGAGCTCGACGTCGTTGCCCGTCAGCACCGTCTGGTACTTGATGACGTTGTCGGAGAGGCGCAGGTTGCGCTCGAGCTCGGAGACGAGCTTCCCGTCGCCGAGGTACTTCAGGTACACGTACACGCCGCGCTTGTGCTTGGCGATGTCGTACGCGAGGCGGCGGCGGCCCCAGAGCTCGACGCGCGTGAGCTTGCCGTTCTCGCGGCTCACGACTTCGCCGACGCGGGCGCCGATCTTCTCGGCGCTCTCGGCGTCGACGTCGGGCCTCAGGATGTAGATCGTCTCGTATTCTCTGGCGCGTCCGGGCGCCGTGACCATTCGGCTCATGCTGGCTTTCCTCTCGGGCTGACGGCCCCGGGTGCTTTCGCCCCGGAGCGAGGTGCCGTCTTCGTGTTCAGGCGGTTCGTCGCGGCCACCATGCCGCGATCGAAGACGTCGACCAGGGCGTCGACGGAGCTTTGTAGCAGGCCTCCGAGCTCGGCGCGTTCGGTCGCGTCGAAGCCGGAGAGCACGTAGTCGGCGACCTCTCCCCGGAACCCGGGAGGAGGCCGACCGACGCCCACCCTGAGGCGGTGGAAGTCGGGGCTGCCGAGGCAGCCGATGATGGACCGCAGACCGTTGTGGCCTGCGTGTCCACCGCCCGTCTTGAGCCTGAGCTCGGCGAAGGGCAGGTCGAGCTCGTCGTGGACGACGAGCACGTTCGTCGGGGGGACCTTGAAGAAGGCCGCGGCCTGTTGGACCGCCTCCCCCGAGAGGTTCATGAAGGTCTGGGGCATCAGCAGCGCCAGCTCTTCCGACCCTCTCTTCGCGCGCGCGAGCCGCGCTCGGAACTTCTCCTTGTAGGCGTCGGCGCCGAGACGCTCGCCGAGCGCCTCGGTCACCATGAAGCCCACGTTGTGGCGGTGGTTCTCGTACTGCTTGCCCGGATTGCCGAGCCCGACCACAAGCCACATCGTCGCTGCCCCGTCGCGACCCTGGAGCGGGCCGCGATCGTCGGCGGCGCGCTCGTGAGAGAGCGCGCCGTCAGTCTCTCACTTCTTCTTCTTGTCGGCGGCCGGAGCTGCCTTCTTGTCGGCGGCCGGCGCGGCCTTGGCGGCCTCGGCCTCCTCGGCGCGGGTGTCGGGCGCGGCGACCGCGGCGAGCGTCTGCTCGGCGGGGAGGCGCACCGAGACGCCCTCGGGGAGCTGGAGCTGGGCGGCCTTGATCGAGTCGCCGAGGTCGAGCTCGGTGACGTCGAGCTCGATGACGGCGGGGATCTTGCCGGGCACGCAGCGCACCGGCAGGTCGCGGAAGACCTGCGAGAGGATGCCGCCGAGCACGACGCCCTTGGACTTGCCGGTGAGCTTGAACGGCACCTCGACGTCGACCGGCTGGTCGAGATCGACCTGGAGGAAGTCGGCGTGGAGGATCGCGCGCGACACCGGGTGGTGGGCGTACTCGCGCACCATCGCGGTGATCTTCTGCTCACCCGCGACGTCGAGCTCGATCACGACGTTGCGGCCGTGGTCGGTCTTGAGGGCGGCGCCGAGCGCCTTCGGATCGACGGCGAGCGGCAGGGCGGCGAGGGACTTGCCGTAGGCCACGGCCGGGATGCGGCCCTCGACGCGGAGGCGCCGCGAGGGGCCTTTGCCTTGTTCGGAGCGCTTCGTGGCGCCCAGCTTGATGATCTCCATGACGACTTCTCCGATGCGGGGTCGCCGCTTCTAGCAGATGCCCGCGCGACGATCCACACGATGAATGAGGTCGAGCCACTGAATTCGCCGGGCGCGTTGCGCGGGTGTTCAGCGGAACCGGCGAGCGGAGGCGAAAGCACTTGGCGCGCGCCCTCGATCCACGTAGGCGAGCCACTTCCCATGACCAAGGTAGTTCACGAGGTCGTGGCTCTCGCTGCGCTCGGGGTGGTCGGCTACTTCGCCGGCGCCCTGCTGAGCCCAGGCGGAGAAGCCCAGGCGAAGAACCGCTACGCGCTCGAGCCGCCCAACGTCGAGGCGAGGCGAGCCTTCCGGTACGCGCGCACGGAGCCCAAGTCCTGCCTCGAGGAGCTCGACCGGCGAGGCTTCCCCTACAAGCTGGAGAAGCCGACCAAGCAGGTCGACACGCCGCTGCGCATCGCCGGCCCCGTGCGTGGCGTGAGCTTCGCGCTCACCAAGCGCGCCGAGCCCAACCCCGACCCGACCAGCCCCGCGGCCATCCTCGACTGCGTGCTGGCGCTCGCGATCGACGACTTCGCGAAGGTGCTCGCCGCGCACGACGTCGTTCGCGTCGAGTACATGTCGATGTACCGCACGCGCGGGCTGGGCTTCATCAAGCCCGGTCGGCGTCACCCGTCGGGTCGCGCCATCGACGTCGCGACGCTCACACGCAAGGACGGCAAGACCTTCAACGTCGCCTACGACTTCCATGGTTGGCCCGGCGCGAAGACCTGCGGCGAGGGCGCGGCCAAGCCCCGCAAGGACACCGAAGGCGCGCGGCTCTTCCGCGAGATCGTGTGCGAGCTGTCGGACATGGGCTCCTTCAACCTCCTGCTCACGCCGCACTACGACTGGGGGCACCGCGACCACCTCCACATGGAAGTGCGCTCGGACATCCGCTGGTTCCTCATCCAGTAGCCGCCACACGCAGAGCGGCGACACGCGTGGAGGCGTCGGTAGGCTCGAGGCCATTCCCGAGCGCCTCCGCGCCGTGAGCGCTCACTGGGTGATGTGGACGGTGGTCCCCTTCACCTCCGGGTAGTACGCGGCCACCGCGTACCAACCCTCGGGCAGCCCGGGCTCCATCCAGCGCCAGAGCCACTGCGCGTCGCGAGGCGCGAGGTTCACGCAGCCGTGGCTCTTCGGGCGCCCGAAGTCGTCGTGCCACCACGCGCCGTGCAGCGCGTAGCTGTCCTTGTAGTAGGCGACGAAGGGCACCTCGTCGACGGCCCAGGGTTTGGTCTTCTCCACGCCGGCCATGTCGGCGCTGATGAGCTTCCAGCCGACCGAGTAGGTCCCGCGCTTGGTGGTGTGGCCGTGCGCGCGCTCGGTGACGCCATCCTGGCCCGGTGAGATCGCCGTGACGTAGACGGGCTCGTCGCCTTCGTAGGCCACGAGCGTTCCCCAGGTGATGCGGACCTGGATCCACTTGTCCTTCGGCCCCACGCCCGCCGGGCGGCCGCCGCGCTTCTTGAAGAGGGTGACCAGATCGTTGCGCACGTAGGCGCCTTCGCTCGTCTTCCAGTAGGGCCCGCCCTTGCCCATCACGAGCTGCCCCTCGATGCCGACGAAGCTCTGCCGCGGCCAGAGCTCGCCGGTCTCCACGAAGCTCCCGTCCTGGCGGCGCGCGAGCTTCGGGGTGTCCTCGATCCACGTGTAGGCGATGGGGAGGCGTAGATCCTTGCGCTCGCGCAGATCGATGCCGACGAGCTGGGGCACCTTGGCGCGCCGCACCTTGTCCTTCGGCACGAAGCTGCGGTCGGGCGTCACGAGGAAGGTGCGCCCCTCGGCGTCGAACTCGTCGACGAAGGCCATCTTGCGCCCCTCGTAGGCGTCGCGCTCGGAGACCAGCGGCAGCTTCGTCGTCTCGAGGTAGCGCAAGAGGGCCTTCGACGGGCCGCGCCCGGCTCTGCTCGCGTCGACCACGACCGTCGCGTCGGACGGCGGCAGCTTCGCGAGGTGTGCGTCGAGCCCCGGCTCTCGCGCGCGTTGCTCGGCCTTCGTCGGGATTCGTTTGTACTGCGGGGAGCCGAGCGCGATGCCGACGCCGCTCTGGAAAGGCAGCGGGCGAGAGGGATCGGGCAGCGTGGCGCGCGCTGCCACGGCGCGGGGATCGTCGGCGTCGAGCGTGCTGTTCGCGCCGACGCAGACGTAGCCCCGCGGCTCGACCGCGTACCAGCCGCCCTTGCAGTGGCCGACCCCCGGACCCTCGAGCCGCTCCGGCTTCGCGAGCGGCACCGACTGACCCGCACGGATGAGCCCGATGAGCGGCGCCTTCGAGTCCGGCTTCTGCAGGATCTTCTCGTAGGCCTCGACCGCGGTGACGCTCGGGCGCACGGGCGCGGCAGCTTGCGCCGAGGGCTCGGCGCTCGGGGGCGCGGCGCCGGGCGCGAGCGGCTCACGGCGCGGCGCGGGGCCGGCGCTGCCGTCGGTCGTGACCGAGCCGGCGAGGTTCGTTGCAGAAGCGACGTTCCGTGGCTCGGCGGGCTCGGCGCTCGAGCTCGCGCCGCAGCCGACGAGGAGGAGCAGCCAGGCGTAGCGGGCGCTCCGGGCTGGCGAGCGATCTCTCGCCCCTACCTTCACTCGAGCCTCGCGACCCAGACGCTGCCGCATGCAGAGAAGCGTGGACGCTCCGCGCGACGAGCGCCACTTTTCGTCGGCGCGACGCTGCGGCGCTGCAGCGCGTCAGCTGCGCTCGGGCCCGAGCGCCGCGACGGCTCGGCGCGTCAGACGAAGAGCGAGCTGACCGAGTCGGAGTTGTGGATGCGACGGATGGCCTCGGCGAGCAGGCGCGCCGTGCTCACGACCTTGATCTTGCCGCTCGCCTTCGCGTCTTCGCTGAGCGGGATCGAGTCGGTGACGACGACCTCGCTGAGCTTCGACTCGACGATGCGCTTCACGGCCGGACCGGACAGCACCGCGTGCGTCGCGCAGGCGGCGACCGACTTCGCGCCCTGCGCCATGAGCGCGTTGGCTGCGTTCGCGAGCGTGCCCGCCGTGTCGATCATGTCGTCGATGATGAGGCACCGCTTGCCCTCGACCTCGCCGATGATGTTCATCACCTCGCTGACGTTCGCCTTCTCGCGGCGCTTGTCGATGATGGCGAGCGAGCCGTAGAGGCGCTTGGCGTAGGCGCGCGCGCGCTCGACGCCACCTGCGTCCGGCGACACGACGACCACGTCGTTGCTGTAGTGCTCGCGCAGGTGCTGATCGAGCAGGGCGGGCATCGCGAAGAGGTGGTCGAAGGGGATGTTGAAGAAGCCCTGGATCTGCGCTGCGTGGAGATCGAGCGCGACGATCCGGTTCACGCCGGCCGCGACGAAGAGGTCGGCCACGAGCTTCGAGGTGATGGGCGTGCGTGGGGCGACTTTGCGGTCCTGGCGGGCGTAGCCGTAATAGGGGATCACCGCGGTGATCGAGCCCGCCGACGCGCGCCTCAGCGCGTCGACCATGATGCAGAGCTCCATGACGTGGTCGTTCACCGGCGCGCAGGTCGGCTGCACGACGTAGGTGTCGACGCCACGGACGTTCTCCTCGATGACGCAGAAGGTCTCGCCATCCGAGAAGCGGGACACCTTCGAGCGACCCACCGGCAGCTCGAGGACCTGGCAGATCTCCGCCGTCAGAGCAGGATTCGCGTTGCCGGAGAAGATACTCACCCGCTTGAACATCGGCGCGTCCTTTCGGAGGAGGAGCGAGGGGGAGGCGTCGAGGACCACGTACGCGCCGCGTCCATCGACGTCAAGCACACCTCTCGCGAGGCCTCGATGATCGCGGCGATCACGAGTGCGCCGAGCGCCGTGTGGTGCCACGTGCGAGAGGCGCCGCTTTCGCCGACCGGGCCGTCGCGCGGCGTGCTAGATCGCTCGCGGCCGCATGGGCTCCTTGGTCGTCATCGGCAACTTCGACGGCGTTCACCGCGGGCACCAAGCCCTGCTCGCGATGGCGGAACGCGAAGCGCGCGCGATCGGGGTCGAGCCGCTCCTCTTGACCTTCGTGCCGCACCCGGCCTTCGTGCTCGGCCGCACGCCTCCAGCGATGCTCACGACCGCCGCGCGCAAGCGCGAGCTCGTCGCGCGTCACGCGCCCAGCGTGCGCGTGGTGGAGCAAGGCTTCGATCTCGCCTTCGCGGCGCAGAGCCCGGAACAGTTCGTCGAGCGCCTCGTCCGCGAGCACGCCCCGCGGCGGGTGCTCGTCGGTGACAACTTCCGCTTCGGCAAGGGGCGCGCAGGCGATCTCGATGCGCTGAAGGCGCTCGGGGCCACGCGAGGCTTCGAAGCGAGCAGCCACGATCTGGTCGGCGACGGCGGGGGCCCCTGGTCGAGCACACGCGCGCGGCGCGCGCTGGCGGAGGGCGACCTCGACGAGGTCGCGCGCATCCTGGGCAGGCCTCACATGCTCGAAGGCGAGGTCGTGCACGGCAAGAAGCTCGGCCGCACGATCGGCTTCCCCACGGCGAACCTCGCGGGTGTCGCCGAGGCGCTGCCACCGCTCGGCGTATACGCGGCCCTGGTCGATCGGCTCGAGAACGGCGAGGCTCGCGCGCTCGCGAAGGCCGCGGTCAGCATCGGGAAGAACCCCACGACCGACAGCGACGACGCGATCAAGGTAGAGGCCTACCTGCTCGACGTGGACGCGGAGCTCTATGGAGATCGGCTGCGCGTACACCTCGTGCAGCGCCTGCGCGGCGAGGAGCGCTTCGACTCCGTCGACGCGCTCGTCGTACAGATGAAGCGCGACGTCGACGCCTCACGCGCTCGGCTCGAGGGCGTCGCCGTCGATGCAGCGACGGGCACCTATGGCTGAGCTGCGCGGCTCGGGCGCGGAGCCCACGGCCGAGCGGCGGCGACGCGCAATCCGCTGAACGGGCGCATCGTCCGCGCGAGCGGCACGGCGCGCGGCGCCGTATCGACGCGGACGAGGTCCGCTGTTAGGTGGGTGACATGTCGCGTAGTGAGCTTTTGGGAGCGAGTCGCGAGGAGCTCGTGCTGCGAGCCGAGGCGCTCGGGATCACGGGAGCATCGGCGCGGTCGACGGAGGAGCTCGCCTCTGCCATCGCGGCCGCCGAGGAGAAGCAGCGCGGCGAGCGCCGAGGTCGTGGCTGGTTCGGCCGCGCACGCGATCTGCTGACGAGCGTGATCGACCGCGGGCTCAACCTGCCCGCGGACGCCTCGCGCACTCGCCCGGAGGGCCGTGGTGCCGGAGCGCCGCCCCCTCCCCTGCCCACGGTCACGCTCGCCGAGATCTACGCCGCGCAAGGCCACCTGGATCGCGCGATCGCCACCCTCGACGAGGTGCTCACACGCGAGCCCGATCACGTAGAGGCGAAGAGCCTGCGCGAGCGCTTCGTGGAGCAGCTTCGGCGCACGCGTCCGGCCGCGACACCTCAGCCCATCGAGGCCCGCCTCGAGGCGCCCACCGGCGCTGCTTCGCACGACGCAGAGGCGTCGGCGCGCGCCGAGAGCGCTGCAGCGCCCTCGGGTACGGCGAAGAGCGACGCCACCGAGCTCGAGGAGGAGGTCTCGCTCGCGCTCACCGAGGAGGAGGCAGGCCCGACGCTCGCCGAGCGCACGGTGGAGCAGCTGCTCGATCTCGAGCGCTTCGAGATCGACGAGGTCGTGGCCGTCGCCGTCGATCCGCACACGATCTATCTCTACTGGGAGGTGCGACCGCTCTCGCTCGCGGAGGCGCGCGACGCGCACCCGGAAGGCGCGCTCGTGGTGCGCGTCGCCTCTCTCACCCCCTCGCTCTCCGGGGTGTCGAGCGAGGTCCGGGATCTGCGGGTCGACGCCCTGCACGGCGAGCTGTTCGTGCGTGGCCTGCCCGCAGGTACGCACGTACGCGTCACGATCGGCTACGCGCACGCGGGAGGCTTCGAGCCCTTCGCGGTGGGCGTCGAGGTCCACACTCCCCGCGCTCACCGCGCCGCGCTGGTGGCGAGCCGCTTCGCGCGCTGGAGCGAGGGAGGCTCTCCGGTCGAGCTCGCGCACGAGCCGCGCACCGAGCCGAGCACGGCGGCGCCGACGGCCAGCTGGGGCGAGGCGCCGGCCGCACGCTGGAGCGACACCGCGTTCGCGAGCGCCGAGCACGCCGAGGGCTCGCAGTCGTCCGGAGCCGACGAGGGCAGGGGACCCCCCATGTTCGTCGCTCGCGCGCCCGGATCGAGTGAGCTCCTGCGCCGCGGCGCTCCTTGGTCGCGCTCGGTGCGCTGGCCGAGCTCGCTCGCGATGCGCTGAGCGCCACACGCGCAGCGCCACGCAACTGGCCCGAGCCCACGGTCGATGTGGAGGCATGCACAGCCTCCGTCTCCATTGCTGGGCGCTCGGGCTCGCGGTCCTCGCCGCCGTGGCTCTCGCGGTCGAGCGCTCCGACGCACAGCTCGCGGGCTCGAGCACGCTCGACCCGGACGATCCCGACGATCTCGCGGAGCTGCGCGAGGGCGAGGAGCCGAGGACGCCGCCCGTCTGGCTCAGCCTCGGCTCCTCGGTAGGCGTCGACGAGGAGCGCACTCGCGCCTCCTTCGTCGTGTTGCTCGCGACCGAGCTCGATCGAGCGCTCGCGCCGCGGGTGCGCCGCGCCGACTACCTCACCGTCGGCACGGACGGCGCCGAGCAAGCGCCGCGACGCGCGAGAGAGCCGCTCCGCGGGCCGCTCGCGCGTGGCGTCGTCGAGCAGACCGAGCGGCGCGCGCAGGTGGCCCGCTCCCTCGAGAGGCTCGACGATCTCGCGGCGCGCTCGCGGGCATCAGGCCTCTTGCCGGAGCTCCGGCTGCGCGTCGCGCACGTGGTCAACGACACCGCGAGCCTCTCGCCGACGGCCTACGATCCCGAGCGGCTCACCGCCAGCGCGGGCACCTCGCTCTGGCTCGAGGGCCGCGCCACCTTT
>ERZ761602.6697-NODE-6697-length-12708-cov-9.567138_pt1 | contig 12708 bp, 9 predicted proteins | sample MGYA00512165_ERZ761602 | MGnify/ENA primary metagenome ERZ761602 (study PRJEB28899, sample SAMN02445085) | bioreactor sludge metagenome | biome: EBPR sludge; isolation source: Thorneside wastewater treatment plant | place: Australia: Brisbane, Thorneside... | reverse complement strand
CGCCCATGCCGCCAGCGCCCATGCCGCCAGCGCCCATGCCGCCAGCGCCCATGCCACCGCCCGCGCCCTGCCCGCCACCGCCGCGGCCCGGGGTCAGCTCACCCAGGTCGGGGGTGTCCGAGAGCTCGATCACCAGGCCCGTCTGCTCGGTCTCGCCGACGGTCAGCTTGTCGGGGATGCGGCCCGCCGGGTCGGTCGGCGAGGGGCCGTCCTTGTCGACGTCCAGGAAGGCCACCACGAAGATCTCGCCCGCGGACTTGGGGGCCTGGACCGACCACTCCCCGGCGGCCTCGAGGGTCTCGGTGTGGAAGAGGCCGGCGTTCTGGCCGTGGCCGAGGAAGTCGATCCGGTAGGTGCCCGTCTTGCTGCCCGGGTACTTCAGGGTCCCGCTGAGGGTGATCTTCTCGCCCGTCTCCTCGGACCAGGGCTTGGCGTTGCCCATGCTCATCCCGGCCCCCGCGCCGGCGCCCCCCCCGGCGGCGCCGCCCGGCCCACCGGCCGCCTGACCGCCCATGCCGCCGGCGGCCGGCGCGCCGCTGGGCGTGGCGTTGACGTTGGACTGCGGGTCCGGACACGCAACGAGGAACAGGCAGGCGAGAACGCTGAGGGACTTGGTCACGATGGCCTCCGGGGATGGGGTGTCCGCTTGGACCACGCAGGCCCAGGTCGGTTCGGGGCGCGACTCTAACGCAATTCCCTATCCTCCGCGCAAGGGGGTCGGGCCCGCTGTGGCGGGCCTCAGCGACCGCCGCCGCCGGGTGGGGGCGGGACCGAGCCATCGGGCCGCTGGCCGGGGTGGGGCAGGCCCTGGAGCGGGTCCTCTCCCTCGCGGACCAGGGGCCGGTCGATCAGGTAGATCTTGGCGGAGAAGTCCCCATGGCGCACCTCTTCGGCCACCGGCCAGCGCTCGGCGACCCAGGTGTCCATCTCCGCCCGCCTGGCGTTGGGGTCGTAGAAGTGGCTGGCGCTGGTCCAGACGTAGCCGATCGGCCCCTCTCCGGCGCACTCCTGGGCCATGACCCGGACGCAGCGCTGGAAGTGGTCCTCGCTGGCCTCGGTCGGACAGACCCGCAGCGGGCAGAACTCGAGGTTGGCGATGACCAGGGGCTCGCGCATCGGGCTGGCGACGCCGGTGCCCGCCGGGAAGGTCCGCCCCAGGGCTTCGGCCAGCATCATGGAGCCGATCTCGGAGGCCTGGGGAGGTGCCATGAAGCGCAGGCCGGAGCGGGCGATCAGCGCGGCCCAGAAGAGGGGCAGCAGGGCCAGCACCAGCAGCGGGCCCCGAGGCCAGCGCTTCCAGCCGGCTCGCACCAGGGCGTCGACCGTCTCGAAGATCGAGCCGGCCCCGCGGGCGATCAACACCGCGACGATGGGCAGGAAGTTGTTGCCGTAGCGCTCGGGGGCGCCGACCCCGGTCAGGACCGGCAGCGGCGCCAGGCAGCAGAGCAGGGCCACCCCGGTCCCCAGGTCGGTGCGCAGCAGGAGGCTGCGGGCCCAGCTCCCCGAGCCCGACCGCGGCGGGAGCAAGGCGAGGCCCAACACCCCCAACCAGGGCAGGGCGAGCTGCACCGCCCAGGGCAGCGTGGCCACCCGCAGGGTGTGGACGGCGTTGGCGACCGCGGCGCTGGCGTGGCCGAGGAGGTCCGCGCGCAGCCCGGCGAGGGCGGTGTCCAGCGCCGCCGGGGACCCCCCCCCGGGTGGCGCGGGCGAGATGCCGTTGGCGATGTCGTTGAGGAACATCGTCCAGGAGGGCACCGGGTAGATGAACAGCAGCAGCCGGACCGAGAGGGCGGCGCCCGCCAGGTAGAGCAGGACCGCGCCGAGCCGGCCCTTCCAGCCCTGGACCTGCAGCAGCAGCAGGACCAGCGGGGGCAGCAGGTAGGGCGGGGTCGTGTAGTGCAGCCCGGCCACCAGCCCGGCCAGCAGCCCGGTAGGCAGCCCCAGCCAGAAGCTGCGCGTCGTGGCCAGCGCCGAGAGCATCAGGACCGGGATCATGGCGCTGACGGCCATGTCGATGCCGAAGCGCTGGCTGGAGGAGAGCACATGGGGCAGGCCCATCGCCAGGGCCGCCGCCAGCAGGCCGACCATCCGACCGCCGCGGAGCCGGCCCAGGCCGAAACAGGCCAGCCCCAGCGCCGCGAAGAGCAGGCGGTTGACGATGTGCCCCGCCATCACCACGTCGGGGCCCGCCTTCATCACCGCGGCCACCATCACCATCCATGAGGGCAGCCGGTGGTGGTCGAGATCCTCGAAGCGGCCCTGCTCCAGCAGGCGGATGTTGCGCGCCCACTCCCCCGCGTCGGGGCCCTCCAGCATCAGGTCCCGGGTGCTGCCCCACCAGGGCACGCCGCTGAGCTGCACCTCGGCGGGCTGGGCGTCGACCGGCCAGAGCCAGACCGCGACGGCCAGGACCGCCAGCACCGCGGCCAGATCGAGCCCCCGCCGCGCGGGTCGAGGGAGGGAGGGCTCGTCGAGGAGGTCGAAGCGCACGGGCCGCCATCCTAACAGCGTGCCCAAGCTTGAGGGCGCAGGAGCTTCAGGGCGCAGGAGCTTCAGGGCGCAGGAGCTTCAGGGCTCGCCGACCCAGCCCGCGTCGAGCAGCTCGGCTCGGATGGCCGCCTCCAGCCGCCGGTGCCCCTCCTCGCTGAGGTGCACATTGTCGAGGAAGTACTGCCAGGAGGCCGGGCCCAGCAGCACCTCGGCCCCGTCGATGAAGCGCACATCCTCTCCATCGGCCAGCGAGGCCATCATCGCCGCGTAGGACGAGAGCTCCGCCGGGTCCGGGTAGACGGCCTCGCTCACCAGCAGGACCGGGGCCTCGCGGGCGCGGGCGAGCTCGACGAGGGCCTCCAGGTTGTCCCGGGCGTGCGAGAGGGGGACGGCGGCGTCCTGGGCCTGGGTCGCCAGCGGGGAGAGGCTGAAGCGCAGCAGCTGAAAGAGGCGCACCCGCGCCAGCAGGGCGGTCGGCCGAGGGCGACCGGCTTCGCCCTGGAGCTCGGCGAGCAGCTCGCGATAGGGCCGGCTGCTGCGCTGCTTGAAGTCGTTGTTGCCCAGGTAGACGACGAAGAGGTCCGGGTCCAGATCCTCGATCCGGGTCTCGATATAGCGGCGCATATGCAGGCTGGTCCAGCCTCCGACCGCCTGGTTGATCACCTGGACCCCGGCGCCGAGCTGGCGCTCCAGGACCGCGGGCCAGAAGAGGTCGAGGTCGTCGAACTGGAAGGCGCCGCCCGTGCTGCTGCTGCCGAGCGCGACGATGCGCAGCGGGGCGCTGCGAGGGGGTGGGGCCACCGGGTAGCCCTCGGAGGGGTAGATCCGATGATGGCGGACGGTCTCGACCTCCCGAAGATCGTCCAGGGGATCCCGCGCTTCCATATGGGGAGTCCAGCCGGCCGCCGCGCGGTTGGAGACGCCCACCAGGCGCTGACCGGTGGCCGTCCAGATCAGGGCGTTCTCGGCGCCGACGACGGCCAACCCGACCAGGGCCAGGCTCAGCAGGTTGAAGTAGCGCAGCCGCTCGGCGTGGGCGTTGACCCAGACCAGGGCCGCGAGGGAGGCCCCCGTGGCGGCGGAGAGTGCGATCGAGACCGGCCACTGCGGCGCGGCCAGGGCGACCAGGCCTGCCCCGACCAGCGCCCCCAGCCCCAGGGTGGCCGGGAGGGAGCCCCGGGGTCGGCGGGCGAGGGCCAGCGCGGCGAGCACGGTCAGCAGCAGGGCGCTGACGAGCGCCGGCAGGCCCAGGGCGAGGCGGAGGGGGTGATCCAGCAGCAGGCGGGCCTCCTGCTGCCAGGCGTCCAGGTCCAGCAGGGCCAGCGGCGCGCAGAGCAGGAAGGGCGCCCAGACGAGGCTGGCGGAGCGCTGGAGCGGCCGGAGTCGGGTGGACCCCAGCGCCAGCAGCCCGCCGATCGCGACCGCGAGCAGGCGCGCGGGCCAGGCGGCCGTCGGCGCCCGGACCCCCTGCTGATCGGCGTGAAGCTCGTGCAGCCCCACCCGCGAGAGCCCCGCGATCAGCAAGGGCTGACCGGCACGTTCGCCCCAGGCGCAGCGGGTCGACTGTTCACCCACCCAGGCCCGCAGCTGCCCTCCGGCATCGACCTCCAGCCCCAGCCAGACGGGCCCCTCCGGCAGGGTGGACAGCTCGCCCTGGCAGGACTGCAGCGCGGACAGCGTGGGGCTGTTGGAGCTGCGCAGATCCTGCCGCCCCAGGACCACTCCTCCCCCGCCAAACCGCGGCGCCGTCAGGATCGCCGCGTCCCCGCGCGGGGGGCTCAGGGCGAGGGTGAGGCTGCCTCCGGGGGGGATGTCCGCCAGGACCGAGAGCCGTGAGACGGGCGCGCCCCCCTTGAGCGAGAACCGGGATCCCAGCGGCCAGCCCTCTCCGGGCAGGCGCGGCGCTCCGGCGAGGCTCGCCAGGTAGACGGGCAGCTCCGGGTCGTCCACCTCCCAGCCCGGAGGCCCGGCCTCCAGGCGCTCCCGCTCCCAGACCAGGACCGCACCCAGCCCCAGGGAGGCCCCCGCCAGGACCGGCAGCAGCCTCACAACGAAGCCGCGCAGCGCATCCCGGTGGTCTTGCGCCGCAGCTCGCGAACGAAGTAGGTGCGCTCAGACTCCGGTCGGACCGCGAGGTCGAAGTAGAAGGAGCCGCCTCGCACGACCGCGAACTGTCCGGGTGTGGCGGCGACGAGATCGGTGACACCGTCCTCGTAGGGCGTCGAAGAGGCCAGGGCCCAGTCGTCGATGAAGCTGTCCTCGACCCACTCCCAGGCGTTGCCGTAGGCGTCCTCGAGCCCGAACTCGCTGCGACCCTTGGGGAAGCTGCCGACCGGCGAGGTGGTGCGGTAGCCGTCGCTGTCGTCGAAGATCTCGCCGCCCGAGATCCCGTGGTTGAGCCGGTCACCCTCGTAGCGGTGCCCCCAGGGGTAGTAGCGGTCCGTCTCGGCCGGGCCCAAGACGGCCAGCTGCCACTCCGCGTCCGTCGGCAGGCGCTTGCCTCGCCAGGCGCAATACTCGCGGGCGTCGTACCAGTTCACGCCGACGACGGGGTGCTCGCCGGTCCCCTCGAAGTACTCGGTCCCGTCCCAGTACCAGTCCTCGGTGTGGTACCACTCCTCCTCCACGCTGGGGGGCCGGTAGCCGGTGGCCAGCAGGAACTCGCGGTAGGCGGCGCGGGTGACCTCCGTCCGGTCGATGCGGAAGGGCTTGACCCAGGTGCGCTGCGGCTCGAGGCCCGCCCCGATGCCCAGCTGCCAGGGCGGCGCCTCCCCGCGCTGCCGATCGGGCTCGGGCGCCTTGCTCCCCTTGGCCCCCCGGCGGGGCCAGCCGGCCTCGATCCAGCCGCCCGGGACCGGGACCATGCCGTCGGCGTCCGGCGCGACGGCGGGGAAGATCCCGTCGGGAGGCAGGTGGCTGCGGTCGGGCTCGGGGGGACCGGGCTGGCCGCCCTGCGGCGGACCGGGGGCGCCCGCGGGTGCCTGCCCCGGGGGAGCTGGCGCCGGGGGAGCAAGCTCCGGGGCGCAGGCGAGCAGGATCAGGGCGAGGGGTAGGCGCATCGGAAGCCGACCGTGAAGGCGACCCGCTCGGGCCGCGCGGGCTCGCGGTGGGCGCAGGTGTTGTAGCTGAGCATGTTCAGGAAAGAGTCTCCGCGCAGCGTCCTCCAGCTCCCCTCGGCCGGGCCCTGCGGGTCGGCGCCCTGCAGCGAGGCGCCGTCGGCGTGGTACCAGCCCGAGGTCCACTCCCAGGCGTTGCCCGAAGCGTGGACCAGGCCGAAGGGCCCGGCCGTGCCCGGCAGGCCCTGGTCGACCGGCGAGGTGCCCACGCTGTCGACCGGCTTGCGGGGCTTGCCCTCCATCGCCTCGGTGTTGACCTGGGGATCGGCTCCCCAGGGGTAGATCCGGCCGTCCCCGCCGCAGGCCGCGACCTCCCACTGGGCCTCGGTTGGCAGGCTGCCCCCCGCCCAGCGGCAGTAGGCGTCCGCCTCGTACCAGGTCACCGCGACGACCGGGTGGGTCGCGATCCGACCCGCCGCCCGCTGGGCCTCCCCCGCGCCTTGCGGGTTGGCCTTCAGCCAGGCGCGCCCCGCCTGGGACCACAGCTCGGGCTCGCCATAGCCGCCCTCCTTCACGAAGCGCTCGAACTCGGCGATGGAGACCTCGGTCGTGTCGATGGCGAAGGCCGACAGCCGCGCGGTGCGCACCGGCGAGTCGGGGTGCTGCGGGTTCCCCAGCGTGTACTCGCCCGCCGGGATGGCGACCCGAGCGGCGAAGGCGGCAGACGAGAGGAAGAGCAGCGCGCCAGGGACCATGACCATCAGCTATCCAGAAACAGCGGGTGGGGCTGGCGGCCGGACGCCCCCCCTCCGCCTCGCTCCGCAAGCGAGGGGAGGGTGAGAGCAAACCAACCCTCCTCCCGCTTGCGGGGGGAGGTGGCCCGAAGGGCCGGAGGGGGGCTGCCTGTTTCACGGTCCGGTGGAGGCGCCTCGGCGCCATGGGGAACTATCACGCCGCCCGGATCGGGCCGCGCGGCCCGCGGTGGTAGGCTGCGCCCCGAGGCTCCGAGATGCTTGGTTTCCTGCTCCTGTCCTGGCACGCCGACGCCGCCCCGACCCGGCCGGTGAGCTTCTTCACCACCCTGCAGCGCGAGGTGGTCGGCGAGTCGGGCGCCTACCTCGGCTACGCCGACAGCCTGAGCTCGACCGGCAGCTTCCGGCTGGGCCCGGCGGACATGGCCGTGGCCGTGCAGGCCGAGTACTCCTGGACCTACACCGGGGCCGAGGGCCCGCCCGAGCAGGGCTCCGAGGCGCGCGCCGTCCTGGTCGACCCCCAGACCCGCCTGTACCTGGATCGCTGCGACCTCGACGACTACGACCACCTCCCCCCCGGCAGCCTCGCCACCTGGCTGTGGGTGCCCGCCGATCTGAAGGTCGGCGACGCCGTGCCCATCCTCGACCAAATCGGCACGGTCGTGGAGCTGGAGGCGCTCGCCCTCGACGGCCAGGAGCACGAGGCGGTGCGCATCTGGATGGAGGGGGTGGAGGCCCGGACCGACGACTACGGGGTCATGACCATCACCTGGGAGCAGAGCTGGTGGTACGAGCGCGGCAGCGGCATGTTCTTGAGGAGCGAGCTCACCGAGCGGGCCAGCGGCACGGTCGAGGGTGAGGCCGGTGGATTCGTGCGGAGGGAGAAGGCCGAGCGGCGCTCCGCCCCGCCGCCGGTCCAGGCATCGACCCCGGAGCGGATCCAGGTCTCGGTGGAGCCCTCTGGCTGCCCCGGCCTGATCGGCCTGAACCTGCTGGTCCCCCTGGCCCTCATCGGCAGCTACTACGGCAAGCGGGCCTGGGGCCGCCGCCGCCGGACCGCGGTCGCCCTGAGCGGCACCGGCCGGGTCGAGCTGCGCGATGTGCGCGACGCCGCCGAGCTGGCCGAGCTGACCCTGGGTGGAATCGCCGCAGCGGCGGACCACCCCTTCAGCCCGATCCTGCCCGACCTCGCCCGCCGCGTCTTTGCGGTCGGGGGCCGGGTCCAGCTGGCCTTGCACGGCTCCCGCGTCCTGGGCCTGGGCGTCAGCGAGCCCGTCGAGCTGACCGGCCAGACCCGCCCCGGGCTGTCCATGGGCACGGCCTGGACCGAGCACGACGAGCTGCGGCAGGCCTTCGTCTACAACCTGGGCCTCGTGTCCTGGTTCGCCCCCTCGCCCCTCACCCGCCGCCTGCCCGATCCGGTGCGCACCATCGAGACCTTCTCGGTGCTCCAGCTGGCGGCGCCCACCGGCCGCCGCTGGGACAGCGAGCTGATCCGCCGGATGAGGCCCGCGGACCAGGGCACCGTGGCCGAGCTGCTGACCCCCTGGCTGGGCGCCGTCGCGGCCCCTTGGCTGGAGGCCCAGCTGCTGGACGGCGACATGGGCTGGGTGGCCCGCAGCGGGGGGCGCATCGTCGGCTGTGGCCTGGCCGGCATGCACCAGGAAATCGGCCGGATGCAGTGCCTGTACGTGCACCCCGACTTTCGCGGCAAGGGCATCGGCGCCGAGCTGGTCGCCGCCCGCGTCGACGCCCTGGCCCTGCTGGGGGCGGAGCGGATCCTGATGGAGGTCTCCACCCACAACCCGGCCAGCCGACACCTCGCCACCAAGGCCGGCTTCGTCGCGGTCGGCAGCCTCGTGATCGAGAGCCGGTCGTGAGCATCGAGCGGCTGCGGGCCCTGCCCTCTCCCGAGCTTCGGTACGCCGAGGGAGGAGAGGCGCGCCTCGCCAGCCTGGGACTGTCCGGAGTCGCCCTCTGGCCCGGAGACGGTGAACAGAGCTGGGAGGCCTGGCCCGAGGGCAACCGCACCCTGATCCTCGACCGTCCGCGCCTGCGTCACCGCGACCAGGGATGGCTGCTCTCGGTGAAAGGGGTCGGCGCGCTCCACCCGATGTTCGGCGCGGTCCAGGTCGAGACCGGAGAGCGCCGGCTCTCGGGCGAGACCTGGTTCGGCGAGGCGCCCTGGGGCGCGCAGGGGGACGAGGGGGTGGAGACGGCCCTGCGCATCACCGCCGAGGCCAGGGGCGAGGCGCTGTACGGCATGCCGATCTGCCCGCTGCTGGCCGCCGTGAGGCTGCCTGACGAGGTGGTCGCCGCCCGCCAGCCGGCCACCTACCGGCAGTGGCGCGGCGGCTACTGGCAGGAGCTGCGGCTGGTGCCCAGCCGGGTCCGGCTGGCCGAACAGTCCGACCTGACCCTGGCCTTCCAGCCCCAGGCGGCGCTCTCGGCCCTGGGCCTGCCCGAGCCCGCCCTGGACGGAGGAGAAGCGCTCGACGCCTTCATCGAGGAGCTGCTGCGCTCGGGGCTGTGTGCCCTGACCCTGGCCGTCCGCAGCGCCCGCGAGGAGCAGGGCGGGCTCAGCGCGCTGCGGCTGGACCATGTCTGGCTGGACAAGGACGCCGTGCTGGCGCCCGACGGCGCCCTCTGTTTTGCCGACCTGGAGGGCCTGGACCGGGTCCCGCTCCGCGGCCCGTTGGAGCTGGCCGCCCTGGCCCGCAAGCAGCTCTACGACCACAGCTACGAGCTGCTCTACGCCGTCGATCGCCTGCTCGGCCTCTCCCTGGCCGCCCGGGGCAGGCTGCCCTCGCCCCCGCTCCTGCGCCGGGAGCTGGCCCTGCGCGTCGAGCTGGCCATGCAGGGCGATCCCGTGGTCGAGGTCCAGGTCCAGGGCGGGGCCCTCGATCTGCTGCTGCGGCCCGCGGTCGGGCCGATGCCCGCGATCCGCCTCCCCCTGTTGTCGGAGTGAGCCATGGACAGTGTCGCGCTGGTAGAGCTGCTCGAACAGATCGAGGGGGGTCGTGCGCAGACGCAGACGGTACCCGAGGAGCTGATCTCCGCCGGGCTGGTGCGTCGCGAGGCGCCTGCCGACGCCCACTCCGACGCCGAGCTGGCCCGGCTCAAGGCTCGGGTCACCGCGCTGAGCCAGCGCCTGCGCGAGCGGCGCGAGGCCAGCCGCGGCCTGAGCGACCCGGGTACGGTCCTCCAGGACCTCACCGCCCTGGAGCTGGAGCTGCGCCAGGCCCGCGCTCGCCTGCTCGACGCCGCCGCCGCCGCCCACGAGCGCGCCAGCGACGGCCTCGCCGAGCCCGGCCTGCGATTGAGCTACCAGGGGCGCGAGCTGCTCGACGAGCTGCGGGCGAGGGCCTGGAGGCTGCAAGGGAGGGACTGGCAGGAGGTGCGGCGCGAGCTGGACGCCCTGAGGACCGCCCTCCGCGAGCGGGCCGAGGCCGGCCGCGCCATGCTCGCCAGGCTGGAGCTGCACAGCCCCAAGACCCCCTCGATCGATCGCCGCGCCGCCGCCCTGGCCCTGGCCCTGCCCGGCGCCTTCCCCGAGGAGGAGCTCGCCCGGGCGCGCTCCCTCGCCTCGATCCACGACGCGCTCTCCAAGCTGTACGTCCCCGTGCCTGTCGACCTCGCCTGCCTGCTCGTCCTTCATCCCAACGGCGCCGCCATCGCCGCCATGCCGCCGGGCACCGATGCCCTCGCCCCGCTCAGCCGGGCGCTGGCCACCGACGACGCCCAGGTCAAGCCGCTCGAGGCCCGCGGCAAGGAGCTCGCCAAGGAGAGGGGGGCGGCGATGGCTCCCCACGATCTGCTGCTGGCCGCCTCGGGACTGTCCGCGGAGAGGCTGTCGGAGCGCAGGTTCTGCCAGGAGGCGCTGGCCCCTCGCTGCGCCGGTCCCGAGGAGGCCGCGGCCGTCTCCGCCATCCTGCTGCTGGGCCCCGATCCGGTGCCCGTGCAGATCGCACGCGCCATCGTGCTGGACGAGGCCTTGCGCGAGCTCGCCGGGAGCCCCCTGCCCTTGCCGGCGGCGCTGCTCGGCCTGATCGAGGGCCCCCCGCCGGAGGTGCTGGACAACCTCCGGCTGGCCTGCGCGGAGGTCGAGCGGGCCGGGCTGGGGGTCTCGGCGGCGGAGGTGATCACGCAGGGGGTGCGGCTGCTGCTGGCGGTAGGCACGCAGGCCGTGCGGGGGGCCCTGGTGCCCGCGACGAGGGGGGCCAACCTGGGGCTGACCGTGAGTCTGTCCTTGATCATGGCCCCGGCGATGCAGAGCCTGGTGGTGCAGGCGATGGTGTACCGGGAGCTGCAGAGCGGGCTGCACCGGGCGGCGGTGCGGCACCCGGCGCACCGGACGGTGGGGTTTCACGGGTAGAGGGGATAGCAGCTGCCGATGCACCAGCCCCTGCTCCTCCTCCTCGCCTGCGCGCTGCCCGATGGCCCCATGGGAGGCGACGGCGGCTACGACAGCGGCTTTGGTGGGGGGGACGGAGGGGGCTTCGACGGAGGGGGCTCCAGCGCGCAGCCGGGTGAGGAGCTCGCCGGCTTCATCGGCAGCCCCTGCCAGGTCGACGCCGACTGCGAATACGAGGGCGGCGTCTGCCTGCGCGATGGTTTCCCCGAGGGGAGCTGCTCGGCGGCCTGCGACCAGTACTGCGACGACCTCGAGGGCCACCCCTACACCTTCTGCGCCGACGGGGCCGACCTGCCCGCCGAGGCCGCCGCGCTGGGCGAAGGGGCCTGCCTCGCCCGCTGCGACTTCGCCTTCTGGCCCGGCAGCGACGGCTGCCGCCCCGGCTACGGCTGCGTCGTCCAGCCGCGGGCCAACGAGCCCGAGACCGAGACCTACGTCTGCCTGCCCGAGCGCGTGAGCGAGCTGTCCTCCTGCCACCGCGAGCTGGCCGCCCGCGGCGTCGGCTTCGAGCCGACCGTACACACCCCGGAGTCCCCCGATGACCAGCCGGGCCTGAGCTGCACCGTCCAGGACGCCGTGCGGCTCTTCTCGCCCTTCCTGGGGGTCGAGCTGCGCTACGTCGATGGCAGCGAGACCACGCGGGTCTACGGCGCCTGCGAGCTGGGCCACGCCCTGGCCGACACCGTCGAGGACCTCCGCGCCGAGGGCGTCGACACCGTCTACCACTACGGCACCTACAACTGCCGGGTGATCAGCGGCAGCGACGATCTGTCACGACACGCCTACGGCGACGCCATCGATCTGACGGGCTTCGGGTTCGAGGACGGACGGCTGTGGACATTGGTCGATCACTGGGAGCACGACACCGCGGACCCGGAGGCCGAGGCGGCGCAGTGGTTGTATGACACGGCCTGGCTCTGGTACGAGACGGCGATCTGGAACATCATCCTGACGCCGAACTACAACAGCGCCCACGATGATCACTTTCATGTCGATCTGACGCCGGGGTCGGACTACATCGAGCTGCGTGGGGGGGCGTGGATCGGGGTGAATCCTTCGGGAGACTAAGCTCGGCCCGGCTGGCCCTGGCGAGCCGCGACGGAGGCCCCCACCACCGAGCGCGCGACCTCGGCCTCGGCCTCGACGTAGCGCAGGGCCTCGTCCAGCCCGACGTCCCCGTCGGAGGGCGCCTCCAGCAGCCGGGTCCAGACCTCGGCCAGGCCAGCCTGGAGGCGGGCCAGCTCGGCGTCGATCCGCTCGGCGGCTTCGAGCAGACGGGGCTGAGCCTGGGGCGCGCCCTCTGCCGCCTGGAGCAGGTGTGCGCGCTCCTGGCTGAGCTGGGTGGCCCGAGCCACGGCACGATGGGCGGCCTGGTGCACCGGGGCGGCCTCGCTGAGCGCCAGGATTCGATCGCGCATGGCCACGATCGCCGCGGTGGGGCTCTCGGCGGCGGGTGCCGCCTCGAAGCGGCTCGCGTCCTGCCTGGACAGTTCGAGCCGCCGCCAGCTCTGGATCACCTCCTGGGCATGCCGCTGGCGACGCCAGAGCGCGGTCCGCTGGAGCAGCGGAAGGCCAAGGGCCAGGGCACCCCAGGTGCCGAAGAGCGCCAGCGCGCCTACGGGCTCGCTGGCTGTGCTCCAGGCCACGATGCCCGCCAGGGGGAAGGAGGCGAAGAAGACGCTGGGGATGGCCAACGCCGTCAGCCGCAAGCGACCGGCGTTGCGGGCCAGCCAGTCGCTCTCCACCCGGACCTCGAGCGGGGCCGCGGCGAGGTCGGGCTCGTGGAGCAGCAGGTCGGCGGGCGGTGGGCTCGACACGGTCACCTCGGGGGAGGAGCGCCTAACCTGGGGTGAGGGTTTGACGGGTTGGTGGCTGGCACCAGCCCGTCCTCCGTCCAAGACGCAGCAGGTGCCGTAGCGGTGTTCAGGCCAGGTCGGCCTTGAACTGTAAGCCCTCCGCCAAGGACCAGCGGCGAGGCGAGCCTGCCCATGTGACA
>ERZ761602.6696-NODE-6696-length-12708-cov-11.113491_pt1 | contig 12708 bp, 8 predicted proteins | sample MGYA00512165_ERZ761602 | MGnify/ENA primary metagenome ERZ761602 (study PRJEB28899, sample SAMN02445085) | bioreactor sludge metagenome | biome: EBPR sludge; isolation source: Thorneside wastewater treatment plant | place: Australia: Brisbane, Thorneside... | reverse complement strand
GATCGCCCTCGAGCACGCCATCGAGCAGCTTCCGGACGGCTACAAGAACGTCTTCTTGCTCCACGACGTCGAAGGCTTCGAACACGAAGAGGTCGCACGCATCCTCGGATGCTCGGTCGGCACATCGAAGTCGCAGCTCCATAAGGCACGGCTCAAGCTTCGCAAGCTTTTGCAGAAAAAGGCCAACCCGCGTCTCGTCGGTGTGAATATCTAAGATTGATTTGCGTCTCCTGTCTTCTGAGAACGCATGGCTCGCCGAAAGCGGCGGGCCTTTTCTATTTTTCCCTGCCGCATTTTTCGCCCCGGCAGATAGGTGGTATATTTCTCGCATTCCCGAGAATCGTACTTCCCGTTCAATCCAAGTGCATTTATGAAGACCTCCATCCTTCTTTTCGTTACGCTCTTGTTCACCGCCTTTTCGTCGCCGGTCGCCGTGCCACCGGATGACGAACCTTGGCAGCGGGTCGAGGTGATCCGAACCGATAAAGGCGTCCCGCACATCCGGGCGAAGGATCTCTATGCGGCCGGCTACGCGCTCGCCTGGCTGCAGTCCGAGGACTACGGCAGCCAGACCGGAATGCGGCTGCTGGCGGCGAGCGGTAGATGGGCGTCGGTCGCGGGATATGAACGGATGGATTCCGACTTCGCGATACGTCGGCTGCGGGCGAAGGCCGAGCCAAAGTACGGTTCGCTCTCGAAGGACGTCCGCGATGTTTACGAGGGCTTTGCCGCGGGTGTGAACCGCTTCATAAAGCTCCATCCGGGCGAGTTCCCCGAGGGAATGCCGAGCGACTTCACCGGCTTCGACGTGCTCTCGACCGAGCTCGCTCAGCCCTCGGCACAGAAGATCCGCAACTTTCTCAACCAGCGTTCCGGCCGCGGCGAGGAAGACCCGACGACGATGGAGGACGAGGGCGAAGTGCCGGACGATGGCTCGAACGCCTGGGCTCTCGCCCCGAGCCGAACGAAGTCCGGCAAAGCGATCCTGCTCCGTAACCCGCATCTCCGCTGGTCGGCCGGCTACTACGAAGCACATATGACCGTGCCCGGTGTGCTCGATTTTTACGGTGACTTCCGCATCGGCGGCCCGTTCGGCGTTATAGGCGGCTTTAACCGCTACCTCGGGTTCTCGACGACCAACAACTCGCAGGACCTCGATGAGATCTACGCTCTCGACGCCGACCCGGCCAAGCCCGACCATTATCTCTTCGACGGTGCCTCGGTGCCGCTCATTCGCGAATTGGTGACGGTTCCTTTCCGCAATGGCAATGCTCTTTCGACCGAGACCCGCGAGTTCTGGTCCACGCCGCTTGGGCCGGTGATAAAGCGGGCTGAAGGCAAGATCTACGTTCTCAAATACGCAGGTGAAGGCGACGTCCGGGGCGGCGAGCAGTTCCTGCGGATGATGCGTGCCCGGTCGCTTGACGAGTGGAAGGACGCGATGAAGATGCGTGCCCGCACCACCTCGAACTTCACATACGCCGACCGCGACGGCAACATTTATTACCTGTGGAATGCCGCATTGCCGCGGCTGCCGCATCCGCCGGTCGATGAGCTCACGGCCGTGCCGGCCAAAGGGATCAAAGACGTCTGGACCGAATATGTTCCGTTCGAGTCGCTGCCGCAGGTGCTCAATCCGCCGGGCGGTTACGTCCGCAACGAGAACAGCTCGCACCATTACACCAACGTCCGAACTCCGATCGCGACCGAGAATGCCTTCCCGAATTTTGAAGAGCCGCGGCTTTCGCTCCGCAGCCAGCTCGGGCTTCAGCTCGTTGGCGGCGATGAAAAGTTCAGCCTTGAGGATATCTGGAAGCTCAAACATAACTACCGAGCACTGCTTGCCGATCGCGTTAAGCCCGACCTCATCGCGGCGGTGCGGGCCGCAAAGCTCGAGGGCGATGTTGCTGCGGCGATCGAACTGATCGAGAAATGGGACAACACCACTTCGCCGGAGAGCCGCGGTTCGGTGCTCTTTCAGGAATGGTGGCGGCACTACTCGGGGCTTCGCGAAGGCCGCGGCCAAGCGCTGCCGGATGCCGAACGTTATGCAAGGCCTTGGAGCACTGAAGACCCGCTGAACACGCCTCGCGGGCTTGCCGACACGAAGCGTGCGGCCGAGTCTTTCGCCTGGGCCGTTGAAGAGGTCAAAAAGCGATACGGCAGTTTTGACGTCGCTTGGGGCGAGGTGCATCGCGTCCGCCGCGGCTCGGTCGATGTGCCCATCGGCGGCTGCGGCAACGATCTCGGATGCTTTCGGATAATGACCTTCGAGCGTGCCGCCGATGGCAAAATGGCCGCGATCGGCGGCGACTGCTGGGTGCTCGCGGTCGAGTTTGGCGATGTGCCGCGGGCCTATTCCGTACTCGCCTATGGCCAAAGCAACCGGCCCGACTCGCCCTACCACGCCGACCAGGCCGCGATGTTCGCCGCTGGCGAAGCAAAACGCGTCGCCTTTACTGAGGCCGACGTCGATAAGCAGGCGATCAAGCGATACCGCCCCGGCGAAAAGGCCGTTCGTTAACTCCAACGCCGGTGGCATTTTTGTTTCATTTTTTGCCAGGAGTGTATGCATCTGAAACGGTTGAAACGGATGAAAGAAATGAAACACCTGAAACACTTGAAACACGTGAAACGCATGAAACGCGATCGAGTTTTGAGTCCCGGCTTTCGGGAATTCCCGATTCCGAAAGCTCCTCTCCTTGATAAGGAGGGGTGGACGCCGCTTTGGCGGACGGGGTGGTAGAACGTTTTGAGTCCCGGCTTTAGCCGGATGTTTGAATTCCGAATTCCGTATTCCGACTTCCGAACTCGAAGATAAGCCCTTGCTGACGCGCGGGCCTCCGACACGGCATTTCGCATTTCTTGGTGTTCTGTTTTTTTCGGGCATCGCGCGTTCGCGGAAACACCGCGAACACCGGAAACACCGCGAACATCGCGAACATCGCGAACAACGGAAACATCGGAAACACTGCGAACATCGCGAACATCTGGGACGGATGGGACAAATGGGACAAATGGGGCATACGGCCGGGCCCCAAGATCTGTGATGTGGGATTTGGGACTTTGGATCTGCATCGTCGCATTGTCAATTGTTAATCGGACCATCGTAAATTGGTTAGAAATGTAGATAGGGTTTTGGTCTTGGGTCTTCGGTCTCCGGCTAACAGCTAAGGGCTAATGGCTTAGAGCTGATCGCTACAAATATCCGACCTCTGCGATCCCTGCGGCCTCCGCGTTTAATGATCGCTTTCAAACATGGCCGCAAAGTCCCCGCAAGGGTTTTCCTTCTATTCACCATTCACTATTCACCATTCACTCCTCTCCTGCCGTCCATTTTCGTAGGCCTTTGACCAAAAGTGAATGGCGATCCGTGAGATATGGAAGATATGTATGAAATGGAAGTTCTGGATAGTTGCGAAAGTTGCGAAGTTGCGAGAGTTGCGAAGTTGCGAGAGTTGCGGAGTTACTGCGTGCGGGCTTTAGCCCGTCGTTTTGAGTCCCGGCTTCAGCCGGCTCTTATTGGCACACGGGTATCCTGCCCGCCCGAAGAAGGAACCACGAAAAAAGAAAAGAGGAAAGCAAGACTCGAGGCTCTGCCGCTATGATTTGCGTAGAAACCCCGCTTTTCCGTAAATCGCCCGTTTACAAACGCGGCTACTCCGCCGCATCTACGCCTACCCCTCTGCAAACACTTCGGAATCCGACTGAAAACCACCGAACACTTCATCGCCCCCAAGATCGAAGCCCTAGGCCGCATGTACCTAAACCTCTCCGAAACCGTAACCGTCTCCCGCGGCCCCCGCGAGAAACGTCAGAACCGCAAACAATAGCGATCGGAATGTTCCTGTTGTGCTTTCATATTCAGAGGTCGGACGTGTTGTTCGCAAATTCATCATCTCTCTCCGGAGCTGCGCGCCCGAAGAAAGTCAGTTTTTCCTTGCATGCGAATTCACAGTTCCATTATTATCGGGTCATCGGGTCATCGGGTCAGATTCGCTTTGTCTAATCGTATGCTGTTTATGCGTTTGGTAGTTTGTGCTAGAGACTTTTCATACTCGCGTGGCCATTCCGAATTGTCCACTTAACTCATTGGAGCCGATAGTCCTGAACACAACATGGAGCAATAAAGACCAGAAAAATGCGTAAGAAATTCTTCATTGTTACCCTACTCGTCGCGACGCATTTTGTGTCCTTCTCGTCAGCTTTACGTGCAGACGTAGTAAATCCAGGTTTCAGGGCTGACCTTTCGTCGGATTTGAGTACTGCAATCGGGCACGTGAATGTCCTGAGCAATGGCAGGCTTTTGGTGTCGGGATTCTTCGAGAATGTAAACGGTGAACGCCGACCGCGAAATGCAATTCTAACCGCCGAGTCGGAACTGAATCCCGAATTTCTCTCCCTTACAAGCTCATTTGTCGCAGGGCCCGCCGGAATCAGCTCGTCGCTCGAGTTAGCGGATGGAAAGATTTTGGTCGGGGGAAACTTCGATAGCGTCAATGGCGTTGCACGAAGCTACCTTGCAAGGGTCAATCCGGATGGAACGCTCGATGACACCTTTAACTGCGGATTTCAGCTTCGGAGTGATTATCATGTCGCTCAAATCATAATGTTGCCACAAGAGAAGCTGTTAATTGTGGGATCGTTACCCTGGGGACGGATGGCCAGAATCAACAGCGATTGTAGTAGAGATACAACATTCGGTGTGAATGGGAATTTTTTGGTCAGCCCACGCGTTACGCTTCTGGATGATGGCAAAATAATCGCGGCCGGGAGATTCAACCAAGGAACGTCGGATACGACTCGAGATTTGACTCGCCTGAATGAAAATGGAACTGTAGATGAGACATTCGCCCGTTTATTCGCCGATAGTAGCGTCTATGATTTATCGATTCAACCCGATGGGAAGATAGTAATTGTCGGGAACTTTGGTCGTCTAAACAACATCAATCACGATCGTGTCGCAAGGGTAAACCCCGACGGAACGATCGACCCGTCATTGGTCGCTTCTGTAACGCGCGATTGCTGCGGTTCAAGTACTGTCCGGAGTATTCTACTACAGTCAGATGGGAAGTTTGTGATCGGTGGCTCTTTCGACAGGTTGAACGGAATATTGAGTCCGAACATTGGAAGGCTGAACTCCGACGGATCGACCGACTTACAGTTTGATGTCGGAACGGGAACGGATCGCCCTGTTGGCCTTAATGGCTTCGATAGGGGAGTCTGGGGAGTTGTCGGTTTGGCCGATGGTTCTATTCTAATCAACGGATATTTCAATCGTTACAACGACAACTTGCGGAGCGGGATCGCGATACTCGATTCGATGGGAGAATTAGCCACTGGTTTTGATCCCACGTTCGGAAACGATTCATCGGCTTCCGTGTTGAAAGCGAAACCGGACGGAAAGATTCTCATTGCCGGCGACTTTGCGATGATAAACGGGATTCGAAAGAGAGGTATTGCTCGCATTGATCTGACCGGAGTACCGGACCCGGAATTCAACCCCGATTATACGATCGTCGACCATGTGAACCACTTCGAGTTGCTTTCCGATGGGAAGATCCTAGTAAGTGGTTTTTTTCGTATTTCGCCCACTAGTACTCGATATTTGGTTCGACTCAATGCCGATGGCTCACTGGATAACACATTTAATGTGGTGCTTAATTCTGGTGTTTCATCGACATTCCAACAGAGCGATGGGAAAATCCTGATCGGAGGTCATTTCAGCAACGTCAATGGCGTAACTAGATTCGGATTTGCGCGCCTCAACGCCAACGGAACGTTGGACGCATCTCTTCCCTCAGTAAGCTTCTTTGACCCGTCGGGTGCGTTATTGAATAAGATCGCGGTCCAACCTGATGGTAAAATAATTGTTGCAGGGCGATTTGAAACAGTTCAATCAATATCAAGAGTCGGGATCGTTCGGTTAAACTTGGATGGTAGCGTCGACAGTACGTTTTCGCCGATATTTGATGTAGCAAGCGGGCCCGATCGCGTTCTGGATTTCGTCCTATTAACAAATGGAAAATTGATTCTGGTCGGTGCCCTTGGTCGATATCCGAACCAGAGACCAAGATATATTTTGAAGTTGAATTCAGACGGGACGATCGACTCGACGTTTGACGCATCGGATTATAGCGGGTTTGTCCCAAATAAGTTAGAGCTACGGAATAATGGAAAGATTCTTGTTGCGTCTGGTGCATTTGGAGTGCCTTTTGGACTTTTCTTGCTTAATTCTAATGGAACAACAGATCGAACATTGAATGTCGGCAGTGGTGCAGATCGCGATGTTCTCGCGATCGCTTCAACGGGGTCGTCGGAGGTTATCATTGTTGGCCGATTTACGAGATTTGCCAATTCTGTCAGGTATGGAGCGGCACGGGTAAAGATCATAAAGAAAAGCATTGCAGACTTTGACGCTGATGGGAGTACTGACATTTCGATCTTTCGGCCCTCTCCGACAGGTGGCGAATGGTGGTGGCAACGATCGAGCGATAATGTGGTTCCAGCATCGACATTTGGACTCGCTAGTGACGTTATCGCACCCGGCGATTTTACTGGTGACGGGAAACTTGATATCACGGTTTGGCGGCCGTCGAATGGGTTTTGGTATGTCTTGCGAAGTGAAGACAGTTCGTTCTTTGCTTTTCCGTTTGGGACGACCGGCGACGTTCCGATCACCGCAGATTATGACGGTGACGGCATGGCCGACCCTGCAGTTTTCCGAGCCTCAGCCGGACGCTGGTTCATTAGGCGTTCGAGCGACAACCAGGTCCAAACAATTCAGTTCGGTCTGCCTGGAGATGCTCCTGTCGTCGCCGATTATGATGGTGATGGTAAAGCAGATATTGCGATCAAGCGTAATGGCCCCAATGGAGCCGAGTGGTGGATCAACCGCTCGACGCAAGGTGTGATCGCTTTTGTTTTCGGGGCATCGAACGACCTAGCAGTTCATGGAGACTACACAGGCGACGGCAAAGCAGATGTTGCGTTATTCCGTGCATCGACAGGGGGCTGGTTCATACTTCGAAGCGAAGACCTTAGCTTTTACGGCTTCCCATTCGGACAGGAAGGAGACATGCCGGTTCCGGGTGATTATGACGGCGACGGAAGGGTCGATCCAGCAGTCTTCCGTCCCTCAGCGAATACCTGGTTCATCGACGGCTCAACAAGCGGGATGCGAATCCAGAACTTCGGCCTCCCGGGCGACAAGCCCATCCCAAATGCTTTAGTTCGTTAGTAATCTATAAGCGGCGGGAATGAATTGCCCGGTTTGCCCGTTAGGTTTGGTTGCAGGGCCGCCGCCACCATTCCCGTGGTCGAACTACATTTGCCGATGCGCAGGATTTCCCCGGTAATTCCTTGAAGTCGATAAGTCATCGAATTTCCCCACGGCTATGCCGTTCGATGTGCGGAAAAGCTACGCTCTTCTGTGAGCCGCCACGGCGGAGCCGGGGCGGGGCCTTTGTGGACAGGGTTGACAGGACGGGCAGATAGGGCCGGCGATAGGCGGTGGGTTTTTGTAAAGCCGTTAGCTTTTAGCGGTAAGCTGTAAGATTTTTGGTTGGCGGGAGAAAGTTGGTTTTCAACGAAGATATTCGTTTATAATCCATTAGCACTTCAAGCTTCAGGCGAGCCATTCTATTTTTAGGAGGACGCGAGCGATGCCGGTTACTGATCCGAGAGTTGATGCATACATCGAGAGGTCGGCGGAGTTTGCCCGGCCGATCTTGCTGCATATTCGGAAGTTGGTTCACAAAGCGTGCCCGTACATTGAAGAGAAGATCAAGTGGGGGATGCCGCACTTCGATTTCAAAGGGCCGGTCTGCAATATGGCGGCGTTCAAGCAGCACTGCGCGTTCGGCTTCTGGAAGCAGCAGTTGCTCGAGCACGAGGCTATCGACGCCGAACGGAACACGCTGAGCAGCTTTGGCAAGATCGCTTCGCTTGCGGATCTGCCGAAGGACAAGGTCATCATCGAGCTGGTCCATAGGGCGGTCGAGCTGAACGAAAAGGGGATCAAGCTGCCGCAGAAAAAGCCTTCCGAACGCGCGGAGCTGGTCGTGCCGGAGATACTCGCCAAGGCTCTTGCCAAGAACAAAAAGGCAAAGGCCGCTTTCGACAAATTCAGCTACAGCCACCGGAAGGAATACATCGAGTGGATAAACGAAGCCAAGACCGAACCGACGCGCGAAAAGCGGCTCGCAACGACGATCGAATGGCTAAGTGAAGGGAAAAGCCGGAATTGGAAATACGAAAAATGTTAGAAGGTGAAAAAGTGAAAGAGTGAAAATGGATGCAAAGGATTTTGCTGCGACATTCCGGTTTCAACTTCAAGTATCTTAACCTTTAAACCTCTTCACTTTCGCGCTTTTTCACAATTGAACTCTCCTCTCTTATACTCACGAGATATGCCTGAACCAATACTTTTAGCAAAACGCGATGCGGCCGAGTTCAACCTCCTTTTGGGGATGTCGAACCGGCACGGAGTGGTGACCGGGGCGACCGGAACGGGTAAGACCGTGACGCTGCAGAAGATGGCCGAGGGCTTCAGCCAACGCGGCGTTCCGGTCTTTGTGGCGGACATCAAAGGCGACCTGAGCGGCGTTAGCCAAACGGGCGGCAACCACCCGAAGATCTTGGCACGGCTCGAGCAGCTTGGGCTTGCGGACACGAAGTTCGAGGGCAGCCCGGTGACGTTCTGGGACGTTTTTGGCAAAGAGGGCCATCCGCTGCGGGCAACCATCTCGGAGATGGGGCCGCTGCTGCTCTCGCGGATATTGCAGCTCAACGAGACGCAGGAGGGCGTGCTGACGCTCGCTTTCAAGATCGCCGATGAGGGCGGAATGCTCCTGCTCGACCTGAAAGACCTGCAGCAGCTTCTGATCTTCGTGGCCGAAAATGCATCGGAATTTACGACGCAGTACGGGAACGTCTCAAAGGCATCGGTCGGAGCGATCCAACGCGGGCTGCTCCAGCTTGAGCAGCAGGGCGGGCACGAGTTTTTCGGTGAGCCGGCCGTCCGGCTTGAGGATTTTATGCAGACGCTCGGTGGAAAGGGCGTGATCAATATCCTCGCCGCCGATGAGCTGATCAATTCGCCAAAGCTCTATTCGACGTTCCTGCTTTGGCTGCTCTCCGAGCTTTTCGAGATGCTGCCCGAGGCCGGCGACCTCGATAAGCCGAAGCTCGTCTTCTTTTTTGACGAAGCTCATCTGCTCTTCAGCGACGCGCCAAAGGCATTGGTCGAGAAGATCGAGCAGGTCGTCCGGCTGATCCGCTCGAAAGGCGTCGGCGTTTATTTCGTGACGCAGAGCCCGGCGGACATCCCGGACAAGGTGCTCGCCCAACTCGGCAACCGGGTCCAGCACGCGCTTCGTGCCTACACGCCGAAGGAGCAGGAGGCAGTAAAGGTCGCGGCAAAAAGCTTCCGCGAAAATCCGGAGGTCGATACGGTCAAGACGATCTCGGAACTCGGCGTCGGCGAAGTGCTGATCTCTCTCCTCGATGAAAAGGGCGTGCCGACAGTGGTTGACCGCGCATTTGTGGTCCCGCCGGCGAGCCAGATCGGGCCGATCACGCCCGAGCAGCGTAAGCAATTGATCGATACGTCGATCGTGGCCGGCATCTATGAAAATGCCGTTGACCGCGAATCGGCGTTCGAGATGCTGACCAAACGCGCCGAAGAGAAAGCGGCTGCCGAAGAGGAGGCCAAGGCCCAGCTCGAGGCCCAAAAAGAAGCCGAACGCCAGGCAAAGGCCGAGCGGGCCGCGGCTCGCCAGCCGGATGGGATCGTCGAATCGGTCGTAAAGAGCGCCGCCCGTTCGGCCTCGACCTCGATCGGCAGGCAGATCGGAAATACCATAGTCCGCGGCATTCTCGGCGGCATCTTCGGCGGCACGACGTCAAAGAAGAAATCGAGCTGGTTCTAAGGAGGTACGGTTATGCCAAACGAAACGCTTCTCCTGGTCGGCACCGCAAAGGGGTTATTCATCCTCCGCGGCGGTGATGGCAAGTGGTCGCTCGAGGGGCCGCACTTTCCGGGGCTGGCGGTTTACTCGGCATTTCTCGATCAGCGGAAGGGCCGTAACGAGATGTGGGCGGCACCGGCAAGCTGGCACTTCGGAGCCGAACTCTGCAAGAGCACAGACATGGGCAAGACGTGGGACCAGCCCGAGAAGCGGCGGATCAAGATGCCCGCGACGACGAAAAAGCCGCTTGAGAATATCTGGCAGATAACCGCGGGTGGCGATAACGATTCGATTTACGTTGGCGTAGCACCCGCTGCGCTTTTCGAATCGCACGACCGCGGCGAGACCTGGTCGCTTAACAAAGGGCTTTGGAAGCATCCGCACAGGAAGCAGTGGCAGCCGGGTTTCGGCGGGCTTTGCCTGCACACGATCGTGACGGACCCGAAGAACCCAAAGGACATCAAGATAGCGATCTCGACCGGCGGCGTTTATCAAACTGCCGATGGCGGCGAAACGTGGAAAGTGACGAACACCGGCGTTTCGGCTTATTTCATGCCGAATAAATATCCTGAGTTCGGGCAGTGCGTTCACAAGATCGCCCGGCACCCATCGAAGAAGAAGCTCTTCTTTTTGCAGAATCATCACGGCGTTTACCGCAGTAAAGATGGGGCGGTTACTTGGGAAGAGATCGAAAGCGGCCTGCCGTCAAATTTTGGTTTCGGCCTGACGGTCAGCGAGGCCGGTTCGGCTTTCATCGTTCCGCTCCAGAAGGACGCCGAGCGATTTACCTGCGAGGGCAAGCTTCGCGTTTACCGCACCCGAGACGAAGGCAAGAGCTGGCAGCCGCTGACGAAGGGCCTCCCGCAGAAAAATGCATATGAGGTCGTATTGCGCGACGCGGTTAGCTCGACCGGCAACAACATATTTTTCGGGACGAAGAACGGGAAGCTCTTCGCCTCTCACAACGACGGCGATTCGTGGAAGATGATCGAAGGCTCGCTGCCGGAGATCTGCTGCGTTAAGGCATACACGCTCTGATGAAGATTTATCTAAGCGGGCATTTGAAGCAGTTTGCGGGCGGCGAAACGGAGGTCAGCCTGCCGGGTAGTTTTAAGTCGGTCGGCGAGGCCCTCGGTGGCTTGTGGTCACTGCATCCGGCGCTTCGCGACCGCGTGCTCGACGAGCAAGGTAAGATCCGAACGCACGTCAACGTCTTTCTCGGTGAAAAAAGCGTCAAGCAAAGCGAGGGCCTTGCGACGGCGATCGATGCGAACGAACTACACATCTTTAACGCGGTAAGCGGCGGATAGTCCCATTACCAATTTGTTTTATCGAACGAATATGAAATCGTTTCTTCTTCTACTCGTCCTGTTTGCCGCTAATGTCTGTGAAGGACAAATAGACCTCGATTCAAAAAGCATCGGTAATCTCGTCTCGATCGCTGACCTGTATTCTAAAGGCGGTAATCCCTCCGAATATGCCGCCTCACTTGATCAACTGCGGACCCCTCGCTTGAATAAATTGGTCGATACGATCGTCGCTCTCGGCAAACGAGACGGAACGATGCTTGATTCTAAGTTTCTGCAAAGGCCGGGTGATGATGAGCTGTACTTCTGGTACGTCATTCGAGAGATCCACTATAACCGCGTTTCTGAAACCAGGAAGCCGCGCCCAAACCTAGAGGTGGCTCAAGAAACCATAGCGAAGGAGATCGATAGCCGTTGGTTACTAGACAATTACTATTACCGAATCAGAAGCGGCATTGCGTCATATTTCAATGAAGCAGATCTGAGCAAACTTGATATCAAGATCGACGAACTCGGATTTAGAGACAAGACCGAACGGGCGATTTTCTTTTTCAACATTGTGGAAGCGCTGGCCGGCGGTCGATTTATGGCGCTAATGATCTCTGGAAACGAAAAGAAGATCTTGACGTTCACCGATCGGATGCCGAGCTTCAATGGCAAACCGTATTACATGTTTGATGAGTTCGACTATCCCGATTTCGAATGGATCGGGTACGAAAAGGTTGAGTCGTATAATCAAAGGCATTTTGAGCGGTTATACATGACACTGTATGCGCATTTTGAGGCGGAATCTGACTTTCGAGATAAGCGCAAGGCCGAGGAGATCCTGCGCAATTCGATCCTAACCAATCGTGACTATTTTAAGCTTAGCGGAATGCAGAAGCGGCTGGAGCCGCTAATGAAACCGCGGCCTTAAACGGTAAATACAAGCTAATGCTCATAAAGAATGCAATTTTGGACCGTATCAAGGCGGGTGAGATATCGTTGATCTTTCGCCGGTGGAAAAAGTGTGGTGTTAAGGCCGGCGGAACGCAGATGACGCAGCGGGGCGTTTTGGCGGTTGATTCGGTCGAGGTTGTCACGGAGCGAAAGATCACGCCGGCAGATGCGGCGGCCGCGGGGTTTGATTCAAAGAAAGACCTATTGGCCTCGATGCCGCCGGCGAGCGACGACACGGAGATCTATCGGATCGGCGTGCGATGGGCCGGCGAGGATCCGCGAAAGGCTCTGCGGGACGAAGCGGATCTTTCAAAAGCCGAACTCGACGACATCATCGCCAAACTCAAGAAGCTTGACGCCGGCAGCAAACGCGGCCCGTGGACCGAAAGCTATCTGCAGATGATCCGTGACCAGCCGAACACCCACGCCGCCATTCTCGCCGAACAGATCGGCCTCACCATCCCGACCTTCAAACCCTGGGTCCGCAAACT
>ERZ761602.6695-NODE-6695-length-12711-cov-4.991150_pt1 | contig 12711 bp, 10 predicted proteins | sample MGYA00512165_ERZ761602 | MGnify/ENA primary metagenome ERZ761602 (study PRJEB28899, sample SAMN02445085) | bioreactor sludge metagenome | biome: EBPR sludge; isolation source: Thorneside wastewater treatment plant | place: Australia: Brisbane, Thorneside... | reverse complement strand
GAGCCTCGAAGGGCGGTCCACGTGGAAGGCCCCGCGCGCGGAGCATCGTCACCCGCTGCGCGTCGCGGACGTCCGGCCCGACACACGCGTGAGCACGGTCTTTCGCGCGAGCGTCGATCTGCCGCCGTGGCTTCCGCCCGGCACGTACGATCTCGCGTTGCAGGTCCCGGGCGGCGAGGTGCTCGCGGGGGTCGCGAGCGTGCGCGTGATCGATCGTGCGGCGCCGGTGATCGCGGTCCTGCCCGACGAGGTGGCGGACGATCCGAGCGCGGCGGTGCACGAGACGTTGCGCGACGTGGACGTGGACGTGTGGGTGGGCGCCGCGACGAGCGACGTGCTGCGGAGGCCGCTGCGAGGCGCGGGGCTGCCATGGCTCGACCCCGCGGTGGGCGCGGTGCTCGCGGTCGGCGACGAGGGCGTCTGGGATCGCCCGCGCTGCGACGATCCGCTGATGCCACGCGAGGCCGCGATCACCGCGCTCGGTCCGAGGCAGGTCGTGAGCCCGACGGAGAGCGCCTCGCGCGTGCGGTTCGTGCGCGTGGAGCCTTTGGTGGACGTGGTGCACCCGCTCGTCCGTCGCGCGGTGGTCGAAGGCGACGCGCGGCTCTCCTTCGTGGTCCCCGAAGGATGGCGCGTGCAGGCGACGGGGGCGGACGTCATCGGCGCCTGGCCCGCGACGCCGGTGCGCGCGGCGGGGACCACCCCGAGCGTGGTGGTCTGGCTCGCCGCACGTGCGGGCACGGTCGAGGTTCGGGCGGCACCCGCGTCGGCGCTCGAAGCGCGGCTCGACGCGCCCACTCGGGTTCCGTCGGGGCGCGGCGCGGACGTGGTGGCGCACGCGGCGGAGGGCGCGTTCGTGGCGCTCGCGTGGGAAGAGGACGGTGCGGCGTGGGGATCGGTCGGGGCGCAGATCCCGGTCGCGCTCCGGTGGATGGAGGCTTCGGAGATCCAGGGGCTCGTCTTGGCGACCGACGGCCGAGCGGCGCGGGTCGCCGTGACGGCCGAGGGCGTCGCGCGTCGGCCGGGGGGCTGCAGCGCGAGCGCGGCGATCGGCTCGTCCGAGGATTCGCCGGGAATTGGGTGGTTCGGGGCGTGGCTTTGCACAATCGGGGTCGCGCGGTACACCTCCGCGCGCTCCCGCTCCAGGAAGACCCGGACCCCGTCCGTGCGTCTCTCGAGGTGACGGGAACAAACCCGACCGCCTCGCTCGTTCTGCGCCCGCCCATGACCCGACTGCTCGTCACCGCTTCGTTCGCGCTCCTCGTGGGGTGCGCCCGCATGATCCCGAACACGACCGTGGAAGACACGGCGGAGAACCGGGAGATCGTCGAGTTCGTCGAGCAGTATCGCCACGCGGTGGAAGACCGAAACGTGCGCCGGCTCCTCGAGCTCGCGTCGCCGCGCTACCTCGACGACAACGGGACCCCGAACGGCGAAGACGATCTCGACTTCGACACGCTCCGCGAGAAGCTCGCGATCTGGAGCGATCGGGTCACCGACGTCCGCTACGAGATCAAGTACCGCCGCGTCTCGTACGACCAGTCGCGGATCTTCGTCGAGTTCCGCTACACCGCGAGCTTCCGCGTCGAGACGGGTGAGAACGAGCGTTGGGCGCGCCGGCTCGGCGACCACCGCCTGATCCTCACGCGAGAGGAAGGCGAAGCGCCCGAAGGCGAGCTGCGCATCCTCGCGGGGATGTGAGCGCTTTCCGATCCGTCGTGGATCGAAGCGTCATCGCTCCGCTCTCGCGCCGCATCCGCTCGTCCGCTCCGGAGGCGTCCTTCGGAGCTCGAGGAGCGACTCTCTCGCACGCCGCAATCCGAGGCCACGGGTTCGCCAGGTCGGCGGGGTCGACCGCCGACGGCGTCCGTCATCACTGTTCGACAGGGAACATCGTTGAACGAGTGAGCGTGCGTCGGTTAGGCTTCGCAGGTCGCCGTTCGCGACGCGCCGCATGTCCGAGGAAAAGAAGCAGCTCGGAAAGATCCTCCTCAAGCAGCGGCTCGTGACGCCGGACGAGCTCGACTCGCTCTTGAAGGAGCAGAAGGCGCACCCCGGCTCGCGGCTCGCGTCCACGGTGGAGCGCGCGGGCAAGGTGCCGGGCAAGGAGCTGCTCAAGGCGCTCTCCGAACAACACGGGCTTCCGGGCATCGACCTCGCGCAGGTGGTGGTTCCGCTCGAGAACCTCCGCTGGATTCCGGCCGACGTCGCGAAGCGCCACTCGATCCTCCCCGTGCTGGTGAAGGACGACCGCATCTTCCTCGCGATGGCCGATCCGCGCGACAAGCGCATCGTCGACGAGATCGAGTTCGTCACCGGGCGCCGCGTGTTTCCGTACGTCGCGCTCCACGACCTTCTGCAAGAGGTCATCGAAGAGGCGTATCGCCTGCTCGATCTCGGGGAGGCCCACTACGTCGGATCGCAAGTACCCGCGGAGTACCTCGCGTCGCTCGGGATCGCGGCGTCGCCGGTCGAAGCCGAGCCGCCCCCGACGCCCGCGGGGCTCGTCGTGGATCGTGCGATGCCCGCGCCGAAGATGGACGACGACGAGCTCGGTCTGCGTGAGCTGCAGGCGCGCGCCCGCGAAGGCGAGCCCTTCCACTCGCAAGTCGCGCCGTTGCCCACGCCGCCGAAGGAGCGCGACACGAAGCCGAAGGTCCTCGTGGTCGACGACGAGGACGACATCCGCAAGCTGCTGCGCCGCGTGCTCACGCAGAAGGGCTACGTGGTGGTCGAGGCGAGCAAGGGGCTCGAGGCGCTGCAGAAGGTGCGCGACGAGCAGCCCGACGTGATCTTGCTCGACGCGATGCTGCCGGAGGTGCACGGCTTCGACATCTGCCGGCGCATCAAGGGCAGCCGCCGCTACGGGCACATCCCGATCGTGATGGTGTCCGCGATCTACCGCGGCTGGCGCGTCGCCGAAGATCTGAAGACCTCGTACGGCGTCGAGGCGTTCCTCGAGAAGCCGTTCAAGGTGGCCGACGTGCTCCTGCACGTGGAGCGCGCGCTCGAAGGGCGTCGCTCGGAGGTGCCCGACGAGGACGACGTGCTCAGCCGCGAGGCGGGCGCGGCGCTCGACGCGGGCATGGAGGCCTACCGCGCGGGGGATCTCGACGCGGCGATCGCGAAGCTGCGCGAGGGGCTCGCGATCGACCCGCTCTCGTTCCAGCTCCACTACCACCTCGGGCTCTTGTGCGGTCGCCGCGACGAGGTGTTCGAGGCGATCCACGAGCTCGAGACGGCGGTCGATCTGCAGCCGCGGAACTTCTCGGCGCTCAAGAACCTCGCGGTGCTCTACCAGCGCGCGGGCTTCAAACACAAAGCCATCGAGATGTGGGAGCGCGCGCTCGCGTCCGCGCCCGACGACGAAACGCGGCACGGCATCAAAGAACACTTGATGACGCTGCTCTAAGCCCCGTTGCCCCGCCGAACCCGAGCTGTTCCGTCGTGTCGTTCGCGTATGTGCGCGTGGAGCGGTTCGTGCGGTTCGTGTCGCTCGAGTCGGCGTTCGGACGTTGGTTCGAGCCTTCGCTCGCGCTCGCCCGAGGTGGCGCGCCGTGACCCGACACGGGCGTCGCCGAGCACACCTCTCATCCACCACGTCGCGCGATGTCCGCACCTGGAACTCCAGGGGTGCGTCGCGACGACGCCTTCGTTTATAGTCCCGCGAGCCGGCCGCCGATGAAGTTCCTCTGCGACAACTGCAAGGCCAAGTACCAGATCCCCGACGAGAAGATCGCGGGGCGCACGCTGCGCATGAAGTGCCGCAAGTGCGACCACGAGATCATCCTCAAGGGGCCGAAGGACGAGGCCGACGCGGGCCCCACCGAGGGGTCCAACGCTTCGAAGAAGCGCAGCGGATCGAGCGTGGGCCCCGCGCCGCGCCCGGGCGCGCGCAAGAGCAGCTCGCAGGCGGGCCCGCGTCCGACCTCGCCGGTCGCGGCGGCCACGCAGCCCAAGCGGGCGTCGTCGTTGGGCTCGGAGTTTCGCAAGGGCTCGCTGGCGCCCGAGGCGCCGTCGCCGCGTGCGCCCGCCGCCGAGTGGTACGTCGCGATCAACGACGTCCCCGTCGGTCCCATCAAGCGTGACGAGGTCGCGCGAAAGATCGGCCTCGGCGCGGTGACGGCGGAGTCGCTGTGTTGGCGCGAAGGTCTCGACGACTGGAAGCCGGTCGGGCAGGTGCCGGAGCTCGCGTCGCTCCTGCAGCAACGTCGCGTTCCGCCGCCGCCCACCGGCAGCAGCGTGCCACCGCCGCGTGCGTCCGAGCGTCCGTCGAACAACGTGGTGCCGATCGGTGGTCGGCTCGGTGCGGCGGCCGCGCCCGCGTACGACGAAGGCGAGCTCGAGGACGAGCGCACCGTGATGGCGCCGGTGCCGGTCCCCGAACCCGAGCCCGCGCGCGCGAAGCCGACGCCGAAACCGGCTCCGAAGCCGGTGGTCGCGCCGAAGCCGGCCGCCACGCCGAAGCCCGTCGCGGCGCCGAAGCCGGTGGTCGCGCCTCGGCCCGTCGCCGCGCCGCAGGAAGAGGACGATCCGTTCGCGCTGCCGATCGCCGCATCGGCCGCGCCAGCGCCAGCACCGGTGCCAGTCGCCGCGCCGTTCGCCGCTCCTCCGGCGTCGATCCCGGCGCCCGCGCCACGCCGTGGCATCCCGGTGGGCGCGTGGATCGCGATCGTGGGAGCGGGCGCGTTCGGCATCACCCTCGCGCTCGCGATCGGCCCGAAGTTGCTGAGCGACGATCCGGCGCCGGTGGCCGAGGCGACGCCGGTACCCGATCCCGTGATTCCGACCGAGCCCACGCCGGAGCTGGAGCTCGACGTCCCGGATCCCGTGCCCGACGAGGTCGTGCCCGAGGAGGTCGTTCCGGAAGAGACGACCGCGATGCGCTCGACGAGCACGTCGATGACGGTGTCGGCGATGGCGAGCACGCCGACCGCGATGACCGACAACCTCACGGACGAGCAGCGCCGGCAGCTCGAGCTGATCACCATGAGCGGCGCGACCGGTGCGGCGCCGAGCATGCTCTCGGTCGGTGGCACCAGCGGCGCGACCACCGCGCGCGAAGAGCTCGACAACGACGCGGTGCGCCGCGTGGTCACCGCGCAGAGCAACCAGCTCGCGCTGCGTCGGTGCTACGAGGTCGCGATCCGCGGCATGCCGGAGGCGCCCGCGGTGCGGCTCGACGTGGAGGTCGTGGTCGGCGCGTCGGGCACGGTGACGCGCGCTTCGGCGGCCGGCAACGACGTCGGCTCGCTCAAGAACTGCGTGGAGACGACGGTGCGTCGATGGCGCTTCCCGCCTTCGTCGAACGGCGGTCGCGCGCAGTTCCCCGTCGTGTTCAGCGGCGGCGGCTGAGCCCGCGAAGGCGTGCACACGAAGAAGCCCCGCGCGGTGCACCGGCGGGGCTCTCGTGATCGACTGCTCACGCGCGGTCGTGCGTCACTCGTCGTCCTTCTCCGCCACGAGCGTGCCCACGTCCTCTCCCATCACGACGCGCTGGATGTTGCCGCGCTTGTGGAGCGCGAAGACGCGAATCGGGAGCTTGTTGTCGCGGCAGAGCGTGACCGCGGTGGAGTCCATCACGCCGACGCGATCGACGAGGAATCGGTCGTAGCTGATGCGCCGATACATGGTCGCGTCGTCGTTCTTCATCGGATCCTTGTCGTAGACGCCCTCGACCTTCGTGGCCTTGATGAGCGCCGACGCCTGGATCTCCATCGCGCGGAGCGCGGCCGCGGTGTCGGTCGAGAAGTACGGGTTGCCGGTGCCGGCGACGAAGATGACGACGCGCCCCTTCTCGAGATGACGCACCGCGCGACGGCGGATGTAGGGCTCGGCGACCTGGCGAATCTCGAGCGCGCTCACGCAGCGCGTCGGCACCCCGAACTTCTCGAGCCCGTCTTGCAGCGCGACGCCGTTGATGACGGTGGCGAGCATGCCCATGTAGTCGGCGCTCGCGCGCTCCATGCCCGACGCGCTGCCCTTGAGTCCGCGGAAGATGTTGCCGCCGCCGATCACGATCCCGATCTCGGCGCCGAGCGCGTGGACCTCGGCGATCTCGCCACAGATGGCGCGCATGGTCTCGGGCTGGATGCCGAACCCGCCGACGGTGCCGCAGAGCGCCTCGCCCGAGAGCTTGAGCAACACGCGTTTCAGAGCCAGTTGCGCCATGTCTTCGCCTCCTGTGTTTCCTCGAGGGTCTGTCGCCAGAAGCCTCGAGGGACCCCAACGACGACCCCGTCGGATCGTCGCGGACGACGTCCCGGCCGCGTGTTTCGTCGAAAGCGGAGCGCGACGCCAGGAGAAAACGCGCGACGACGCGCGACGGGCAACGGATGCTGGCCAAGCCGCGAGGGTCGCCATAGAGTCCCGCGCTCGGAGGATACGATGCTGAAAGAGACCCTCGCCGAGCTCAAGGACGCCATCGAGAAGGCGCACGACTCGCTCAAGCGCGAGCTCGCGAAGATCCGCACCGGCCGCGCGAACGCGGACATCCTCGACGGGATTCGCGTCGAGTACTACGGCACGCCCACGCCGCTGCGGCAGATGGCGTCGATCAGCGTGCCCGAGGCGCGCCTCATCACCGTGAAGGTCTTCGACCGATCGCAGATCAGCGCGGTCGAGCGGGCGATCCAGATGGCGCAGCTCGGTGTGAACCCGTCGAACGACGGCGAGCTGATCCGCATCCCGATGCCGCCGCTGACGGAGGAGCGCCGCAAGGAGCTCGTGAAGGTCGCGCGCGCGAAGGGTGAGGATTGTCGCGTCGTGATCCGCAAGGCGCGGCACGAGTGCAAGGACATGATCGACACCCTCGAGAAGGACGGCGAGATCGGCGGCGACGAAGCGGATCGCGGCAAGAAGGAGATGGAGGACATCACCAAGGCCGGGAACACGCGCGTCGACGAGATCGTGGCGGCGAAGGAGAAGGACATCCTCGAGGTGTGAGCCTCGGGGTGTGAGCCTCGGGGTGTGAGCCTCGGGGTGTGAGCCTCGGGGTGTGAGCCTGCGGCTCCATCCCGACTGACCATCCCGAGTGACCATCGTGACCGCTCGAGACGCGGGGACGTGAGCACGCGCGCACGTCCCCGCCCGCATCTCGGCCCACCACGAACAGCGCTCTTGCCTCGATGGCGCGGGTCCACCACTCTCCCGCGCCATGGATTTCCGCCTCACCGAGGAACAGCAGCTCATCCAAAAGAGCGCGCGCGATTTCGCGCAGAAGGAAGTCGCCGCGAAGGCGCGTGAGCTCGACAAGGAGGGCCGCTGGCCCACCGAGCTCGTGAAGCGCATGGGCGAGCTCGGCTTCCTCGGCATCGCCGTTCCCGACGAGCACGGGGGCGGGGGCGCCGACAACGTGAGCTACGCGCTCGCGATGATCGAGATCAGCAAGGCGTGCGCGTCCACCGGCGTGATCATGTCGGTGAACAACTCGCTCGTCTGCGACCCGCTCCTGAAGTTCGGCAGCGACGCGCAGAAGAAGGAGTTCCTCGCACCGCTCGCGTCGGGCCAGAAGCTCGGCTGCTTCGGGCTCACCGAGCCGGCCTCCGGCTCCGACGCGTCCAACATGGACACCGTCGCGGTGAAGGACGGCGACTCCTGGGTGATCAACGGCTCGAAGAACTGGATCACCAACGGCCCGCACGCCGACGTGATCCTCGTCTTCTGCTGCACGGATCGCAGCCAAGGCGCGCGTGGCACCACCGCGTTCATCGTCCCGAAGGGCACGCCGGGCTTCAACCCGCAGCCGCGCGACCACAAGCTCGGCATCCACGCCGCGCACTCCTGCACGATCTTCTTCGAGGACTGCCGCGTGCCCGACGCGCTGCGTCTCGGCGACGTCGGCATGGGCTTCAAGATCGCGATGCACACCCTCGACGGCGGCCGCATCGGGATCGCTTCGCAGGCGATCGGCATCGCGGAGGCTGCGTACGAGAAGGCCGTCGCGTACTCGAAGGAGCGCAAGGCCTTCGGCGAGCCGATCGCGAACAAACAAGCGATTCAATTCAAGATCGCGGACATGGCGATGAAGCTCGACGCCGCCAAGGCGCTGACGCTCCGCGCTGCGTGGCTCAAGGACCAGGCCGTGAAGGACAAGTCCGTGCGCCACACCCAGGAGTCCGCGATGGCGAAGCTCTACGCGAGCGAGATCGCGACCGAGGTCACGCACCAGGCGCTGCAGGTCTTCGGCGGCTACGGCTACTCGACCGAATACGACATGGAGCGCCACTACCGCGACGCGCGCATCACGGAGATCTACGAGGGCACCTCGGAGATCATGCGCGTGGTGATCGCGGCGAACGCGCTCAAGGGGTGAGGCGCGCGAGCCCTCGAGCTCGGCGGCGAACGAACCGCGAGCCTCGACGGCGGCGCGTGGAGCGAGGTCGGTGTGTGCCGGCGACCTCCGAGAGACGACGGATGTTCGAAGTGGTGGGTGGTGACGTGACGAAGCTGTACGTGAAGTGGGTGGGGATCGTGGGTGTGTGTGCGGGCGTGGCCTGCGGTGGCGGTGACGAGCCCGAGACCGAAGCGACGACGACCGACACACACGCGACGACGGGCGACGAGCGAGCGGTCGAGCGCAACGACGGAGTCGGCGTCGAAGGTCTGATGGGCACCATCAGCGCGATGGCGGTGCAGCGCGCGCTCGAGCCGAAGATCGGCCGGTTCTTCAGTTGTTTCTCGCAGCGCTCCCGCGACGTCGAGGTGCTCGGCGGGCGCATCGTGCTCGCGTTCCGCATCCGCACCGACGGCAGCGTGCTCTGGGTGTACCCGCGCGAGAGCAACATCGGCGATCGCGAGACCGAGCGCTGCATGCTCGAGGTGGCGGCGAACACCCAGTTCTCGCGTCCGCAGGGCGGCGAGGCGGAGTTCGCGTACCCGCTCGAGCTCGACACCGCGGAGGACGTGCGTCCGCCGACCTTCTGGGATTCGAGCCGCGTGACGTCGAACGTGGAGCGCGTGCGCGGCGAGATCGTCGACTGCGGCTCCGGGCCCTTTCACGTCACCGTCTACGTCGCGCCGGGCGGGCGCGTGATCGCGGCCGGGGCGTCGACGTCGGAGCAGACGCAGAGCGAGGCGCTCGACTGCGTGGCCGACGCGGTGCGCGGTTGGTCGATGCCCGATCCGGGCTCGTACCCCGCGAAGGTCTCGTTCGACCTCTGAGCGCGACGCTGCGGACGACTCCCTTCTTTCCCCGAACGACCCAAGACCTCGCCGATGCACCTCGAGCCGACCCCACAGCAGCTCCGTTTCCGCGACGCCGCGCGTGACTTCGCGACCGAGGTGCTCGCCCCGAACGCCGCCCGCTTCGAGCGCGACGAGCGGGTGCCGGACGAGATCTTCGTGGAGCTCGGGCGACGTGGGCTGATGGCGGTCGCGGTGCCGGAGGCGCTCGGCGGCAGCGGCGCGGGCACCGTCGCGTACAGCCTCGCGATGACGGAGATCGCGCGCGGCTGCGGCTCGACCGCAGTGACGATGGCGGTCACCAACATGGTCGGTGAGGTCATCGCGGCGTTCGGCGACGACGCGCAGAAGCTGCATTGGTGTCCGCGGCTCGCGGCCGGTGAGCTCGGCGGCTTCGCGCTCAGCGAGGCCGAGGCGGGCAGCGATCCGGGCGGCATGCGGACCACCGCGACGCTCGAGGGCGACGAGTGGGTGATCACGGGCACCAAGCAGTGGATCAGCCACGGCGATCTCTCGAGCGTGCTCGTGGTCTGGGCCCGCACGGACGGCCCGGGCGCGCGTGGGCTGAGCTGCTTCCTCGTGCCGAAGGGCGCGCCGGGGCTCGGCATCGCGAAGCACGAGGACAAGATGGGCTTGCGCGCGAGCCACACGGTGGCGCTCTCGCTCGACGGCGTCCGCGTGCCCGAGAGCGCGCTGCTCGGACCGCGGGGCGCGGGCTTCCGCATCGCGATGATGGCGCTCGACGGAGGACGCGTCGGCATCGCGTCGCAGGCGCTCGGAATCGCGACCGCGGCGTACGAGTCGGCGGTGGCGCACCTGCGCGCGCGGAAGGGCGGCGGCGATCAGGCGCTGCAGTTTCGTTTGGCGGACATGGCGACGCGCCTCGAAGCGGGCCGCGGGCTCGCGCTTCGTGCGGCGAGCGCGAAGGAGCGCGGCGACGTCTTTTCGCGCGAGGCCTCGATCGCGAAGGCGTTCTGCACCGAGAACGCATGGGCGGTCTGCAACGCGGCGGTCGAGGTGATCGGTGACGACGCGCTCTTGGAAGGTCACGTGGCCGAGCGCTGCGTGCGCGACGTGCGGGTCACGATGATCTACGAGGGCACGAGCGAAGTGCAGCGCGTCGTCATCAGCCGCCTCGAGCTTCGTTGAGCGGGCGCGGGGGCGCGTTCGTCCCGGCTCCTTCTCTGCGCGTCACGTGCAAGCCGATCGCGTTCACGTCGCCGACCACGACTACGTACACGACCACGTCGACGCCCACGCTCGCGGCTCGCTCGTCGTGGAACCGCTCAGGCGTCCAGCAGCGCGACGGCTTCGAGGGTCGGCGCGTCGTCGTGGCCGCGGTAGCCGTCTTCGGTGCGCATGCTGCCGAGCACGCCTCGCGCACGCACTCGCGCACCGTCTTGGAGCACACGCTCGGCGAGCCGCACGGGACCACGCGAAGGAGAGAGCGCGCGTTCGTCGAGCAGGCGCGTGAGCGCGGCGTCGGGACGCACGACCGGGTAGGGCGCGGGCGGCGGCGCGATCCGGATCTGCGCGCGGCGAGCGTCGACCCGCACGGCTCGCCCGTCGTCGGTTTCGAGGTGCAGCTCGCCCGCGCCCGCTTCGTCCACGGCCCCGCTCGACGTCTCGCCGACGAGCCGGTACGCGACGCACGGCGCGTGGGATAGCGGCGAGCTCACGGGCCGGAGCGCGCGCACGACGCCGACGAGCTCGACGTAGTGATCGAGCGTCGGCTCGCGCTCGTCGTGGATGCGCAACGCACGCGCGGGTCGACCACGACGTCCGAGCGCGACGTGGGAGACGACGGCGACGCTGCCGGCCACGAGCGGGACCATCACGACCTGACCGAAGAAGACCATCAGCATGCCGAGGAAGGCCGCCGCCACACCGTGCAGGTAGGTCAGCACGCCCGCGCCCACGAGCGAGAGCAGGGGCACGCCCCAGCGGAGGTAGGCCGCCACCACGTCGCCCACGACTCCTTCGGGGGGCGCGGTTCCCGGCTGGGCGGCGAGCTGTTGCGCGACCACCCGTCGCGTCGTGCGGTCGCGCAGATCGAGGGTCGGGGCGCCACACTCGGGGCAGGCTCGCTCGCGCACGCGGAGCGCACAGGTCGGGCAGGCGCGGGCTCGGTCGGGGACCATCGCGGGCGGAGGATAACCGGTGGCGCCGGGGCTCGCTTTCCCGCTCGGTCGAGACCGCCGACTGGTCGAGAACGGCGCCCGCGCCGTGCCCCGGTTTCGCACGCTGCCCTGCGGAGGTGCAATGCGGGAGCGAGGGGCGGGCCGGTAGCTGGTTCGTCGGACCCGTCGGGGCGCCTCGAGGTGATCCCGCTCCCGAGGGGCTGTAAGGCGCCCGACCCAGGAACGTTCGCTCTCGTGCGATGGATCTGGTCGCAACGGAACCGAATGAGGTATGAACACCGGCGGCGTTCGCGCGTCGAAGGGCGTTTCGATGCCGTCTATCTGCGGCATCGCCGAACCCATACCCCGTGTTCGGAGAGTGATAGGAGGGGTGCGCATGAGCTTTGTTCGACCCAGCAGCATCGTGGCAGCCGGGATGTTCTCGATCCTCGCGGTGGCATCCTCGGGATGCATCATCCGCACGACCGGTCAGCCCGCCCGCGCCACGGTGCGAGTGCAGACCCCGCCGCCGCCGAGCGCGACGGTGACCGTGCAGGCCAGCTCTCCTCAGGTCGCGACTGGCGTGACCGTGGTCGAGGCGAGCTGCGTGCAGGGTGCGCAGGAGGTCTGCAACGGCCTCGACGACAACTGCAACGGTGAGATCGACGAGGGCTGCGGCTACTCGTCGGGCAACATCCAGATCACCCTCGCCTGGAACACGGGCGCGGACCTGGACCTCTACGTGACCGACCCGCAGGGCGAGACGCTGAGCTACAGCGCGACGACCAACAGCTCGGGTGGCCACCTCGACCACGACGCGCGTGGCATGTGCAACCAGGGCCAGGCGAACAACACGATCGAGAACGTGTACTGGAACCAGCCGAACCCGCCGCCCGGCGTGTATTCGGTGCGCGTGCACTACTGGGCGGGCGCGAGCTGCAGCACCAGCGCGGGCACGACCAACATGACGCTCTCGATCGCGGTCGGCGGTCGGATCCTCGGCGCGTACTCGTACGCGATCAACCCGGATCAGCGCATCGAGATCGCGCAGTTCCAGATCTGAGCGCGCGACCTCGCGTGACGAAAAGGCCTCGCTTCGGCGGGGCTTTTTTCGTGCGCGCTCACGCGTGCGCCGACGGAATCGCGCGCGGTCGTGCGGCGTCGTGGACTTCGAGAGCCGCGTTCTCCGTGCCCGACCGTGCGAGCCGTGGGAAGACTGTGCCACCGTGACGGTGCGTGAGTCGAAGCCAAGTGCCCGCGAAGAGGCGTCGACGCCCAATCGCCCGATCGCTCGAGCCACCGACACCGACACGGTCTCCGACACCGACACGCTCTCCGCTACCAACACGGTCTCCGACACCGACACGGTCTCCGACACCGACACGCTCTCCGCTACCAACACGGTCTC
>ERZ761602.6693-NODE-6693-length-12712-cov-4.566643_pt1 | contig 12712 bp, 10 predicted proteins | sample MGYA00512165_ERZ761602 | MGnify/ENA primary metagenome ERZ761602 (study PRJEB28899, sample SAMN02445085) | bioreactor sludge metagenome | biome: EBPR sludge; isolation source: Thorneside wastewater treatment plant | place: Australia: Brisbane, Thorneside... | reverse complement strand
GCGTCTGCAGGCAGGTATCGGCCGCGAACCACGAGGCTTCCGAGGCGAGCATCTTCGCCATGTTCGCCTCGGGGCCGCAGGGCGCGCCCGCCTCGTAGAGCGCGGCCGCGCGCCCGACCATCAGCGCCGCCGCCTGGCTCTGCGCGTAGGCACGCGCGATCGGGAACTGGATGCCCTGGTTCTGGCCGATCGGCCGCCCGAACACCACGCGCTCCTTCGCGTAGTCGCGCGCCTTGGCGACGAACCAGCGCGCGTCGCCGACGCACTCGGCCGCGATCAGGATGCGCTCCGCGTTCATGCCGTCGAGGATGTAGCGGAACCCCGCCCCTTCCCGGCCGATCAGGCAATCCGCCGGCACTTCGAGGTTGTCGAAGAACACCTCGGTCGTGGCGTGGTTCAGCATCGTGCGGATCGGGCGGATCGTGAGGCCCTTGCCCAGCGCCGCGCGCATGTCGACGAGGAAGACCGACAGCCCGTCGGTCTTCCGCGCCGGGTCGCGCGGCGCGGTGCGCGCGAGCAGCAGCATGAGATCGGAATGCTCGGCGCGGCTCGTCCACACCTTCTGGCCGTTGACGACGTAGCGATCGCCCTGCTTCGCCGCTGCGGTGCGGATCGCGGTGGTGTCGGTTCCGGCCGTGGGCTCGGTGACGCCGAAGGCCTGGAGGCGAAGGCGTCCGGCCGCGATCTCGGGCAGGAAGCGCGCTTTCTGCGCGGCGCTGCCGTGCCGGAGGATCGTGCCCATCGTGTACATCTGGGCGTGGCAGGCGGCGCCGTTGCCGCCGCTCGCATGGACCTCCTCGAGGATGGCCGCCGCCGCCCCGATGCCGAGGCCGCTGCCGCCGAACTCTTCGGGGATGAGGCAGCCGAGGTAGCCCGCCTCGGTCAGCGCCCGCACGAATTCGGCCGGATAGGTCCGCTCGCGGTCGAGCTTGCGCCAGTATTCGCCGGGAAAGCGCTGGCACAGCGCGCGGACGGCGTCGCGAATCTCGCGGTGGTCCGGCGCTGCGGCGGTCGGGGGAACTGCGGTCATGGCCGGGTTCTAGGCGAGCCGCCCCCGCTGCGGCAAGCGGCCCGGAAGCGCACCGTTGAGCGCGACCGCGTTCCGGCATAGCTTCGCCCCGGGGAATTTCCGGGAGGATCCGCGATGCCGTTCCGCCTTTGGATGGCGCTGGTCTGTTTCGCCATCACTGTCCTCCTCAACGCCACCGTCAAGGCCCAGAACGAGCCGCCGAAGCCGGCCGAGATCGTCGTCAACGGCTCGGGCGGCGCGCAGGAGGCAGGCTCGAGGAAGGCGTTCTTCGAGGAGTTCGAGAAGCGCACCGGCATCAAGGTGGTGGCGACGAGCCCGCCCAATTTCGCGAAGCTGGCCGCGATGGTGAAGGCCGGCAGCGTGGAATGGACGATCGCCGAACTCGACATCGAGGAGGCGATCCGCGCCGAGCAGATGGGGCTCCTGGAGCCGATCGACGACAAGATCGTCGACCGATCGCGCTTTCCCGGCGAGGCGCGGACGCGGAAATACGTCTTCTCGCGCGCGGTCTATTCGACCGTGATGGGCTATCGCACCGATGCCTGGCCGGCCGGCCACGGCCCCAAGGACTGGAAGGATTTCTGGGACACTGCGAAGTTCCCCGGCCCGCGCGCGATGCAGAACCGGCCGGTCGACAACCTCGAATTCGCGCTGCTCGCCGACGGCGTGGCGCCCGACAGGCTGTATCCGCTCGACGTCGAGCGCGCCTATCGCAGCCTCGACAAGATCAAGAAGCACGTCGCCGTGTGGTGGAAGACCGGCGCGCAGTCCGCGCAGCTCCTGATCGACAAGGAGGTCGTGCTCGGCACGGCCTGGAACGGGCGCTATTTCGCCGCGATCTCGAAGGGGGCGCCGATCCACGTCGAGTGGAACCAGGGCAGCCTCAAGGAGAGCGCGTTCGTGATCCCGAAAGGCGCCAGGGACGCCTATTGGGGCCAGCGCCTGTTCGCGGTGATGACCGAGGCGAAGCTCCAGGCCGTCTACGCGAACTTCGCCACCTATCCCGGCCTCAACCTCGATTCTATTCAGTTCACCGATCCCAAGATCGCGCCCCAGCTTCCCACCCATCCGGCGAACCTGCCGCGCCAGTTCTGGCAGGATGCGCGCTGGTGGGCCGATAACGGCGCCGCGATGGAAGAGCGCTGGGCGAAGTGGGTGATCGCGAAATAGCGACGGCCGAAAACGCGGGCACGCCGGAGACGCCGCCGCTGTTGGCCGTGGCCGGCGTCGAACGCCGTTTCGGCCCCGGCGCCGCGGCGCTGGCCGGCGTCGACCTCGCGCTCGGCGCCGGCGAGATTCTGGCCCTGCTCGGCCCCTCGGGCTCGGGCAAGACGACGCTGCTCAAGGTCGTCGCCGGCTTCGAGACGCCGGACAAGGGCCGCGTGACGCTGAGCGGCCGCGACATCACCGCGCTCTCGCCGGCCAAGCGCAACATCGGCATGGTGTTCCAGCACTACGCGCTGTTCCCGCACATGAGCGCGGCCGAGAACATCGCGTTTCCGCTCGCGATGCGCGGCCACGCGCGCCAGAGCATCCGCGAAAAAGTCTCGTCCGCCCTGGCCCTCGTCGGCCTGTCCGGCTACGGCGATCGGCTGCCGCGGCAACTCTCGGGCGGCCAGCAGCAGCGCGTGGCGCTGGCGCGCGCGATCGTGTTCGATCCGGCCCTGCTGCTGCTCGACGAGCCGTTTGGCGCGCTCGACCGCAAGCTCCGCACGCAGATGCAGGCCGAGATGAAGAGCCTGCAGCGGCGGCTCGGCATCGCGACGCTGTTCGTGACCCACGACCAGGAAGAGGCGCTCGCCCTCTCGGACCGCATCGCCGTGATGAACGAGGGCCGCATCGCCCAGATCGGCACGGCCGAGGACCTCTATCGCCGGCCGGCGAGCCGCTTCGTCGCCGAATTCGTCGGCGAGGCGAATCTCTTTCGCGGCCGCGCCGGCGTGATCGGCGGCCCCGCCCACGCGCGCACCGTGGAAGTGAAGCTCGAGACCGGCGGCGAGATGCTGGCGAGCCTGCCGCCGGGCGACCGCGCGGTGCATTACGGCGCCGACCTCGCGCTCGTCCTGCGGCCCGAGCGCCCGCGCCGCCTCGCCGCCGCCGACGCGGCCGAGAACCGCGTGTCGGGCACCGTGGCCGAGGCGACCTATCTCGGCGAGACGATCCGCTACCGCGTGGCGCTCGAGCGCGGCGGCGAGATCCTGCTGCGCTGGCCCGCGGAGCGCGAGCGGCTCGCGCCCGGCGCGCGGCTCGAGCTCGGCTGGAGCGCCGCCGACATGACCGCGGTGCTGTGGGCATGAGCGCGCGCCGGCCAGGCTGGGCGCCGCTCGCCGCGGGGGCGCTGCCGCTGGCGTTCCTCGGCGTGCTGTTCCTCTACCCGGTCGCGCGCCTGCTGCTGCTGAGCGTCGAAGACGGCAGCCTGCGCGCGTTCGAGCGCGCGGCGGCCGACGCGCTCTATCTCGGCGTCTTGCTCGAGACGCTGAAGCTCTCGCTGATCGTGGCCGCGATCTGCCTCGTGCTCGCCTATCCGGCGGCCTATTTCCTCGCCACCGCGTCGCGCGGCTGGGCGGCGCTCGGCTTCGCCTGCCTGCTGCTGCCGTTCTGGTCGAGCATCCTGGTGCGCACCTATGCGTGGACGATCGTGCTCGGCCGCAACGGCCTCGTGAACCGGCTGCTGCTCGAGACCGGGCTGATCGCGGAGCCGCTGGCGCTGCTCAACAACGAGGCCGGCGTCGTCGTCGGCATGGTGCACGTGCTGCTGCCCTACATGGTGTTCCCGATCTACGCCGTGATGCTGCGCATCGACCGCGATCTCGCCGCGGCAGCGTCGGGGCTCGGCGCCTCGCCGTGGCGCGTGTTCACCCGCATCTATTTCCCGCTCACGCTGCCGGGCGCGTTCGCCGGCAGCGTACTCGTGTTCGTGATCGCGCTCGGCTTCTTCGTGACGCCGGCCATACTCGGCGGCGGGCGCGTCGTCACGATCGGCCTGCTCATCGAGGACCAGGTGCGGCGGTTCCTCGACTGGCCGTTCGCGGCCGCACTCGCGGCATTGCTGCTGGCGGCGGCGTTCCTGATCCAGGGCACGTTCCAGCGCGTGCTGCGCGGAGAGACGCGATGGCACTAGGCGCGGGCCGCCCGACGCCGCAGCGCCGCGCGGTCTATGCCGCGGCGGCGCTCGTGTTCGCTTTCCTGATGCTGCCGCTCGTCGTGATCCTGCCGGTTTCGTTCACCTCGGCGGACTATCTCGCCTTCCCGCCGCCCGGCTTCTCGCTGCGCTGGTATCGCGCCTATTTCGACGACCCCGCCTGGATCGCGGCCACGCTGCGCAGCCTCGCGATCGCCGGCGCCGTCACCGTCCTGGCGACGCTGCTCGGCACGCTGCTCGCGTTCTCGATCGTGCGCGGGCGCTATCCCGGCCGCGCGCTGGCGAGCCAGATCGCCACCGCGCCGCTCGCCGTGCCGACGATCGTCTACTCCGTCGCCGTCTACGGGCTGTTCTCCGCGCTCAAGATCGCGGGCCAGTGGCAGGGCATCGCGCTCGCGCACACGGTGCACGCGCTGCCGTTCGTCGTGCTGATCATGGGCGCCGCGCTGCGCACGGTCGATCCCGCGCAGGAGCAGGCGGCGATGGGCCTCGGCGCGTCGCGGCTGGGCGCGATCCTGCGCATCACCTTGCCGCAGCTCCGCCCCGCGCTGATTTCGTCGGCCTTCCTCGCCTTCATCTCGTCGTTCGACGAGGTCGTGCTCGCGATGTTCCTGGGCGGCGCCAACGTGACGCTGCCCAAGAAGATGTTCGACAACATCCAGATGGAGATCGAGCCGACCGTGGCGGCGGTGGCGATGCTGCAGATCGCGCTCGCCGCGATCGTGCTCGCGCTGGCCGCGCGCTTCGGCAGCGGGGCGCGGGTGCTGAATTAGGCGAGAGCGCCGATCGCGTAGGGGCGCGCTGCGCGCGCCCTGCCCACGCGAACGTGGCGTTGACATCGCAGGGGCGCACGGCTGTGCGCCCGATCGACACCAAGCTCGCGTTGACGGGGGCGCACAGCCGTGCGCCCCTACCCTATGGACGTCTCGTATGTGGAGGCCGGGCGCGCGCAGCGCGCCCCTACGCTTCAGGCGCCGAGCAAGAACTCGTCCCGCCTCCGCGCCAAGTCGCGCACGTCGGCGACGCCGATGTGCGCGATGGTCGTGTCGATCTCGTCCTTGAGGATCGCGATCGCCTGCGCCACGCCTTTCTCTCCGGCGCTGGCGAGACCGTAGAGGAACGCGCGGCCGACGAGGCAGCCCTTGGCGCCGAGCGCCAGCGCCTTCACGACGCTCTGGCCGCGGCGGATGCCGCTGTCGAACAGCACGTCCACCCGCGCGCCGACACGCTCGACGATCGCCGGCAGCGCGTCGAGGGTCGGCACGTCGCCGTCGAGCTGGCGGCCGCCGTGGTTCGAGACGACGACGGCGTCGGCGCCGGCCTCGGCGATGCGCGCGGCGTCGTCGGGGTGGACGACGCCCTTGACGACGAGCTTCCGCTTCCACTGCGCGCGGATCCAGTCGAGGTCTTTCCAGTCGAGCGAGAAATCCATGTTGCGCGCGACGAACTCGCCCTGGCTCATGATGCCCGCGCCGGCCGCCTGCACCGAGGCGAGGTTGCCGAACTGCGCCTTCGGCCCCTTGAGCATCGCGAGGCTCCAGGCCGGGTGCATCACCATGTCGATCCAGCTCGAGAGGCCGATCGCGCTGCGCGCGGTGAAGCGGTTGCGCGCGTCGCGCTCGCGGTTCGCGCGCATCGCGATGTCGACCGTCAGCACCAGCGCCGAGCAGCCCGCCGCGTCGGCGCGCGCGATCAGGTTCTTCGTGATCTCGCGGTCCTTGGTGACGTAGAGCTGGAACCAGAACGGCGCCTTGGTGGCCGCGCGCACCTCCTCGATCGAGCAGATCGAGGCCGTGCTGAGGCAGAACGGGACACCCGCCGCCTCGGCCGCGCGCGCCGCCGCGATCTCGCCGCGCGGCCACAGCAGCCCGGCGAAGCCGGTCGGCGCGAGGACCAGCGGCAGCGCCTGCGCGGCGCCGAGCACGCTCGCGCCGAGCTTGCGCTCCGACATGTCGTTGAGCGCGCGGTGGCGGAAGCGCCAGCGGTCGAACGCCGCCTCGTTCCAGCGCATCGTCTTCTCGTCGTAGGCGGCGCCGTCGACGTAGTCGAACAGGAAGCGCGGCAGCCGCCGCCGCGCGGCCTCGCGCAGGTCGTGGATGTTGACGATCATGCGCGCCGGCTCAGAGCGGCTTCTTGATGAGCCGCGCCAGCTCGCCGACGATCCCGCGGCGGAACGCGAGCACGCAGAGCACGAAAATGCCGCCCTGGATGACGCTGACCCAGGCGCCGGCGCGCTCGGCGAGGAATTCCTCGATCGTGATGAGCACGACGGCGCCGGCCACCGGCCCGAAGATCGTACCCATGCCGCCCAGCAGCGCCATCAGCACGACCTCGCCCGACATCGGCCAGTTCACGTCGGTGAGGGCGGCGCTGCCGGTGACGAACACTTTCGTGCCGCCGGCGAGGCCCGCGAGGGCCGCCGAAAGTACGAACGCCACGAGCTTGTAGCGGTCGACGTGATAGCCGAGGGAAATCGCGCGAGGCTGGTTCTCGCGGATTGCCTTCAGCACCTGGCCGAACGGCGAGTGGATGACGCGATAGATGACGAGGAAGCCGATCAGGAAGATTCCGAGCACGAACCAGAACAGCGTGGCGTTGTCGCGGAGGTTGAGGAACCCGAACGCGACGCGCCGGTAATTCGTCGGAATCTGGAGCCCGTCCTCGCCGCCGGTGAATTTCGCCTGCAGCGCGATGAAGAAGATCATCTGCGCGAAGGCGAGCGTGATCATCGCGAAATAAATGCCCTGGCGCCGGATCGCGAAGCCGCCGATGACCGCGCCGAGCGCGGCGGCGACGAATGCCGCGAACAGGATGCACAGCTCGGGCGGCAGACCCCACTTGGCCGCCGCGTGCGCGCTGGCATAGGCCGCCGAGCCCCAGAACGCCGCGTGCCCGAACGACAGCAGGCCGACGTATCCGATAAGCAAATTGAACGCCAACGCGAACAGCGCGAAACACAGAACCTTGGCGAGGAAGACCGGATAGATGCCGAGCGGACCCTGTGCGAGCACGGCGAGCGCCACCATGACGGCGAACGCGACGTAGTGATGGCGCGGCGTTCCGATCGCGGCGATGGCGGGGGCCTGTGCAATCATCTCACGCGGCCCTTCCGAACAGGCCCGCCGGCTTGATCAACAGCACGATGGCCATGATGACAAAGATGACGGTGTTCGACGCCTCGGGGAAGAACACCTTGGTGAGCCCCTCGATGACGCCGAGGCCGAAGCCCGTGACGATCGAGCCCAGGATCGAGCCCATGCCGCCGATCACGACGACGGCGAAGACGATGATGATGAGGCTCGAGCCCATCTGCGGGCTCACGTTCACCATCGGAGCGGCCATGACGCCGGCCAATGCCGCCAGCGCCACGCCGCCGGCATAGGTGAAGGTGAGCAGCCGCGGCACGTTGATGCCGAAGGCCTGGACGAGCGCCGGATTTTCGGTGGCGGCGCGCAGATAGGCGCCGAGCTTGGTACGCTCGATCGTGTACCAGGTGCCGAGGCAGATCGCGAGCGAGGCGACGACGACCCAGGCGCGGTAGTTGGGCAGGAACATGAAGCCGAGGTTCCGCCCGCCCTGCAGCGTCTCGGGAATCTGATAGGGCCGTATTCGTTGCGGAACAGGCCCTCGACGATCAGCGCGAGGCCGAAGGTGAGCAGCAGGCCATAGAGGTGATCGAGCTTGTAGAGCCAGCGCAACATCGTGCGCTCGATGGCGATACCGAGCACCGCCACCGCCAGCGGCGCGATCAGCAATGCGGGCCAATATCCGACGCCGAGAAACTCGAGCAGCAGCCAGGCGACGAAGGCGCCGGTCATGTAGAGCGCGCCGTGGGCGAAGTTCACGACGTTGAGCATGCCGAAAATGACGGCGAGCCCGAGGCTCAGCATCGCGTAAAACGCGCCGTTGATCAGGCCGAGCAGCAGCTGGCCGAACAACGCCTGCGGGGAAACGCCGAGAAGCTCGAGCATGTTGCGCCGTTGGAGGGGCCGTAGGCGCGGTCACCCCCATCCGGCCTTCCCCCGCTCCGGGCGGGGAAAGGCGCGTGATGGGGGTGGCGCCGGCCGTGCTACTTCTTGACCAGCGGGCAGCCGCCCTCGGCGAGCGGACGGAACGCCTCGGCGGCCGGGATCGTGGCGCGCAGCTTGTAAAGATCCCACGGCCCCTTCGATTCGGCCGGCTTCTTCACCTCGAAGAGGTACATGTCGTGGATCTTGCGGCCGTCCTCGCGGATCGTTCCCTTGCCGAACAACGGATCGTCGGTCGGCATTTCCTTCATCTTGGCCACCACCGCCTTGCCGTCGGCGTCGCTCTTGGTCTGCTCGAGCGCCTTCAGGTAGTGCGTGACGGCCGAGTAGACGCCGGCATGGATCATGCTGGGATAGACCTTCTTGGGATGCGCGGCCGAGAAACGCTCGGCGAACTTGCGGTTGACGTCGTTGGTGTCCCAGTACCAGGCCTCGGTGAAGATCAGCCCCTGCGCCGTCTGCAGCCCGATCGCCTTCACGTCGGAGATGAAGACGAGGAGGCCGGCCAGGTTCTGCCCGCCCCTGACGATGCCGAATTCCGCGGCCTGCTTGATCGAGTTGATCGTGTCGCCGCCGGCGTTGGCGAGCCCGATGATCTTGGCCTTCGAGTTCTGCGCCTGGAGCAGGAACGACGAGAAGTCCTGGCCCGGAAACGGATGGCGCACCTTGCCCACGACCTTGCCGCCGTTCTTCTCGACGACCGCGGCCGTATCGCGCTCGAGCGCGTGGCCGAACGCGTAGTCGGCGGTGAGGAAGAACCAGGTGTCGCCGCCGGTCTTGACGATTGCCTTGCCGGTGCCGTTGGCGAGCGCCCAGGTGTCGTAGGTCCAGTGCACCGTGTTGGGCGAGCACTTGGCGCCGGTGAGGTCAGACGCGGCGGCGCCCGAGATCAGGAACACCTTGTTCTTCTCGCGCACGATCTCGTTGACGGCGAGCGCCACCGACGAGGTCGGCACGTCGACGATGACGTCGACCTTGTCTTCGTCGATCCACTTCCTGACGATGCCCGAACCCACGTCGGGCTTGTTCTGGTGGTCGGCGCCGACGATCTCGACCTTCATGCCCTTCTGGGCGGCCTTGAAGTCCTCGACCGCCAACCGCGCGGCGATGACCGAGCCGATGCCGGTCAAATCGGCGTAGAGGCCCGACATGTCGTTCATCACGCCGATCTTGATCGTGCCGTCGCTCCATTGTTGGGCCTGCGCCCCGCCGATGGAGAGCGCCACCGCGGCTGCGGCGGCCATCAGTTTCGTTTTCATCGTTTCGCTCCTTCCCTGATTTGGGTTGCTCAAACGCCGAGGTAGTTCTCCACATCGCCCATGCGCGCCTCGAGTTGCTCGCGCGGGATCATGTCGATCACCTGCCCGTGCTCGACGACGTAGAAGCGGTCCGCCACCGTGGCGGCGAAGCGGAAATTCTGCTCGACCAGCAGGATCGTGAAGCCCTTTTCCTTCATCTTGCGGATCGCGTTGCCGATCTGCTCGATGATTACCGGCGCCAGACCTTCCGTGGGCTCGTCGAGCAGCAGCATCTCGGCGCCGGTGCGCAGGATGCGGCCGATCGCGAGCATCTGCTGCTCGCCGCCCGAAAGCTTGGTGCCCTGGCTCTTCTCGCGCTCTTTGAGGTTCGGGAACAGCGTGTGGATCTCGGCGACGCTCATGCCGCCCGGCCGGATCATCGGCGGCAGGAGCAGATTCTCGTTGACGTTGAGGCTCGCGAAGATGCCGCGCTCCTCGGGGCAGTAGCCGATGCCGAGCCGCGCGATGCGGTGCGAGGGCAGGCCCACCAGCTCCTGCCCGCCGAAGGCGATCGAGCCCTTGCGCTGGCCGACGATGCCCATGATCGACTTCAGCGTCGTCGTCTTGCCGGCGCCGTTGCGGCCGATCAGCGTGACGAGCTCTCCCTTCTTCACCTCGAAATTCATGCCGTGGAGGATGTGCGATTCGCCGTACCAGGAATGCAGATCGCGCACCGCGAGCAGCGCGTCGCCGGAGGGCGCGGGCGCGGGCTCCATCTTGCGGGCGGGCTCAGCCATGCGCGTGCCCCGTGCTTCCCATATAGGCCTGGACGACGGCGGGATTGCGCGAGACCTCGGCATAGCTGCCTTCGGCCAGAACCTCGCCGCGCGCCAGCACCGTGATCGTGTCCGAGAGATTCGCCACGACCTTCATGTTGTGCTCGACCATCAGCACCGTGCGGTCCTTGGCGACCCGGCGGATCAGCGCCTGCGTGCGCTCGATGTCTTCGTGGCCCATGCCGGCCATCGGCTCGTCGAGCAGCATCATGTCGGGCTCGAGCGCCAGCGTGGTCGCGATCTCGAGCGCGCGCTTGCGCCCATAGGGCAGCTCGACCGCGGGGAGGTGGCAATACTGGCCGAGGCCGACGGCTTCGAGCAGTTCGCCCGCCTTGCCGTCGAGCGACTGGAGCTGCCGCTCCGATTTCCAGAAGTGGAACGAGTTTCCCATCTTGCGCTGGAGCGCCACGCGCACGTTCTCGATCGAGGTGAGGTGCGGGAAGACGGCGGAAATCTGGAACGACCGCACCAGGCCCATGCGCGCGATGTCGGCCGGGCTGGCGTAGGTGATGTCCTGCCCCGAATAGGTGATGCGGCCGGCGGTGGGCGCGAGGAACTTGGTGAGCAGGTTGAAGCACGTCGTCTTGCCGGCGCCGTTCGGGCCGATCAGCGCATGGATCGTGCCGCGACGCACGGCCAAGGACACGTTCTTGACCGCGACGAAGCCCTTGAACTCCTTGGTCAGCCCTTCGGTGCGAAGGACGATGTCCGCGCTCACCCGAATTTCCTCCCGGTCGAGCCGCGTTGTCCGCGGTCTACGCGCCCGTGTTTCGCACGATGGACAGGCGTCGCCAATCTCTATGGGCGCGGTTCCGGCGAGTCAATGCGCGCAAGACGCGCGCTGGCCGCGCATCGTATTGGTTTACAACGATTCTGCCGCGAAATCGGGCAGCGGCTCAGGCCGCCGCGGCATCCTCGCGGATCATGCCGGCGCCCTTCTCGGCGATCATCAGGGTCGGCGAATTGGTGTTGCCCGAGGTGATCGTCGGCATGATCGAGGCGTCGACGACACGCAGCCCGCCGAGGCCGCGCACGCGCAGACGGTCGTCCACCACCGCCATCGCATCGCCGCCCATCCGGCAGGTGCCGACCGGGTGGAAGATCGTCGTGCTGATGTCGCCGGCGGCGCGCGCCAGCTCCGCGTCGCTCGCCACGGCCGGCCCGGGCAGGAACTCCTCGGGCGCGAAGCGCGCGAGCGCTCGTGCGCCGGCAATGCGGCGCGTGAGCTTGATCGCGTCGGCCGCCACCTGGCGGTCCGCGCCGGCCGAGAGGTAGTTGGGCCGGATCGCCGGCGCCGCCCGGGGGTCGGCGCTCTTGATCCGCACATGGCCGCGGCTTTCCGGCCTGAGGTTGCACACCGACGCGGTGAAGGCCGGGAACGGATGCGGGGGCTTGTCGAACGCGTCGAGGCTCAACGGCTGGATGTGAAACTGGAGGTTCGGCGTCTCGCGCGCGGGATCGCTCTTGGCGAAGGCGCCGAGCTGCGAGGGCGCCATCGTCAGCGGCCCGCGCTTCAGCAGGAAATACTCGAGCCCCATGCCGATGCGGCCGGCGAGCCGGTTCGCGCGTTCGTTCAGCGTGCGCGCGTTGCGCACCTTGAACGCGCAGCGGATCTGCAGGTGATCCTGCAGGTTCTCGCCCACGCCCGCCAATTCGTGGCGCACCGCGACGCCGTGTTCGGCGAGAACGGCGCCGGGGCCGACGCCCGAGAGCTGCAGCAGCTGCGGCGAGCCGATGGCGCCCGTGGCGAGGATCACCTCGCGCGCCGCGTGGGCGCGGCGGACGGACTCTCCCGCGAAGAATTCGACTCCGGTGCAGCGCTTGCCGTCGAACAGCAACTGCTTCGCCTGCGCGTGCGTGAGCACCGCGAGGTTCGGGCGGCTGCGCACCGGATGCAGGAACGCGTCGGCCGCGCTCCAGCGCACGCCGCGGCGCTGGTTCACCTGGAAATAGCCGCAGCCCTCGTTGTCGCCGCGGTTGAAGTCGGCGGTCGGCGCGATGCCGGCCTCCGCACAGGCGGCGCGGAACGCGTCGAGGATGTCCCACGACAGGCGCTGCTCCTCGATGCGCCATTCGCCGCCGGCGCCGTGCATGTCGTCGGCGCCGCGATAGTGGTCTTCGTGGCGCTTGAAGACCGGCAGCACGTCGTCCCAGCCCCAGCCGCGGTTGCCCATCTGGCGCCACTGGTCGTAGTCGCGCGCCTGGCCGCGCATGTAGATCATGCCGTTGATCGACGAGCAGCCGCCGAGCACGCGCCCGCGCGTGTAATCGATGGCGCGGCCGTTCAGCCCCGGCTCCGGCTCGGTCTTGAAGCACCAGTCGGTGCGCGGGTTGTTCTTGGTCTTGAGGTATCCGATCGGGATGCGGATCCAGATGTAGTTGTCTTCGCCGCCCGCCTCGAGCAGCAGCACGCGCACGCCCGGATCGGCGGACAGCCG
>ERZ761602.6692-NODE-6692-length-12713-cov-5.109891_pt1 | contig 12713 bp, 15 predicted proteins | sample MGYA00512165_ERZ761602 | MGnify/ENA primary metagenome ERZ761602 (study PRJEB28899, sample SAMN02445085) | bioreactor sludge metagenome | biome: EBPR sludge; isolation source: Thorneside wastewater treatment plant | place: Australia: Brisbane, Thorneside... | reverse complement strand
CACCAACGCATCGCTTGCTGGGGAATTATGCGAATGGCGTCGGCTGACTGCGGTTTTTAGGATAAAGCGCCCGATCCTGCTCAGTGACCTGGCGGCCGACCACGGAGGGCGCAGTGTCCTCGCGTACGCCCAGTTCCTGGAAGGCGATGTCGAACAATGACGCCTTCACGCGCTCCGGTGGCGGTTTCTCCAGCAAGGGCTGGAGCATGGCATCGGCAACCTCTTCCTTCCATTTCGACGAGAACCTGGCCGGCGTGCCGGTGGTGGCGTAGCGAGCGTCGTTCTTGTTCACGCCCAGCACCATCTGCGCGTAGGTGAACAGGCGCGGAATGTACGCGTCGTGCTGGTTGCGGATCATCTGCGAGATGGCCAGCTCGACTTCCACCTTCGGCGATTTGCACTCGATCACCGCGAAGGGGATACCGTTCACGAACAGAACGACATCGGGCCGCGCCGTGTCGTAGCTGCCGAGTTTTGCTCGATAGTGCTCGACGGAGAATTCGGTGGTGACGTGATAGACGTTGTTCGCTGGATTGCTCCAATCCACATAGTTGAGCGTGAAGCTCTTCACGTCGCCCTCGATGGACTGCTCCAACGCCACGCCGAGGGTCAGCAGGTCGTAGACGGCCTCATTGGTCTTCTGCAGGCCATCGCATTTCACGTTCTTCAGGCGCTGGATGGCACTCTGGATGTTCTCTCCGGAAAACAGCCAGGTCGCCGCCTTGTGCTGGATGCGGTTCTGCGCCTTCAACTGGCCGCGCAGGACTTCCTCCAGCAGCACGTTGCCGGCCCTGCCGCCGCGCGCGGCCAGCGCCTCGTTGGGCGTCAGATGCTCGAAGCCAAGATTGACCAGCACTTGCAGTGCCCGAATCTGTTGATGACCGAATTGTCGTGCACGTCGAGACTGCCCTTGTTGATGCGAAAAAGATATTGCGTCTTCGTTGTGTAATTCACGGCCAACGCCGGCCAGCAGGCAACCCCGTTATGGTCGAACATGAAACCCGATGCATAGACTTTCTTGAATTCCCGGTAGATCGGTGTCCCTTCCACCATTTCGCGGATACCGGAAGAGATAATGAAGTGCTCCAGCCGTACGCCCTTGGACTTGGCGTAGGCATTGATCCGCTTGAACCAGTCCCGCACCCCGGGGAACAGCTCGATCTTTGCACCAAAGCTCTTGAATTCGGCCCGACGCACAGCGACCTTTGCCTTACCTGCTTCCTCCAGCATCAAGCGCATGTAGGCAAGGATTTGATCCATTTCGTGCTTCTCGGCAAGTTGCCCTGACTCCTTCCAGAATTCGCTGGGTTTGATATCAAGCGCCGGAATGAAGTCATATTCCTGCATATTGCCGGGCGCCAGCGTGCCGTCGAAGTCGTAGGAAATCGCCATCGGAATGAGTTTCTTAGCCATGAGACTTCTCCTTGGATTTCGGTAATTTCACCCGCCATTGACCGGTGAGGAGTTTCTGCATCAGGCCGCGCTTCTGGGTCTTGAGCGCTTCCAGGTAATTGCCGAGAGTGGCAATTTCATCACGCAGTGCATTCAGGTAGAGGGCAATTGCGGCTTGCTTGGCCACGTCCGGCAGCGGAATTGCGAGACCCGCGAATTCGGTGAAGGACACGGTTTCGCGGACGCTGCCCTGGGCACTCTTCCTGATTCGCTCACATGCCTCGTGAGAATCCAGCCAGTGCAGGAAGTAGTCTGAATTAATCTTGGATTCGTCTACGCCGAACACCACATACATCGGGCTTAGCACGCCATCGTCCCAGCCATCCAGCCGGGCAATGGAGCCGACATTGATTCGGGAGGGGTTGTAGGCATATTGCCCGCGCCGCACCACTTTGTAGTTGGATAAGTCGGCGCTGGCGACCCGGCGCACGAATTGATCTTCAGGCAGGACGAAACCCCGCGAGTTGGTCACGCTAAGTACACGAGCCGCGTTGCCGCCGTGATTGCGCTCGGAAACTTCGTGGGCGAAGGACACAACGTGGCCGCGCGGATGATGGCCTCGGCTAATGGTGCGTGAAAGCTCATGACTGTAGTGACGTTCCTTTGCCGCGATCAGATTTTCTGTTATTCCGATGGCGCTCGACCATTCACGAAAAAGACGATTGATGGCCGCCTGCTCCGCCGCTGGCGGCAACACAATTGGAATTGACTGAAGTGCTGCTTTGTTCAGCTTGTATCGGCCAGCACCTTGACGAGTGAGATATGGCTTCAAGCTGCGATGCTTGAAGTAGTTGTAGAACCACTCTGCACTGCATCGCTCAGTTGTCTCGATTACATGAGCATGGTTATTGACGTTGAACTTTCCTGTCACGAGGATTGTTTGGGGTTTGTTCTCGACGTCCAGAAAGTGATCACCGTCCTCTCCGATAAGTGCATAGGTGCCGTCAAGACGATAACCGTCAATGCTATCGAGGACGCCCGTAGGACCGTAGTAGGGATAATCGCCCTCCATGCCGGAGCGCTCTTCCCGAGAGATGGGAAGACGAAGGTCATTGCGAATGGCGCATGCATCGCCGACGGTTGAGTGTGACCAATATTCAGGCATGGAGGCTGTCATTTCTTTGTCTCCCGCCCTTTATCCCCAAGCATGCGCTCCATCTGTTCCAGCGCCGCGACTGCCTTCACCATCCGATCAAAATCCGACTCGAACAGCCGGTCCTGCACGCTGCGGTCGGTGGCCTCGATGAAGCGGCTCAGGCGGGTTTCCCAACCCTGCATGGTCATGGGAATTTTGCGCTGCGCCATGTCCTCGGCCACATCCAGATAGGCGTTGACCAAGCGGGAGAGTTGCGCCATTTCGTGCTCGGTCAGGCAGTTCCTGGCCACCGCCAGGTCGAATTTCTGGATTTTGCCGAGCGGCGCGTCCTTCCGTGTGGTCAGCCCCATGTTCGCCTTTTCGCCATCGGCGCGGTGGTAGATGACCTCGGCAGCAGTCAGCCCGTGGATGGCCCAGTGCAGCTTGTTTTGCACGGTGGCGAAAAGGCGCTTGGTGGCCTGCGCCGTCACGTCGTAGTCGACTGCCGTGGCATAGATGTCGGTGATCTTCTGGTAGAACTTGCGCTGCGAGAGGCGAATCTCGCGGATGCGCTGAAGCTGCTCTTCGAAATACTGCTCGGTGAGGATGGCGCCGCCACGCTTGATTCGCTCGTCATCCATTGCACACGCCTTGATGGTGAACTGCTCGATGATGCCGGTGGCCCATTTGTGGAACTGCACCGCGCGCTCAGAGTTGACCGTGTAGCCCACGGCGATGATGGCGGGCAGTTTGTCGTGCTGGGTGTTGTAGCTCTTGCTGTCGGCGGCAGTTATCCGAAAATTTCGGATAACTGATTCGGCTTCGAGTTCGCTGTCGAAAAACACCTTTGTCAGGTGGTAGTTGATGGTTCGAACATCCACGTCGTAGAGCTGGGCCAGCATCTTCCGGGATAGCCAAATGCTCTCGTCGGCATGAACGGCTTCCACGCCACCCTGGCCGTTGGCAGCGACAAAGGTCAGGTACTCCGCCGCCGAGGAGCGGACAATCGAGACTTCCTGCTTCTTCATCAATGCCCCATTCGCCTGGATTCGAACCCAACTGTTCGAAAAATCCGGGCTTGTCCTTCGGCCTTGGCCGAGGGGTTGGGCTGGATGATGCGGAAAATTCCCTCGGTGTTGGCGCAATTCGCCTTTTGCTTGTCTCGCCGACGCAAATCCTTGATACAGCCTTCCGGCTGAACCGATTCGTGGAGCACCGCGACCACGTCGACGATAGCAAACCACCATTCGTCGTTGTGCCAGATGCGCCGGGTATTTCGTTCCTGAAATACGATGATTCGATCAGTCTCGCTGGCAGGAAGATTGGTCTTCGTCCGTTTACTCATACGCCCAACTCCTTGAGGTATGCCTTCATCCTGACCCGCACTTCGGCCAGTTCGCCTTCCAGTCGCTCGATTTCCCGTTCCACGGCGGCGACGTCGATTTCCTCTTCTTCCTCCAAGGTATCGACGTAGCGGGGGATGTTGAGGTTGAAGTCGTTTTCGGCAATCTCGTCCAGGGTGGCGACGCAGGCATACTTGTCGACGGGCTGGCGCGATTGGAAAGCGCCGAGGACTCGGGTCATGTGCGCTTCGAGCAGGGTGTTCTGGTTCTTGCCGGACTGGTAGTCGCGGCTGGCATCGATGAACAGCACGTTATGGCAGGCTTCGCGGGGGCCGCCTTTTTCCCGCGCCCGGTCGAAGACCAGGATGGCGACCGGGATCGAGGTGGTAGGGAAGAGGTTGCCGGGCAGGCCGATGACGGCATCGAGCAGGTTTTCCTCGATCAGTGCACGTCGGATGCGGCCCTCGGCGCCGCCCCGGAACAGCACGCCGTGCGGTACGACGACAGCGACGCGTCCTTCCTGCGGCAGGGCAACGCCGATCATATGGGAGATGAAGGCGTAGTCGCCCTTGGATTTGGGCGGCATGCCGCGCCAGAAGCGGCCGTAGCGGTCTGCCTCGACTTCCTGGCCGCCCCATTTGTCCAGGCTGAACGGGGGGTTGGCGACGACCACGTTGAAGCGCATCAAACGGTCGTTCTCGACCAGCGCCGGGCTGTTGAGGGTATCGCCCCATTCGATGCGGGCAGCGTCCTTGCCATGCAGGAACATGTTCATGCGCGCCAGCGCCCAGGTACTGCCATTTACCTCTTGGCCAAAGAGGGCGAAGTTGCGGCTGCCGGCCTGCTCGACCAACGCGGCGGCCTCGAGCAACAGACCACCCGAACCGCAGCTCGGGTCACAGATGCGGTCGCCGGATTTCGGCGCGGCCAGTTGCGCCAACAGACGGGAAACCTGCTTGGGCGTGTAGAACTCACCGGCCTTCTTGCCAGCATCGGAAGCGAAGCGCTCGATCAGATAGATATAGGTGTTGCCGATCACGTCCTCGGAAACGCGCGACGGGCGCAGGTCGAGCCTGGCGAAGTCGTTGAGCAGATTCTCCAGACGGCGGTTGCGATCCTTGGTCTTGCCGAGATTGGCTTCCGAATTGAAGTCGATGTTGCGAAACACGCCTTCGAGCTTGGCCTTGTTGGCCTCCTCAATGTGGTCAAGCACGATGTTGATCAATTCGCCGAGATTGGCTTCCTTGCGGCGGTCGTAAATGGCATTGAAGCCGGCAAGGAAGCGCTCAGTCACTTTGCCTTCCTCGTCCTTGAACTCGACATAGGGCAGAAGGAAGCGCTCGCGCTCCAGTTTGCGGCGGATACGTTCCTCATTGTCGCCATGCTCGCGCTGGTATTCGGCGTAATGGTCGGCCCACAGGTCGCTGATGTACTTGAGGAACAGCATCACCAGGATGTAGTCCTTGTACTGGGCCGGATCGACAACACCCCGGAAGGTGTCGCAGGCGGCCCATGCGGTGCTGTTGACGTCCTGTTGTGTGATCTGGCCGGTCATCGTGTTTTCCTTGATCTTGTCGGTGCCGGGGGCCGAAGCCCCGGGTGGGTGTTACTGATCGCCGCAGGGTGGATTGAAGCTGGCGCGAAGTTCGCGCTCGATCAGCATCCGCTGCTGTTTCCGCACGTAAAGCACGGCGACCGCCAACCCACCCCGCTCTTATTCAGCAAGTCTCATTTTGCAAAAACGCGATTACGACGATCATGATGTTTGGCATCATGGAAACGACGATCATGTTTGTCAATTTGTCGTAATCGTGTTTTTGCAGATCAACTTGTCCTTGTGGCAGCGGATTCCTTGATCCGCTTGCCCGCAGGCGCGTCCTTGATGTCGACGCCCGCCACCTTCTCACCGATGCCGGCTACGCTACCGTCGGCAAACGCAGTTCAGCCCCGAAGGTTGCCCGGAAAATTGAATTCCCCGGCGACCGCCGGAAATGGATGCCACGCTGCGCAGCATCCGTCCCGGGACAAGACTGGCCGCGAGCATCGATGCGATGCCTCATCCCGGCGGGACGACCATCGCCCGGATGATGGCCGGCACCGGCTGGCGAGCGCAGAACATCCGGGGCGCGATCTCCGGCTTGGTCAGGAAGCGACTCGCTTACCAAGTCGTCACCGACAAGAGGATGGACGGGCAGCGTGCCTGTGGCATCGCCTGCACTGCGGATTTCACGCTGAGTGACCGGTCATTTCCCGTCATCGTGACCGACGGAGTGATGCTGAATGAACAGGCTGCGATGATGCCTCGACCGGTCACGCTTATCGTGAAACGGCGGTCACGCATTTGTTGAATGGCGGTCACGACGGCATGAAACTGACGATGCGGGACGGTGATCCCCAGCGCCATCGATCAGATGCGCGCAGCCGGACCGTCGATCAGGCGTCTAATCGATCTTCTCAGAAACTTCGATCAGGTTTCCATCGGGGTCGCGGAGATAGATGGAGCGAATAGCCCCTGTCGCTCCGGTGCGCTCGACCGGCCCTTCGATGATCGGCCATCGGCAATGCCGCATGTTCGAGATTACGACCTCCAGCGGAACGATCGCAATGAAACACAGATCCAAGGCGCCTGGAGTCGGAAAGGAGGCTTTCGGTTCGAATTCGCTGCCTTTGATATGCAAATTGATCTTTTGATCACCGTACCTGAATGCCTTCCGCTCAACGGGAGGTGTGCCGCCGATGAATGTTTCCAGCGACATTCCCATCACGCGGGTATAAAAATCAATGCACCGCGTTTCATCAGCGGTTGTCAGCACGAGATGGTCAAGATGGCTGATCATGTGATTCCATTGCGCTGGGTAAAGGTACTGATCACGGCCAACCGCCAGTGAAATCGATCACCTGGCCGGTAACGAATTGCGACTTGCCAGAAGCCAGAAAGCCGATCAATTCACCGATTTCCTCGGGCTCGCCCAGCCTGCCCATCGGTACTTTGCCCGCGATTTCAGCCTTTCCCGCCGGGTCATCGATAAACCGTGCGCGTGGATAATAGGCTTCGCTGTAGAGATAATTGGGCGCCACGACATTGACTTGTATGCCGTGTGGTGCGACTTCCCGGGCGAGTGACCGGGCGAAGGCGGTCGTGGCAGCACGGACGGTCGTAGCCACCGCAAAGCCCACCTCAGGTTGGAGATAACGAGCCGATGTCACGAATACGAACCGCCCGCGTTGCGCGGCTTTCATTCCGGGCAATAGTCGCTGCGACAGCTCGACCGGGAAAAGGAGCAACGCCGCAAGTGACTCCTGAAACATGTCTGACGGAATCTGTCCGATCGGCAAGGGCGTATTCGGATGAACGTCGTTATGAATCACAGTTACGATGGCGGCCTCATGTGCGGCCAGTTCGGCCATCAGTTCCTGAGGCGTCTGCGCGCGCAGCGCCACGGCGCCGGGATGCGCGATTTGGTAATCTTTCGCCACCATCGCCTCGACGAATGACCTATCGTGGCAATAAACTCGGCCATGGTCGCGCAACAACACGGGTAGGCAACCCGGGCCGGTATATTGACAAACATGCGTCATCAAGATGCTCACGGTAGTGTCCTCAGGTCAAAGGCGGGATGAGTCCGGCAAGTTTTCGCCTTGTCGCATCGCCCAAGGGATGAGAGCGGCGGGTTTTCTCATTCATTTGGACGATGACGGTTTTCGCCGTCGCTACACAGCGCTTACGCTGAAACAGCCCCTGTTCGAGAGTCAATGAGCTTTTTCCAACGGTAGAAACGCGAGTACCGATATCGACTCGCCCAGGCCAAGTGATTTCGCCATGGAAATCCCGATGCAGACTGGCAATGACGAAAGCGCAACCCTCTGCTGCCAACGGGGAATCCGACGCATACCGCAGTTCCCCCCGGCCAGTCTCGAACATGGTTGAAAATACGGCATTATTGACATGACCCTGGCGATCCGTGTCGGCGTAACGCAGCTTCTCGCAGGTTCGCATCGAGGAGTCCGCGAGCGCTGCGTCAACTGTCAGCATGGCTTCAAGCCTCCAATTCCATTTCGTCTTACGGTGTGTTGGAGGCTAGCCGACCAGCCGCATCGGCACAGGCGCGAAGTACCCGCTCGGAAAATGCGTTATCGGCAACCGCTCTGGACAAGGAAAGGCCGCCCACGCACAAGGCCATCAAGGCAATGGCCTCGTCCAGCCGAGGATCGCGGCGGACTTGCCGATCCTCGACGCCGCTGCAGATCGCTTGCAGGGATTTGCGCAGTTCCTCTTCGAAGGCGGCCCGGAAGGCGTCATCGCTGCGTGCGGCTTCCGTCGCCAGCGCGGCCAGCGCACAGCCCTCAGCCGGATGGTCACGGTGATTCTTCGTCAGATAGCGGCGAGCCAAGCGTTGCAGTCGTTGCGCCCAGGTTTCGTGCTGAGGCTCGCCAACCCAACGTTTCCTGTTGTCGAGCAAGGCATGCTGCAAGGCGGCGGCCGACAAGGCCGACTTGCTCGCAAAGTGCGCATAGAAAGCGCCATGCGTCAGCCCGGCATCGCGCATCACCTTGGCGACACCTGCGCCAGCAAGACCCTCGACGCGCAGACGCGCCCCGGCAGCCTGCAGGATTCGGTTTCGGGATTCAGCTTTGTGCGTAGCGCGTGTAGTCATGATTTGGCATGATGAACGTCATGTGGCGATTGTTTCGCATGATGAACATCATGTCAAGCGCTCGATCGATCCGGTCCGGATTTGCCGATTCCCGCTTTCATTCAGTCGCTCCGGAGCCGCTTGGAGGTGTCATCCGGAAGCGGTGCGCTCGACCCGGAGGACGCCGAGTCGATGGCAAGCTGGGAACACCTTGGCGGTTTCTCGCTCGCCGCCAGCGTGTGCGTCGAAGGCGCCGACCGCCTGGGTCTGAAACGGCTGCTGCGCCAAGGCGCGCGAGCGGTCTTCGCAGTCGAGCGTTTGCGGGAAATCGACGCCGAACACCTGGTCTATCAGGCTGTCAAGTCAGGTCCCAGCGGCCCGGCGGCAGGGCGGCAGCCTCAGCTTGCTGCTGACGCCGCTCGAACGGATCGAGCGTCTGGCGGGGCTGATTTGGGTGACGCAAGCCGCCAATGACCAGGAGCAGGTCGAACCGATGCTGGCGACGCTGATCGCACAGAGCAAGGTGCCGGGTTCTGTGGCCTGCCTGATCGCCGACAGCGGCTTCTGCAGTGAGCAAAGCATCAAGGCGTGCGAGACGGCCGGCATCAATCCGTTGATCGCGGCGGCGCGCGACGAGCACCACCCGGGCTGGCGAGAGCGGCATAACGAACCAGGAGCGCTACCGGAGAACCCGACCCCCCTGCAAGGCATGCCGCATCGTCTGAAGAGCAAAGCGGGTCGAGCGCTCTATGCTTTGCGCAAACAGACGGTCGAACCGGTCTTCGGCATCATCAAATCGGTCATGGGCTTTCGTCAGTTCTCGCGGCGCGGTCAGCAGCAGATCACTGGGGAATGGACGCTGGTCTGCCGCGCCTGGAATGTGAAGCGCATGGCAAAGCTACGCCTTCAGCAGGGCAAAACGAGAGGAGAGCGACCGAAAAGCCCGCAAGACGGAGGGAAGCGGGCCTCTTCAATCCGCATTGTGAAATCTGAGGGTTCTCCCGACTCCAAGTCCGACAGGCGGCTAGCCACCGGCCACGGCCGGCCGCTTGGTTTTGGCCGCCGCCGGCACGGCCGAGGCGGCCTGCCGTGCCCGGGCAAAGTCCGCGAGCGGGCGGCGGATGGCTTCGCCAACATGGAGGCGCGGGTTCGAATCCGGGAAATTCTCCCGGGCCTCGCGCGCGGCAATCACCGGCCTCGCCTTTTCGAAGGCTTCGACAAACGAATAGGTCTGCCGCAAAGCCTCGTCGAAATAGGCTTTGCCGAAATAGGTGAAATCCGCCTCGTTACTGCAGCCGAACGAGTTTCTGTCCGCCGCTGCCGCGGTGATCACCAGGGTGTTGTCGTCCTGCAGGGCGTCGACGAAGCCGCCCGAGTGGCAGGCCGAGACCACCACGACGCGGCGCTTGATCCGCGCTTCGTCGAGCAGTTCGCGCAGGCGCCGGGGATCGAGGGTATTGAAACGCAGGGGCCAGAAATCGAGGACAAAGCTGTGATCGGGCGAGCCATGCGAAGTGAGGAAGAGGAACAGGATGTCCTCGTCGCGATCCATGATCGCGCCAATCCGCCGCAGCGTCAGACCAAGGCTCGTGGTACTGGCGATCGGCGACTCGGCGACACTTTGCGGGTTGTTGATCAGGAGCACCGAACGTCCCTCGGTGGCGAAGCGCTCGCGGAACAGCTCGGCAACCGAGCGAACTTCCTTCATGAACACATCCTGCCGGGAATAACCCGCCGCGCCGACGAAATACAGATCGGTGACACCCGGTCGCCCAGGCTTGAGGGCGGCCAGTTCGCGTTCCAGGAGTCGTGGTTGCAAGTAGAAAGCCTCTTCAGCCACCAGCGACAGGTACTTCCGCTCGAAGTCGCTGCCCGCCTCCTCGTCGTGCGCCTCGATCCACAGCGAGCGGTCGTGGTAGACGACGCTTGGCGGCACAGCGAGGAGCAATCCAGCCGCGGCAACGACCGCCAGTCGGTGGCCGGCGGGTGGCTTTAGAAAACGGATCGCCGCGCCGGCAAAGGCCAGGGCAAGCCACCATGGCGGCAGGTAGTAGATGGCTTCGCGCCAGTCCCTGGGCAGGAAATCCAGCGCTGCAGCGCTCGCGTGGAAGAGGAGCAGATACAGCGCCTCGACCGCCACCTGCACGGCCGCCAGCAGGGTCAACAGCGCCAGCGTCTGTCGTTGACGCCCGGCCAGGCAGGCGATACACCAGGCGGCGAAGAGCATCATCGGCACGTGGAACAAGGCGCCGGGCAATCCTTCCGCGGAAAACACGCCGCGCGTGCCGACGCGCAGCAGCGCTTCGGCGACGGGCAGGACGATGCCGAGCGCGGTCAAGGCGATGAATTGCGACCACGACGCCGACGGACGGCGCGACGGCAAGGGAAGGAACACGGCCAGACGCAGCCCCAAGCGCAGGTACTGGAGGAAACCAGGCCAGGCGCCAGATCTGCCGGTCGACCCGCCACCGGCAACGGCCACGTCGACCGGCACCTTGCCGGGGCTGTTGGTTGGCGCCGGAGCGCCGGCGATTCGTTCCCGCAGCAGGGCAAGGAAATCGGCCAGCTCGGCGCGCGAGGCAAAGGCAGTTTCCGGGACCGGGATGAAACTGACGTCGTCGACGTAGATCAGGACATGCCCGCAGGCGGTTTCGAGCGACTGAATCGCTGGCCACGCAATAAAGGTCGTGCCGTCGTCGTTCGCCCAGCGCAGGCCATCGTCGCCGACTTCCAGGACTCGCGGCCGGCGGACAAGGCAGCTTCCTTCGGCGATGCGGCGCGAGAGATCCTTCTGGAACATCGCCTGCTGGATGCCAAGCAGAACGATCCCGCCGACCAGCGCCAGCGCCAGCCAGTTCCCCCCGCGGGTGTCGAGCCAAATCCCGCCGACGAGCAGGGCGACGGCTGCGCTGACCAGCATCAGAGTCGCCTGATACGCGACCCGGCGCGGCCACTGCCATCGCTGGCGCACCAGGCGCTGCTGGTTGTGCGTCAAGAGCGCCGCATACTGCTCGGCGCCGAGTTCGTAGGCTATTCTGCTAGGCATCCGCGTCCTCGCCGGCTTCGTGGCAGGTCAGGCCGGCGTCCGCGTCCGGAGGGCGTCGTGCGCCGGCGCCGTGCAAGCATGGTAGCACGCCGGGAAATTCGTGCTTTGCCGCAGCTGGCTGCGGCCCCTGCCCGGCCGGAAAGGGGAAAGCGGGAAAGCGGGAAAGCGCCAGGCCGGACTTCCGCAAATAATCGGGGAGGGAGAACCATCAACGCCTTCGCCGCGGTCGCGCGACGCGTCTTAATCCCCTTCAGGAAATCGGGGAGGGAGAACATGAACACAGAATGAGTGAATTAGGTGAACACGTCTTAATCCCCTTCAGGAAATCGGGGAGGGAGAACTGTAGCGCTGGAAAGCCTCTGCTGGCAAGGGTTTCAGGGGGCAAGATCGGCGCCCTGGGCGGGAATATTCCCCGGGCATAATCAGCGAAGGTCCGAAACGTCATTTTCTCGTTTGTTTCCAGTCGGCTGCGTCGATCCTATGGAGCGCGTTTGCGATTCGGCGGCAACCGGCAGGCAGCGGACGTTTCGCCCGAGCACAGGAAGCCGGCTCTTGCCTTCGGCCGACTGACTTTCGCCGCGCGTGGGTCGCCCGACGATGCGCCGGGAGGGCGGATGGAAGCGACCAAGGCATGGCTTCATCGACACCCCCAAGCCGCCGCCCGCGACCGCGATCGGATCAAGCGCCAGGGCGGATCGATCAATCTCCGACATGGATCGATCAACCTCCGGCATTGATGTTTCCTTCCTGCGTCGGGATTGCCCGCCCGCCGGGTGGTCGCACCGGGCGGCGAAGCGCCGGCCGAGCTTGCCGAGGCTTTCGACGAGTTCACGGTGGAATACGCAGTGGGCGCGGAATTCTTCCCGGTCAAGGTTGCGCGGCAGGATTCAGGGGTGGTTTTCGGCAATGGCCAGCGCCTTGACGAAGAAGCTTCGGCTGTGGTTGGATCTTCTAGCCATCGGTTCAGCAGCTTGAAGTGGTCGGCGGCGAAGCAGTCCGCCATCGTTCTCAGATCCCTTCGACATCGATTCCGTGCTCGGCCAGCCAAGCCTTGCGCTGCGCGTAATCCGGCATGGCGCGCTCCACGCGCAGCCAGAACGCTGGCGTGTGGTGCGGCTCGTGCAGATGGGCGATCTCGTGCACCACCACGTACTCGGCGATGC